>Ga0335077_10009236_pt1 | contig 12232 bp, 13 predicted proteins | sample Lox_Sample_31_FD_207151 | JGI IMG/M metagenome (GOLD analysis project Ga0335077, IMG submission 207151) | Soil microbial communities from Loxahatchee National Wildlife Refuge, Florida, United States - Lox_Sample_3.1 | ecosystem: Environmental > Terrestrial > Soil > Wetlands | place: USA...
GAGGACCGGCTTCGGCAGCGTGGAAAAGAATGCGAGCAAGCCGCGTAATACGCTCTCTCGCGCGAGTTTCTTCCGGGCCGCGAATTGCATCGAATGCCAGTCCAGGCATTTCATCAGCCACGACTTCGCTGCCGGTATAGCGGGCGCCCCGATCCAGCCTTGACTAACTACGCACTGGGCTTGCGCATCCCTAGTTAGCAAATCTTGAGCAAACCCCTACGCCACTGTCCCCGCGGTGTAATTCTCCAGGATTTCGTCGGCCGTCAGCACTCGGGGGTAGATGGCGACCTCATCCAGTCCGCCGGCGAGCGTCAAGCTCAAGTCATCTCGCGCCCCTAATCGGACTGGAGCAGAACCCCGCATTGGAGAGATATTGAACGTTGGGTAGAGCGTTCCTTTGGAGGGCGGCCCGAGTTGCCGCACGCCGTTACGGTAGATGCTCACACCGGCGGGAGGATCGCCCGGGCCAGGCCTGCCGCGACCGCTGGTGCAGCGGAAGAGCAGCGGAGGAAGAGCTCGGTATCAAAACAACATTCGCTGGGTCAAAAACTAAAGTTTTCGACACACCGATGGTTCAAAAACTTGAGTTTTCGGCACACCTCGGATTCCGGCATCCTGCCCTCCATTTCCTGCTGCTCGCCTGCTGCTAGCACGAGGGAAACGCCACGGGCGTACACGCAAGGTCGGCATGGCCGTGATCCACGTGAAGGTTGGGTTCCGGCCGGGCTTTCCGGAAGTGACCATGCGGAACAGGCTCTTTGCGTCAATCAAATCGTCACCGCAGCGCCAGAAATTGTTCGAGGGCGCTTCGGGCGCTATCCATCCCAGGCTGGGTCCCGAGGCGGACGACATCGTGGTGTCTAAACATCGCATCAGTGCATTTCCGGGAAGCGACCTTCAGATGATTTTGCGCGCGAAGGAGATCGACACGCTCGTGCTGTTCGGGATTGCGACCAGCGGGGTAGTGCTGTCCACGTTGCTGGAGGCGGCCGACGCCGATTACCGGACGGTGGTGATTGCGGACTGCTGCGCGGATACCGATGCAGAACTGCACCGGGTCCTCATAGAGCGGCTGTTTCCACTTCGTGGAGAGGTGACGACGGCGGCGGAGTTTGTAAAGGCCCTGGAGGGGCAGCGGTAAGAACCGCCATCCTTTTCCGGTTATGCCTGATTGATGAACGTGCACAAAGACGTTCCACTTGGCTGCATAACGCGCGACCGTTTCTTCTGTCCGTCGCCGGGCCGAGTGCGCTGCCATTCCGCGGAACGGCGACTACACATGCAAGTGTACCGGTCCAGGCAGGATCTGAAGGTCCGCTGCAGCCTGAGTTCCGGCTCCAAGACACGAGTAATCACTCCACAGATATATGATGACGGGTACACGATGTCCCATGCCCCCCATGTACGCATCTTCATCTCCTACGCTCGCCGGGACGGCGCCGATCTGGCCGTACGACTTCAGAAGGACTTGACCACCGAGGGATTCGACGTGTGGCTCGACACCCAGCGCATCTCCGGCGGTGCGACGTGGACAATTGACATCGAGCGCGCCATAGACCGGGCCCACATCGCCCTCGCGCTCCTGACTCCGGCCTCCTATCGCTCTGAAATCTGCCGCGCCGAGCAACTCCGTTCCCTTCGCATGGGAAAGTGCGTCATCCCTCTGCTTGCCGCCCCAATGTCGAACGCCCCCTGCACCTCGAAGCCAGGAGCTACCGCGACTTCACGACAGAGCGGGCCTATGACGCCAGCTTCCGCATCCTTCTCGAAGACATCCACGGTCGAAACAGCGCGATCCTGCCGTCCGCGTATTGCGACACGCCGGTCAAGTACATCACCGCGCCGCCGCCGGTCGCGCATTACATCCACCGCCCCGCAGAGGTCCGAGCGCTCCGCGACGCCATATTTTACTCGGACGAGCATCGCCCCGTTGCTCTGACGGCGGTGGAGGGCATGGGCGGAATCGGAAAAACGGTTCTGGCCCGGGCGCTGTTTGATGACGAAGTGGTCCAGCAGGCCTTTCCGGATGGCCTAATTTGGATCACTATCGGCCGCGAGCCGTCCTTCGACTGGACCACGAAGCTGCGCGAAATCGCGGGGTTACTCGGCCATCGCGCGGACGTTCCACCCGAAGCTCTGTACCGAACAGCGATCGCCGAAAAGGCCGCCCTGATCGTGATCGATGACATTTGGAACAAAGCGCACTTGGATGTTTTCCTAGCCGAGTCGCCCCGCTCTCGATTTCTGTTCACGACACGGGACAGCGCAATCGCGCGCTTCGCCGGCGCTCACGAATACCGCGCCGACCTGCTCGACGTGCTGCAAGCGCGCGCGCTGCTGGCTGCTTGGTCCGGCCTAGATGTAGTAGAACTTCCATCCGCTGCCGAAGATATTTTGAGAGAGTGCGGCCGCCTGCCGCTGGCCGTATCGGCCGTAGGAGCAATGCTGAGGGGCGCAAGCCCGCAGGAATGGACGGACACGGCCGAGCTTCTCCGCAAAGCCGATTTGACTGCAATCGACCAGCAGCTTCCAGTCGGACAAGACAGCTTCTTCCGAGCAATCGAGGTCAGCTTGAAGGCTCTCGACATCGAAGCGCAAGAGCGCTATGGACAGCTCGCGGTGTTGCTGGACGACATGCCAGCCCCGCTGTGCATTCTCGAGACCCTGTGGAATATCAGACCAGCGGAAGCCCGCCGCACAAGCCGATTGCTGGCGGACCGTTCGCTCGCACAGCGGAATCCGGGAGATGGCGCACTCCAGCTTCACGATCTCCAGCTCGATTACGTCCGTGCGCAATACGCTGATCCCGAAAGTCTCGATCTGATCCACGATGCCACCCGTTTGTCTCTCCATGTCATCCAGAAAGACACGCGCCAATACGCATCACAACTCCTCGGTCGGCTTTTGGCGTATGAAGGCGACACCCTTGAGGAGTTCATAACGAGAATCTCCGCGGGTGCTCCCCGGCCGTGGATGCGCCTGCTGCATCCTATGTTGGACCCCCCAGGCAGACAGCTCGTCCGCACACTCGAGGGCCATACCGAAGCTGTAAGCAGCGTAGCGGTAACATCGGATCATCTGGCTCTCACAGCGTCTCATGACAAGACGCTCAAGATTTGGGATTTAAACACCGGCCGCCTGATTCGCACATTGCAGGGCCATGCGGATCGCGTGAACGCAGTTGCAGTGACGCCCGACGGCTTGCGAGCCGTTTCCGCGTCTGATGACACCACGGTGATGGTTTGGGACCTGATCACCGGGCGCGTGGTACGCACTCTGACAGGTCATGCGTCTCGTGTCACTGACGTAGTTCTGACGCCGGACGGCGGCCAGGCACTTTCCTGCTCCTCCGACGGAACGTTGAGGTTGTGGGACCTGGAAACCGGTTGCAGTATACGGACGCTAATGAGTCATTCTCGTGGAGTGACTGCAGTCGCACTCGCGCGAGACGGCAAGCGGGCAATTTCAGGATCGGGCGACGGCACGCTGGACATCTGGGACCTGCCGACCGGTCGCGCATTGCGAACATTCAAAGGTCATAAGGTTAATGTCACTTCCGTGGCGGTTATGCCCGATGGCGATGCGGCCGTTTCCGCTTCTTGGGACGGTACGATCAAACTGTGGAGCCTCGCTGCGGGCCGGCTTTTGCGGACGCTGGAGACTAAAGCATCATTTCCAAACGACGTTGTGATAACCGCTGACGGACAACGTGCTATTTCCGCTTATCATCTTGAGAGTACACTTAAGATCTTGGACCTGGCGACCGGCCGCGTACTGCGCACCCTCGAAGGTCACTCGTCTGCGGTTACTAGTGTGGCGATAGCGGCCGACGGCAAGCAACTGATTTCCGCTTCATGGGATCGCACCGTGAAGGTTTGGGAACTGGCCGCGCGCGACACGGTAGGCAGGCTGCTACGGCACTGGTTTTCTGTTGACTCCATCGCAGTGACACCCAACGGCCAGCAGGTCGTTTCGGCGTCTTTTGACGAGAAACTGGTGGTTTGGGATGTAACAACTGGGCTACCGGTACGCGTCCTCGAAGGCCACTCTGGTCCGGTCACTGCTGTCGCGCTGACGCCGGACGGCCTGAGGGCGGTTTCCGCGTCTGATGACACGACTGTGAAGGTCTGGGATCTAGTCACAGGTCGCGTGCTGCACACATTCCGAGCGCACAGGTTATATGTTTATTGCATCGCGGTAACACCGGATGGCCGATACGCGGTCTCTGGCTCGTATGATAGGACCCTGAAGATTTTGGATTTGGACCTGCGGAAACGGAGAGCGGCTCGCACACTGGAAGGCCACTCTTCTATTGTGAATGCAGTGGCATTGACGCCGGACGGACGGCGAGCGGTTTCCGCGTCTGATGACAAAACACTAATACTGTGGGATCTGGCCACGGCCCGCCCGCTACGGACATTGGAGGCCCATTCGGCGCGTGTCACTAGCGTGGCGCTGACGCCGGACGGCTCCCGCGCTGTGTCGGCATCGGATGACAAAATGCTCATACTGTGGGACCTCGTTAGTGGCTGTCCCGTGCGCATTCTGGAGACTCACGCGGATCGTGTCACTGGAATAGCGGTGACGCCCGACGGCCGGCGCGCCGTTTTTGCATCTTGGGACAATACCATCAAGGTGTTCGACCTGCAATCTGGCGAACCCGTCGTGAGCTTCCATTGCGAGGCCGTTGCCCGTTGCTGCGCCTTAGTAGACAATCAGACTATTGTCGCCGGCGACGCCGGTGGCCGCATCTATTTCCTCCACATAGAGGAATGAGCCGTCGATTAGCCCGGGCATCGCGATCCTCCTTTGCTCACCCGAATAGCACCTATCGCGGGTACTTCGTTACCGTGTATTGAACGTTCAACAACTGACGGTTCGGTTCAAATTGCGAACCGCAAAAGCCACCGCGTCAGCCCGGCGACTCGACAGTTCCGCAATCATGAACGAACAATGCGCCGACCGGAAATCGGCCCGCCGACGCCACCCGCCGCGGCGATGTTCGCGTTCCTTCGTGCCATCGACCTCAATCCGAAAGTACTTTGCCCGTGGAGGCGCGAAGGGCGACAACCGAATTGGCGTAGAGGCCGGGAGGTGTGGGACGAACTCCAACACCTCGGCTGGCGCTCCAAGAGCTGGAAGACGGAAGCCGGCGTGATCCGCGGCGGCAAGCCGATCAGCAAGAGCGGACTGTACGGGATCCTGACCAATGCCCTGTATAGCGGCATGGTGGACCACAAGGGCGTCCTCTACCCGGGCGAGCACGAGCGAATCGTCGACCAGCGAGTGTGGGACAAGGTCCAGACGACGCTTCGCCAAAACGGGCGCGGCAACGGCTCATACGCAAAAAACAAGTACGGCGCGTTGCTTCGCGGCGTCCTGTTCTGCGCCCACTGCGACACGGCCATGATGCACACGTACACGGCGAAAGGACCACGGCGCTACCGCTACTACGTCTGCTACAAGGCCCAGCAGAAGGGCTGGCAGAATTGCAAGACGAAATCGGTCGCGGCGGAGGCAATCGAGCGCGCCGTCCTCAACAGCATCCGGCGCCTGTCCAGCGATCCGCTGCTCGCCGAACGGGTATTGGACGAGGCGGTCGAGCAGTTCAAGGCTCGGAGGCAAGAGGTTGAAGCGGAACAGGCGTCCGTAAAGCGCAGTCTCAGCCAACTCAACCAGGAACTGGCGAGGCTGGCCGCGGAGGAGGATCAGGACACGGGCGCGCGGTTCGACCGCATCAAGAGCGTGGAGGGCGCCATGCGGACGGCGGAGCGTCAAGCTCACGAGTTGTCGCTGGATCTCCAGCAAATGAAAGAGAATCCCGTCGATCCTGCGCACCTGCGCAAGACGATCCGCGAGTTTGAGGAGGTCTGGGCGACCCTGGCAACGCGCGAGCAGGAGGAGTTGGTCAAGCTGCTCGTCTCGAAGGGGGTGTACGACGGCGTGACCGGAAAGGTCACAGTGAGTTTCCGCAGTGCCGGAGCGAAGGAGCTATGCCAAGGAAAAGCCGAGTAGAAGAGCACGCGGCCATTCAGGTCGAAGTCATCATCCCCGTGCGCCAGAGCGGGCGCGCCAAGGCAATGGAGAAGGTACGGGGGCCCGCCGCGCCCGTGCCGCCGCCATTGCCGCGAATTCCGCGTGTCACCCGGCTCATGGCACTGGCTATCAAGTTCCAGGACATGGTGGATCGCGGCGAGGTCCGCGACTATGCCGACCTCGCCCGCCTCGGGCACGTGACGCGTGCGCGAATGTCGCAGATTATGAATCTGCTTCTGCTCGCGCCGGATATTCAGGAGCAGTTGCTAGCGAGGTCTTCGACCTCAAACCGACAAGCAGGCGGCCTCGGGATTCCGTAAAATCTCGGGCATGGCGAACATCCCCGAACTTTTGAGTGGCCACGTCACGTTGGAAGTGGAATGCCTGGACCGTCTGTACCTCAACGGGTATATCGGGAAACTGGCGACGCCAGGCGGGCTGGTGACCTTCATGCGCGAGCAATTGGGCAAGCCCATCCCATCGCCAGTGGTATTGGGACAAGTAACGGAGAGATTCCGGGAAGCGGTGAGAATCAAAGCCGAGCGGGAATCGATTCCGATCTACCAGTTCGACCACAAGGAACGGAAGGACGATGTTGCCAACCAGATGCGGCGGCAACGCGGCGTGCGGGACGGGATTGTCTTCATCGGGGTGGCGCAGGAGAAGGCGCAGGCCTTCAGCGGTAAGAAGATCGGCGGGCAGTTCGAGTTTACGCGAGACAAGACGGTGTACGTCAACCACTATTATTTCTATATCGACGACGCCGATTTCGGGCCCCAGTTCCTGAAAGTGTGCAGTTATGCGCCGTGGGGAATCAAACTGTGCCTGAATGGGCACGAGTGGGCCAAGCGGCAACTGGAGCGCGAGGGAATCAGCTATGAAGCGCTGGACAACGGGTTCCTGTCTTGTACGCAGCCGGAGAAGTTGCAGCAGATTTGCGATTCTCTGGGACCCGAGCAGATCGCGGCGTCTTCCCAGCAATGGCCTTCCTGGAAGTAGCGGTGTAGCGCCTGGCTGCGAGCGATGAAGCTGTAATGGCCGTAGGGCGGAGAAAATGGCGGCAGGAAAGTGAAGGTTTTGCCGCAGCGGTTGCAAAGACCGCGGCGAATCCCGATCCAATCGTGGTGCTCATCGTGAGCCTGTTTGCGCCGGTGCCCATGTCCGACGATCGAATCCTGCACGCAGATTGGGCAACGGCGCAGAATGACTTCCGTCCCCACCTCGGCCCAATCAGCTTCGAGGTTGTACTGTGCGGCGGAAAGTGAGATAACCAGTATCGTGACCGTGGGGGCCCCGCTCGCGACGTTGGCCTTTCCCAAGATCCGAACCCGCGGGCGGGACCTTCACCTCCCGAGTAAAATCCCGACTGGGAAAGAATAACGCCTTTCGACTGGCCCATCTCCCTCTGCCACGATTGGCCGTTTATGCCGAGCTCGGCATAACCGGCCTTATGCCGAGTGCCGGATTATGCCGAGTTCCGCGGGATGGGTTGGTCGGCGGTGCGATGGGACGTGGGTGGGGCGGTCGCGGCAATTGATCTTCTCGACATAATTCTGCGAACGTCTTCTTGCGATCAACCGGGTCGCAAGGAGAAGAATTGAGCGAGACTCAGGGTAGTAAACAGCGGCCGTCCTCGGCTTTATCGACGGCTGGATCAATCGAAGAGTTGCTAACCGACTTTGATCGGCATCTGGAAAGGCAACGGGGCTGCACCGAAGGAACGCGGAAACATTATCTGGGGGAAGCGCGAGCTTTGTTGGTCCGTGTTTTTCCAGTTCAAGAAATAAACTGGCGCAACCTCACCGCCGGGCAGATCGCTGATTTTGTGAGCGGCCGAGCGCAGAAATTATCCCTGGTTAGTCGTCAGAATCCGGCGACTGCCGTGCGGAGTTTGTTGCGCTTCCTTTGCGGCGAAGGGCTAATCCGCACGGGACTCGACGGAGCGGTACCACCGATCTGGCGTTCTAAGCATGCCACGGTCCCGCGGCACATCTCTGCCGAACAACTGGAGAATCTGCTGGTGTTGTGCCCCTCGGAAGGCCCAGGCGCGGTCCGGAATCGGGCCATGCTTCTGCTGTCTGCTCGCCTGGGTCTGCGTCCCAGCGAAGTATTGAAGCTGCGACTACAGGATCTGGATTGGACCATTGGCAGTGTGCTCATCCGCGCCGGCAAAACCAGCCGAGAGAGGGTGCTGCCGTTACCCGAGGATGCAGGCGCCGCGTTGGCCAGCTATCTGCGCGAGACGCGACCGGCGAGCACCGAACGCGCTGTGTTTCTCAGTTGCGGGCCTGCGCACCCGCCGATACGTGGCAATGGGTTCATGGCCAAGCTAGTGAACCGTCTACTGCGGCAAGCCGGAATCGGGGCTCCATGCTCCGGCGCCTACGTCCTGCGCCACACTCTGGCCACCACCATGGTGCGTAAAGGAGCAAGTTTTAAAGAGGTCGCTGACATCCTCGGGCATGGTTCGCTCACCACCACCGGCATCTACGCCAAACTCGACCTGCCATCGCTTGCACAGGTGGCCTTACCTTGGCCGGGAGGCACAAAATGAATTCGGCTCAGTTCCGGGTACACATCGAGGCTTATCTGAAATTACGGAGTTCGCTCGGTTTCCAGACGGAGTACGAATCCTACAATTTGCGGGCACTGTCGGCCTACGTAGAAGCGAAAGGTTTCTCGTGGCCTGTCCGCACGCAGACGATATTGGACTGGATCGACGCCGCTGCGCATCACTGTGGTCTTCCTGGGCAGAGAATGCGATTGACCCAAGCACGCTGTTTTTTGAAATACCTCAAGGCCAGTGTTCCGGAGACAGAAGTGCCTGGACCGGGCCTGTTGCCGCACCAGCCACGCCCGAAACCCCGTCTGTATTCGAACGAGGAGATCACCAAACTCCAGCAAGCCACCTCTCAACTATGGAAACCCGGTTCGCTATCGCAACGGACTCCTTTCATGATCATTGGCTTGCTCGCCAGCACGGGGCTCCGCGCAGGCGAAGTGATCGCTCTAACGGTCGACGATGTTCGCGTAGACTCAGATCCTCCCCAACTTCATATCCGTAAGGCGAAGTTCTACAAGTCGCGGATCGTGCCCGTCCATTCCAGCACCGCAGACCAGTTGCGTACGTACTTGCAGGAGCGCAATCGGGTCAAGCTGCGCCGGCCTTCAAAAGCGTTTTTCATTACCGGCAGGCGGCTACCGCTTTCCTATTCGGTGCTCCGCCGAATGTTTCGACAACTGGTTCAGTCTGTCGGGATCAATAATGCCGGCGGCAAGCGAGGTCCCTTACTGCATTCGTTCCGGCACGGTTTCGCGGTCCAGCGACTCCTGGCGTGGTACGCCGACAATCTGGATGTTCGCGCCATGATTCCACACCTGTCGGTTTATCTGGGCCATCTCAGCAAAGAGGAGACCTACTGGTATTTGACGGCCACGCCAGAGTTGTTGACCGCCGCCGGGGAGACCTTTCGGCGTTGCTGCGAGCCCGGAGGTGATTCATGAACAGCGACACGGGCCTGATCGCGCCGTTGGTGCAGTCCTTCTTTACCGATCATTTGGTCCGTCAGCGCCGTGCCAGTCCACAAACTGTGGCAAGCTACCGAGATACATTTCGATTGCTGATCCAGCATTCGAGCCAGACCACCGGCAAGAAGCCGTCTGACCTAACCCTGGACGACCTGCAGGCAAAAGCGATCATGCAGTTCCTCGACGGCATCGAACGAGACCGCGGTAATAGTGTTCAGACTCGGAACGCGCGGCTGGCCGCAATCCGGTCCTTTTTTCGGCTGGTGACGCTCCGTGAACCTGCGCGCCTCGATTTAGCGGCGCAAGTACTGGCGATTCCCACCAAACGCGCGGACCGGCGCTTGATCGGCTATCTGACACGGCCGGAAATGGACGCCATTCTCGCCACGCCAAGCACTCAGACATGGATCGGAAAGCGTGACTACGCCCTGTTGTTGACGCTCTATAACACGGGAGCCCGCATCTCAGAAATCCTCACCCTTCGGCAGCATCAACTCACGTTCGGAGCGACCTCTCTGCTTCACCTCCAGGGTAAGGGCCGCAAGGAACGCAGTGTCCCCTTGTGGCCGACTACTTCCCGCACGTTACGGACATGGATTACCGAGTGTGGCGATAGTGGAGACCGCATATTGTTCCCCAGCGCTCGGCGCGTGCCGCTGTCCACCGACGGGGCCACCTACATCCTTCAGCAGGCCGTGCGGCGCGCCTTGCCTGCCTGTTCGACCCTGAAAGCCAAGAGGGTTTCTCCCCACGTCATTCGACACACCACGGCGATGCACCTTCTTCAATCCGGAGTCGAAATCGCAGTGATTGCTCTTTGGCTTGGCCACGAAAGCTTGGACACCACCCACATGTACATCCAGGCTGATCTGAAAACCAAAGAACAGGCGCTCGGAAAACTGCAGCCAGTTGAAGGCGGTTTCCCCCGCTTCAAGCCAGACGACGCGCTTCTGGCTTTCTTATCGGCGCTCTGATTATGCCGAGTACCCCCTCGATTCGATGCCCGCCCCGCTGCCGTTCACCCGCGGAACTCGGCATAATCCGGCTCTCGGCATAAAGCCGCTTATGCCGAGCTCGGCATAACCGGCCAATCGGCCGGCGACCATAGATGAGCTGATGCCGTACGGTGCAGCCCGCCAGTGCAAGCCGAGTTATTCTTTTCCAGTCGATATTTCTTGGATTGAGGAGAGCGTGAAGTCCCCACAGGGGCGGATACCCGGGAAGGTCAGCCGTCCAAAGCAGAGCCTCCACGCCCGCTGTGATTCTCTTTGTCGCACCTTCGGCTGCGCAAGGCAAGCCCGTCGATTGGGCCGTGGACGTGGAGCCCATTCCTCGGCAGTGCCCCGGATGTTTGAGCGATTCCGTCATCGGTCATGGCCGACGGCGTAAACAGGCTGCCGCCTGCGAAGCCCTTCCAGTAATTCGCTTTCGGAGACAATTTCGCTTTTGGTCATCGCTAAAGCACGAGAACAGCGCTTACGCTGTTCACCCCGTCCTCCGGGAACCTGAGAGTCACTACCGTCCGTTGACCATTGCCGGCGCCCGGCGGGAGCTCGAACGCCACGATCCCGTGAGCAGTTTGTCCCGGCCTGACTACCGGAGCCTGCATCTCGCCATGGACTACCGGTACTGGCGCCTCCTCCTTCCACCGGAGCTGCACATCACCGGCAAGTTGGCTATCGGAAGCCAATAGAGGCTTGCCGTTCTCTGCGATCGTGCTCGTTCGGAGCGCGGCCGGGATTACGGGTACACCGGCGGTAGATCGGGTCTGGGAAGGCGGCTCGTTACCGACGGTCACGGTTTGGGGCACGACCGATGAGGGCGTGTCTGCCGGGTGGACAATGAATTGCCCGGCCGGCTTGTATCGCATCACGAAATCCACATCGGCTTGGCCATCCCCCTTCGTCTCGCCTCGACTCACGAGGAGAAGACTCACCTGAAGTCCGCGAGCCGTGGAGACCAGCAGGTTCGACTGCGCTGGTTTGGATGTGATTGGCTTAACGAATACCAGTTGCGGTTCGCGATCGGAATGCTCGGCGGAAAACGAACCCGGATCGCCCACGACTACGGAGTTCACCGGTTCTGGCATTCGCACCGCAGTGACATATCGTGGCGCGAGGTAGACCGTCGTGACCTGACCATCACGCAATGGCCTCCCGGCCACTTGCGGCCGCACCTGAACGGATGCGGACGGTTGGGTCTGGCCTGCCAGCTGAAAGGCGGGTAGGACTGCGAGAATCCATCTGAAAAGGATCACGGAAAATTACCTCCTCTGATTTCGGCTCCTGGTGGCGGCAGGCTCGAAAACCGTTTCAAGCGGTTCTGTTCATACAGCCGGACTACCTTCCGGACGTAGTCGAAAACAGTAGCATTCGAATAGCGAAGGCCGGATGCCGCAACACGCCTCTCGCCGGAAATGTACGCTGCTGCAACCAGCCGGATATCGCCTCTGAACACAGTCAGAAGATGCGCCAAGTACGCTACTCCGGCACGAACGTTCTGCTCGACTTCGAACCGATTCGTTACCCCGAGAGTGACCGCCGTAGCTGGCATCAGTTGCATGAGTCCGACCGCGCCCTTAGGCGATACCGCATTTGGTTGCCAACCCGACTCGACGTCGATGATCGCCTCGACCAGATCCATTGGAACGGCATACTGATCGGCGTAG
>Ga0335077_10009238_pt1 | contig 12232 bp, 7 predicted proteins | sample Lox_Sample_31_FD_207151 | JGI IMG/M metagenome (GOLD analysis project Ga0335077, IMG submission 207151) | Soil microbial communities from Loxahatchee National Wildlife Refuge, Florida, United States - Lox_Sample_3.1 | ecosystem: Environmental > Terrestrial > Soil > Wetlands | place: USA: Florida...
TAGGCATCGCCACTCAAGGCGCGCGAGACGGTCATGGGCGAGACGCCCGCGTGCTTCGCCACCTCATACATCGTCACTGCGTTGCGGCGGCGTCTCGGGGTCCGCGAGCGTTTGTCGTTGGCAGTCCTGGATGTACTCATTCTTAGTTAGTGAATTCCACGCCGCGGCCGGGAGTTCGGGTCGAATTCAACCACCTGCACGGCTGACTGTCACATCCTGAGACTCTATATCATTAGCGCAAATCCAGTGGCAGGTATTACCATCGAACGCATGCCCTCCTGGTTACGGGAGTTGCTGCTGCTGACTCTATTGGCCGCGGCCCCCGCGGCGTACGCCGAAGACGGTTACCAATTGTGGCTGCGTTACCCTCCCGTGCCTGCACCATGGCTCGAAAGCTATCACCGCGCGGTTGCAGAGGTTGTATCAGGCACGCGCTCGCCCACGCTTGAGATCGCCCAAACCGAACTGGCCCGTGGACTCGCCGGGATGCTCGGCGCCGCACCGCCGTCCGCGCCCGCACCCAGCCGCGACGGCAGTGTCATTCTCGGAACCCCCCGCTCATTACCCCTGCTCGCGCAGCTGCCACTCGAGCTCGATCGCCTGGACTCGGAGGGTTATGTCATACGCACGCTCATTCTCGAGCACCGCCACAGCATCGTGATTGCTGCCAGAGAGGACGTCGGCGTGCTCTACGGCACATTTCATTTCCTCAGGCTGCTGCAGACACGGCAGCCGCTGGACCGACTGGATATCGTGTCGGCGCCGCACCTCCGGCACCGTATCCTCGATCACTGGGACAATCTCGACCGCACCGTCGAGCGTGGCTACGCCGGCGAGTCAATCTGGGACTGGCACAAACTGCCGGACTATCTCGATCGCCGCTACACCGACTACGCGCGCGCCTGCGCCTCGCTCGGAATCAACGGCACCGTCCCGAACAACGTCAACGCGAGCGCCATCAGCCTCACGCCCCGCTACCTGCGCAAGCTGGCCGCTCTCGCCGCGCTGCTGCGTCCGTACGGCCTGCGCGTATACCTGAGCGCCCGTTTCAGCGCTCCGATCGAGATCGGCGGCATCAAGACCGCCGACCCGCTGGAGCCCGCGGTGCGCACGTGGTGGCGCGGGAAGGTTGGCGAGATCTATGCCCTCATCCCGGATTTCGGCGGGTTCCTGGTGAAGGCGGATTCCGAGGGCCAGCCCGGTCCGCAGAGTTATTCGCGCACACACGCCGATGGCGCCAACATGCTGGCCGAAGCCCTCGCCCCGCACGGCGGAATCGTCATGTGGCGGGCGTTCGTGTACTCGAACCATCCCCAGGAAGACCGGGCACGGCAGGCATTCGAGGAATTCGTGCCGCTCGATGGGAAGTTCCGCGACAACGTGCTTCTGCAGGTGAAGAATGGACCGCTCGACTTCCAGCCGCGCGAGCCTTTCCATCCACTGTTCGGGGCGATGCCGCATACCGCCACGATGCTCGAGGTGCAGCTCACCAAGGAGTACCTTGGGTTCGCGACACATCTCGTGTATCTGGCGCCCCTCTTTGAGGAAGTGCTCCGCTCAGACACCTATGTGCGCGGCCAGGGTTCGACCGTGGCCAAGGTCGTCGATGGCTCGCTATTCGGCCACTCACAGACAGGCATTGCCGGGGTAGCCAACATCGGCTCAGACCGCAACTGGACCGGGTCGCATTTCGATCAGGCGAACTGGTATGCCTTCGGCCGCCTCGCCTTCGACCCGGCGTTGTCGTCGCGCGAAATCGCCGAAGAGTGGGTGCGGATGACTTTCTCGAACGACCCGGGGTTCGTCGAGTCCGTCGTGGCCATGATGCTGCAGTCGCGCGAAGCCGCGGTCGACTACATGACGCCGCTCGGCCTGGCCCACCAGATGGCACGCGACACTCACTATGGCCCGGCACACTGGACGTCGGTGTATTACAACCGCGCCGACGCACGCGGGATCGGATTCGACCGCACTGCCACCGGCAGCAACGCGGTCGCCCAATATGCCCCGCCGGTCGCCGCGCAGTTTGCTGACCTCGCGAGTCTTCCGGAGCGGTTTCTCCTCTGGTTTCACCACCTCCCGTGGGACTATCGAGTCGCCTCGGGACGGACACTGTGGGAAGAGCTCGTGCTCCATTACACGCGCGGAGCGGAGGCGGTACGCGCCATGCGGCGCACCTGGTCAGCCCTCGCGGGCAAGGTGGATCCGGAGCGTCACCGTGAAGTCAGCGAGTTTCTCGCCATTCAGGATCAGGAAGCCACCTGGTGGCGCGATGCAAGCATCGCCTATTTCCAGAGTCTGTCTCGCCGACCGCTCCCGTCCGCCTCGCCTCCCCCGGAACATTCGCTGCAGTACTACGAGAGCCTGTGTTTCCCCTACGTACCCGGCTCCGTACCCCGCACAGCGGCGTGCGCGGGGCGCGACCTGTGGTAGCGCTACCAACTCCCTCCCTGTAGCATCGGAGCCGCGGACACGACCGGCGCGCGTCTGTTGTCCGGGTGCGAATACCAGAAGTGGCAGGCCGGGAGCCTGATAGAGGAAAGATGATGGGGGGTATGCGAGGCGCGGTTCGTTGGCGCCGCTGGATGCTCGGTGTCCTGCTGCTTACCATGGAGCTGTTGCTCACATCGACCTCGCTTGCGGCGGAGCGTCGCAGTCCACCGCCCTATAAAGATCCCGCCGCACCCGTCGAGCAACGCGTCGAAGACCTGCTCGCACGCATGACGCTCGAAGAGAAGGTCGCGCAGCTCACCTGCATCTGGAACCGCAAGAAGGAAGTCTTGACGCCGAATGGGGAATTCGATTCGGGGAAGGCGCGTCAGGCCTTCCCGGCAGGCATCGGGCAGGTCGCGCGACCGAGCGACATCGATGGTAGTGGCGATCCGTTCCTCCATCCCTACCGCGATGCGCGCCAAACGGTCACTCTGGTCAACGCCATTCAGCACTACGCCCTCGAAGAGACCCGGCTCGGTATCCCGGTGCTGTTTCACGAGGAGGGACTGCACGGCTACGTGGCGCGCGGTGCCACCAGCTTCCCGCAGGCAATCGCGCTCGCAAGCTCCTGGGACCCGGAGCTGCTCACCCGCGTGTTTACGATCGCCGGCCGTGAAATCCGCGCGCGCGGCGTACAGATGGTTTTAGCCCCGGTCGTCGACGTCGCCCGCGATCCTCGCTGGGGCAGAATCGAGGAGACCTACGGCGAGGATCCGTATCTCGTGAGTCAGCTCGGTATTGCGGCGGTACGTGGATTCCAGGGCGACACGCTGCCGTTGGCGTCGGGCAAGGTCTTCGCCACCCTCAAGCACATGACCGGGCACGGGCAGCCCGAGAGTGGTACCAACGTCGGCCCGGCGAACATCTCCGAGCGCACGCTGCGCGAGATATTCTTCCCGCCCTTCGCCGCTGCGATTCACTCGGCCAACGCCCGCAACGTGATGCCCTCGTACAACGAGATCGACGGAATCCCTTCGCACGCCAATTACTGGCTGCTGCACGATGTATTGCGCGGTGAGATGGGATTCACGGGCGCCATCGTCAGCGACTACTACGGCATCGAGCAGCTGCAGACTATCCATCACGTGGAGCCGGACCCGATGCACGCCGCGGCGCGCGCCCTGCACGCCGGTGTCGACGCCGACCTTCCCGAGGGTGGCTCGTACGCGAAGCTCCCCGAAGCACTCGCGGCGGGCCTGGTGACCCAGGGGCAGGTCGATGACGCCGTGCGGCGGATGCTGCGCATGAAGTTCGAGGCCGGACTGTTCGAGCACCCGTACGCGGATGCTCGCGCTGCCGCGGCGGTAACGGGCAACGCCGAGGCGCGCGCCCTGGCGACGGAGGCGGCACGCAGGACGACGGTGCTGCTGAAGAACGACGGTGTCTTGCCTCTGCAGGCCGGCTCGATCGGCACACTCGCCGTGATCGGGCCCAACGCGGCGACGGTGCAGCTCGGAGGCTATTCCAACGTGCCGGCGCACTCGGTGAGCGTTCTCGATGGAATTCGGGCCAAGGTCGGCAACGCGGTGAGGATAGGGACGGCCGAAGGCGTTCGGATCACCACCAGCGGTGACTGGTACAGCGACAAGGTGGAGCTCGCGGACCGCGATCAGAACCTCGCTCTCATCAGGCAGGCGGTGACCGTCGCCGAGCGCGCGGATGAGATCGTGCTGGTCATCGGGGGAAGCGCGGCCACCAGCCGCGAGGGCTGGGCGGATAACCATCTGGGCGACCGCGACAATCTCGGCCTCGTAGCGCAGCAGAACGAGCTCGCCGCCGCGATGTTTGCGCTAGGCAAACCCGTCGTAGTCGTACTGATCAATGGGGCTCCTCTCTCCATTCCCGAGGTAGTCGAAAAAGCCAATGCGGTGCTCGAGGCCTGGTATCCGGGCCAGGAAGGCGGCACGGCGCTCGCTGAAATCCTCTTCGGCGACGCCAACCCCGGCGGCAAGCTACCGCTCACCATCGCGCGCTCCGTGGGCCAGCTGCCGGTCTTCTACAATCATAAGCCGAGTGCTCGTCGCGGCTATCTGTTCGACTCGAGTGAACCCCTGTTTCCGTTCGGTTTCGGTCTGTCGTACACGACCTTCGAGATAGGACCGCCCCGGCTTTCCGCCACGCAGATCAAGGCCGATCAACCGGTGTCGGTGCTCGTCGACGTGCGCAATACCGGCAAGGTGAGCGGCGATGAGGTCGTGCAGCTCTACCTGCATCACCTCGTGAGCTCGGTGACGCAACCGATCAAGGAACTCAAAGGCTTCCGTCGCGTGACGCTCGCGCCCGGTGAGCGCAGAACGGTGGAATTCAAGCTGGAGCACGCAGCCTTTGCGTTCTGGGACGAGCACATGAAGCGCACCGTGCAGCCGGGCGGCATCGAGATCATGGTGGGACCGAACTCGGTCGAGCTGAAGAAGGTCACCCTTGAGATCGCACCGTAGGGATGCCAGCAAGCACCGGCAAACCATGACCAGGGCCGTGAGAGACATATTCAATAAGCGCCAGAGCGTGCTCGCCTTCTGGCTCGGGTGCGCGGCAGTGGTCGTCGGTGTGCTCACCCACGTGCCAATGTTTCTGATGGGGCGCCATACCCACTACGTGCTCGCCGGGATGCAGATGGGCGCCACCATGATCTGGGGCATGGTGGCGATCGTTGCCGGCGTTGCCCTGGCAGGCTACGGCCTGCTGCCAAGTGGCGGCGCCACCCGGGTCAGCGGCCCGGTCGAGCCGATCGCCCCCCCGGAGGATGCCCCGCTCTCGGCGCGCCACTGGATGGTCGCGGGACTGCTGGCGCTAGCGCTCGTCATCGATATCATGAAGCCGGCCAGCCTCGGCTTCGTCGCGCCTGGAATGCGCGCGGAGTACTCGATCAGCAGCGCGACGGCCTCCTGGCTGCCCTTCTCAGCGCTTGCGGGTACCGCGGTCGGCTCGTTCGTGTGGGGCGCGCTCGCGGACCTGTACGGACGGCGCGGCGCCATCCTTCTTTCCTCCGTCATATTCATCGGCACCGCGATCTGCGGTGCGATGCCGAGCTTCTGGTGGAATGTAGCGATGTGCTTCCTGATGGGGGCAGCCGCCGGCGGCATGTTGCCCGTGGCTTACGCCCTGCTCGCCGAGATCATGCCGACCCGCCACCGCGGCTGGTGTCTGGTACTGATCGGTGGCGTGGGCGCGATCGGCGGCTTCCTCCTGGCGAGCGCATCTTCCGCATTTCTGCAGCCGACCTTCGGCTGGCGCGTGATGTGGCTGCTGAATTTCCCGACAGGACTCGCACTCGTGCTCATGAGCCCCCTGCTGCCGGAGTCGGCGCGGTTCCTGCAGCAGATGGGCCGGGCAGAGGAGGCACGCGCCATGCTTGCCCGCTTCGGGGTCGTGCTGACTGACCTCCCGGATCCGCCCGCGAACGCTGTGGAGCGATATGGTGCCAAGGGCCGGGCCGCTGATGCCGAGTCACGCGGCATCCTCGGCATCAGCGTGGCGCTAACCCTCACGGCATTGGTCTGGAGCCTCGTTAACTTCGGGGTACTACTGTGGCTGCCGAGCGCGCTGGTCGCCGAGGGACGCAGCGTCGCGGCGGCAAGCGCGCTCATCGCGCAGTCGACCCTCATCGCGATGCCAGTCGTACTGGTGTCGACCTGGCTGTACAGCGCCTGGAGCACGAAGGGCTCTCTGATCGTCATGATCGGCATCACCACCTGCGGCCTCCTCGGACTGCAGCTGCGCTCACATGACATTGGCCTCTTCGGGAGCACGGTGTTCGATCTCACGCTCATCATCCTCGGCACGAGTGGCGTGATTGCAATTCTGCTGCCCTACACGTCGGAGAACTTTCCGGTGCGCATCCGCGCGCGGGCTACCGGCTGGGTCGCCGGTTGCAGCAAGCTCGGAGGTCTTCTCGCCCAGATGCTAAGTGTGCTCGGTCTCACGCCGGTGCTCTCGGTCGCGGCACTCGCAATCAGCTTTCCAGCGCTGGGCGCGCTCGCTCTGCTCGCGCGCTACGGGCGAGAGACCCGACACCGTGACCTGCGCGAGCTGGAGCTCGATGGCGCAGTCGCCTTACCGCAGGCCGCTCATCCACAGCCCGTGCGCACAACGGCCCAGACCGGGCGCGTTGAGGCATGAACCGCCGCAACCTGCTGCAGGCGCTCGCCACGCTGGCCAGCCCCTTCATCAGCGCGCTGCCCAGGCCGTCGCGTGCGCAGTCGCCGGGCATGACCGCTTCCGTCTCGAGTGGGAACAGCGCCGAGTTTCCGCCCGGGTTCCTGTGGGGAGCTGCGACCGCGGCTTACCAGGTGGAGGGCGCGTGGAATGAGGACGGCAAGGGTGAGTCGATCTGGGACCGCTTCGCGCACACGCCCCACAAGATCAGGAACGGCGATACCGGTGATGTGGCCTGCGACAGCTACCACCGCTATCGCGAAGACATCGCACTGCTGAAAAAGCTGAACCTGAAGAGTTACCGCTTCTCGATCGCATGGCCGCGCATTCAGCCGACCGGGCGCGGGCCGGCCAATACCAAGGGTCTCGACTACTACAGGCGCTTGACGGACGCGCTCCTCGAGGCTCAGGTACGCCCCCTGCCGACCCTCTATCACTGGGATCTTCCGCAGACGCTGGAGGATGCAGGCGGTTGGCCTGTCCGCGACACCGCCGAGCGCTTCGCGGAGTACGCCCACATCGTTGCGAGTGCGCTCGGCGACCGCATGCCGCAGTGGGTCATATTCAACGAGCCAAAGACATTCACTGGCGTGGGCTACTGGAACGGCACACATGCTCCGGGCCGGCGCGACTGGCGGGCATTCTTGCGTGCGACGCACACCGTGAACCTCGCTCAGGGTCAGGCGTTTCGCGCTCTGAAGGCTGCGAACTCTGGCCTCAAGGTGGGCAGCGCTTTCGACGTGGCGCCGATGTTTCCAGCGACCTCTGCTTATGAGGATATGGCTGCCGCGGAGCGCTGGCACCGGTTTCAGAATCTGTGGTTCGTGACCACGGCTCTGCGCGGGCATTACCCTGAAGGGGTTCTGCCCGCAGACCGCCAGACGGACTTACTCGGCTATCGGGAGGGCGATGAGCGGGTGATGCGCGCACCGCTCGATTTCATGGGACTCAACTATTATTCCCCGTGGATCGTTCAGTATTCGCAGGATTTAACCGCACCTGACACCGCACCGGACATCGAGGTGCGTGGCACCTGGGCGCGGGCCCCAGGCATTACCAAGAAGACCGATATCGGATGGGACATCTATCCGGAGGGCTTCTATCAGATCCTCGTGCGCATGGCGCGCGAGTGCGGCAATCTGCCAATCGAGATCACCGAGAATGGCGCCTCGTACAACACCGCGCCGGATGCACAGGGGCACATCCGCGACGCTGCCCGTGTCGCTTACCTGAAGAGCCATCTGGTGGCGTTAGCGCGGGCTATCCGCGCCGGAGTGCCGGTCCGGGCTTACCACTGCTGGAGCCTGATGGATAATTTCGAGTGGGCGGAGGGATTCTCTCAGCGCTTCGGGCTCACTTACGTGGACTTTGCAGGCAATCGCCGCCGTCTCATCAAGGACTCCGGACACTGGTACGCGAACGTCGCCGCGACGAACCGCGTGAGCTGAGCCTCCCCATTCGCCGATGCAGCGTGAGCTCGCAAACTCCGGTGTAGCAAGCGTGTGCATTGCAGCGGGTCTGCTGCTGAGTGCTTGTGCCAAGAGTGCGTCTGCCGCCCACGGAATTGCGCGTACCGATCCTAACTCCCGGGCCGCACACGCCCAGCTGCTCGAGAAGGCAAGGACCGGCCGGATCGACCTCTACTTTCTCGGCGATTCCATCGTACGCAGGTGGGGCACGGCCGACGAGATCTATCGAGATCTGTACGCCAACTGGCGCCACAACTTTCACGGGTGGAATGCGGCGGATTTCGGCTGGGGTAGCGATACCACCTGGAACGTCCTGTGGAGGATCGAAAATGGCGAGCTGGATGGCGTGAACCCCAAGGTAATCGTAGTGCTCGCCGGCACGAACGATCTGGATGCTTTTCCGCGCGGTCGCGACAGCGATGACGCGAGAATCAAGAGCGTTACGGACGGTGTCGCGGCCATCGTGAGCGTCTGCCACGAAAAGGCCCCGCGAGCGACCGTGATCGTCAATTCACTTCCGCCACGGAATGATCGAAGAGAGCTCCTGCCCGTCATTGCCCGCATCAATGCACGCTTGGCGAAGCGCACCGATGGGAACTCGGTCCGTTACCTTGACCTCAACAAGCAACTCTCGGATTCCGACGGGGTCGCGCTTCCTGGCATGCTGAACGCCGACGGTATCCACCTCTCGATCGCCGGTTATCAGGCTTGGACCGATGCGCTGCGACCCATGCTCGAGGAGTTACTCGGGCCCCAGCATCAGAGCGACGACGCACCGCCCCCCAGCCGGAACCCGGGTCGGTAGAGCGCGCTCAACCCTCCGTTCGCAATTTGCTGCGGTAGATGCTCAGAGTGACGTCAGCGCCACCTTCACGGCTGCACCTCCTTCGTCAGCGCGTCAGCAGCGTTGGATGCCAGTACGAAGCTGGTAACGGCATCCACCACGTACTCATTCTCGTACCAGAAGAACGGCCAGTCGCTGGTGAGCTCGGGAAAATCGGGCTTTACGATGACTATGCCCGGCACCATGCCCCCGGGAATGAAAGTGTAATCAGCACGATTGTTACCGTAGGCCACGAGCTTGGACTCCGTGCCCACAGTCGAAACGTACGAGAGATTGGAGACCGGATGGCGCCCCAGCACGTAATCCAGCGCATCGAGCGTATGGCTCGCATCCACGAGATCGGGGAACGCTCGATGCAGCTGATACAGATCGACGCCAAACCGGGTCACCTCTGCGGAACCACCCCACTCGCCCTCCGAGATGGGCACACCATAAGGGTTGTCCCGGCGTAATTGGTCTGCCCCGGCTGCGTAGCGTCTCGCAGCCTCGCGCGCATCCGCTTTGAACTCGGCGCTCATGTAAGGAAGGACGCGCCCTGCCAGGGGCGCAAGTGAACGATAACGCTCGAGGATAGTCGGTCGCAGAGCCTCGAGGCGCGCTCGATAGATTGCGTCACCTCCGCTTGCGATCAGCAACTCGACAGCGGCCTCCACCTCGGCGTCCTTCAGATCAGTGCCGGTCGTATTGAAATATCTGAACAGCACCGGCGCACGTGCATGCTCCTCGGCCCAGGCCCGTTTTGCAGTACTCAAGCACTCATCGGCAACCTTTGGATCGAAGGCGCGCAGAACCCGGCTTGCCGCGGCCAGCGCGCCCGCCGCGTCGTAGCTGAGTGCGGTGGTACGCGTGGTGAACGCCCAGCGATCGTCCGGGACACCCGACGCATCACCAGAAGTCTGCAACCCGCCCAGGTGCGCGTCGTAGACGCGACCGTCGGTCTGAGATGCCGCGTCGCCAAGATGCGTGTACTCGGTCAGCGTCGGCTCGATGATCCCTGGAATGGAGTGACCGAATATGCGGTACTGCGCCAGCAGCAGCGCCACACCATGTTGGATCTGCTGAATCACATCCGGTACGCCGTCAGGCTTGCGCATTTCCACTGCGCGCGCGCGTTCGTCGACCGAGGTGTCGTCCTCGTTCAGGCCGAACTGCTCACGCGCGGCCACCAGGTCGAGGATCACGCGCGTCTGAGTTTGTGTGCGCAGGTCGAAATCGCCGGCGTCGTACCACCCACCCACGTTGAGACCCGCAATGTGATCACCCGGCTTGTACGGCGAGTCGGTCGTTTCGGCCTGCTTGTAGCCATCGAAATGCGTGTAACTGGTTGGTGCCTGGCGCGCATCATCGAGGTGCGACGCCCCGTGCCAGATGCGATAGGCTTCGCGCACCTTCACGTGGTCCATCTGCTCGGGCAGATACGTCGCCATCGACGCTCGCCACAGGCCATCGTAGACATCCGGTGCGATCCTGAACGGCGCCGTCTTTTGACCGCCATACTCCAGGACGTAACTGCCGGGTAGGCGCACCGCCGAGAAATCGAAGCGCGCGTAGCGGTAACGCAGCCAAGCGCCCCAGGCCGTTACCGGTGTGCGCAATACTTCCCGCTCGCTGCCGTCCGCAAGAATCTGCAGGACACGGGCCGAAGTGGGCGCCTCGAAACGCGGGTCGAGCTCGATGACGGCAACCTTTGCACGCTCTGGCGTGTAGCCCACCTGGTTGTAGGTGATGACCGGCGCGCGCCGCCAGCCGGGCAGGGTTCGCGGGCGGACGTGCCACACTACGACATCGCCGGTGGCGCCCTCGGGAATCATGGTACGCAGCACGAACCAGCCGTTCTGTGCCTGGTTGCGGCCGTCGTACAGCTGAATCGTCCCGGTCTCGGCAGACACCGTCACACTTACCAGTGGATCTTCGGGCGCCATCACGAAAGTGCGCCCGGCGGCCAGCGCCTGCGGTTCGCCCGAGCGCTGCATCGGGCCAGAGGGATGCCGCGCAAACACGCCGCTCGCTGAGTCGGCGAGATAGGTCTTGCCGAAATAGCGCGCCGGCAGGAACTCGAGGTTGAGCCCCGCCTTGCCGACAAGCTGCGGCGATAGTGTTTGCTGGAGACGCACGGCGAGCCTGAAGCCGTCGGCCTCGGGCATGAGCGCGAGCTGATAACTCAGCCCCTGCTCGGAATAGGCACATTCTATTGTGAGCGCGCTGCGGTCGCGCGCAAGCACGCGATGTGCGCAAGTGGGGATTGCATCCCACTGAGCCGGCGTCGCCGAGAGACGCACGTCGCCGTTCGTGGCGATGCGTTGATCACGCAGGATCAATTCGACGCCGCTCATCTTCTGATCGCCAAAGACCGGATGGTAGGCGTTGTGAAACAACAGCACGCTGACATCGGGCGCCTGCAACACCTCCTTGTCCGTGAATTGCCAGGCGAGCTCCGCACCGTGGGCAATCGCCGTTAGTGAGAGCGCGAGCAGCATCCCGCCACCGTGGTTGAAAGCTAACCGCTGCATGCTGAAAATCGATGTGAGCCAGGAATCCGAGTGCATGCGAAGGTCCCCCGGCGCGCGGATCAGCTGCTCGCCAGCTCGACGGGCCTGCCGCTCCGGGCCGATTCGTATATGGCCATCATGATGCGCACATCGCGCAGTCCCTCCTTTCCCGACACCCGGCTCGGGCTGTGCTCCAGGATGCAACGCGCAAAGTCGTCCATCTCCACCGCAAACTGGTTGATGGCAGGATAATCGATCGCCTTGCCGTCGCTGCGCGCACCGCGGATACCCTGATAGTTGAATGCCGGGTCGAGCGCGAACCAGCCTCGCTCGGCGATGGCGCGGAAGTAGCCGACGGGTGCGGAGTTGTAGCTTGCACCGCAATGACTTATGGCGCCGCCCGGGAACCTGGCCTGCCACAGCACTGACTCCTCCACCTCCGAGAAACGCACCGGGTCGGAGCTCGTCGTGAACCCCGATACCCAGATCGGCTCTTCTCCGGTCAGGTAACGGGTCACCTGCAACGCGTAGACTCCGACGTCCAGCAGCGAGCCCCCTCCCGACAGCGCTCGCTTCAGCCGCCAAACCGATGGTTCGATGTGGAAGCCGAAGTAGGCGTCGATCACCTCGAGGGCACCGAACTCCCGGCTGCGGGCAATGCGCATGCACTCGAGATGATGCGGCTCGAACTGGCACCGGTACGCTACCGCGAGCATGCGGTCCGCACCCCTGACGGTATCGATCATCTTCTGGCAGCGCTCAACGGAGACTTCCATAGGCTT
>Ga0335077_10009239_pt1 | contig 12230 bp, 11 predicted proteins | sample Lox_Sample_31_FD_207151 | JGI IMG/M metagenome (GOLD analysis project Ga0335077, IMG submission 207151) | Soil microbial communities from Loxahatchee National Wildlife Refuge, Florida, United States - Lox_Sample_3.1 | ecosystem: Environmental > Terrestrial > Soil > Wetlands | place: USA...
CGCGCCGTGGATTCGACGCTCCTAGACGTGACACTTTTCCGAGTTGACTGATATATTCACAAATTCACATCCGGGGGGTAGCTTAAAGCCAATTCGGGAGGTCGAGAATGGTCCCTTTCGTGGCGTTTCGACCGCTGCGCTGGTTCGCGATTTTCCTAACGCTCGAGGCCGCTTTAACTGCCGCGGCGCAAGTTGCCGCACCCACGGTTACCCTCTCGGTCGACGCTACCACCGCTGCCCGCAAGATCTTTCATGCGCAGCTGACGATTCCCGCCAGCCCGGGTACGCTTACCCTCTACTATCCGAAGTGGATCCCGGGGGAGCATGGACCGACCGGCCCCATCGAGACGCTGGCTGGCCTCGGATTCACCGCCAACGGCCGAGTCCTCGAATGGCGCCGTGATTTGCTGGACGGATGGACATTTCACGTCGAGGTGCCGCAGGGAGTTTCGATGGTCGAGGCCCATCTGGACTACATCTCCCCGACCAGCGCCGAAGGAATATACGCCGGCGGCGAAACTGCCACCGCCAAGATGGCGATCCTCAACTGGAACGCGTTGTTGCTTTATCCGGCGGGTTGGACGACGGATGAACTACGGTATCAGGCGCGCTTGCAGCTGCCCGAGGGATGGAAGTTTGCCACTGCCTTGCCTGTCGCTTCCCCGGCCACGAGCGAAATCAACTTTCAAGTGGCTTCGCTCACGACCCTCATCGATTCCCCGGTAATCACGGGCGAATACCTCCGTATCGTGCCGCTGGCGGAAAATCCTCGACAGGAGCTGGATATCGCGGCCGATAGCCCTGCCGCCCTGGACGCTCCAGAAGAGGTTTTCGACCATTACAAGAGCCTTACGGATCAAGCCTTTAAACTTTTCGGAGCCCGTCATTTCCGCGACTACCATTTTCTATATGGGCTCAGCGATCACGTTGCCCACTTCGGGCTGGAACACCATGAATCGAATGACAGTCGGACGCACGAGCGCGCGCTTGTCGATCCCGAGCTGCGGCTGGACGCCGCCGGGCTCTTGCCTCATGAATATGTGCATTCCTGGAACGGAAAGTACCGCCGTCCTCGAGACCTGACCACACCCGACTACGAGAAGCCTATGCAAACCGATCTGCTCTGGGTCTATGAAGGGCTCACCTCCTATTTGGGGGACGTTCTCAGCGCGCGCAGCGGGGTGCGTACGCCAGAGCAGTTTCGCGACGCCTTGGCCCTGATTGCCGCCCAACTCGATCACACGCCGGGGCGGACCTGGCGAAATCTTGCCGATACGGCCAACGGGGTTCCGGCCATGCAGGGCGCCCCGCGAGAGTGGCGGTCTTGGCGGCGCGACCTCGATTATTACGATGAGGATGTGCTGAATTGGCTTTGGGTGGATACCATCATTCGCCGCGAGACCAAGGGCAAGAAGTCGATCGACGATTTCTGCCAGCTTTTCCATGGCGGAGCCAGTGGCCCGCCGGAAGTTAAGACCTATGGATTTGACGACGTGGTAAATCAGTTGAACCAGGTTGCGCCCTACGACTGGCGGGGCTTCTGGAGGGAACGGTTGAACACCCACGCTGCCGGGGCGCCGCTCGGCGGCATCGAGGAGAGTGGTTGGCAGCTGACGTATGACGAGAGCGCCGCGGAAATTTATCGCGCCGAGGAGCGTGTTCATGAAAGTATCGATGCCACCTTTTCCATCGGCCTGTACCTCGGCCAAGATGGACGAGTGCTCGATACGACCGAAGGAATGGTTGCGGCACAGGCGGGCATCGGTCCCGGCATGACGGTGGTGGCGGTCAATGGTAGGAAATTTTCGGGGGAAGTACTAAGGGATGCATTGAAAAGCGGCAGGAATTCTTCGAACCCCCTCGAATTGCTAATCGAGAACACCGAGTACTACAAACTTTACGCCCTCGATTATCACGGCGGGGAAAGGTACCCGCACCTAGTCCGGGCACAATCGAAACCGGACCTGTTGAGCGACATCCTTCAACCGCGATAAGCGCGAAAGGGCCCGTTCAAGCACCCGGACGGGCGGTTAGCCCGCTTCTTCGACTCCCTCAAAGAGGTCGGTTTCCGGCGAGACCGCTGCGAACTTCATGGCGGCAGCGAGGTGAAACATCTCCCGCCTGCCCCGCTGGCGCACGTGCGATTCAAAATAAGGCCAAAGCGGAGCTTGGGAGCGATGGAGCTTGAAGGCGGCGATTTTGGTTTCGAGGTGCTGGCCGATGTCCACCACGGTGCTTGCCGGCGCGAGCGTGACCGGCTGCCGGTCGGGCAAGGTAAAATCTGCGGTCGCGTAATACAGCTTCTGGGTGCGATGCGGGGTGATGCCGTTTCTTAACTGGTCGGGATAGCGGTTGGTTCTTCCTGCCCACTGAAAAGCAAGCTCGGCGAAGACCGACGCCATAGAGTGATCGGTGTGCCCGGTTACCCCGCCTTCCGGCCCGAACGAGAGCATGACCTGTGGTCGGAAACGGCGCACCTCGAGAGCGAGGTCGCAGACCACGCGGTACAGATCCTGGCGATACAGCTTGCCGTCGGGATAGTCGAGTACGATCCCGCGGGTGACCTCGAGGATCCGACAGGAGGCGGCAAACTCCTCTCGCCGCATGGCCGCCAGCTCGTGATCGTCTTTGGCCCCTCCGCGATGGGTGGCTGCCTGACCCGGGGTAAGACAAATTACCGCAGTCTCGACGCCCCGACCATGGTAGAGGGCCAGCGAACCGCCGAATCCTCCAGCTTCATCATCCGGATGTGCCGTGACGCACATCATGCGCCCCATGAAACTCATTGTACCGGCTGGCTCGGCTGTTCCTTGCGCTCAGTGTGCATATTCTTGCGCAGGCGATCTCAGATTCAAGAAATGGTTCTTAGTGCTTCTGCAGAAGGGCCATCTCGCACTACAATAATCCCACCATCGAGGGCCCTTACATGAGGAGCATCCCGTGCACGTTCTTGTGACCACCGACACGTTGAGCGGCGTGTGGACTCACACCCAGGAGCTGGTTTCCGGGCTGGTGACCAGCGGAGTTGAAGTCACCCTGGTCAGCTTTGGCGACATTCCTCTGCCCGCGCAGACATCCTGGATGGAAACTTTGTCCACTCTGGACTATCGCCCCACGGCGTTTCGTCTGGACTGGATGCAAGACGGTCAAGCCGACTTCCGGGACTCGGCTCGCTATCTGGCCTCGCTGGTCAAAGAGCGCCACCCCGACGTGCTGCATCTGAACCACCTGTGCTACGGCGGCCTTCCGGTCCGAACGCCCCGCTTGGTGGTGGCCCATGGCGACCTGATCAGCTGGTGGAGATCCGTGCACGGCTGCGAGCCCAAGGACAGCCGCTGGTTGCGTGGCTACAAATTTCTGGTGACGCAAGGGCTGGAACAGGCAACAACCGTGGTCGCACCTTCTTTCTGGATGCTGGAGACGATTCGCTCCTATTACGCGCATCCCAAGCAGGATGCGGTTATCTACAATGGCAGGAATCCGGTTTTCTTCAATCCTTATGTGAGCAAGCAAGATTCCGTACTGGCGGTCGGAAGATTTCACGATGCCAGCAAACAGCTGGCATTGCTGACTCAGCATGCCCACCCCGTTCCGGTGTGCATTGTAGATTCTGACGGTCCCATGGCTGGGCCGAACGCGCCCATCTCGACCGATGTGAAGGTGCAGGCCAAGGAGGCCTCCGTCTCCCTGAAAGGGATGCAAACCGAGGTGCAATTGCGCATGCTTTACAGCCGGGCTGCGATATTTGCGGCCACCTCCTGCTACGAGCCTTCCGGGTACGGAACCCTCGAAGCAGCGCTCTCCCGCTGCGCGATCGTCGCCAATGACATTCCCCATTTTCGTGAACTCTGGGGAGACGCAGCCATCTACTTCCGCGCCAACGACGCCGAGAGTCTGGCCGAGGTGATCCGTCGATTACACGAGCGACGAGACCTCTGCCGCGGCTATGCGGCCAGGGCCTACCAGCGAGCCCGGCAATGCTTCACGGCCAAACGCATGGTGGATGAATATCTCCGGATCTATCGGCATATGTTGGGACAAGAAGCAGTCGCCGCCTAGAGACCAATTCGTGGCTTCGCTCGATTGTCTTCCTTCCGCTAGCCTCGATCGGCCCGGAGCTGGTATCTTGTTGGGCTGATCATTAGGAGGCCTCATGGCGGCTGTGAAGATTACCATCAAGAAGAATGGTCCTTACCGGATAGAGGCTCCGGAGGGTACGGTCGAATTGGTGGATGCGGAGGGCACGAAATACGATCTGACCGGCAAGCCCGCTTTCTCGCTGTGCCGTTGTGGTGGATCTGTAACCAAGCCTTTCTGCGACGGAACGCACAGCAAGATCGGGTTCGAAGGCGCGGAGCTGGCCGTGAAGCAGGCTGGAACCCAGAGCTAACACCGCCGATGGTGGATCGACGAATGGGGGTGAACGCTGTTGTTTAGTCAGGCCCACACCCCTGGAGTTTCGTGCGCAATTCAAAAGACAGAGCATTAGGAATGGGTCGCAGCATCACGCGGCGCGATTTCCTCAACGGAGCAGCGCTGACCCTGGGTGCGGCCGTCGTCCCCTCGTCTCTGTTTCTCGCCTGCGAGCGCCACACCACTCCCGGCCATACGGCTCCCGAGCAATCTCTGGACTATTACCCCCCTGCCAAGTCCGGGCTGCGCGGCAGCCATCCCGGTAGTTTCGAGACTGCCCACAGTTTGCGGGACGGCACGTTCTGGCAACATGCAGGAACGGCGGCAGACACGGGCGAAAGCTACGACCTGGTGATCGTCGGCGCCGGCATCAGCGGTCTCTCGGCGGCGCACTTCTATCGCCGCTTCGCCGGACCTAAGGCGCGCGTTCTGATTCTTGAAAACCACGACGATTTCGGCGGTCACGCTAAACGCAACGAATTTTCGGCTGGCAACCGCATGCTGCTCGGCTTCGGCGGAACCTACTCGATCGAGAGTCCCGCGCCTTATAGCACAGTCGCCAAGGGGCTGATTGAGGAATTGGGCATCAACGTGGCCTCCTTTCCGAAGTATGTTTCGAAAGACCTCTATTCCTCGCTCGGCCTGACCCCCAGGATCTTTTTCGACCAGGAAACTTTCGGCGCCGACAAGCTCGTGGTCGATCCGGCGTCGCTCGGTGGCACCGAGACCAGCGACCGGGCAAGCCAAACGCCTGCACGCTGGCATCAGTTCCTGGCAGAAGTTCCCCTCACCGCTGAGGCCAGGCGCACCTATTACCGCCTCTACCACGACCAGAAGGACTACCTGCCCGGTCTCTCTTCCGAGGAGAAGAAGGCCCGACTGGCACGCATCAGTTACGCTAAATTCCTCAGCAACTTGGCTGGAGTCCATGAACAAGTAGTTAAGGTTCTGCAAGCCGGTCCGCATCCGCTGTTTGGGGTAGGAATCGATGCGGTCTCGGCTCAGGATGCTTGGGGACTAGGCTTTCCGGGCTTTGCCGGAATGCGTTTAGATCCATCGCCGGGCAAGGGAATGAATCGGGACGCGATCCCGAACAAAGAGGCGGAGAGGTATTTCTTTCACTTTCCTGATGGAAACGCGTCCATCGCCCGGTTACTGGTGCAGAAGCTGATCGCCGGGGCGATCCCGGGCGATTCTCCAGGCGAGCTAGTCACAGCACGGGCCAACTACGCGAAGCTGGACGAGGATGAGTCTCCGGTTCGGATTCGCCTGAACAGCACGGTCGTGCGGGTGAACCATGACGGAGATCCTTCCACGGCAAAGCAAGTGGAGATCACCTATGCCCGTTTCGGCAAGACGTACCGCGTACGGGCCACGAGTTGCATCCTGGCCTGCTGGCACGTGGTCATTCCTTATCTTTGCGAGGAGCTACCCGGCAAACAGAAACAAGCTTTGTATTCGTCCGCCAAGGTTCCGCTGCTTTACACCAATGTCGCCCTGCGCAACTGGGAGGCTTTCCAGAAGCTGGGCGTGAGTTCGATTTATGCGCCAGGTTGTTACCACACCGAGGCCACCCTCGACGTGCCGGTCAGCATCGGCCGCTACCAATGCTCACGCCAACCGGACGAGCCGATCGTGATCCACATGATGAAGACGCCCTGCCGGCCCGGCTTGCCGGCGCGCGACCAGCACCGCGCCGGGCGTATCGAGTTGTTCAGCACAACCTTCGAGACCATGGAGCGCAACATTCGCGACCAGTTGGCGCGCATGCTCGGCCCGGGCGGGTTTGACCCCGCTCGCGACATCTCTGCCATCACGGTGAACCGCTGGCCTCACGGTTATGCTTACGAGTACAACTCGCTTTTTGATGATTTCTGGCTGGAGGGCGGCGAGACGCCCTGTGAAGTAGCCCGCCAACCCTTCGGACGGATCGCGATCGCTAATGCCGATGCCGGCGCCTACGCCTATACCGATGGCGCGATTGACCAGGCCTGGCGGGCAGTAGGGGAGATCACGAATCGGGCGGTAAACCAGGCCTGAAGGTTCGTATGTGGCATCTGGTCTTCCGCTAGTGAAGGGCCTTGTCCCAATGCTTTGCCAGGCACTCCGCGACCGAGGTCGCCAGAGACGAACTGGCGTCCATATACTGACTGGACTTCTTGCAGGTGTAGCTGAAGACGACATCCTTCGATTTGGCGTCGACGATAGTCATGACGACTTGGTTGAACGATCCATTGTCGTAGTTGCCTGCGCCCAGCGTATTCAGAACGCCCTTGAGGACAGAGCCGTTATTGTCCTTCGCCTGGAACTGAGCCGTATAGTCAGCCTGCTTGGGATCCGTGGTCACCGTCACCGGTACTTTCTTCTTCTGCAAGGCAGCGGAAAAATAAGCTGAAAAGCCATTGTCCGGCTCGAGATAAACTTTCTTTTGCTGGGCGGCCGCCAAGGTTGAGAGCACCAGCAAGAGTCCCATTCCTACTAGTCGTCCGATCCTGAATGGCGCTACCTTCGGCTGAGTTTCTCTTTCCTGCACCAAAGTACTCATTTCTTCTCCTTTTCGATAGGGTTTCGAAGGTCTTCGATGAAGAGAGAATCGGTCCGCCGTATAGTGAACCGCCGAGGACGATTCGTCAACGAAGGAGTTGTAAAAAGCCTTAGACTCTGAAATTTCGCAGGGCTTATTCAGGCGTTTTGCGGCAGACCAGGGTTGAGCAACGAACTGGCAACCCGTTAGTGAATGGTCTTGGTCTTACGCGACATGTAGTCCATGAGGAGATACTGGCCCAGGGTGTAGGGCGTGGTGAAATAGGCTTTGCCGCGGCACATCTCCGTGACCTTTTGCACGAACTGAACCAGTCCATAGTCTGACGCCAGCATGAAGGTATTGATCATGATGCTGGCCCGCTTGCACTTCGATACCTCTTCGAGGGTTTGGCTGACAACCAGCGGGTCCAAGCCAAACGCATTCTTGTAAATGCGCCCATCCTCAAGGGTTAGAGCCGAGGGCTTACCATCGGTGATCATCACAATCTGCTTCATGTCTTTGCGTTGGCGTTGCAGGATTCGCTGGGCCAGTCGCAAGCCTTCGCGGGTGTTGGTGTAGTAGGGGCCCACCTTTACCCGCGCCAGCTGCGACAGCGGCACTTCTTCAGCCGAATCGTGAAACAAGATCAACGAGAGCGAGTCCCCCGGGTATTGCGTACGAATCAGATGGGAGAGGGCCATGGCCACTTTCTTGGCCGGCGTGAAGCGATCCTCCCCGTAGAGAATCATGGAGTGGGAGCAATCGAGCATCAACACCGTGGCGCAGGAAGACTGGTATTCACACTGGTGAACCTGCAGATCGGAGTATTCGATATTTAACGGCAGGCTGAGGCCTTCCCGCTGAATGGCGCTCGAAAGGGTCGCGGTGATGTCGAGATTCAAAGTGTCGCCGAATTCGTAAAGCCGGGAGGCTCCGCTGGCTTCGATGCCGGTCGCCATGTCGCGCGTGTCGTGACGGCCGAAGCTGGATCTCCCCAGAGACCCCATGAGATCCCGCAGGGACTTGAAACCGAGAAAATCGAGACTCTTGTCGGTGATTTCGAATTTGACCTGCTGCTGGGCGTCGCCGACCTGTCCACCGACGCTTGGCGACCGTGCCGGGTCGTGCGGGGGATCGAGGCTGACGTAATCCTCCTGCTGCATGCGCTCGAGCAAGCGATCGAGCAACTCGTCGAGCGTTCCTTCCATCCGCATTTGCTGGAGGCGCTCGCGCAACGCCTCGTCCAGCCAGTCGCTCTCGAGCAATGCCTGCTCGATGGCGCGGCGCAAATCATCCAAGGTCTCCGATCCATCGCCCGCGTCCTCGTAGAGGTAGTTCGGAAAACCGCTTTGCAGCAGAAAATCTGAAAGCGCACCGAGCAGGTCCTGCAGGCTGATTTCGCTAGCCGGATCGGGAACGTATTTGGTGTACCGGATGCGCTTCATATTCTGAGTTCCGAGCCTGAACCACGGTCTCGAAACCCCTCAGTGTTCAGGACGGCGAGTCCGAGTAGGAGAGGTAATCAGCCCGCTAGTTATACGGTCGCTTCCCTCGCAACGGCAGATCTTCGCGCTCAAAGCTCTTCTCGGTGACTTTGGGCGGTTTCTCGCCGGCGGTAAAAACCCGATCTTCGTTACGCCCGATTCGTTTGTGGGCGTGTAGGCCCTCCAGCACGAACTCTGCGGCAGAGACTTGCGTCTCCGGCGTATCCTTGGGTCCGACATTCAACTTCACCAGCTTCTCCATCAAACCCTGAATACCGCGAAGCGACTGCAGCGACTCGCACGCGCTGGCCGTGTCCGCCAGCTGAATCTCGCCGCCCAGATCGAACCACTGCACCACCTGATTCATATCCGCACCCTTGAAGAAGCTGTCGTAGGTTTTGGCGACGGCGGTGCGAATCAGTTCGCGGCCCACATTATCGGCCCCCTTCATCTCGCCCTCATACTCCAATTCGAGTTTGCCGGTAATCGCCGGCATGGCGGCATAGACATCTCCCACGCGAGGCACAACCAACTTCTCGTTATGCTGAATCGCCCGCCGCTCGGCATTCGAGATCACGTTCTCCATACAGGAAATCGGCAGGCGCTGGCTGACTCCGGAGCGCTTGTCGATTTTCTTGTCCTCGCGGGCGCTGAAGGCGATGCGTTCGATCACCTCTTGCACATATTTCGGAATGTGGAGCCTGTATCCGTTGCGCTGTGTCCAGGCTTCCTGCGCCGTGATCGCGATGCCCTCTTCCAAAGTGGCCGGATAATGGGTGCGAATTTCCGACCCGATGCGGTCCTTGAGCGGGGTAATGATCTTCCCCCGGGCGGTGTAATCTTCCGGATTGGCGCTGAACACCAAGGCGAGGTCGAGCGGCAGCCGAATGGGATAGCCCTTAATCTGCACATCGCCCTCTTGCATGATGTTGAAGAGTCCGACCTGAATCTTGCCGGCCAAGTCGGGCAATTCGTTGATGGCGAAAATGCCGCGGTTCGCCCGGGGAAGCAATCCGTAGTGCACGGTCAGTTCGCTGCTGAGCTGGTGGCCGCCGCGGGCCGCCTTGATCGGATCGATGTCTCCGATGAGGTCGGCAATGGTTACATCCGGGGTGGCCAGCTTCTCTACGTAGCGCTCCTCCGGAGTGAGATAGGCAACGGGAACGTTGTCGCCCTGCTGGGCAACTTGCTCGCGACACTGGCGGCAGATCGGGGCATACGGGTTGTCATGAATCTCGCAGCCTACCAGGTAGGGCATTTGCGGGTCGAGCAAAGTGGTTAGGGCACGCAGAATGCGGCTCTTGGCTTGACCGCGAAGTCCGAGCAGAATGAAGTGATGGCGGGAGAGGATGGCGTTGATGATCTGCGGCACAACCGTATCCTCATAACCCACAATACCGGGGAAAATCGGTCCGCCGTGGCACAGCTTTTCCATCAAGTTGTCGCGCAACTCGTCTCTTACCCGCCGGGTTCGCAAGATTGATTCCGAAAATGGACTTTGGCGCAACTCGCCGAGCGTCCGCGGAAGACTCATGATCCGAAACCCCCAGGAAAAACAGCTCCGTCACCCGATTATACGCCCGCTGTGCTAACCTGCATGTCCGTTGCCACCGGCCTTGCGGCGGGCGTTCATGGTGCGTCGCATTTGAGGCAAGATGGTTTCAAAAAGGGAAATGACGGCCTCCAAACGCTCTGCTTCCGATTTCATGGCCAACAAGGCCTGCTTGAAATCGAGATCGAGCGGCAGGGCTCCGGCCAAGCGAAAGGAAAGCTGGAGCGGTTCGATTCCCGAAGCGTCTTCGGGGACGGCCCCCACCAAAGTCATGATCTCACGGTGCAAGCTCAAGGCCTGTTGGATGCGTTCGGGCGCAGGCGCGCCGCTCTCGTCGCGCAAATACAGCACTTCCGCTTGCAGAAAGGATCTTTCCTGACTGACCTGAACGACCTCGAAGCGATCGCGCCCCTGGGTGACAATGTCCATGCGGCCGTCGTCATATTTCTTGGTGACGGTGACGATTTCCGCAGTACAACCGACGTCCGCGATTCCACCTTCCTTGGCCCGCACCACGCCGAAAACTTGGTTCCGCTCCAGGCATTCTGCGATCATCTCTTTGTAGCGAGGTTCGAAGATGTGCAGAGGCAGAGGCGTCCCGGGCAACAGAACCAAATCGAGCGGAAAGATTGGCAAGAGCGAACTCACGAAAAACTCCCGGCATTTTTCGGCCAGCTCGGGGTGGGCATGCTTGATTGTACGCTAGGCGAACCGCGGGCCATGGAGCCTGCGGACCTCTTGACGGAAGCTGGGGAGAAGCATAGAAGCGCAGCATGGACCTTTCGGGCAAAGTAGCGGTCGTCACCGGCGCCTCGATGGGCATTGGCGAAGCCCTGGCCAGAATCTTCGCCGACCACGGTGCCGGAGTGGTGTTCTTGTCCCGGGATGCCGGACGCGCCGAAGCCGCCCGGCAGCGCGTGGCACACGCCGAGCGTACCATCGCGTTGGCTTGCGACGTTCGCAATCGCGAGGAGATAGATCGCGTCGTCGGCCTGACCCTGCATCATTTCAAGCGCATCGATATCTGGGTGAATAATGCCGGGTACGGGTTGCGGACGGCGGTGGCGAACGCGAAGATGACCGATGTGCGGAACCTGTTTGAAACTAACTTCTTCGGGGCAGTCGAAGCCATCGAAGCCGTGGTCCCGGTGATGCGGCAGCAGGGCGCGGGAACCATCATCAACATTTCCAGTGTTGCCGGACACATACCCCTGCCCTTCAGCGCCTTTTATAGCGCAACCAAGTTCGCTCTCAACGCAATCGGCAAGGCGGCTAGGCTGGAGCTGGCGGGTACAGGTATCCATGTGCTGACCGTATGCCCGGGCTACGTCAGAACCAACTTCGCCGCGAACCTCGTCCGCAGCGGAACAGCCGAGGAAACCCGTCCCGCTTGGGTGGGGGGAATTTCCGTCGAGCGGGTCGCGCGCGCCGTGCTCCGCGGTTACGAGAAACAAAAACGGGAAGTGGTCGTGCCTTGGTCGATGCACCCGGTGATCAAGCTCTATCAGCTGTTTCCGGGATTGCTGGAATGGGGAATCGCAAAAAGGCTGCAGCGAGGCGGACAAACGCAGAGATCTACAGTCGACGAAGAGCTATAAGCTCTCTCCCCTTCCCTCCATCCCTTCCGCCTTCAACGCCTCGAGCATGGCGGTCATCTCTGACTGCGCGTGAGCGTTCCCCGTGCGCCTGGCCGAGGCGATGCCTTCCACCAGCATCTTCTTAGCATCCTCCTTGCGACCACCAGCGACTAAGGCCTGCGCGGCCATGAAGTATCCCGCCGTGTAATCGGGATGAACGGAAAGAAGTTTGGAGAATTCTTCAAGTGCACGCTCGGTCTGGCCCGAGTTCATGTACTCCATGGCCAGGCCGTATCTGGCGAATGCGTCGTTCGGATTCTGAGCAAGAACTTGACTGAGCATTAAGGTACGATCCATCAATCCGCTCTCATTGGGGGAAGTTCGTCCCCCAAGCTTAACAAACCCGCTTCGGTTTACGCGACGCTCTTCGTTCGGCCCCGTTTTTCCGCAATCGATCCCATGTCGCCTGACAGCAAATTCGAGGTCAGAATCGAGCGGCACCCGCTCTGCACTATCACTCCCGAGAACGGCACTTGTTCGTTAGTAGCGAGCACCGTCTTCTCCCTGTAGAATAGCCGACGTTCGGAGGAGAGGTGGCCTGCCCCTTTTTCATGCCGAAAAGTCGCTTCGAGGACGGTGGCTGGCTTCACCCCTCGCGGTTGCCCCTCGGCGCGGGTTGG
>Ga0335077_10009241_pt1 | contig 12229 bp, 13 predicted proteins | sample Lox_Sample_31_FD_207151 | JGI IMG/M metagenome (GOLD analysis project Ga0335077, IMG submission 207151) | Soil microbial communities from Loxahatchee National Wildlife Refuge, Florida, United States - Lox_Sample_3.1 | ecosystem: Environmental > Terrestrial > Soil > Wetlands | place: USA...
GTCGAAGACGTGCGGGAGGTCGGCCTCGGCGATGCCGGGCCCCTCATCGCAGACGGTGAGCGCTCCGTCATCGAGCCGCACGTCGACGGTGCCGTGGGGCGGGCTCCACTTGATCGCGTTGTCGAGGACGTTGTCGACCGCCCGCTCCAGTCGCGAGCGGGAGGCGACGACGCTGTAGGGCGCGAGCCGGCTCTCGAAGCGCAATCCCGGCGCCCTGTGCCGTGCGCGCTCGACCGCCGAGCCTACGAGCTCGTCGAGGGCGAGCGGCTCGCGTGTATCGACGGTTCGACCATCCCGCGCCGCCTGGATCAGGTCGGCGACCAGGGTCGAGAGCTCCTCGATGCCGCGGACGGCTGCGCCGAGAACGCGCTGCCGCAGCTCGGCGGGGAGATCGGGGCGGGCTAGCAGCTCGATGTTCGCCCGATGCGCGGCGAGCGGCGTCCGTAGCTCGTGGGACGCGTCCGCGATCAGCTGCTGCTGCGCCCGCTGCGACTCGTCGAGGGCGCCGAGCATCGCGTTGAAGTCGGCCGCGAGAGTCGCCAGCTCGTCGCGTCCGCTCACCGGGATGCGCCGATCGAGATCGCGCGTTGCGGTGACCCCCCTCACCGCCCCGGCGAGCGCGCGGACCGGGCGCAGCACCGTATTCGCCGCCAACCATCCGAGGAGCGCCGCCGCGAGCGCGCCGCCGATGGTCAGACCGATCAGCAACCGCCGGACGCGGGCGAGCGTCTCGTTCGCCTCGGTCAGCGGGCGGACGGTCTGCACCAGCCCGTCGCTCGAGGAGGGCAGGCGCATCGTGTACATCCGCATCAGCACGCCCCCGAGGCGACCGTCCCGGAAGTAGGGCGGTGTGAGCCCGCGCGCGACCGATTCGTCGCGCGCGCTGAACGGTAGAAGCATCGGCTGCCCACGCTTCGTGTCGGCGTTCACCTTCGGGATCACGTGGAAGAGGCCGTCGGCGGTCTTGCCGAACAAGAGGTGATCCTTCTTCGCGGGCCGAATCGCCGGTGAGGCTTGCGAGCCGACCCATGCAGCCGCGGCTTTCTGGGCCGCCTGGATCAGCGAGACGTCGACCTGGTCCTGCAGCTTCGAGCGCACGTCGAAGTAGATGACGAGCGAGGCGATCGCGAGGGCGACGACCACGGCGCCCCCGCCGGCGACGGTCAGGCGCGTGCGCAGGGTCATTGCTCTCGCAGCGCGTAGCCGACGCCGCGCACGGTCTGGATGAGGCGGGGTTCCCCGTCTGCCTCGGTCTTCCGCCGCAGGTAGCTGACGTAGACCTCGAGCGGGTTCGAGGTAGGCCCGAAGTCGTAGTTCCAAATCCGCTCCATGATCAGCTCCCGCGTCAGCACCTGACGCGGATTGCGCAGGAACAGCTCGAGCAGCGCGAACTCGGTGCGGGTCAGCTCGAGCGCGCGACCGCCGCGAGAGGTTTCCCGTGTCCGCGGGTCGAGCGAGAGCCCGGCGAACCAGAGCGGCGCGTCCTCGCCCGCGGGACGCGTCCGCCGCAGCAGCGCCCGCACGCGGGCCAGCAACTCGCCGAGCGCGAACGGCTTCACGAGATAGTCGTCGGCGCCAAGGTCGAGCCCGCGGATCGTGTCCTCCTCCGAGTCGCGCGCCGTCAGGATCAGGACCGGAATCCGATTACCGGCCGTTCGCAAGCGTCTGCAGACCTCGAAGCCGTCCAGGTTCGGCATCAGGACATCGAGCACGACCGCGTCGAACTCCGCCTGCCCGAGCCGCTTCAGCGCCGCAAGGCCGTCGGCCGCGGTCGTGACCCTGTGGCCCTCGAGCTCGAGTGCCGTCTCGACGGCGTCGCGGACGTCGGGATCGTCGTCCACGACCAGCACGCGCCCGCCCCGGCCCTCAGTCACCGGCGAAGCCTAGGAGAGCCGGCTTAACGCTTCGTGAGATGCTCGCTTCCGGAGCCCGGCCTCGCCTTCACGGACGACTCAACGGAATCCCCATGCCCGCGGACAGATGCAGATGGCGCTGGCATGCGCTCATCTTGTCGTCGATCTGCGGCGAGCTCGGATCGAAGCCGTGCACGTCGAGGAGGTTGAACCCCCAGCCGGCCGGCCCATTGGTCGGGTCGGGCCAGGTCGGCACCCCATGGGAGCGCATGCAGCGGGCGAAGGTCCGCATGGCGTCGAGGTCTTGCTGCGATCCGGCCGGGGTCGTCCGGCCACCGTTGGGGAGCAGGTGCCGGCACGCGTTCTCGGCCGTCTGGAATGCGGCACTGCTGACGCCGAGCTGCTCGAGGCTGACGGTGAGCTTGGGCAGCCGGCCCGCAACGCGGCTGCTGTCGGTGAGGTCGGGGAACTTCGAGACCCCGTGTGCGCGCATGCACGCCGAGAACTCGAGGGCGAGCGAGCGGCCCTGCCCGGACGTCGTCGTCGAGTTGCTCGCCGAGCCGCCGCACGCCGAGGCCGACAGCGCGAGGAAGGCAGTGGTGACGATCACGGCTGCGCTTCGCACGCCCACGAGCGTCGCAGCCGTTCCTGTGTTGACCCTGAAGACGGGCGTTCTTCAGTCGACGCCCAGGATCGGGTCGCGGCTGGCTCCCTCATCCGAACGACTCCGGGGCGTTGTCTCCCACGAGACGCCCGCATTCGCTCAGCTTGGCCATGAACTGGGGAGCATGCGACGCGGCGTCCGAGATCCCGGTCTTGGAGATGGGAAAGTAGGGGCCGCTGGCGCCGCCTCCGGTGGGGTCCGGGAAGTTCGCAATCCCGTGAGAGCGCATGCACCGGGCGAGCTTCCGGTCGGCATTCATCCACTGCTGCACGAGAGCGGGTGAGCAATCGTCGTTTCGTCCGCACTGGGCTTCCTGTTGCTGCAGCGAGCCACCTGTCGGGTAGAAGCTTCTGCAGGCTGCCTGGGCCGAGCTGAACTGGGGGCTGCTGACGCCGAGTTGCTGCAGACCGACCTTCGGCAGCTCTCCGCCGCTGGTGGGGTCGGGGTACTTCGATACGCCGTGGGAGCGCATGCAGGCCGAGTACGCGAGGGCCGAGCGCGAGCTCGCAGACGTTCCCGCGCCCGGTGGCGGCTGGCCGCTCGTCGTTGCCGTGCCGAGCTGCGCCACGTGACTTCCCGAAGAGCCGCCGCACGCCGCCGCCCCGAGGGTCAAGCCGGCCACGGCGATCAGCGCACCCGCGGTCCGCGCGATCGCCGTCAAGACAGCCCGAGCTTGCATCCTGCCGCTGCACGGCGGAAGGCCGGCGATTGCACGTCGATCGAGCCGGGGATCGCCAGCCAGGCGACGCCGTTGCTCATGATGTCGCTGTAGCCGGCCCGGTCGGACGGGGGAGAGAGCGTCGGGTCGGGGAAGCCGGAGATGCCGTGCGCCCGCATGCAGCGCGAGATGCGGAGCATTCGCGTCAGCGCTCGTTGCTTGCCGGCATTGCTCGGCTCGCCGCCGTTCGGCAGCAGGCGCCGGCAGGACTCCCGGGCGGTGACGAATGTGCGCGAGTCGGGGTTCACTCCCGACTGCGAGCCGGGGAACTGGATCGAGCCTCCGACCTGCTTCGGGTCGGGGTAGCCGGGCACGCCGTGCGAGCGCATGCAGCTCGAGTAGGCGAGAGCCGAGGTGAGCTTGTCCGTGGTGCTCGAAGAGCTTCCCCGTGTCGCCGTTGTGGCTGTGGAGCCGAGTTGCACCACGTGGCTTCCCGACGAGCCCCCGCATCCGGCCGTCAGAAGCGCCAGGCCGGCCGCGCCGGAGACGATCGCGACGCTTCTCATGGTCGCCGCTTTCAGGCTCATGGGGCCGCGTTCCAGTGCACTCCGGTCGACTGGCAGGCGCGTGCGGCCGCCTCGAACTCTGGCGAGTCGCTGTCGGCGGGAAGATTCCATCCGCCGCCCGGCATGGGGTCGGGGAAGTCGGTGATCCCGTGGACGCGGATGCAACGGGAGAAGGCGAGCTCCTCGGGGAGGTTCATGTGCTTGGCCGGGTGGTCGAAACCCGAAAGGTCCTTCCGGCAGGCCTGGAAGGCCGGCCGAAACTGGGGCTCCTGCTTGACGCCCTTGGGGATGTCGAGCGCGACAGCGGGCGGAGGGTCGGGGAAGCCGGAGAGGCCGTGCGCTCGCATGCAGGAGGCGAAGCGGACGCCGCTCTGCCCGGCCGACCGAGGCGCGGTACTCGTGCTCGCGGCTGTCGTGCCGAGGCGGGCCACAGAGGATGAGCTCCCGCCGGCGCCGCATCCGACGGCGAGAAGCACGGAAGCTCCGGCGGCGATGAGCGATCCGAGAGGGGAGCGGTTGATCACCGTCTGCAAGCGTGCCCGCCGTTGCTGTGCCGGCCCTGAAGATGGGGCCGGTTTCAGCTACCGCTCAGGATCGTGGCGATACTTGCTCTGTGAGCGCGAACTCGCCTCGAGTGGTGCTCGTCGAGGACGAGGAACCCGTCCGCCGGGCGGTCGAGGTTGCGCTTCGCCGCGAAGGGATCGCCGTCACCGGCTTCTCCGACTATCCCGGGCCCGAGCCGGTCCTCGCCGCTGCCCCCGATCTGGCCGTGCTGGACGTGCTGCTCCCCGGCGGTGACGGGTTCGAGCTCGCGCGCGAGCTGCGCGCCGCACGCGACCTGCCGATCGTCTTCCTCACCGCGCGCGACGCGGTCGACGATCGGCTGGGCGGGTTCGAGCTGGGGGCCGACGACTACCTGGTCAAGCCGTTCGCGCTCGAGGAGCTGCTCGCCCGCGTGCGTGCAGTGCTGCGGCGAACGGGCCGCCTGGGCGCCGCGATCGAAGCCGGCGACGTCGTCGTCGACGAGGAGGTCGGCCTGGCGACTCGGGCCGGTTCGCCGCTCGAGCTGACTGCGACGGAGCTGCGCCTGCTCGCCTACCTCGTCCGGCAGCGAGGTCTGGTTCTCTCGAAGCACCAGCTGCTCACCCAGGTCTGGGGCTACGACGCCTACGATCCCAACGTCGTCGAAGTTCACGTCAGCGCGCTGCGGCGCAAGCTCGAAGCGCACGGTCCGCGCATCCTCCACACCGTCCGCGGCCTCGGCTATCGGCTCGACCCGCGATGAACACCGGCTCGCTCCGCGCCCGCGTCACCTTCACCACGCTCGCCTTGCTGACGGTCGTTCTCGCCGTCGTCGTCACCGCAGTCACGCTCGTCTACCGCGCTCGGCTCGACAGCGATCTCGACAACCGGCTCAGCGCGGCGGGCGCTCTCGTCGAGCGGGCCGGCTCCGCCGGCCAGGCCAAGCTCCTCCTGGCGGGACTGGCACGGGAGGGAATCGCCGCGAGGATCGGCTCCAGAGCGCCGGCCAAGCCCGCCGGGTCGGGCGTTCCCACGAAAACCGAGCCGCGTACGAGCCGTTCGACGATCCGGCCGCTGCACGGGTCGCTGCTCAGCATCCACGAGGTCCTCTCCGACGGAACGCCCATCACCCTCAGCGCGAGCAGCGCGAGCATCGGCCGCTCCGTGACGAACCTGCTCCTCGTCGAGCTGCTCGTCGCGGCTGCGGCCCTCGCGCTCGCCGGCCTCCTCGTCATCCAGGGAACGCGCACCGCCCTCCGGCCGCTCTTCGCCGTGATCGAGACCGCGACGCGCATCGCGCACGGCGACTTCGACCTGCGCCTCGAACCCAGCCGCACCGATACCGAGCTCGGCCGCCTCGCCGCCGCCTTCGACCAGATGGTCGACGCGCTCGAGACGGCGATCGAGGAAGCGCGCTCGAGCGACGCCGCGACCCGCCGCTTCCTCGCGGACGCCTCGCACGAGCTCCGCAACCCGATCGCCGCCGTCCAGGCGAGCGTCGAGACGCTCCTGCGCGAGCAGCCCGAACGGCCCGAGCGCGACCGCCTCGAAGCCGCCGTGGCCCGCGACAGCGAGCGCCTCGGCCGCCTCGTCGACGACCTCCTCGGGCTCGCTCGCCTCGAAGCGCATCTGACCCGAACGGTCGTCGACCTCGGGGAGATCGCCACGCCGCTCGTCGAAGACGCCCGCGCCCGCGCAGCGCAGGCGGAGATCACCTTGAATGCCGATGACGGCGTGATCGTGCGCGGCGATCCGGACGCGCTCGAACGCGTCCTTCGCAACCTCATCGACAACGCGCTGGGCGCGATCCAGCCCACCGGCCGGATCGACGTCGGCTTGCACCGGATCGACGGGCACCTCGAGGCGACGGTCCGGGACGACGGCCCGGGCGTGCCCGAGGATCAGCGCCGGCGCATCTTCGAGCGCTTCGTCCGGCTCGACCCGAGCAAGCCCGGCCACGGGCTCGGCCTCGCGATCGCCCGCCGCATCGCCCAGCAGCACGGCGGAGACCTCACCTGTGACGACTCGGCGAGCGGAGCGTGCTTCTCGCTCCGGCTTCCGATCGAGGCTTGAGTCCCTCCGTCAGTGGTCGTGGTCCGGGAACTTGCACTTGTCCGCCGCCCGGTAGAACTGCGGCGACGTCGTGTCGATTGAGCTCGGGAAGATGAAGATCACGCCGTCGATGTTGCTGATCACGCCGTTGCCGCCCGTCGCGCCGAACGGGTTGGACGGAATCGATGTCCGAGGGTCGGGGAAGTCGGGGTAGCCGTGGCGGCGCATGCACGCCGCCGCCTGCACCATCTGCGCGAGCCACTGCGAGGAGGGGTGGGTCTGCGTGCCTGGGGCTAGCCCGCCGAGGGCGCCGCCCATGTACTTCTCGCACTTGGCCTGCGCCGCCTTCACGGCCGGCGAGGACGGGTTGAGCCCGCTGCCCGGCTGGAAAGTGAAGCCGCCGCTGGAGCTCGGGTCGGGGAAGTCGGGGACTCCATGGGCGCGCATGCAGCGGGAGTACTTCAGCGCGTCGGATTGCAGCTGCGCCCGGCTCGGGGACGAGCCCGCGGCGCCGCCCGTGGTCGTGGCGGCCGCGGCGGGCCCCGACGTCGTCGTCTCGAGGGTGGCGACCGTGGGTGCCTTCGAGCCGCCGCACGCGCTCAGCACGCTCGCGGCGACGCCGACGAGGAGCGCGAGCGCGCCGGACCGCAGGTGGTTCCATCTCATCTCTGGCTCCTTCTGCTCGCGTTCCGGTCTCAGCCCGCACCGACTCCCGGTGGGCCCGTCGCGCCGGGCAGCAAGCTCCTGCACCTGCTCGCGGAGGCCAGGAACGCCGTGCTGTTCTCGTCGATCGACTTGGGGATCGTGAATCCGCCGGAGGCGCTCGGATCGGGGTACTCCGGCTCTCCGTGCGCGCGCATGCAGCTGGCGTAGCGGAGCTGCTCGGCCAGGACGAGGGCGGCCCCGGCCGGGGTCACCGGCTCTGCGACCGCGCACTTCCGGCAGGCTGCGGAGGCGCCTCGGTACCTCGGCGAGCTGTTCGGGTTGGGGCCGTTGCCGAGGAAGCTACTGACACCGCCTGCGCGAGCGCCGCCGGGAGCGATCGGATCAGGGAAGCTCGGCACTCCGTGCGACCGCATGCAGGCGGCGAACCGGAGCAGGTCTGCCTGCAGCTGCGCTCGGCTCGCGGCCGGACCGGAGCCGCTCGTGCGGCCGGCGATCGTCGTCGCGCTCGCAGCAGCGTGGGTCGACGACGTCGTCCCGAGGCTCGCGACCGCGGACGCCTTCGAGCCGCCACAGCCGGCGAGCGCGATCGCGGCCGCCGAGAAGAGAAGAAGCGTTGCGGCCCCGCGGAGCATGAGAGCAGTTGTAGGAAGCGGCGGGTGACATGCCGGTGACGCGGCTTATTACCTGGCTGTTACCTGCGCCGTGTCATCGTTAGCCCGCCGGAGAAGGGTCGCGAATTCCATGAGAGTGCTGGTAGCCGAAGACGACGAGGCGCTCGCGAAGGCGGTGGCGGTCGGACTGCGCCGGGAAGGGATGGCCGTCGACGTCGCCCTCGACGGCGACGACGCCCTCTCCCGCGTGGCGCTCACGGACTACGACGTCGTCGTGCTCGACCGCGACCTGCCCGGCACGCATGGCGACGAGATCTGCCGGACTCTGGCTGCGGACAGGTCGGCGAGCCGCGTTCTCATGCTGACTGCCGCGAGCACCGTCAGGGATCGCGTCGAGGGCCTGGGCCTGGGGGCCGACGACTACCTGGCCAAGCCGTTCGAGTTCGCCGAGCTCGTCGCCCGCATCCGAACGGTGGGCCGACGCCCGCCGACGTCGCCGCCCCGCTTCGCGTACGGCGACCTGAGCCTCGATCCGCTTCGCCGCGTCGCCTTTCGCGCCGGCCGCCGTCTCCCGCTGACGCACAAGGAGCTCGCGGTCCTCGAGTGCCTGCTGGCTGCGGAGGGGAAGCCGGTCTCGGCCGAGGAGCTCATCGGACGGGTGTGGGACGACGACGTCGACCCCTTCACGGCGACGGTGAAGACGACCATCCACCGGCTGCGGGCCAAGCTCGGCGATCCGCCGCTGATCGAGACCATTCGCGAGACCGGCTACCGGATCGGAGGGCCGTGATCCGCCTACCCCGCCGCACCGCCCGGCTGCGGCTCACCGCCCTCTACGGCGGGTTGTTCCTGCTGTTCGGCGCGGCGCTCGTCGCCGGCACGTACGTCCTCTTCCAGCAGGCGAGCTCAGCCCGGGCGCCGCAGCTGCCGCGCGTCCCCCGCACACCCACGATCAAGCCGCTCGCGAAGCGTCAACTGCCCCAGGCGCTGTTTCAGCTGAGCCAGGACCAGCATCGCCTGACCCGAGACCAGAATCAGCTGAGGATGCTGCCCCGGGCCCTCGGCGGACCCGGCCCGCAGCTGGGATTGCTGTCTCCGGTGCTGCGGCGGGACGAGCATCGGCTCGCCGAGGACCAGCACAAGCTCGCGCACGCCACCCACCAGCTGGCAGGGGCCGTGCACCGGGCAGCCCAGGCGGGAGTCGTCCAGGCCGCACAGCGCGCCTCCGATTCGCACGAGCTGCTCGTCGATTCCGGAATCGCGCTGACGATGGTCGCCGCCGTCGCCCTTCTGGCCGGCTGGTTCGTCGCGGGCAGGACGCTGCGGCCGATCCGCACGATCACGCAGGCGGCCCGGAGGATCTCCTCCACCAGCCTGCACGAGCGGCTGGCGCTCGAGGGGCCCGAGGACGAGCTCAAGGAGCTCGGCGACACCCTCGACGATCTCTTCGCCCGGCTCGAGGCGGCGTTCGAGGCGCAACGGCGCTTCGTCGCGCACGCCTCGCACGAGCTGCGGACGCCGCTCACCCGGGAGCGCGCGCTCGTCCAGGTCGCCCTGGGAGACCCGTCCACCTCCGATGCATGGCGGGCCGCGGGTGAGGGCTCCTCGTCTCCAACCGCGAGCAGGAGTCGCTCATCGACGCGCTCCTCACCCTCGCGAGCAGCGAGGGCGGTCTCGACGAGCGCGAGCCGGTCGACCTCTCCGGCATCGCCCGCGCCGCCCTGGACGATCGGCTCGACGGCGACCGTGACGGGCTCGAGATCGATGCAGCCCTCGAGGCCGCGCCCGTGGACGGAGATCCGAGGCTCCTCGAGCGCCTCGTCGCCAACCTCGTCGACAACGCGATCACCCACAACGTCGAGGGCGGCAGCGTTCGCGTCTCGACCGGCAGCGAGGACGGTAGGGCCGCGCTGACGGTGACCAACACCGGCCCGGTCGTTCCGGGCTCTGAGCTCGATCGCCTCTTCCAGCCGTTCCAGCGCCTCGATCCGCGCCGCCTGCACCGGGGCGGCCACGGCCTGGGACTGTCCATCGTCCGCGCCGTCGCCGCCGCGCACGGCGCGACCATCGAGGCGCAGTCGTCGCCCCACGGCGGGATCTCGATCGAGGTGTCCTTCCCGCGGCGGGTCGACGCTCGAACCCGGGCCGGCGCGTAGAGGTGCGGGCTACGCCTCGACGCGCGCCGACGCGCCGTCGAGGGCCGCGAGCGCTTCGCGGATCGGGACGTGCTTGCCGACGAAGATCGGTGTGTCGCGCTCGGTGTAGCGGGAGGCCTCGCTGTCGCGCAGGCGCAGCATCAGGTGCATGAAGTCGGCGGGCTCCTCGCACTCGAACGCCGTCATGAACTCCTGGTCGTCGATCCCGAAGGAGTAGGTCGTGTGGTTGCGGATGCCCGGGAACTCCTCGCGGCCGATGACCATGTGCTCGTCCATCGCCCGCTGGCGATCGGCCTCCGGCAGCGCGTACCACGGCCGCACCTTCACGAACGGATAGACGACGAGGTAGGGGAGGCCCTGCGGCGTGATCTTCCGCGGCTTCCGTGCGCTCGTGTACTGCGACGCCTTCGTCGTCGCGAGGTACGAGTACGGCGTCTCGAGCCAGCCGGAGAGCTGCGTCGCGTTCAGCGCCGCGCCGAGCTCCAGCAGGTCGTCATAGCGCTCGGTGATCTTCCAGAGGAAGAAGTCGCAGTCGGGCCGGACGCCCGTGACCGTGTACGCGCGCAGGTGCTCGAAACGCTCGGCGAAGGCATCCACCACCGCCGCGAACTCCTCCTTGTGGAAGCCGTACTCACGGTCGCGCCGCCACGCCGGATCGACGCGGTAGAAGGTGTACGCAACGTACTGCCCCTGCTCCATCGGCACCATGCTAACCATGCCGTCCCGCGTCGAGAGCCAGCTGAAGTCGCTGCCGGCGAAGCCCGGCGTCTACCTGTTCCGGGATGCCGGGGGCGACGTCCTCTACGTCGGCAAGGCGAAGTCGCTGCGCCCGCGCGTCCGCTCGTACTTCCAGCGGACGACCGACGGCCGCGCCCAGATCCGGCAGCTGCCGGAGCGCGTCGCCGACGTCGAGGTGATCGTCACCGGCAGTGAGGTCGAGGCGCTCCATCTCGAGCAGAACCTCGTCAAGCGGCACCGGCCCCCGTTCAACGTCCGGCTGCGAGACGACAAGTCCTTCCCGTACATCGCCGTCACGGTCGAGGACGAGTTCCCGCGCGTGATGTTCACTCGGGAGCGGCACCGGCCGGGCGTCTGGTACTTCGGCCCGTACGCGAACGCGAAGAAGGTGCGCGAGACGCTCGACGTGCTCAACCGCGTCTTCCCGTACCGGCCGTGCGAGGGCCCCAAGCCGGGCCGCCACTCGGGCATCCCGTGCCTCGACTACCACATCGACCGCTGTCTCGCGCCGTGCGTCGGGTACGTCTCGCAGGAGGACTACCGGGCGATCGTCGACGGCGTGATCGAGTTCCTCTCCGGCGAGACGAAGCCGATCCAGCGCGAGCTCGAGCGGAAGATGCAGGAGGCGGCGGCGGAGGAGCGGTTCGAGGACGCCGCCCGCTACCGCAACCGGCTGTTCGCGGTGCAGCACCTCGTCGAGCGGCAGGCGGTCGAGCGGCAGTCGGTCGGGACGGTGGACGTGATCGGCTTCGCCGCCGAGGGCGAGCGGGCCGTCGTCCAGGTCTTCCCGCTGCGCGGCGGCAAGATGGTCGACCGGCACTCGTTCCACCTCGAGAACGTCGGCGGGCAGGACGTGACGACGATCCTCGAGTCGTTCGGCCTCGAGTACTACGGCAGCGCGCCGAGCGTGCCGCCGCAGATCGTCGTCCCGCGCGAGGCTGGCGACCTCTCGGCGCTCGAGGCGTTCCTCGCCGAGAAGCGCGGCGCGCGCGTCGAGATCCGGGTCGCCGAGCGCGGCGAGAAGCGCCGCTTGCAGCAGCTCGCCGACGAGAACGCGCTCCACGTCCTCTCGAGCGACCTCGCCGCCGGCGAGCAGCGGCGGCTGCGCCGCGTCGAGGCGCTCGAGCAGCTGCGCGAGGCCCTCAACCTCGAGTCGCTGCCGCTGCGAATCGAGTGCTACGACATCTCGACGGCGATGGGCCAGGACAACGTCGGCTCGATGGTCGTCTTCCAGGACGGCCGGCCGAAGAAGGCGCACTACCGGAAGTTCGGGATCCGCGGCCAGGCCGGAATGGACGACTTCGCGGCGATGGGGGAGATGATCTCGCGGCGCTTCGCCCGGCTGGCCGCCGGCGTCGCGTCGGACGACTACGACGAGTCGTTCGCGGCCACCCCGAACCTCGTCGTCGTCGACGGCGGCAAGGGCCAGCTCGCGGCGGCGCTCGCGGCGATGCAGGCGTTCGATCTGCCGCGCGTCGCCGTCGTCGCGCTCGCAAAGCGCGATGAGGAGGTGTTCGTGCCGGGCCGGTCGGCGCCGATCGTCCTCTCGCGGCACGATCCCGGCCTGCAGCTCCTGCAGCGGATCCGCGACGAGGCGCATCGCTTCGCCCTCGGCTTCCACCGCCAGCGCCGCGACTCGCGGGGCTTCTCCTCGCTGTTCGACGAGCTCGAGGGGGTCGGCCCGGCGCGCCGGCGAGCGCTGCTCGCGCACTTCGGCTCGGTGGACGCGATGGTCGCGGCGAC
>Ga0335077_10009245_pt1 | contig 12228 bp, 13 predicted proteins | sample Lox_Sample_31_FD_207151 | JGI IMG/M metagenome (GOLD analysis project Ga0335077, IMG submission 207151) | Soil microbial communities from Loxahatchee National Wildlife Refuge, Florida, United States - Lox_Sample_3.1 | ecosystem: Environmental > Terrestrial > Soil > Wetlands | place: USA...
GGCGGTCTCGAACTGCTCCCTGGTTTCCACTTTTTCCGCAATCAGCGGAATTCCCCAATTTCGGAATTTCTTTGCCAGCCGCTTCTGCTCATCCTCCCCCGTGGACTGAAAATCGACTTTGATGAAGTCGCACAGTTCCACCAGCGGCTGCAACTCCGGGCGATCTTGGTAATCGTCCAACGCCAGTTTGTAGCCCTGTTCTTTCATCCGCTTGCAAGCCGTCAACACCTGCTCGTCCGGCTCGACCGTTTCGAGGATTTCCCCCACCACGCTTTCCCGCGGCAGCAGCGCCAGGTAATCCCCCAACAGAAATTCCCGGGGACAGTTCAAGAACGCGGGAAGACCATTGGTCATCCGCTTCAATCCCATCAGAAACAGTTCATCCATGGTTACGGCGTGTTCCGCAGTCTGAGCTTCCGGGCGGCAATAGTTTTCGGGTCCAAATCGGGAAAGAATTTCATACGCGAACACTTTCTTGTCGGGGCCCAAGATCGGTTGCCGCGCCAGATACCGCGTTTTCGTCTCATTCGGAGCTAGTTCCGTTTTTCCCACTGCGGGATCTGTTCCTTTGCGTCTTGCTCGATTCCCGCAATGAAATCATGCACGAGTCGTTCCAACCACGCCGCCCGCCACAACGTTCCGGCCTATCCAGGCTCGGGCATTTGGCGTTTTCCCTCTGTCATTCTAAAATTCTGGCGTGGCCAATCCATTCCTGGGATAAGCTTTCGAAGCTCGCTTTCTGGGATCATCTGCGGAGACTTTCACTTGCCCGAGCCTCATGCCGCTCATTCGAGACCGGTCGCCCCACGCGACCCGCGGCTGCACGCCCAAATCGACGCGCTCGTTACCGGCCGGCATTCCGATCCTTTCGCGTTGCTCGGGCCTCATCCGATCGACGGCACCTGGGCTGTGCGCATCTTCCTTCCCTGGGCCGCCGAAGCCTCGATTTCGCTGCGGCCCCCTGAGATCGAAGGCACCACCCTTTCGCCTGCTAAAGTCGCCGACGCTGTCAAGCTTCGCCCAGAAGGCTTTTTTGAGGCGATCTGGCCGTCTAACCAATCCACCCCGCCAGCTCCCTCGAGCTACAAAATTCAGGGGCGCAATCACTACGGCGAGCCGTTCGAGACTTACGATCCCTACGCCTTTCCTTGCGTTCTCAGTGAATTCGATCTCTACCTCATGGGCGAGGGCCGTCACTACGACACCTACGAAAAGCTCGGCGCGCATCTCATGACCCTCGAGGGAGTACGCGGAGTTCACTTTGCAGTCTGGGCGCCCAACGCCCGGCGCGTCAGTATCGTCGGGGACTTCAACCATTGGGACGGCCGCGTCTATCCCATGCGCTCGCGGGGCTCGTCCGGCATTTGGGAAATTTTCATCCCCGAATTAGGGGAAGGCGCCATCTACAAATTTGAAATCGTCGGCGAGCATGGAAACATGCTTCCGCTCAAGGCGGATCCTTACGCCTTCCGCGGAGAACTCCGCCCCAATACCGGTTCGATTGTCGCCAATCTCGAAACTTATCGCTGGAACGATTCCGGCTGGACTTCCCAGCGCGCGACGAAGAACTGGTTTGAATCTCCTGTCTCCATTTACGAGGTTCATCTTGGTTCCTGGCGGCGCGTCCCGGAAGACAAATTCCGCTGGCTCTCCTATCGCGAACTCGCCGACCAACTCATTCCCTACGTTAAGGAACTTGGTTACACCCACATCGAACTGCTACCCGTCATGGAGCATCCTTATGACGGTTCCTGGGGCTATCAGACACTCGGCTACTTCGCCGCCACCAGCCGCTACGGCGCCCCCACGGAATTTATGGAGTTCGTAGACCGCTGCCACCAGGAAGGCATCGGCGTGATCCTCGACTGGACGCCCGCGCATTTCCCGCGCGATGCGCACGGCCTCGCGCAATTCGATGGCAGCCATCTCTACGAGCACGCCGACCCGCGCCAGGGCGCGCATCCCGACTGGGGCACGCTGGTCTACAACTACGGCCGCAACGAAGTGCAAAACTATCTGATTTCCAACGCGCTCTTCTGGATCGACAAGTACCACATCGACGGCCTTCGCGTGGATGCCGTCGCCTCGATGCTCTATCTCGACTATTCACGCCAGCCGGGCGAATGGGTTCCCAATCAATACGGCGGCCGCGAAAACCTGCAAGCCATCGAATTCATCCGGCGCTTGAACGAAGTCGTCCACGGCAAATTCCCCGGCGTCTTCACGATTGCCGAAGAATCCACGGCCTGGCCTGCGGTCTCCCGCCCTACCTATCTCGGAGGTCTCGGTTTCAGCTTCAAATGGAACATGGGCTGGATGAACGACACCCTAAACTATTTTTCGCACGACCCTGTCCATCGCAAATACGAGCACAACAAACTCACTTTTTCCATGCTTTACGCTTTCACCGAGAATTTCGTTTTGCCGTTCTCCCACGATGAAGTCGTTCACGGCAAAAACTCGATGCTCCACAAAATGCCGGGCGATCTATGGCAGCAATTTGCGAATCTTCGTCTGCTCTACTCCTATCATTTCGCGCATCCGGGCAAGAAGCTGCTTTTTATGGGGCAGGAAATTGCGCAACGCAGTGAATGGAGCGAAGCGCGCAGCCTCGACTGGCATCTACTTCAGTGGGATTCGCATCGCGGCATTCAGCGGCTCGTCCACGATTTGAATCATCTTTATGCCGCGGAGCCCGCGCTCCACGAAGTCGATTTCGACTGGCACGGATTCGAATGGATTGACGCCAACGATTCTGACAACAGCGTCTTCACGTTCCTGCGACGGGGTAAAGAGCCTGAAGATCTCATCGTCGCGATCCTCAACGCCACCCCCGTCGTCCGCGAAGGCTATCGCCTGGGCGTTCCACAACCAGGCTACTATCGCGAAATCTTCAATTCTGATGCGGACATTTATGGCGGCTCGAACGTCGGCAACATCGGCGGGCAGGAAGCCTCGAATGAGCCCTGTCTGGGCCGACCTAATTCTCTCGTGCTCACACTTCCGCCTCTCGCGGCCCTCTTTTTCAAGTGGGCGCCGAATTCCTGAGGAACGCCAGCGTTTTACAAAGATGTCAGAACAAGCCCAAAACACCGCAGAGATGACTCAGGCAAATAAAGCCGCGGAAGGCGCACGTACGCTGCCACTCAACGTCGCGATCATCAACTGGTCCGGTCTGTTCTTTGCGGTTCTGCAAAGCGTTTGCAGCGCGTTCATGGCGCTCGGCAGCATCCGGCTCCTCATCGGCGTTGGGGCATTTGCAGCGGCCTCCAGCGCACTGCAGCTTGCCGACCGTATGCACATTAACGCGATTCGGATCCCCATGATGATTCTCGCTTTGCTTGGGTCGGTTTTGAATCTCTTGGCTCTCTGGCGGATCTGGAGCCTGCGACGTCGCCCGGCATCGGCCTGGCGCCTGCAGCCAGTTTCCAAGCGAAAGAGGGCTTCTGAATCCTTCCAGTTCGCTCTTTCTCTTCTTACTATTCTTCTGCTTGCGACCGAAATTGCCGCGCACCACCACCTTTTCGGCAAATGGTAGAAACGCCACCTTCACCATTCGCTGACACCGGGCACTGGCCAATTCCCATTGCTTTGCAGTCGATTATTTGTCTGACTTGTGAGCGGGAAGCAGCGACTTGTCGTACATCGAGCCGTAAGCCAGATACTGCTCCGTTGCATCGTGGGGATAGCTGATCTCCACGTTTTTGGGATGTCCGGTTTCCATCTGCGCCGCCAGTTTTGAATTGATGCCCGCCCAGTACGTCGGGATGTTCAGCTTTTTGTACCGCGCCACCACCTGGTCACGCAGCGCTGGATCGAAGTGCACAGCATATTGGTCCACGAGCGCTTTGATGGCGTCGTAATCGCCTTCGGCCTTGATGCGCATTAACTCACTCAGGAGCATTCCCACGCCCTGTCGCATCTTTGCGTAGTCTTTTACCTGGATGTACGTTTTTCCGTCGCGGTCGAATTGCTCGATGGCGTCCGGCACGCGCGCACGGATGCAGTTCACGATCAACTGCCGGTCACGCTGGTGATCTTCCTCGATGGTGTCGCCTTTGGGAATGCGTCGCAATTGCACGAGCGGCGCCATCGCCGCGTTATCGTACATAGCTTTCGCGACTTCGTCCTGGTTGCTAACCAGCCCGAGTTCTTTCAGCTTGGGATCCCACGCATTCCACAGCGCGCTCAAGTCGGCGCGCCCTTCTTCGAGTGTCGAGAAATAGCCCTTCAAATAGGGCTCGGCACCGCCCTTCAGCCGGTCGCTCAGTTTTCCCGAGCCGTGGCCAATCACCTCGTGAAGCGCCGTCATCAGGTCCCCGGCCTCGTTGCCATACTTTGCGCTTCGTTCAGCTATTTCCTGGCTGGCGGCAAATTCTTTGGCCGTCACGCCTCCCGTGGCACTGTTCAGCGCCCGGGTGCTGCTGGTGAATAGAAAATTCTTTGTGCCGTATTTTTCGTGAACTTCGTTTTCGTTCGGGAGGTTGTCACCCACGACGGTCACGGCGAAGTCCCCGGCTTCGATGAGCGTCTCAATCGCTTTCACCACTGGTGGCTTAAACGTCTGTTTTTTGTACCTGGCGTCCCAAGGGGCCTTTTCCTCAAAGTAGTTGGCATTGTTCCCAAGGCGAACCATCGTGTCCGTGACCGGCTTGTCCGTGACGCTTACGAAAGTCTGTGAACTGGCCTTCGCCCCTCTGGCGTCTCGATAAATCTCGACGAAGCCGTTGACGAAGTCGACGGTCGCGTTGTTTTGCACCCAATCGGTTCCGAATTGCAGCCAGTCCGCAAATTCACCGGTTTGGTAGTAACGAACCAGATCCCCGATGACTTTGGCTTGCGCCGGGTCCGCGACCTGCTGAGCTTTCGCGAGGTATTCATTCGCGCGCTTCAGGTACGTCGCATAAAGACCGGGAGCGACTTTCCCGTCCGGGGTGCCCGCGCGATAGACTTCTTCGTGCAGCTTTCCATCCTTGCCCCGCACGACGCGCGAGTTCAACGGGTACGCCTCGTGAAAATCCTTCAGGTCGGCCAGCGTCACGCCCATATAAAAAGTATTCGAGCTTGCCTGAATGGCATCCAGCCCACCGCTCGGATTCTTTGCGGTGAGCATCGGCTCGAAGTTGGGATCAAACAGTGACGCTCGCAGGCTCTCCAGCTCTGCATTCAGCTGCTCCGTCGTGGTGATTGCAGGGAGGTCGCCGCAGGCGCTCGAAAAGGCGCCGTTCTTATGGGCGGTCAGCGCGGCTTGCTTCAGTTCCTCGAAGGTGAACTCCGGCAGGAATTTCTGCGAAGTCAGTTCGTTGTGATTGCCTTTATTGGCCCAGAAAAGTTTCGCGAAATCCGTGATTTTGGTCTTCGCGCCCGCTTCGATTCCGCCGGGGTGAGCGAGGATTCCCTCCAGCAGCCGCTTTTGCTGGAGCCCAAATCGAGAAAATTGATCATAAATAATCGGATCGATGGCAATCGAGGCGTGTGTCAGCCAGTACGCCAGTTCCTGCTGCTTGGCATCCAGCGATTTGAAGCTTTCTGCCTCTACTCGCACAAACCCGGTGTTTCCGACTCGCTCCACCAGCGAACTCTGCCCGCCGGTTTGCGCCGTCACCGCCGCAGCAGTGAACAAAAAAAGCGCGAAAAATCTGCTCGTCAACCTGCGCATATACGTCTCCTCTGTGGCTGGATTGTCGGGCTCGACGTGGCTAAGAAGTGCAGGCGGTCTACACTCACATTCTTTCATGGTTGTTGAGGAAAAGGGAAAATATTAGTCAGCTTCTATTTCTTCTCATCGGGCGACTCGGGTGCCTCCAGTTCCTTCGCGAGGCGCGCGTGCAGGCGCTCGCTGTAGCCTACCGGCAGTTCAAAGGTTCGATCATCGGCCGTCAGCACCAGCACATTGCGGGTCGAGTCCAGAATCGCCGAGCAAATCTCGCAGTGCTCCAGGTGCCGTTCGATGTCTTCGCGCAGTTTGGTGTCCACCGCGTTATCGATGTACTCGGAAATGTACTCCCACACGTGTTTGCACTCGAGTTTCATGGCGCGCTCCCGAAGAATCGTCTTCGTTTCGGTGCCAATGTCTTCAGGAAGGGAACCAGCCGCTTCTGCAGCATTATGCGAGCGCGGTGCAAGCGCACCTTCACTACCCCAATATTAAGCCCGAGGGCCTGCGCCGTTTCTTCGATATTGAATTCCTCCAAGTCTCGCAGCGTGAAAACCTGTCGGTAAGTGTCGGGCAGCTCCGCGACGGCCTTTTGCAGCGCTTCCCGCAGCTCTTTGCGCTCCAGCGCCTCCAGAGGAATCTCGCGCCAGTCGGTCAGCGGGGCCGGAGTGTAATCGCCGCCTTTTTCTTCAATCTGCTCCTCAATCGATTCGAACGCGGCCCCTTTTGCTTTCCGAAGCCGCTTGCGTCCTTCGTTGATGGCGATGGTGGTGAGCCACGTGCTGAACTTGGCCTCGGCGCGAAACGATCCCAGGTGCCGGTAAGCGTTGATCACCGTTTCCTGCGCGGCGTCTTCGGCCTCCGTCTCGTTCTTCAAAATCGAAAAAACCGTCAGGTACACCATGCGCTCGTAGGGCCGGATCAATTCGTGAAACAGTTCTTTTTCGCCCGCAACGATCCGGGCGATCAGATCTCCTTCCTTTGTGCTCTTCGGCTGCATCTTTGAAACGGGCGCCGTCCGTGGCATCGGGCGGCTTTCCGGCTCGTTCCTTAGAATTTCTCCAGCCGTGCCACGCCAAAAATGGCGTGGAACCGTTCGCAGTAAATCACCACTGCCTGATACTGATTCAAGTCGACCGCTGCAGGCAAGCCGTAATTCTGGTCGCCCTGGTTCCCTTTCAGCGAACCGAGTTCAACGCTGTCCAGCTTGTCCTTAATAATCTCTTGGTTCAGGGCCTTGTCGTCCGAGCGCACAAGCAAAACGTGCACGTCGGGGCCATTTGAGGTAGTGAAATCAGAAAGCCGCAAATACCGCTTGCCGTCTGCGGTGTTGTAAATCGTCGCTCGCCCGCTGGTCTGATGAAGGCTCCCCTCGAGTTTTCCAGTGTAGAGTGCTTCCGGCTCCCCGCTGAGCGCGGCTGGCGCGGCCTCGTTCACTTTCTGGTTGATGAAAAGTTTCTCGGGACGGAACGCCCACCATGCGCCCACCAACACGGGCACCCCGATCACAACGAGAAGCCACTTGTTTCGCGAAAGCCAGGATTTTTCGGTTGTCATCGTTTTTCTCGCAAGGAACCAGCCGGACGGATATCTCGTCCGGCCATTCCACTCCTACGTTCGAGTCTCTAGAACTTCTCCAGAAGCGCCGCGCCGAAGTTCGCATTGAACCGCTCGCAATAGATGGAAACCGTCCGGAATTTCGTCAAATCCGTCCCTGCAGGAATCTCGTAGTTCTGGTCCCCCTCATTCCCTTTCAGGCTTCCCAGTTCGACTCTCTCGTTGTCGCTCTTGAGAAAGTCCGCGTCGTCCATGGCATCTTTCGTAGCCACCAGGATCACGTGCACATCCGGCCCGTTCGAGGTCTTGAAGTTGGTCAGCCGCAGTACGAGCTTCCCGTCCGCTTCCTGATACACCGTGGCGCGCCCCTCAGTTTTGTGCACCTTGCCGTGAAACTTGCCGGTGAACAGCGTTTTGGCGCCTGCTTGACGCATCTTGTCGTCTTGCATCATTTTGTCGTGCTTCATGTCGTCCTGTTTCATGCTGTCCTGCGCGCGCAGTGGCGCTTGCAGGGCAAACGCTGCGGCCAACACCGCGAATCCCATACCTGCCTTGATCGTACGCAACATCGAATCTCTCCTCTGAGTGGAATATCGGGGAGTCCGTTTTGTCGTCCTGCCCGTATGCCGATACGAGTCCGAGTAGTCGCAGAAGTTACAGTAGAGAACCAAGAAAAACGTGTCGGCCCAATCCGCCGCAACGCGGGAGATTGACAGCCCCGAGGCGTTTACTTTTCGTGGGAGTACTTGCTTCCTTGCGGCGCCGGTGAGCTAGAAATCGGTATTCTGAGACTTCAGGAAATCCGATGCCCGGAAATTACGCCATTCGCTTGCGTTGCCCCGTGTGCGAGACGGACTCGTGGGTCACCCTCCCCGAGCGCACCGAATCCGCGGGAGAAATCCGACAGCTAACCTGGGATTTCAAGTGCCGCTTGCACGGCGCGCAACGCGGGGCGCCAAAGGAAGTCATCGAAATGGAGCCGGTGCAGGAAGAGCGTCCTTCACGTAGCCAGAAAACGGCGCCGCCTGCCATAAACGTCATCAGCGGAACCGCAACAAAGAGAATTCCGCGCTCGAGCGAACGCGTGTCGATGCGCGTTCCCGTGGTGATTTATGGGTTCACGCAAAAAAGTGGCGCGTTCCACGAAGACACGGAAACGCTCACCGTAAATTCCAGCGGGGCATTGGTCATGCTGAAAACCAAGCTGGAGGTGGGCGATTCCGTCTTCCTGATGCACAAAAGCAGCCGGATGGAGCAGGAAGTGCGGGTCGCTTACCTTGATTCCTACTCCGAGCGTGAAACGAAAGTCGGGCTCGCGTTTAAGCGGCCTATTTCCGACTTTTGGCGTAAATCTCGCAGACACCCGCGCACGTCGAAAACGCTGCGCGTCGTCGTGAGCGGCACCGATGCGAACGGCCACCGCTTCAAACAGACCGCCTACACGATCGATTTGAGCCGCGAAGGCGCGCGGCTCGACGGCATCGGATTCCTCACCTCTCCCGGCCAAACTATCGAAGTCCGTCGTTTGTGGCGCAAGAAGAATTTTCGCGTCGTGTGGATCGGCCAGATTGGCAGCAACGAAAATAATCAGGTCGGCATTTTCGGGCTGCAATCTGAAAAGGATATCTGGCACGTTCCGCTCAACGAAGGCGATCCCGGAAAGCCGCCAAATCCGAAGTCTTCCAAGAAGTGAGCTAGCCCTAGCGATTCTGTCTGCATCGCTTTAGCGCTCAGCTGCTCTTTGCCTCCGTCCGGTAACCGCCACGCCCGGCAGCCATCTTTTGGAAAACCGCTCGCAGAATCCAGGGCGTGAAGCGCTGGAGAGCGACAAGAGCTTTCCCGTGCCCGGTGATGATTGCTTCGCGTTTTCCTTTTGCGACAGCGCGTAGTATCTCCCGCGCCGCCCGGTCCGTAGGCACCACGAGCCATGCCGGAATAGGATCTTTCGTTTCCGCATGGAGCTTTCCCTGGTTATCCACCCGGCGAATCTCGCTGGCGACAAACCCCGGGCTAATCAGCGTTACTTTCACCCCGGACAGGCGCAGCTCCGGTGTAATCGAATTGGCCAGCGCGCGCACCGCAAATTTGCTCATCACGTACGGGGAGGCCCCCGGCGACGCCACCCATCCCGAAACGCTGCCAAGAATCACCAAGTTTCCCTTGCTTTTCTCGATTTCCGGCAGCGCCGCATACAACGTGCGCAACACGCCGAAGATATTGGTCTCGAACTGCCGGCGGTAGTCTTCGAGCGAGAGCTTTTTGAACGCACCAACGACGCCAAAGCCCGCGTTGGCAATGACCACGTCGAGCTTGCTCCACTGATGCACGGTTTCTGCAACGGCGCGTTCCAAATCGCCATCGCTCGTGACATCGCATTCGACGACGAGAGGCCGAGATTTGCCTGTCGCGGCAATGCGCTGCGCTAGTTTTTCGAGGAGTTCCTGGCGGCGAGCGGTCAGCGCGAGCTTTGCCCCCGCCTGCCCTAATTGAATGGCGAGCTCCTCGCCAATCCCGGAAGAAGCCCCCGTAATGAACACGACCTTATCCCGAAAAGACTCTTGGATATTTGTCATGCGGTTATTTTACGACATGAGCGTGATCTACGACCTACAGATCCGCGGCAGAGCACTACCAGGAGTTGCTTTACAGTCGCTTCGGTTTGAACAGGTGGAGGGTAACGGCGGGAAAAAAGTTGAGGGCGCAGCGGCCTTCCGGCCAGTGCGCCCTCTCTTATGGATGCGCTAATTCTCAACGGCTGATCCCGGAGTGGGCAAGGGCAACGACGGCGCTTGATTGTGGAAAGGTGTGGGTTATTGTGCAAAAGCAAGAAGATCCTAGGAATAGAGGGAAGAAGCCGAAGCACAGCATTTGAAGGTTTTGTCCGCCGGGCAGCAGCGAACAAGCACCCCGAAAATCATTGAGGGCGCAACGGCCTCGCGGCCACTGCGCCCTCTTTCAATTGTGCCGCAAAGTTTTTTACGCTTCCCGGCTCAATCTGAGCGCAGCGTACAATTGGTGAATCAGGAGTGCAAGAGGATTGTGCCCCTTCTACTGTGGAAAGATGTGCGCAACTGTGAAAAAGACTGAAACCGGAAAAAGCAGAATCAGCTGGCTGGCGCGGCGGATGGAATCTAGGCGAGCTTGGGAAACGCTTGGCGACCGTACCAGACGACGCACAAGAGAAAAGCCAACAGAATTGCCAGCGTAACCGGCAGTGTAGCGCACATCCCTGTAAGGCAGACAGCAAGCGGCTGGTGAATGACAGTGCGCAGTTTTTCGATTGCTCCATAAAACGTGGAGGCAGCCCAAAAGCTCGAATAAACGAGCAGCCACTTTGCGCCGATGGGACGCCGCACCAGAAGTAAAAGGAGACCGACGACCCCGAGAAGAAACGAAGGTATGGTGATCCAAAGCCCGGCCAGGCCACGAGTCTGCACAAATGTGATGCCTAGAGGAAACCCAGGCTCGCGAAGGATTTGGACGGAAATCACGGCAAGGAACACGACCGTGAAAATTGTCCAAAGCAGGACCACCAAGCGCCACAAGAGAACGCCAAAACGCATGGCTGCAAACGCTCCTTTCGACCTGCCATTTGCGGACGGTTGACTGAGGCAGACGCAAGTGCAACGGTCACAGGCCATCGTGAGGGCATAACGGTCCCGCAAACCGGGTACGTTCGGCCCACTTGTGTCCCCGAGTGCAATGGGCAGCCAAAGAGGGCCACAATTGCGAGGAAACTTTTTGAGCCATTGACTCGTACCTTTATCCAGCAGCCGGGGAGTGCGAGGCACTGTTCCATAGACCTGCCGATAGAATCGCACGAACACCGGCTAGGAGGGTGTTCACCATGTTCCATTATCCAGCAGAATTCCTGAGGAAAGGCCTGCTGATCGCCGCGACGGCAGTGGTCCTGGCACCGCTAGGAGCCCTGGCGCAAGCGCCAACGACACCCGCAAAGCCTGACCAGACAACGATTTCCACGACGAGCGCGGCCAAGGGTGAGCGCTGGCTGCACGTTCGCGTGATCAGCACCGACGCCAAGGGCGAAACGGTGCGGGTTAATGTGCCACTGGAACTGGCCGAAAAGGTCCTCCCTGCCGTGAACCACGACCGGCTTCACGAAGGCAAGGTGAAAATCGATTCCGCGCACATGGACGATGTGGACTTGAAAGCCATCCTGGAAGCGGTGCGCTCGGCCAAGGACGGCGAGTACGTCACCGTGCAAGGAACCGAAAACGATGTGCGTGTAGCAAAGGAAAGCAACCACCTGATTATCCATGTCGTGGACAAAGGAACCGGCAGCAATGCCAAGAAGTGCCAGGTCGAGGTAAGAGTCCCCATGAAGGTGATCGATGCCCTGCTTTCCGCAGGAAAGGATGAATTGGATTTGGTAGCGGCGCTCCATGCGTTAAGCGCCCAAGGCGACACGGAACTTGTCTCTGTGAAGGACAACGAGAACACCGTGAAGGTCTGGCTGGACTCGAAGAACGTATCAGACTAGTCCGCTCGCACACGAGGTAGCGCAGGAGGCAACATGATACTACTGGCGAAGGCGGCCCTTGGACTTGGCGGAACGCTCGTGCTGGCGGGTGCGTACACCTTTCATGAAGGCGTGATCCGCATAGACGTGGATGAGTACCGTCAGGGAGGCTCACACGTTCACATGTGGGTGCCGGCAGCGGTCGTGCCGATGACCATGCACGTTGTGCCGAAACACCACCTTCGGAATGCCTCAGAACAAGCCCGCGAATTCATGCCTTTCGTGCACGCGCTGATCAAAGAGCTGAAGAGATATCCCAATGCGGATTTCGTGGAAGTAAAGGACGAAGAGCAGCACGTGCAAATTCGCACACACGAAGGAAAGCTGGAAATTGATGTTCATGATCCCGGCGAGGACGTGCACCTGCGCGTGCCGTTGCGCACCCTGGACGACGTCGCGGAGCAGCTTGAGGCGAATGCACCTGGAGCGTAAAGAGAGTTGTCATTCGTAGGTTGTAAGGTACACGCCTGAAGAA
>Ga0335077_10009247_pt1 | contig 12226 bp, 11 predicted proteins | sample Lox_Sample_31_FD_207151 | JGI IMG/M metagenome (GOLD analysis project Ga0335077, IMG submission 207151) | Soil microbial communities from Loxahatchee National Wildlife Refuge, Florida, United States - Lox_Sample_3.1 | ecosystem: Environmental > Terrestrial > Soil > Wetlands | place: USA...
GTCCAGCACCAGGAAACCGGCATCGCCGAAAAAGATATTCCCCACGAAATCCGGCCCGTGCATCCCGCCCAGCCCCTCCGGCGGTGTGGGCAGGTTGCGGACGTCGAAAGTGATTTGTGCATCGCCAAAATCCAGCGCGCTCTGTTGGGTGTTGGGCGTCTCCTGGTCGTCTTTCCAGACGAACTTGCCACCGGAAGACGATACCGACAGCGGCCAGCCGGTGCGGCCCAGACCCCAGGCGCAAATGTCCATCTGATGCACTCCCTGGTTGCCGATATCCCCGTTGCCGGTGTCCCAGAACCAGTGCCAGTTGTAAGCGAATTTGTTCTTGCTATAGGGCTTCCACTGCGCCGGGCCCAGGAATTTGTCCCAGTCGAGGCCGGGTGGCACGCGCATGTCCGGCGTATGGCCAATCGAGAAGCGCCGCCTGAAGCACAGACCGCGGGCGTGATAAATCTGCCCGATGACGCCTTCCTGCAGCAGTTCGATGGCGCGAATCATGTACCCCGCCGAGCGGCTTTGGGAGCCGACCTGAACCATCCGGTTGTATTTGCGTGCCGCGCTCACCATCTGGCGGCCTTCAAAGATGTTGTGACAGGCGGGCTTTTCGACGTAGACATCTTTGCCGGCCTGGCACGCCCAGATGGTCGCCAGCGCATGCCAGTGGTTGGGCAGGGGCAGGGAGACGGCGTCGATGTCCTTGGAATCGAACAGCGCTCGCATGTCGGAATATTCCTTGGCGTCGTAACCCTTCAGCTTTCGGACTTGCGCAACTGCTCGTTCCCGGGCGGTTTGGTTGACGTCACAAAGAGCGGCGATGCGCGCGTCGGCGTCGAGCGACGCATAGGATTCCACGTGGTCGGCGCCGCGGCCTCCCAATCCCACAATCCCGACGTTAATGCGGTCATTGGCTCCCAGAATGGGAAACTGCGAAGTAGCAATCGCCGCGACGGCGGCTTTCATGAATTGTCGTCTGGCTGTTTTGGATTCCATGGCAATGTCTCCGGCGCCGCCATTTTATCGCAGCCTGGGCAGTCCGTACCCGCGCTGGCGGCGCGGAGGTTCGTTAACCCATAAGAGCGTACGAAAGTGTTTGGAATTGTCTATTCTGGTAGTGGGCCATGAGCCGGGGCCGAAAAAAAAGAACCCCTCCTTGTGCCATCACAGCTCATCTTCAAAATGCGTAGAACTGCCGGTTCTCAGCACAGAAATGTAATCGCCGTCCTTGTGATTACGGCCAGTTGCGCGATGCTGGGCTGTTCGTCAGAACCACCGCTCCCGCAGCTGAGCGAGTCCACAGCGAGCGCTCTGATCTCGCAAAAATGGTCCCAAGACCTGATGAATCATTTTGCTGTGTCCTTCCACTCGGACACACTTATCGAGTGTGGTGTGGGAAATGATCTCTGGAAGCTTGTGGAGACTACGGACCATGGCTACACGCGGACGGCCTACGAGTTGACGCCAAAAGGAAGCAAAGTCCTGTTCGCGATAGATCTGAAAGGAGGCGCGAGATTACACGAGATCACGCTCCGCGGGCCCTATCGCTTTGAGATCACCAACATCACGCCAGGCCCCGATCCCACCAGCCGTAGGGTCGAGTTTCATTGGGAGATCGATTGGGATAAGGCTCCTGCCGAGTTGAAGGTGTGCCTGCCAAAGTTTGAACTGGCCGGTTCCCTGGTAGGTCTGTTCAAGCTCGACGGTCAGGAGTGGAGATTTGTGTCGTACTCAAAGCCAGAATCGTCCGGGCCGCAGGGCAATTCCCCGGCGTAGCCGTGGCCGGCGATTTTGAAAAGGAGCAGCCGGATCGAACGATTGCGGTATAATCTATCCAATTACGAAATCCTCGTATGGTTTCGCTGTGGCGGCCAGGGTTTGCGGATGGAGAAGAAACCCCCAACCCTTGGATTTGCCATGGCGTCAGGTACTGCTAAGACATTGAGCCATTGCCTCCTTTTTGAAGCTTTTGCGCCGAACCTGCGGCATGCACACCGGCGACCCTAGACAACGCCACGAAAATGGAAAACACGCTCGGTTTATTGATGACAGGTGGGGGCGCCCGCGGGGCCTATCAAGCCGGTGTACTCAAGCGTATCGGCGAGATCAAGCGGGTTCAAACACGCGGCAATCCTTTTCCAATCATCGGAGGCTCCTCAGCCGGAGCCATTAATGGTTCCGCGCTGGCCGTCGGCAGCGACGATGTCTCAACGTCGACCAGAGTGATAGCTAAACTCTGGTCGGAACTCAAGCCTTCGGATGTCTTTCGCTGTGATCTGTTGACGCAGGCGCACAACTCGATTACCTGGATTCTGGATCTTTCTTTTGGAGGAATCCTTGGAGGGGGTAACGCCCGTTCTCTGTTGGATGCCAGTCCTCTGAGGAAGTTTCTGGGCAAACACTTCAACTGCGAGCGGATCCAGGAGAACATCAAGCAAGGGAATCTCTATGCCCTTGCCATTTCCGCCACTAATTATCATTCGGGAAGAAGTTACTTATTCATTCAAGGAAAAAAGGGCCACCCCATGTGGAACAGAAGCCGGCGCGTGACCCTATCGACCAAGATCACGGTCGAACATATTTGTGCCTCCGCGGCCATTCCTTTCATTTTTCAGCCGGTCAGGCTGGAGACGCCGAATGGGTCGGCTTTTTTTGGCGATGGTTGCGTACGCCTTCACCAGCCGTTGAGCCCGATCATACACTTGGGAGCGGAGAAGATCGTGGCGATCGGCGTCCGCGGCGAGACTCTCGAGCACCAGGAAGAAGCTTCCGACGATCGAGGTCCATCATTAGCCGAAGTGATGGGCGTCCTTTTTAACGTTATCTTCTTGGACCACCTGACTACCGACATCGAACATCTGGAGCGATTGAATGGGCTGCTGGCCAGGCGCAGGATTAGCCAGACCGGCGTTGAGGAATCCCAGAAGGTCCGCCCTTTGAGATCCTTGCTCCTTGCGCCTTCTGTCGATTTATCAGAAGTGGCAGAGCACCATCAGAAAGATATGCCGTATCTGATTCAGTATTTTGTGAACAGTCTGGGACGAGATGCGGCTTCGTGCGCCGACCTGATGAGTTATCTGCTATTTGAAGGTAAGTACACGAACGCTCTCATCGACATCGGCTACCGGGATGCCTCCGAACGAATTGACGAGATTGAGGATTTTATCTATACCGCCTGACGCGTTCCCGACACGCTATCGCACTGCGCCGATCCCGAACTGATTACCCGCGCGCGTCACCTTGCCACCGTGGAATACGATCTCTAATAGTTTTTCACTCTGGACCGCTCTGCCTTCTTCGTCTTTCAAAGTAGCCACAATCTGCTTGGTCCGGGTATCGACGATCTCACCGGTCGACGAATACGCGTGCCGGCCGTCGATGCTGAAGCTGATCCAGCCGGGGAAGTCGCGGAGTTTGATGGTGGTCACCGGTTTTGGAGGCAATAAAGTGGCATCAAAAACGTGCAGGCAATTGTTGGCGCCATCTGCCACCCAGAGCTCCCTTTCATCGGGCGTCATAGCGATACCGTGGCTGGGACATCCGTGACGTTTGAGCGGACCTGGCCGGTAACCCTCAAATTCAACGCGGCAGAGCACTTTTCCCGACTGCAAATCGCCGACTTCAAACCCGGCCAGATCATTTACGTTGACGAATACCCGGGTTCCGCTTCCGTTCACCGTAAACGGCCGGATCGGTTTTGAAAACGGACCGACAGTTTGCACCACCGTGCGTGTCTTGGTGTCGGCCACTGACAAAAAAGGCGACCGCAGACCGGCCAGGTAGACCCGCGAACCATCCAGGGAATAAATCGTATTGTGGGAACCAGACTTAGTCTCGATTTTTGTGATGACTTCGCCAGTGGCTGCGTCCACAACGTTCCAGTGCGCTGCTTCAAAGGAAGGGACGTAGAGAATGGTGCCATCAGGCGAAATCGCCGGCCGGTCGCATCCGCCCTCGTACGCCCGGTCCCAGATCTTGTTGCCCGTGACGATATCCAGCGCGGCCATACGGTTGAACGTAGTGACGTATAGTCTCCCGGTGATGGCGCTCGCCGCAATACCCTTGACGTTCTCGGGATCCTTGCCCTTGGGCGTGTTCCAGGTCGGGATGCGCCTTACGAACTTGTAGTTGTCATCAATGTCGAACACCAGTACGCCAATCCCGCCATACTCGACGTAATTGCGAATTCCGGGTTCCGCGACGTAGAGGTAATGCTTCTCGGTGGTATTTCCGGATTGACCGGCTGCAGCAGCAACCGCGATCAAACCGGTTATCAGGAATCCGGTTGCACGCACGGCGAGGTGTATTGTAACAGTCCTGCCGGGTCAGCAGCAGCGCAACCCAGGCCGAGAGGGTAAATGGAGAGAGTCTAACGGCTGGCGCTGCCATGCGCCTTGGCCGGCTCCAGGTTCGGCAGGAACGCCGCCAGCAGGCCGATCACCGGCAGAAACGCACACACGCGGTACACGAACTCGATGCTTGTTACGTCCGCCAGTTTGCCCATCAGCGCCGCTCCGATGCCGCCCATCCCAAACGCCAGCCCAAAAAACAGGCCGGAGATCGTGCCCACCTTGCCGGGAACCAGATCCTGTGCGTACACCAGGATCGCGGAAAACGCCGAGGCCAGCACCAGGCCGATGATGACCGTCAAAATCGCGGTCCAGAACAGGTTGGCGTAAGGCAGCACTAACGTGAAGGGAAGCACGCCGAGGATAGAGCACCAGATCACCGGCTTGCGCCCCATGCGGTCACCCACCGGCCCGCCAATGATCGTCCCAGCCGCTACCGCGCCCAGGAAGACGAACAGATAGATTTGCGCCGTGCGCACCGAGACGTGAAACCGGCTCATCAGGAAAAACGTGTAATAGCTCACCAGGCTCGCCAGATAGAAATACTTCGAGAAGACCAGGGCGATCAGGACCGCGAGCGCGACCGCCACTTTCTTCCGGGGCAGCCGCACATGATGCTCAGCATGCAACCCTGATGACTTCGCCGAGCCCGCGCGGCGCGACTTGTACCAGGAGCCGACGCGCGTCAGCACCGCGATCGCGATCAGGGCCGCCAGCGAAAACCACGCGATGCTCCGCTGGCCCTCCGGAACGACGATGAACGCAGCCAGCAGCGGGCCAAGCGAAGAGCCCGCGTTTCCGCCCACCTGAAACAGCGATTGCGCCAGGCCGTGTTGCCCGCCCGAAGCCATGCGCGCCACACGCGACGATTCCGGGTGGAAGACCGCCGATCCGATGCCGATGAGCGCCACTGCGAGCAGAATCACGGGAAAACTCGGCGCCATCGCCAGCAGGAACAGGCCGATCAGGGTGAATCCCATGCCCGCTGCGAGCGAGTACGGAGTGGGGCGATGATCCGTGTACAACCCCACCACAGGCTGCAAGACTGAAGCTGTCATTTGCGCTGTCAACGTGATCAGCCCGACCTGTCCAAAATCGAGGTGGTAGGAGGCCTTCAGGATCGGGTACACCGCCGGGACGACCGACTGCATCATGTCGTTCAGGAAGTGACAGAAGCTGATCGCCGCCAGGATGCGCAAGGCAGCGCCGGCCGTCCGCTCCCGGACAGCGCTAGCCAGCAGGCTGGTTTGTGTGGACACTTCTTTTTAAGTGTAGCTGGAGCCGCCGTTAGAAGTGTGAAATAGGACGATTTCGCTTCGCCTAGCAGCGGTCACCCCGGTTTTCAACCATGCGTCACAGCGGTAGAATGCACACGGGTGGGGCATTTCAAAAAAGGAGCCGTCATCATGAATCGCAGAGCATTCCTCGTGGGAGCCGCGGCCGTTGCCGGCGCATCCCCAAACGCAGCACGGCTGGCGGTCGAAGGCGGAAAGCCAGTCCGCGAAACCCAGCTCAAGGCTGATTTCTTTGGCACGCAATACTACGGTGAGGAAGAAACGCGCGAGCTGAACGACGTGGTGAAAACGCGCCGCCCCTTCCGCTGGTACGGTCCCGGCAGCGAGCCTCCTATGAAGGTCGCCACCTTTGAGAAGGAGCTGGCGCAGCGCATGAAGACGCGTTACGCGCTGGGCGTGACGTCGGGCTCGGCCGCACTGCAAGCCGCGGTCGCTGCCATCGGCATCGGTCCCGGTGACGAGGTGATTCTTCCAGCCTGGACGTGGCACTCGTGCTACGAAGCCGTCGTGCTCGCGGGCGCGCTGCCTGTCTTCGCCGAGATCGACGAGTCGTTCAATATCGACCCGAACGATATCGAAAGGAAGATCACGTCGCAGACGAAGCTGATCATGGCGGTCCACCTGCAAGGCAACCCGGCCGACATGGACCGCGTCCTCGAGATCGCCAAACGCCATCACATCCGTGTGCTGGAGGATTGCGCGCAGTCCGTCGGGGCAAGCTACAAGGGCCGCCCCGTGGGCTCGCTCGCCGACATCGGCATCTATAGCTTGCAACTCAACAAGACCATTACGTCCGGCGAAGGCGGAGCCGTGGTCACCAACGACCCTCTGCTATTCGAGCGCGCCAGCCGCTATCACGATTTGGGCAGCCTGCGCCCCTTGCATGAAAAAGTGGTGGGAGGCGCCAAGGACGACACGTTCGTAGGCAGCCAGTTCCGCATGAGCGAATTCACCGGCGGCGTGCTCGTCGCCCAGTTGCGCAAGCTCGACCGCATCGTCGCTGACGTCCGCGCCAATGCTCGCCGAGTCTACGACGGCATCCGCGACTTGCCCGGCATCAAGCTGCGCCACCTGCCGGATCCCGCGGGCGAACTCGGGTCAGCCGTGTTCCTGGGTTTTGACAGCAAGGACCGTTGCGAGCATTTCCGCGCGGCGATGAAAGCCGAAAACGTTCCCGTCGACCACCCCGGCGGTTCGGCGATCCTTCCCGTTCAGCCGTATATCGAGCACAAACGCACCGTGCATCCGGCCTGGCCGTCATTCACCTCCGAGCGCGGCCGGTCAATTCAATACGGCGCCGCCTGCTGCCCGCGAACGATCGACATTCTAAGCCGCTTCGCCGGCCCGTCCCTCGATCCCAAATTCACCGAACGCGAGACCGCGGATATCGTAGCGGCGATCCGCAAAGTCTACCCGCAAGTTTGAAATCGCAGCAATGGGAAATATGACCAGCTAGAGCTCGATCGTTTTAGCCGGCCCGAACGTCGTTTCGGGAAGACACTCGCGCGTCACTTCGCAGAAGCGGACCGGGTGAAGTCTGGTTTTGACGGCGAACAGAGTGATTCAAACCACCGGCTGATGTACACCTGAGCATGGGCTTCGCCGCAGTAGTGCCGTGCCCCGGCCGCATTTGCGGTCTCCGAGTTCCATTTGAGAACCGTGAGCTCCGAATTGCCGCATTGAATCACAAACCAGTGAATAGGATTGCTGGTTACTATGCCGCAGACTTCACATCTGAATTCCTGAAGCGATGCCATAACAGGAAACATTGTAGCGCGCCCGTCCTTCAGAGTATCCTGCCAAGGCTTCCTGAGTGCGGCAAACTTGCAGTGCGCACTGGAGAGTCGGGGGAAGAGTTCCGTTGAAGCTCGCCGCCAGTTACCGGTGTGCTGGCTGGCGGGTGTGCTGGTCGCTGTTCTCACTGGTCTGGGCCCTGCTGTACGCCTTCTCGTCGCGCGTGATGGCTATTGTCGTGGCTCTCACCACACAGTGTGTTTACTGCATCGAACTCCACCGGCAGGCGGCCCTGAAGGCCGGTGTGACCGGGCAGGAACTGGCGGAAGCCGTCCACGTCGCCGCTGCTCTACGCGCCGGCGGCGCGATCACACATGGCACGCATCTCTTAGAGGGCTGGTCGGCCGGCTATCGCTTTTCATTTTCGGCGCTCGCTGGCTGAGCACGTAGCTCGCCGGTTTCCAGGCTGTGCTCGCCGATTCGAACTGGGATGGGCCGTGATGCGCGGTTAGCATCCATTGCGGGGAAGATTTTTATGAACCGCGCAATGAGTGAAAAGGCATACAAAGGTCTCGGGATGGAGGGCTTCACGGCCCGGTGGTACGCCTCCCTGACATTCAAAGCTCTGGACGAATTTAAGGTCCTTGCCCGGCGCGTTGCCGATCAAATCCCGCCCCGAAGTGACGTGCTCGAAGTGGCGCCCGGGCCGGGGTACTTCGTGATCGAACTGGCGAAACTCGGCGGGTACCGCATTACCGGCGTCGATATCAGCCGCACGTTCGTGGAAATCGCGCGCCGGAATGCGGAGCAAGCTGGGGTGGATGTCGAATTCATTCACGGCGACGCCGCGAACATGCTCCTCAAAGACGAGTCGTTTGACTTTCTGCTTTGCCGGGCGGCATTCAAGAATTTCAGCCGGCCGGTGCGGGCATTGCAAGAGATGTATCGGGTGCTCAAGCCGGGCGGCAGCGCGCTGATCATCGATTTGAGGAAGGATGCGTCGAAGGAAGCTGTCAGCCAGGGCGTGGAAGGCATGCGGCTTGGCAGGGTCAACACGGTCCTTACGAAGCTGGCCTTCCGGTTCATGCTGCTCAAACGGGCATATACGCGGAAGGAGTTTGAACAGTTCCTGGCGCAGACGAAGTTCGGGCCCATTGACATCCAGGAAGACCTCGCGGGCCTGGAATTGACGCTGCACCGCTCTGTCCCGTCGCGGCAAGGTTAGCAGCGCCAGAGAGAGAATGTTGAGTCAGCACACTACATTCATATCGACTCATGAACTCTCTCGGTCTGGTGGGGGAATCACCGCAGATCTGCCAAATCCGCCGGAATATTGAAAAACTGGGGCGCTCCAAGTCCCCGGTGTTGCTCCTGGGGGAAAGCGGCACGGGCAAGGAGGTGATCGCGCGGGCGATCCACGACACGAATCCGATGGGGAATTTCGTCCCGATCGATTGCGGATCGCTGGTGGGCCCGCTGATGGAGAGCGAACTGTTCGGGCACACGCGGGGGGCCTTCACCGGGGCGGCAGAAACGAAGCGCGGGTTGATCGAGCTGGCGGATGGCGGCACGGCGTTTTTCGATGAGATCGGCGACCTGCCGCTCGAGATGCAGGTAAAGCTGCTGCGGTTGCTGCAAGAGCGGGAGTTCCGTCCGGTGGGTTCGCTGGCCACCAAAAAAGTGGAAATCCGGGTGATGGCGGCCACGCACCGCGATCTGGCCCGCGAAGTGGAAAACAAGAACTTCCGCCTGGATCTCTTCTACCGCTTAAACGTGGTGAGTCTGCGGCTGCCGCCCCTACGCGATCGGAGCGAAGATATCCCGCTGCTGGTGGAGCGTTTCCTGGAACGCCTGGGCGTCAAACACAAGCTGACCCAGGAAGCCATGGATACCCTCATGTCGTACGACTGGCCGGGCAACGTGCGCGAACTGCAGAACTGCATCGAGCGCATGGTCGCCATGAATTCCGGGCCACTGCTGCAGACCTGCGATCTGCCATCGGCACTGCAGACGCACCTGGAGGCGCGCCGTTCACTGCCCGCTTCCGCGGCCGCAGCCGGAGCCGGCATTTCGACCACCCGGCCTCAAGTGACACTGCAATCAGGTATCATTCCTTTGACAGAGATGGAGAAGCAAGCGATCCAGAATGCTCTGGTGTACACCAAGGGCGATCGCGTTATGGCCGCTTGTCTACTCGGCATTGGCCGCACCACGCTCTATCGAAAACTGAAAGAGTATCGCCTGGTCAGTTGAAAATCGCGCTCGACGCCACTTACAGCGTGGGAGAAAATCTCTCGGGAGTCGGGGTCTACTCGCGCGAGCTGCTGCGCGGGCTGGCGGCGGCGCATCCCGAGCAGCGATTCGAATTCTGCTACCGGCCGCACCGGTACCTGCGTTCTTTCCGCACGGCGCTTCCGGAGAATGCCGGGCGCGCGCTGCTCTATGAGCCTTTGTTTCCACGGGCGCGGGATTTTTTCCACGGCGTAAACCAGAGGCTGCCGCAGATCCGGTTTCGCAGGACGGTTTCGACCTTTCACGATCTGTTTGTGATGACGGGAGATTATTCCACGCCGGATTTCCGCCGGAGATTTGCGGAGCAAGCGCGCCGGGCTGCCGCCGAATCGGATGCGATCATCGCCGTGTCCGAGTTCACGGCCCGGCAGGTGGAAGAGTTGTTGGGCGTGGACCGAGCCCGTTTGCACGTGGTGCATCACGGCACGAACCGGCTGCCACTTTCTCCGTCCGTGATGCGCGAGAACATTGTGCTCAACGTGGGCGCCATTCAATACCGCAAGAACATCATGCGCCTGGTGGAGGCATTCGAGAGCACACCGCCGGGCTGGAAACTGGTGCTGGCGGGCTCGGCGGGCTACGGCGCGGAGGAAATTTTCGCGCGTATCGCAAGCAGCACGCGGCGTGGCGACATCCTGTTGCCGGGTTACGTCGCGGGCGAGACGCTGGGACGCTGTTACAGCCGTGCGCGCGTGTTCGCCTTTCCCTCCCTGGACGAGGGCTTCGGCATGCCGGTACTCGAGGCAATGTCCGCGGGAGTGCCGGTCCTGGCGGCGAACCGTGCGGCGTTGCCGGAGGTTTGTGGCGATGCCGCGCTGATGGTTGATCCGGAGGATGTCGGGGCGATTGCCGCGGCGCTCGGGCAGTTGATGGGTGACGAAAGCCTCCGAGAGAAGTTGATCGCGCGTGGTTTGGATCGTGCCGCGCAGTTCAGTTGGGAAAAAGCTGCGGAACAGACTTGGAACGTCTACCAGGAGATGCTGATCTAGGCCTCATCACCGGAAGCGTATGGACGAAGTCCCTACTTCGCTTCTTCGTCGACAGCGATTTTGAGCGCCCGCAAAAAGCGCTGGTCCTGGCTGGTAAACTTGATCCTGCCTGTGGACTCGAAAGTATGCTTCACTTCCGGGCGGGCTTCTTGCTCATCGTCTGGGTCGCCGTCTTCGTCACGCTTATTAAAACCGATGGTGGCTTCGAGCACCAGGAACACGTCGTACCCGGCTTGCTTGATCTCGCCGATGGCCTCGGCGATTCGGTCGGAGTCCGAGAGGGAATCGTTGATGGCATTCCCCAGTTCCTGCATTAGGATCTTTAGACGCTCTTCCAAAATCAGCCCCTTTCTCCAAACGATGGTTTGGAGCTCCGTCTATCTGGATGCACTTACGGTCTAAAGCGTTCCAGAATTTGGTTCAATCCAGAGCGTCGACGGCCCCGCGCCCGTTTCGATTGTAGTGGAGGCCGGAACGCTTCACAAGTCTTTATCGGCAAAAAAGTACTGTTACATTAACTGCTTACGAACGGGGTAACCCCTCGGATGCCGGTCTACCCCAAAATCTCCCCCATACAGTTGATGCCAAACCCTTTGCTACCATGGGAGCGTGGCGAAACCCAGCCTGGTCCACCAAGGTTATCAATTCGTACGTCATGTGGTGCCCGCGGTGGCCAAGCCTGCGCGCACGTTGTGGCACGAAGTCATCGGATTCCTGTTCCTGGCACTGGCGGCGATACCGATTCCCTCCGGCCTCCGGGCGCTGCGCGACGTGGATGCGGGTCGAGGCGGCCTGGTCCGGCTAACCCTGACGGTTGCCTTTGTCGCGATTATGGCTGGATACGGCATCTCTTCGTTCCGGCGCGCGCGCAAAATCTCTCGATCGTGAGCGGCCCTTTGGGAAAATCCGGCGAATTCCCATACACGCGGGGCATCTATCCCGACATGTACCGCGGCCGGCTGTGGACCATCCGCCAGTACGCTGGTTTCGGCAGTGCCGAGGAAAGCAACCAGCGCTACCGCTACCTGCTGTCGCAGGGCACCACCGGACTTTCGGTGGCGTTCGATCTCCCCACGCAGATGGGAATGGACTCCGATCATCCGCTGGCCGCGGGCGAGGTGGGACGTACCGGCGTGGCCATCTCTTCGCTCGCCGACATGGAGCGGCTTTTCCAGGACATTCCGCTGGGCCAGGTTTCTACGTCGATGACCATCAACTCGACGGCGGCCATCCTGCTGGCACTCTATGTCCTGGTGGCCCGGCGCCAGGGAGTGGACACCCGCAAGCTCTCGGGCACGGTGCAAAACGACATTCTCAAAGAGTACATTGCGCGCGGGACCTACATCTATCCGCCACGGGCCTCCATGCGCATCGTGACCGATCTGTTTGCCTGGGCCAGCCGCGAGCTGCCGGAATGGAACACCATCTCGATCAGCGGATACCACATTCGCGAGGCTGGATCGACCGCCGTCCAGGAAGTGGCCTTCACCTTTGCGAACGCCATCGCTTACATTGAGGCGGCGCTGGCGGCAGGCCTTGCCATCGATGATTTTGGTCCGCGGCTCTCGTT
>Ga0335077_10009250_pt1 | contig 12225 bp, 11 predicted proteins | sample Lox_Sample_31_FD_207151 | JGI IMG/M metagenome (GOLD analysis project Ga0335077, IMG submission 207151) | Soil microbial communities from Loxahatchee National Wildlife Refuge, Florida, United States - Lox_Sample_3.1 | ecosystem: Environmental > Terrestrial > Soil > Wetlands | place: USA...
CGCGCGCAGGAGCAAACCCGCCCCGGTACCGCCCGACCCCGGCTCCCCGCTGAGCGGGAAATCGCGCAACGCGAGTAGATACCGCGCGGAGGTCGCGTCGTCGCAGGGCAGGAGATCTTCACCGCACTCTCTTGCGAAGGCCGCGAGGCTCGCCGTCTGCGCGGCAAGCAGAGCCGGCGCGCCCGAGAGGCCTGCGATCAGCACCGGCGATCGCTCGAGGCCGAGCGCCAGCGCCGCGCGGCCGTCGAGCGCCGCGAGGAGCGCCGGCGCGAGCGCCGAATCGAGGACGGCGAGCCCGCGTCGCAACGCCTCGGCGAGCGAATCCGCCGGCCAGGCGCACAGCCTCTCCGCCGCGGGCCGCGGCCGCACCTTGAACGTCGCCTCGACGATCACCCCGAGCGTCCCGTAGGAGCCGGTGAACAGCTTGGGAAGGTCGTAGCCGGCGACGTTCTTGACCACGCGACCGCCGCCCTTGATCAGGCTCCCTTCGCCGGTCACGACCTTGCAACCGATCAGCAGGTCGCGCACCTTTCCGTGCGCGAGCCGCATCGGCCCGCTCCGGTCCGCCGCGACGAGGCCGCCGATCGTCATCCGCTCGGGGCACGGAGGGTCGAGCGGAAGCCACTGCCCGGCGGGGGCGAGCGCAGCGTCGAGCCCGGCCACGGTCAGGCCGGCCTCGACGGTCACGGTCATGTCGCCGGCCTCGTGCGCCACGATCCGGTCGAGATACCTGACGGAGAGCGCCGCGTCGTAGCGCCGCGGCGGATGCCCGATTCCGAGGTGGGTGGCGTTGCCGCACGGTACGAGAACAAGCCCCGCGCCGGCCGCGGCGCGCACTCCCGCGCCGACCTCCTCGACCGTGCGCGGGAAGACCACACAGCCGGGCTCGACGCCCGAGCAGCCGAAGGCTCGTCGGAGAGCCGGGTCGATCGTGACCCGATCTTCTCCGAGCGCGCGCACGAGCGGCGCGCTCACAGCGGCACCTGACGGCGCGGCCGGCCGACCTCGACGCAGCCGCCGGGAGTCGGGAAGATCTTCCCGGGGTTGGCGCGACCTGCGGGATCGAACACGGCACGGAGTCGCTGCATCGCCAGCAGGTCCTCGGGGCTGAAGATCGCCGGCATGTGCGCAATCTTCTCGACGCCGATGCCGTGCTCGCCGGTGACGCTGCCGCCGAGCTCGACGCACGCCGCGAGGATCTCGTTCCCTGCCGCGACCACCCTGCGTACCTCGTCCGCGTCGCGCTCGTCGTAGAGCACGATCGGATGGATGTTGCCGTCACCGGCGTGGAACACGTTCGCGATGCGCAGGTGGTGGCGCTCGCCGATCGCGCCGATGCGGCGCAGGATCGCAGGCACCCGGGTGCGCGGTACGACGCCGTCCTGCGTACAGTAGTTGGGCGCGAGACGGCCGACGGCACCGAACGCGCGCTTGCGGCTCTTCCACAACGCCGCGCGCTCGCTCTCGTCACGCGCGAGCCGCACCTCGCGCGCGCCGTGCGCGCGACACACGGCCACGACGTCGCGCGTCTCGTCGTCGAGCCCGATCGCCGGGCCGTCGAGCTCGACGATCAGCACGGCGCCCGCGTCGAGCGGAAAGCCGAAGTGGTAGGCCGCCTCGATCGCCTCGACGATCAGCCGGTCCATCATCTCGAGCGCCGCAGGAACGATCCCCGAGGCGATGATTCCCGACACCGCCTCGCTGGCGTCGTCGACCGACTCGAAGATCGCGAGCAGCGTGCGCCAGGCCTCCGGTCGGCGGACGAGACGCAGGGTGGCGCGGCTCACGATGCCGAAGGTCCCCTCGCTGCCGACGACGAGCCCGAGCAGGTCGTACCCCGGTGGGTCCTCGATCGCACCACCGAGCTCGACCACCTCGCCGTCCGGGAGCACGAGCTCCAGGGCGAGGACGTGATTGGTCGTGACCCCGTACTTGAGGGTGTGCGGCCCGCCCGAGTTCTCGGCGATGTTCCCACCGATCGTGCACGCCGGCTGGCTCGACGGATCGGGGGCGTAGAGCAGGCCCGCGTCCTGCACGGCGCGCGTCACCCACGAGTTGACCACGCCCGCCTCGACGCGGGCGCGTCGGTTTGCCAGGTCGACCTCGAGGATGCGCGTCAAGCGGCTGACGCAGACCATGACCGGCGCGCCGACCGGCAGGCAGCCACCCGAGAGCCCGGTTCCGGCGCCGCGCGGGACGAAGGCGACGCCACGCGCGTGCAGGAGGCGGACGATCGCCACCAGCTCGTCGCGGGTCGCCGGCAGGACCACGACCTCGGGGATGCTCTTCTCGAGCGTGTAGCCGTCGCACTCGTAGACCCGGCGCTCGGCCTCGCGCGAGACCACACCATCGGGGCCGACGATCTCGGCGAGTTCGCCGATCAGTCGTGCGTCAACCGTCTCGCCCATCATCTCGCTCGCTGGCTCCTCGTCCTGCTCGCAGGGTCCACCGAGGATGGCCCGGGAGGCCATCGGGGGGCAACCGTGGGCGGCCGTGGTCAGACCGCGGTCGCTTCTGATACGTCAAGGCGAATCGCCCGGCGGCCGGCGGCGGAATGCCGGCGCCGAGCTTCGGCCCGGAGGGAAACGATGAGTGTCGCCGTCATCTGCACCGCACTGCTCGCCCTGCTGATCTTCGGCCTCGGCCTCGCCGTATCGACGGCCCGGGGATCGACCCGCACCATCGTCGGCTATGCGGCGGCCGACCCCGCCGATCGCCTGCACAAGCTCGTCCGCGCGCACGGCAACGCGACCGAGTACGTGCCAATCATGGCGGTGCTGATCCTCTACGTCGGTTCGCGCGGACCCTCGACCTGGATGGTCTGGACCTTCGTCGTCGCGACCGTGGCGCGCTATCTCCACGCCGCCGGCATGGTGGTCGGTCCCCGTCTCGACCAGCCGCACACGCTGCGCTTCATCGGCGCGGTCGGAACCTACCTGGCCGGCTTCGCCCTGGTGGTCGCGACGCTGGTGGTCTGAGCAGCGTCAGCTCCCCTCGTCGACCAGCCGGATCCCGCGCCCGACCGTGCTCCCGCCGTCGACGACGTAGTTCGCCCCGGTGATGAACGCGGCCTCGTCGGAGGCGAGGTAGGCAACCAGGCTCGCGATCTCCTCCGCTCTGCCGAGCCGCCCGAGGGGTTGAGCGCTCTCCATCCGCGCGCGCACCGCGGGATTGCGGGCCACCCCGGAGAGCAAGGTCGGCGTCGCGATGGTGCCCGGGCAGACGACGTTCGCCCGGATCCCGTGCCGGGCGTTCTCGACCGCGGTGCAGCGCGTGAAGTGGATGAGACCCGCCTTGGCGGTGCAGTACGCAGCGAGGTGCTCCTCGGCGAACAGGCCGGCGACCGAAGCCGTGTTGATGACCACGCCGCGCCCCTGGCGGATCATGATCGGCAGCGCGAGCTTGGTCGCGACGAACGGGGCGGTGAGCACGACGGCGATGGTCCGGTTCCACGCCTCGAGCGGCAGGTCCGAGATCAGGCCAAACTCGCCGTGCGCCGCGTTGTTGTGCAGCACGTCGAGGCGCGAGAAGCTCGCCAGAGCGAACTCGATCATCGCCTCGACCTGTCGCGGGTCCCCGACCTCGGCCTCGAAGGCGCGCGCCTCGCCACCGTCCCCGCCGATCGCTGCTGCGACCCGCTCTGCGCGTTCCCGCTCGCGGTCGACGATGATCAGCCGCGCGCCCTCGGCCGCGAGGCGGCGCGCCGTCGCCTCGCCGATCCCGGAGCCGGCGCCGGTGACCAGTGCGGCGCGTCCCGCAAACCGCCCGTCGGTGCTCACTCGGCGTTCAGCTCAGCCGACGCGTCGGGCGCGCGAACAGGTCGCGGCATCGGCGCGCCCTCTCGTGCGCTAGCCCTCGACGATCGACAGCGCCTGTCGCGGGCAGCGGCGCACCGCTTCCTCGACCTTCGGCCGCAGCTTCTCGTCGGGCGACTCGACCAGCAGATAGAGATTATCGTCGTCGCGCACCTCGAAGACCTCGGGGCACACCTGCATGCAGACCGCGTTCGATTCGCAGCGGTCGTAGTCGACAACCACCTTCATGGGCCTACCTTCCGCCGTCGCGGCGGCTCCTGTCAACAGCGCGGGCATCGGCTGCACGGAGCGCGTCTTGCGAGAGCGCGCTCCGTGGCGCCGGCCACAGGATCATGCCGCGAGCGGCCCGCGCGTGTAACGGACAGGCATGCGCTTCACCCCGTTGATGAAGTTCGAGCGCAGGCGAGCGACCGTGCCGGCCAGCTCGATGTCGGGCATGCGGCGCAGCAGCTGCTCGAACATGATGCGGATCTCCAGGCGCGCCAGGTTCGAGCCGAGACAGAAGTGCTCGCCGATGCCGAACGCGAGGTGATTGTTCGGCGTGCGCCCGGCGTCGAACCGATTCGCGTGAGGAAACACCTCCTCGTCGCGATTGGCCGAGATGTACCAGACGGTGACCTTTTCCCCCTCGCGGATCTTCTGGCCGCGGATCTCCGTGTCCCGCGTCGCGGTGCGCCGGAAGTGCATCACCGGGCTCACGTAGCGCAGCATCTCCTCGACCGCGTTGGGCAGCAGCGACGGCTCGGCGAGCAGGCGCGCGCGTTCGGCGGGGCTCTCGATCAGGGCGAGCATGCCGCCCGAGATCAGGTTGCGCGTGGTCTCGTTGCCCGCCACCGCGAGCAGCAGGAAGAAGGAATCGAATTCCAACTCGGAGAGCTGCTCGCCGTCGACCATTCCGTTCATCAGCACGCTCACCAGGTCGTCGCGCGGGCTGCCCTTGCGCTCGAGGGCGAGCTGGTTCGCGTACATGTACATCTCCATCGCCGCGAGCTTGCCCTCCTCCATCGAGTTCTGGAACTCGGGGTCGTCGACCACTCGAACACCTTGTGGCGATCCTCGAGCGGGATCCCGAGCAGCTCGGCGATCACCTGCAGCGGCAGCTCTGCGGCGATCTCGGTGACGAAGTCACACTCGCCCCTGGTGATCACCGCGTCGATGATCTTGTCGGCGATCTCGCGGATGTGCGGCTCGAGCGCAGCCGTCATGCGGGGCGTGAATCCCTGGCTCACCAGGCGGCGGTAGCGCGCGTGCTGCGGGGGATCCATGTTGAGCATGATCGTGCGCGTGTTGTTGAGATCGTCCTCGGGGATGTCGCGCAGGATCGTGCCGCCCTTGTAGGACGAGAATGTGCCGGGATCCTTCGATACCGCCATCACGTCGTCGTAGCGCGTGAGCGCCCAGAAACCCGCGCCGCCGTCGGGCTCCTTGTGCCAGAAGATGGGCGCTTCCTTGCGCAGCACCTGGAACGCATCGTGCGGAACTCCGGGGACGAAGTTGTCGGCATTCACGAGATCGACTTCGGCTAATCTCATCGCGTTGGTTCTCCCCCACCCTCTCGATCGGCCGGCCTGCGGCCGGATTCCAGAGTAGGTTAGCCAACGAACGTTCGTTCGTCAATCCGGGCGGCTCCTGCGTTCTGCCATGGCGCAAGCGATCAGCTCGCTCGAGGCGAGCCGCCGATCCAGACCGCCTTGACGTTCACGAACTCGCGGATCCCGAAGCCGGCGAGCTCTCGCCCGTAGCCGGAGTGCTTGACGCCGCCGAACGGCAGGCGAGGGTCGGACGCGACCATGCCGTTCACGAACACCAGCCCGGCCTCGATCTCGTCGATGAAGCGCTCCTGCTCGCCCAGGTCGCGCGTCCACGCGCTCGCGCCCAGGCCAAACGTCGAGTCATTTGCCAGGCGAATCGCCTCGTCGATGCCCGATACCCGGAACAGCGCCGCGACCGGGCCGAAGAGCTCGTCGCACGACGCCGGCGAGCCGGGCGGCACGTCGGCGAGCACGGTGGGGGCGTAGTAGTTCCCGCGCCCCTCGAGGCGTCTGCCGCCGGTCAGCAGCCGGCACCCTGCGGCGATCGTCTGCCTCACCTGCCGGTCGAGGGTCTCGAGGATCTCGGCCGTCGCGAGGGGACCGACTTCGGTCGTCTCGACGAGCGGATCGCCGACTCGGAGCGCCGCCATCCTCGCGACGAAGCTCCGCTCGAACTCTGCCGCGACTGCTTCGGCGACGATGAAGCGCTTGGCGGCGATGCAGGACTGACCGTTGTTGACGATCCGCGCCCGGACCGCCGTCGCGACCGCGCGCTCGAGATCCGCGCTCGGCATGACGATGAAGGGATCGCTTCCGCCGAGCTCGAGCACCGTCTTCTTGATCTCCCTGCCCGCAGCCGCGGCCACCGCGCGTCCCGCGGGCTCGCTCCCGGTCAGGGTCGCCGCCTTGACCCGCGGATCGACGAGCAAGCGCTCGACCTTGTCGGGTCCGATGAGCAGGGTCTGGAAGGCGCCGCGGGGAAACCCGGCTTCGCGGAGGATTTCCTCGATCGCCAGAGCCGACTGCGGGACGTTCGAGGCGTGCTTGAGAAGAGCGACGTTCCCCGCCATCAAGGCTGGAGCGGCGAAGCGAAAAACCTGCCAGAAGGGGAAGTTCCACGGCATCACCGCGAGCACCGGTCCGAGCGGCTGGTAGCGCACGAAGCTCCGGGTCGCGTCGGTCGCGACCACCTCGTCGGCGAGCAGGCGCTCGCCGTTCTCCGCGTAGTAGCGACAGCCGAGGGCGCACTTGCGCACCTCGTCGATCGCGGCGCCGAGCGGCTTGCCCATCTCGGAGGTGAGGAGCCGGCCGAGCTCGTCCTTGCGCGCTTCGAGGATCTCGGCCGTGCGCAGCAGCCATCCCCGGCGTTCGGCGAACGAGGTACGGCGATAGCTCGCGAACGTCGCTGCGGCGAGCGCGACCTTCGTCTCCAGCTGCGCGTCGTCCAGCGCAGCGAAGCTCCGCAGCTGCTCGCCGGTCGCCGGGTTGACGCTCCGGATCACCTCAGCCTCGCATCGAGCGACGCAGCTGGTCGAACTTCTCCTCGAACGCCAGCAGGCGAAGGAACTCGCGACGCGTCCGCGGGCCGTGCGGTACCACGGCAGGGGGCGGCCCCGAGCCGAGCAGCTCTGCGCGCGCGGTCGACATTGCATCCTGCGCGAGTGTGCAGCGCATCGCCGCGACGTCGACGCCGTAGAGGCGCGCCGAGTTGAGGCCGAAGATCTTGCGCCGGGTCTCGTCGTCGATCGCCGGGTAGCCCTTCTCGTTCTGGAGCTGCTCGGAGATCTGGAAGGTCTTGAACGCGTCGATCTGCCACTGCGGCGATCCCCACCAGATGGAATCCGTCCCCCACACGATCCGATCCGGGCCGAGCCGTTTCAAGAGCCGGCCCATGATTTCCATCCCTTCGACGCCGCCGCCCGCGATCGCCACCGCGAAGGTGCTGCCGATCTCGGCGAAGACGTTGTCGATGTCGGGGTTCGCCTCGAGGATGGAAGCGAACTGCTCGATCCCTCCGGGAACCACCGTTCCGTCGGGCAGCGGAGTGTCGCCGGGGAAGTAGGCCGAGTGGTAGATGACGAAGTTCAGTTGCGGCCAGTCGCGCGCCGCCTTGGGGACGTCGATCGCCTGGGAGCGCTCCGCCGCCTCGGGGCCGAAGAGCTGCGGGAATCCCTTGTGGACCGCGATCACCTTGATGCCGGCCTGGACCGCGCGCTCGTACATCGGGTAGGCCACCTTCTCGTCGTCGAGCCACCAGACGTCGCTGCCCGGATAGGCCTTGATCGCGGCCGAGCCGAGCTCCTTCACGTTGCGCTCAATGTCGAAGATCGTGGTGCGCGCACCCGACGCGCTCTCCGGCAACGTCGGCTCGATGAGCATCTGGGCGAGCATGCGCTGCGAGTTGGCCAGCCCGTTCACCTTGTCTCGCGTCGCGGCCATCGTGGTGTTGGGCAGGATCCCGCCGGCTCCCGGCGGGACGCCGCTCATGACGGCGATCGCCGTCTCGCTCTCGAGGAACATCTCCTTGATGTAGTTCTGCTGCGTGATCAGCGAGATCTTGCAGTCGCTGTCGCTCGGAGCACAGCCCTCGAGGTCGGTGAAGCGGAGGCCCGCGACTGCGTCTTTTGCCACCTGATACCAGATGCCGCTCGTGTCGACGTGGTGCGTCGGGACGTCCATGATGAAGTAGTCCGACTGGAAGCGCTCGCGCGCCCGGGCGGGGTCCTGGGTGTCCTCGGCACAGACGTCGAACGCCCCGCCGCTCCCGCCCTTGTCACTGCAGCCGTAGACCAGATTCATCGCGTAGAGCACCGTCGCGGTGCCGGCCGCGGTACGGAGAAAGTCCCTGCGCTTGACGCCGAGCCGCCGGGCGCGCTCGTCGGCCAGCTCCGCCACCAGCGCCTCGACCTGGCGCTGCTCCGGGGTCTGGGGCAAGGGCAGGTATTCGCCGTTCGAGATCACCTGCGTCGGAATCGGCAGGCGCGGCTCCTCATCTTCTTCCGACTTCCGCTTGGGCACGTACATGGTGGCTCCTCCCCAGCGAGATCGATGTCCCCGGTTAGAGCGACTCCCGGCCGCGGTCAACCGCGGCAAGATCAAGATGCAACCGGCGGCGCCTGAACGCTCCGATTGCCCCGCTGAGCGGTCCGCCGCGCAACGGCTCGCCGGCGCGTCGTGAGCGCAGGCGCCGGCCTGCGGCGGGGCCAGGGCCGCCGGCGCGCGAGGTTGACCCCGTTCGGCGCTGACCCTAGAGGAGGATCGAGGCCGAGCCGCCCTCAGCGCCGGATCGGCCGTCGGTCCACAGCAAGAGGAGAGGAACACCATGCCACGAATGCAGGTCGGAGCGGTCGGGTTGAACGTCAACGTGACGGGAGAGGGCGATCCGCTCCTGCTCATCATGGGCTTCGGGATGAGTGGCGACATGTGGCTGCAGTCGCTGCCGCATTTCTCCAGCTTTCGGGTGATCTACTTCGACAACCGCGGCACCGGACAGAGCGAAGCTCCTCCCGGCCCCTACACCGTTCAGCAGATGGCGGAAGACGCGGCGGCCGTCCTCGAGGCCTGCGGGATCGAGCGCGCGCACGTCTACGGCGTCTCGATGGGGGGCATGATCGCCCAGGAGCTCGCGCTCCGGCATCCGTCAAGGGTCGCCAAGCTCGTCCTGGGATGCACCACACCCGGAGGCCCCGAGGGGCGCATGGCCTCGCCCGAGATCATCGAGCAGCTGATGCTCGCGGTGCAGCTCCAGGCCTCCGACCCCGAGCGTTCGGTCGAGCTCAGCTTGCCGCTCCTCTTCCCGCAGAGCTTCATCGACGCACAGCCCATGCTCAAGCCGCTGATGGTCGCGGCGATGAAGATGGTCAAGCCGACCCCTCCGGAGACCGCGACGAGCGCGATGGCCGGCATCGCCGCCTGGTCGTCCTACGACCGACTCCCGGAGATCAAGGCGCCGACCCTCGTCATCCACGGCAGCGACGACGTGCTGATTCCGGCCAGCAACGCGGACATCCTCGCCGCCAAGATCCCGGACGTGCACAAGGTGATTCTCCCGGGCGAGGGGCACGGGTTCGGCGCTCGCGACCCGGTGGGTGTCCACCGGAAGATCGTCGAGTTCCTCAATGGCTGAGACCAGGGGAGGAAGCGACTCGGGGCGGGACCTCGCGGGCAAGATCGCCTTCGTGACCGGAGCCTCCCGCGGCATCGGGCGGGCGACCGCCCTCGCGTTCGCCAGACGCGGCGCGACGGTCGCGATCGGCTACCGCAAGGAGCTCGATGCGGCCCGGTCCGTCGCCGCCGAGCTCAAGGCGGCGGGCGGACGGGGCGAGCCGGTACAGCTCGACGTCGGCGTCACAGAAGAACGCGAGCGCGCCTTCGACACGATCGGCGAGCGCCTCGGCGGGCTCGACGTCTTCGTCGCCAACGCGGCCGCGACCGCGTTCCGCCCGCTCCTCGACATCCGGCCGCACCACGTGGCGAAGACCTTCGCCATCACCGTCGAGGGCTTTCTCTTCGGCGCCCAGCGCGCCGTCAAGCTGATGGACGGCCGCGGCGGGGGACAGATCATCGCCGTCTCGGGCTACGACTGCGTGCGGACGGTTCCGGGTCACGGTCTCCTCGGCGGCGCCAAGGCGGCGATGGAGATGCTGGCGCGCCAGTTCGCCTACGAGCTCGGGCCCAAGAAGATCCGCGTCAATTGCGTGAACTTCGTCTATGCCGACACAGACTCGACGCGTTTCTACCTCGGCGGCCGGGCCGACGCGTTGCGCGACGAGATCCGCAGGCTGACGCCGAGCGGCGAGATCGCGACCGCGGACGACGTCGCCGCCGCGATCAGCTATCTGTGCTCGGACGCCGCGCGCCTGGTGAACGGTCAGACGTTGATGGTGGACGGCGGGGTCCTGCTCACCTCCCCGGCGCCCGACCACCTGCCGAACGAGTGGAAGCGCTGAGGCGACCCCTCGAGGCGGCCCTCAAGGATCGATCTTCGCGCGCCCGGCCGTCGCTGCCTCTCCACGCATCGCGTGTCCGTTCGCCGCGATCACCTCGAGCGCCCGCCCGGCATCCGGCACGACCGTGAACAGCGAACGGTACTCCCGGCGCACCAGGCCCCACTCGATCTGCCGCTCGATGAGCGCGAGGAGCGGATCCCAGAAGCCACGGTAGTTGAGCAGCACGAGCGGCTTGGCGTGCAGGCCGAGCTGTCGCTCGACGAGGATCTCGGAAAGCTCCTCGAGCGTGCCGAAGCCACCGGGGAGAGCGACGAACGCGTCGCCGCGACGCGCGAGGCCGGCCTTGCGGCTACGCATGTCGTCGACGGTGTCGAGCGCGTGCAACCCCTGGTGGGCGACGCGTGCGAAGGTGTCGAGGATCACTCCCTCGACGCGCCCGCCCGCCGCGAGCGCCGCGTCGGCCAGAGCGCCCATCAGTCCGATCTGCGCGCCGCCGTAGACCACGCACCAGCCGCGCTCCGCGATCCCGCGCCCGAGCTCACGCGCCAGCTCGAGGAGCTCGCCGGGAGCGCTCCGCGCGGAGCCCGCGTAGACGGTCACCGAGCGGACCATGCTCAACGCGACGCGACCAGCTCGATCACCGCGATCTCGCGCGGCGTGAAGAGGCGGATCTTCTGCCCGGTGAAGCCGAGCCCGCGGTTCACGTACAGCGTCGATTCGCCGATCGTGTAGCGGCCGCGATCGAACTCCGAGATGAACTCGGCGAGGTTGCGCGCCCGACGACCGCGCGACGCCGGCAGCGCGAGCTGTCCGCCGTGCGTGTGGCCGGAGAGCATCAGGGCGGAGCCCAGCCGGGCGGCCTGCGCAAAGCATTCGGGACGGTGCGAGAGGACGATCATCGGGTCGCCCTCCGGCACGCTCGCGGCGAGCCCCGGCAGCGCCGGGTGCTCGCGCACGCCGCGCGCCCAGTCGCGACCGAGGTCGTCGAGTCCGAGGACTTGGAGGCGCGCGTCACCGACCACGATCGTCCGCCGCGCGTCGCGCAGCACGTCGAAGGGGGTCAGCTCGCGAAGCGCACGCGTCACCGCCTCCGCGCCGGCGTGAACGTCGTGGTTTCCGAGCGTCACCAGCACGCCGTACTTGGCGCGCAGGCCGGCGAGGACGGGGAAGGCCGCCGCGCAGGTCCCGGCGCGATCGACGATGTCGCCTGTCAAGCATATCAGATCCGCGTCGAGACGGTTGATGTGCTCGACGTGGCTCCGGAGCTCGTCGAGGTCGAGGTGGTCGCCGATGTGGAGGTCCGAGATGTGCACGATGCGGATCCCGGCGAGGGCCGGCGGCAGCCCCGCGACCGGCACCGTGACCTCCGAGATGTGGAGCTCCCGCGAGCCGAAGGTGTAACCGAACAGCAGCAGGGTCGCCGTCGCGGCGAGGCCGCCGTCGACCAGCCGGGGATAGAGCGCCGCGAACACCTGGCCTCCGCCGACCGTGAGCGTCACGCCGAGATAGACCAGGCCGGCGAGCATGAGGAAGAGGGTGCAGAAGACGGAGACGAAGGCGACGTAGGCACCCGTCGCGCAGCTGAAGAAGTTGTTCCTCGCCGGGCTCTCGCCCGAGCGTCGCCACGCAACGCGGCGGTTCAGGAGAAAGAAGACGCCGATCGCGAGCGGGTGAATGAGCATCGGCAGATGCACTCCGGCCTGGTGCAGGACCCACGCGATGCAGGTCCACTCGGCCACCGCGACGAACGTCAGCAACAGGCGGAAGAACGAGCGGAAGAAGAGATGTTCGAGCTCGCCGAGGAGGCGCGCCGCCGGAGCGAGCTCGCGAGAGAGTCTTTCCGTGGTGTCCATCGTACGACTGCCTTTCTTAGCAATCGCGAACCCCGCGTGCAGGCGCTGCCCGGCGCGGAAAGCGTCCTGCTGATCC
>Ga0335077_10009251_pt1 | contig 12224 bp, 9 predicted proteins | sample Lox_Sample_31_FD_207151 | JGI IMG/M metagenome (GOLD analysis project Ga0335077, IMG submission 207151) | Soil microbial communities from Loxahatchee National Wildlife Refuge, Florida, United States - Lox_Sample_3.1 | ecosystem: Environmental > Terrestrial > Soil > Wetlands | place: USA: Florida...
GTCATTTTACTCTCACCCCGCCGCGGTCACAAAACTGTGATAGATTCTTGGGGTGTCTCAGCGGATCTGCTCTATCACAGTTGTCATCATCGTAACGTTGACACGGCCGATCTTCGGACAGGGCGCCCCGCGGCAAGGCGCTGTTCCGGGCATTCCCCGAATGCCGAATGGAAAACCGAGCCTCAACGGCTTATGGCAGGCGATGAACACGGCATACTGGGACCTGGAGGACCATTCGGCACAACCCGGGCCTGTGCTGGAACTTGGCGCGATCGGTGTGATTCCCGCCGGGCGCAGTGTCGTCGAGGGAGGTGCGATTCCATATAAGCCCGAGGCGTTTGCGAAGAAAAAGGAGAATCTGGCCAAGCGGCTGAAGCTGGATCCCGAAGTCAAGTGCTACCTGCCTGGCGTTCCCCGTGCCACGTACATGCCTTACCCGTTTCAGATCGTCCAGTCGCAGAACGATATTCTGATCGCGTATACCTACGATTCAGCGACCCGCATCGTTTATACCGGCAAGCACCACGACGCCGATCTGGACACGTGGATGGGCACTTCCAATGGCAAATGGGAAGGCGACACGCTGGTTGTCGATGTCACGGGATTCAACGGAAGGGCATGGCTCGACCGCTCCGGTAACTTTGCAACCGACAGCCTGCATGTTGTGGAGCGGTACTCGATGCTTGACGCGAACACGCTGAATTACGAGGCGACCATCGAAGATCCGGCCGTCTTCACCAGACCGTGGAATATCAGCTTTCCGCTGTACCGGCACCGGGAAAAGAACGCGCGCCTGCTCGAACTCAAGTGCGTCGAGTTTGTGGAGGATCTGGTGTACACCGACACCAGGAAACCAGGGGACCTACCAGCCGGACCGACTGGCCAGAAGCGCTGATGCGCTACTCTGTGACCAATGCGCTAGATACCGATCGAGGAGAAGTTATGAAAGGAACACTTGGTCTCGTGGCCGCGGCAGGCGCAGTCCTGATTTCGGCTTTCCAATTACCGGCGCATCATGCATTCACGGCCGAATTCGACGTCAAGAAGCCGGTAAAGCTGCGAGGCATCGTCGCCAGGGTGGAGATGGTTAATCCCCATTCCTGGATTTATATCGATGTGAAAAACGAGGATGGGACCACGACGCAATGGATGCTCGAGGCGGGCTCTCCGAATGTGCTCATCCGGCGCGGCTTTACGAAGACCTCGCTGCCCAAGGGGACAGATGTCATTTTCGAAGGCTTTCAGGCCAAAGACGGATCGAATCGCGCGAACGGCAGGGACATTACATTGCCGGATGGAAAGAAGCTGTTCGTCGGATCGACGGGCACGGAGGGCCCGCCCGAGGAGACGAAGAAGCAGTAAGGAATTGAAGCCAGGGAGTGAAGAGAGGAGTCATTCCATGCAGGCCACGTATCGCATAGGAATCTGCGCCGCTTCGCTTGCCGTGCTTACCTCCATCTCATGGGGGCAATCGCGGCAGGCAATACCGCCCAGCGAAGCCAATTTCTTCATCGGCACGCCGGCCGGTTGGGTGCATCCGAAAACGCCGTGGGGCGATCCCGATCTGCAGGGAATCTGGCCGCTGAACAACGCCGGAATCACGCCCTTGCAGCGTTGCTTCGCACGCCAGCGCTTTCCCGGCGCGGACCCGGAGAAAGTCGCGGCGTGCGATCCGCATAAGGAATTTCTGACCGAAGAGGAGTTCAACAAGCTGAAGAATGCCCCCAAAATGCCTGACCGGTATGCCGCCGCCGTCAAGGAAGGCGAGGCCGGCCGCGCCTTTGTTACCGGCATCGTGGACGACATGACACCTCTGCGACAGACATCTCTGATCTTCGACCCGCCGGATGGCAAGCTTCCCGAAATGACTCCGGAAGGGAGGCGCATGGCGGCGGCGATGAAGAGCACATGGCCTTTGCCCGGCGAGAACCTCGTCTTCGAGACGTATCATGATTTCGACTTGTGGGACCGCTGCATCACGCGTGGCATGCCGGTTTCGATGTTTCCGTTCCGTTATAACAACGGAATCCAGATCGTGCAGGCTCCCGGGCAGGTGGTGATCTTACTGGAGATGATCCACGACGCACGCATCGTGCCGCTGAATGACAACACGCCGGTTTCTCCCGAAATCAAACAGTGGATGGGCATCTCGCGCGGGCATTGGGAAGGCAACACCCTGGTGGTGGAGACCACCAACTTCAAGGCTGGGGCGTCCGCGACCAATACCGCCGTGATCGCCTCCCCTCCCGGCAACCGGTTTCCCACAAGTGATCAAATGAAGATCACCGAGAGGTTCAAACGGATCAACAGCGAATATCTGATCTACGAGATCAAGACCGAGGACCCGGTGGTCCTGACGCACTCGTGGACCGCGCGCTTTCCGCTCAAGCTCGAGCAGGACTACAAACTGCTCGAGTACTCGTGCCAGGAAGACAACCGCGTGGTGCCCGATTGGATCAGCGTTTCGCGGGCGGAACGCTCCGGCAAGACAACCGCTGCTCCCACGCGCCGCTGAGAAGCGCTCATCATATTTGAAGGTGTTTGCGCATCGCGATTCTATTTCTTCGGTTTTCCCCAGAAAATGAACGTGCCGCGATTCGTCGAGGTAACGATGTCCAGCGCCCCGTCGTTGTTGAGGTCGATCGCCAGGACATCTGACCCTGCGCCCGAGCGGTTGTGGATCAGCTCGGGAACGAACTCGGCGCCACCGGGCGCCTTTGGATTGCGCACGGTGCGGTACCAGTAGAGCACCGGAGCGCCGTACGGGTCGGGATCGTAGTAGTCGTCCAGGTGCGACCAGTAGCGCTTGCCGACAATGAAGTCGGGGATGCCGTCGCCGTCCACGTCACCGAACGTCGATCCGTGCAACTGGGAGAAGGTTACGTTGCCCGCGTTCTTCGTGGAGTAATCGTCCATGATGACATGCTCCACGAAAGTGATCCGGCCGTTCTCGCGCTTCTGCTCGAACCACGCGAGACCGCGCCCGTGCGCTTGCAGGCTGGTCACGACGTCGTTGAGTCCGTCGCCGTTCACGTCGTAGACGGCCATGACGCTGCCGCCGGGCTGGGAACGGCTCCAGCGTCCGAATGCCTGCGGGTGATACGTCCACAACTCCTGGTTGCTGCCGGGCGCGGGCTGTTCCCACCAGCCGTAACCGTTGAGAATGTCCATGCGGCCATCGCCGTTGATATCGCCAACGCCCAGTCCGTGCGCCGTAACCATGCCGCGCTCGGAAACGGATTTGACGATCCACGGGCCGGTTGGATTGGCCGGGTCGGGCTTGGCGTAGCGCACCTGTCCCTCCGCGCCGTAGACGAGCTCGGGCTTGCCATCGCCATCGACGTCGCGAAGCAGGGTGATTTCGGTTTGAATCGTCGGGATGACTTTGTAGCTGTCCCAGCGGCGGAGCTCCCCTTTGGGATTGACGTAGAGGATTGCGCCGGCGCCGCCGGAGTGGCTGGTAGTGAGCACGTCCGGCCAGCCATCGCCGTTGAAGTCGGCGGCAAGCTGCACCCAGCAGTCGTTCGGGTATTGGTTCGACGGGTTGATGGTGCGAGCCGCGTAGATTTCGCGGTAAGTCGTGTAGTCCGGGCCGAGGTAGTAGTAAGGCCCCGCGATCACGTCGAGGATGCCATCGCGGTTGACATCGGCGGCGGCCTGCGACCAGCCATAGAAGTGGTCGTTGAGTCGTTGCATGCGGAAGCGGGAAGAAACCGTCTCCGCAGGCAATGATTTAAGCCCCAGATCCTTGTAGCTGACCTCTTTGAAGTGCACCTCGCCCGCGCCGATGTAGAGCGCGATGGGGCCGTAGCGGCCGGCGTCATCATCCGCTACGCCGCCCGCAGCTTCCGCGGAATCGTTCAAAAAGGCGCGCACGATATTGGCGTCGAGCAGGATCTCGGCGGTATTCCACTCACTCGCGCGGACTCCCGGAGTGGGCGGGCTGATGGGCAGGTTGGCGGGCAGGGCAGCGCGTCCTCGTCCGGCGGCGGCTCCAGCCCCCCCGCGTCCCGCGCCCGCATTGGGATCGGGTGGCGGAGCGATGCGATTCTGTCCGCCCGCGTAGCGCAGGCGATCGCGCGAGGTCTCTTTCCCCTGCGCATCGATGGTCACGCGATATGACGCCACGTCGTCATCGGCGAGCGACACGAGGACGCCTTTCATGCCTCCAACAGTCTTTTCGGCGCGCAGAAGCACGCCCGGTTTGCACGGTCCAGCGCAGCGGAAGGACGCATACACGCCGATATCCTGGTAGGAGCGGTCGAGTACCAGCCACCCTCCACCAGACTTGGCCGTGCCCGTGATTTCGCCATTCTGCGCCTGCCACTCGGCGGGGCCAAGGACATGCCATCCGGTGAGTGCAGACCCCTTGAATACCGTGTCCGGCAGGAACGACGGATTGGCGCCGTAACCGGCCGAAAGGAGCAGCCCGGCGATTCCGGCGGCTAGATATACTCGGCGATCAGACGACATCGATACCTCCCTGGTGGTTTCGGCTAACTGGCACTACTCAAAACGAGCCCGGAACTCCGGCGTCATTATGTCAATCGGACCCGGCGAGCGCAAGCGATCCTGAAAACGTGTCAAGGCAAAGTAGAAGTGTCCCCTTTTCCCCAGGGCTCTGGGAAGTGCATGTTAATCTGCGGGTGCCGGTGAAGCAGAGACGGGCTCTGCTGGCGAGCAACCCGATCAAGAAATAGCCGGTCGGAACTCATCTGCGGACGATGAGAAGGAGCGTGGTCCTCCCGACGCGTTCCTTTGCCTGGTCTCGGGGCCGACCGACGGGAGGCGGCTCGGTCCTGGCCCAGGATTTGGTTTTGTGTTTCGAAACCCCATCGGACCAGATAGATTCCGCCATGCGTCAAGTGGTGCGGAAGGTCATCTCCCGACTCCCACCACACCAGGTAATCGTTGGTCAGGTATGTGTTGGCCTCCTCGATGGTCTTCACTCCGGCCACCCGCATCCCTTTCACCAGCCGATCTTGGGCCGTCCCGAAATTCCGCGCCACTCGCCCCTTGGCCTGCGGAGAATGTGCTGCGATCCACACGATCCCCAGTTCTTGTAAGGCGCGTCCAATCTGCGTCGGAGGCAGTTTCTTCGGGTCCTTCTCCACTCCCCCTTCGTCCCGTTTCCGCTTTTCCGCCCAGCCAGTCGTGCTCACTGGTGTCCCACTGCACCAACTCCCCGCATCGGCTCCGCCGCGGCCGCCACACGTGTACCTGCTTTACCTTCTCCTCCTTGGGGGCCATAGCTTGCCCCGTATCATCCACTGCCGCACCGGGCTGGAAGGAATTATCATCGAACTGCAAGGAGTGGGTTAACTGGTTGTCTCACCCTTGGGGTCCACCCCAATGAGTATCGTTCGTCGCGATGTCCTGGATTTCCAAGAGGGCCCCGGGCACGGATGCCCCGGTCGCGTCCAAAACGGTAATAGCTACCGATCCGTTGGTATTCTGAGCCCAAGCGGAGAATGCCCCTGGGCCGAACTCCATCAAACCGATTCCCAGAACCGTGGTCATGAGAAACCTGGCGGACTTCCAGCTCATGCTCATTGCCCACTTTTGGCGGTCAACCTCGCTCGCGCAAAGCACTCCCACTCGTCCGAAGTGTAGAGGTTGGGTGCTAGTGTAAGCGCTCACAAGTACTGCGTCAACAGTTAAATCCGGTTAACAGGACCTCCAGGGTGGATTTAACACGGCTACAATAGAAAACACATGAACCTCGAACAGGTGGCTCGCCGCGCCAAGGTCTCTACCGCGACCGTTTCCCGAGTGCTGAACAATGCAAGCGTGGTCAAAAGCTCCACCCGCGCACGGGTGATGAAGGCCATCAACGAGCTGAAGTACTACCCCAATCTCCATGCGCGGAGCCTGGCGGGCGGCAAGAGCCGCACCTTCGGCGTCATCGCCTCCAATATGGAGAACCCGTTCTTCTTCGATATCTACAAGGCCATCGAATCGGAGGCACATGCCAACGGGTATGAAGTGGTGGTGGCCAATACAGACTACCGAAGCGAACAACTGGTCACCAGCATCCGGCTGATGATCGGCCGGCGGGTGGCGGGGCTGGCAGCCGTCGTTTCGGAAATGGCGCCGGAATTGATCGATGAGCTGAACGCGAGCCGTATTCCGGTGGTGTTTTACGACGTAGGAATGCCGCGGCCCAACATCACCAACATCCGGGTGGATTACCGGCGCGGCATCGACAAGGTGATCGATTACCTGCACAGCCTCGGGCACCGGAGGCTGGGCTTCGTGGGTCATCACGCGGTGCTTGGGCCGATCAATGAACGGATGAAGGCGGTGATGGACGCCATGGCGCGCATCCCCTCGCTGGAAGTGCGCACCGCGGCGGACGCCGATACGCTCGAGGGCGGGCGGCAGGCGGCTCGCACCTTGCTGGCCACGGGCTACGAACCGACCGCGATCATCTGCGTCAACGACATCACCGCGGTCGGAGTTCTGCGCGAACTGCGGGAGCGCGGGCTGCGGGTTCCGCAGGATATTTCGGTGACGGGCTTTGACAACGTGAAGCTTTCGGAGTTCTGTTATCCCGCGTTGACCACGGTTCACATTCCGCGCGACCGCATCGGGCACATCATCTGCAGCACGCTTCTGGCGAGGAGCGGCAAGGCGTCGGACGCGGACCACGAACTGGTGATCGATCCGGAGTTCGTGTTGCGCGACTCCACCGGACCCGCGCCGCAGTAGAGATGATTGGGCCACGGATACACTGGACTCGACATTAACGGAGGCGTTGAAGCGCAAAAGTCTTCACATTAGATGGAGTTCTGCGCGCCCGGTCCGGCGAAGCGCTTGACAATGCGTTCCGGCAACGCCCACGGAAGTCCATTGGCCGCCATGGCAAGATAGCGATCATTTAGCAACCATCAGAAGCCAGGCTTGCGAACAGAGGTAGCGAAACGTCAATTGACACGCTGCCGCTAGGAACGGATCTTTGACCTGGTCTTGGCAGCAAAGGATTGCGCTACGATCTTTCCGTCTCGGACAACAAATGTATCGGTCGCGAATTCGTACAAATTGTCCGCCGTTTCCGCCGTCCAGATGAGGAACGCGTGATCGCCCTCAATGTGGCGCTGCAACATCGTGAACGAGGACCCCGGCTTCGCAAACTCCGAAACGAGGGTTTGAAAGAATGGTTTGATGGCGTCGGGCCCTTTTAACGGTCCGCCAGGCAAGAAGAACACTGCGTCGGATGAATAGTCGGCTAATACGCCCTCGATATCGCGCTCGGCAAAGCAACCCAGATGACGATCCAGAACATCGTTTGTAGACAGCACCATTTCATCTCTCCTTTGTGTGATTGATCGATTTGCGCCGCCGGAAGGCTCGCCGCCCGTGGTCCTGGCCGCCAGCGCGCGTTTTGGCCACCATTTCAAGCCATTCGGCATCGACTTTGGTGAATCCGCCCTTTGCCGCATTGTGAGTGGACCACAGCTCTTCCATTTCCGCCTGGAGACTCATCCTTCCTGCCCGGTTGAGTGACGCGAAAGCGCGGTTTGCCGGTCCATGGTACATGCGGAAGAAACGCACCACTTCACTGGGCGGGAAAGGAAAGTTCAACGCCGCGTTACGCCGGGCAAACTTCAGACTGGATACGCCCGAGCCGAATAACGCGCGCACCTCGGCTTCATCCCCCCAAAGCACGGGTTCGCGCATTCCGGAAGGAGCGACGAAATCTGAAATGAGTCTGAACATTTTGCCGATGAAGCCCTGTGGCGTCCAGTTGGCCATCGCGATGGTGCCGCCCGGGCGGCATACACGGAGGAGTTCCCTGGCGGCCACCTCCGGACGCGGCGCGAACATCGCCCCGCCTATGCTCGTGACGACATCGAAAGCTGAATCATCAAACGGCAGGTCTTCAGCGTCCGCTTCGTAGAAGCTCGTGCTCAGCCCTTCGACCCGTGCCCGTTCCCGTGCGCGCGCGATCAGATTTTCGGCTATGTCGATGCCTGTAGCGTGCACGCCATGGCGGGCCGCGATGAGCGCCAATTCGCCGGAGCCGCACCCCACGTCGAGGAGTTCGGATCCGGGTGGAACCGCCAGCCGGCGATAAAAACCTTCGGCCTCGATGTGCATGTGGCGCGAAACGCGGTCGTAATCTCCAGCGTTCCAGATGCTTCTTAGCCGTGACTTCAGCGTGGCGATTTCCGCCGGCCAAGGTCCCCACGGAGAGGACGTTCCGCCCCGGCTGAGCCAAAGCAGCTCGTTGATCAGTCTCTCCTGTTCCAGTTCCATCTCGCTTCTCCTTCTGGCAGGTGTAACTTCGACAGGCCGGAACGCACGCAGACCCCTCCCGTAGGCGAGCGGCACGCCAGCGGTTCTCGCGGAATGTTGACTGGCTACCCGGCGGTGGAAGCATCCCGGCTTGCCGCCGGCCGGATGTTCTGGTTGATGCGGAAAAAGTTGTCAGGATCGTATTTCGCTTTGACCGCGGCGAGCCGATCGTAATTCGCGCGGTACGTGGCTCGAATCCGCTCCTCCCCTTCTTCCATCATGAAGTTCATGTATGCGCCGCCGGCGCCGTACGGATGCAGGGCTTCGTAATAACTTCTGGCCCAATCGGTAATTCGCTCGCGATTGCCCGGATCCGGATCCACCCCGACAATCACTCCGCTCCACACGGCATCCCGGTGAGCAAAAGCGGTGTCGGTTTCGCGCACCCGGTGCACTTTCCCGTCCACCGGATAGAGATGCATGGTCGATTGCCAGGTGGGCAGCAAGGACGCATGTTCGATATGCTTCTCAATCGCCCCGTCGCTGAGCTCCTTGAAGAAATCGGCCTTCCAGTACCACTGCAGGCCCGGAGGTAAGATCGGGTCGAACATGCCTTGCAGCATCGGAAACGGCATGGGCACGAAGAATTCGAAAGCCGGCGGACGGTAGCCGCGAATCGGCCCCAGGATGTTATTCGCCTCCTCCATGGGCCCCTGGTAGCACCACACGATGGCGCACATCTTCCTGAGGTGCAGTTCTTCGGGGAACGGCGGTCCCGGAGGTACCGTCATCATGGCGATGAAGCCATTCATTTCTTCGGGCGCCTGAGTGATGAAATCGCGGTACCACTTCATCACGTCCGCGGCATCTTCCAGGTTCCACAGCATCGGACCGGCGCAAACCGTATGTACCGGTTGGCCCTCGAACAAAAACGAGGTCACGATGCCAAAGTTACCTCCTCCTCCCCGGATCGCCCAAAACAGGTCCGGATTCTCCTCGGCGCTCGCCACGACGAAAGTGCCGTCCGCCAGCACCATGTCGACCGAGAGAAGGTTGTCGATCGTCAGCCCGTATTTCCGGGTCAGGTGGCCCAGTCCACCGCCCAGCGTGAGTCCCGCAACGCCCGTGCTCGAGATAATGCCCGATGGAACGGCCAGCCCGAAGGCATGGGTGGCATGATCCACGTCGCGCCACCTGCACCCCGCCCCTACCAGCACCGTGCGCGAGGCAGGATCCACCCTCACGTAACGGATGGGCGCGACATCGATTACCAGGCCGTCGTCGCAAACACCCAGTCCGGCGGCGTTGTGGCCGCCGCCGCGAACCGACACACGCAGATCGTTGGCCCTGGCAAATCGGACCGCGGCCATCACGTCCGCGACGTCCGTACACTGCGCGATCAGCCGCGGTTTGCGATCGATCATGGCATTGTAGACTTTTCGCGCCTCTTCATAGCTGGCAGTTCCCGGTTCGTGGACCGTTCCGTGGAAATGGCCGCGGAATTCCCGGATCGCTTCTTGTAAAGACATTTTTCCATCCCTCTTTTGGGCGTCGTGTTGGTTCTCCCCGCCCGATAAGCCCACTTTACCTGAATTGCCGTTCCAGAAGCGTTCTTAGGAAGCGGTCGCGGCCGTTCCACGCAGCAGACGGGACAACTTACGCTCGAACGCGAGCGAACCTGACCGCCGCGCGGCCTCGATACCACTATGGAAACTGGCGCGGGCCGCATCGGCCTTTCCCTCACGAAGCAGCAGTTCTCCCTGCGTCCGGTGCAACTCTGCGGCCGCCCACTCCTCCCCGTTCTTACTCGCGAATGCGAACCCGGTGGAGATCGTGGCGAGCGCCTCGCTCATTCTGCCGGCACGCCCGAATGTGTCCGCCAGCAAGGACAAATAGTACGGCAGGCGAAGCTCGGCGCCCAACGTACGGAAGGCGTCCAGTCCCTGCTGAAGTTGCGACAAGCCGTTTGCCACTTCACCCTCGGCCGCTGTGGCCCACCCAGCCACGATGTTTCCCACCGCCTGATAGTACGAAACGCCGTGGCGGGTGCACACTTGCACGGCCTCACTCCCGCGTTCCAGGGCGGCGGCGCTTTCGGCCCGGAAGGCATGCAGTAGTGCGGCATAGGCGAGTGCGATCGCCTGGCTGAACGGATCGCGTATCCGGTTCGCCGCCGCGATCGCTCCGGCGGCGAAAGGATCGGCGTCTTCCTCTTCCCGGAGGCAATTCAGATGGGCCAGATAGGAATCGCAAAAGACCCCCAGGTCCGGCCCGGCGAACAGCGCCAACACCGACTCCTCGGACCGGTCGTGCCTACCCATAGCGGCCCGCATGTGCCGCAGCGACTCCTCGAGCCGCCCCAGATGAAAGAGGCTGCTTCCCATCAGGAAATTTCCGGCCCGCAACAACCCGGCCGCCCCTTCCCGCTCCGCCGCTTTCAGAAAGTCCAGGCTGAACTGCTCTGCCACGTTCAGATCGCCTCGGACTGCATGAAACGCCCAGGCGCCGCTCAGAATGGCGTATATACTTCGATCATCGAAGCGCTGTGAGATCTCCAGGGCTCGATGGTAGGTCTCGCCGACTTCCGCCGCGGAATAACCTTCGGTAGCCACCAGCGCGGGGCCAAGAGTAGCAAGCAGATCGAGTTCCTGTTTCAAACGCCCGTCGGACTGGGGGAATCCGCGGCAGAGAGACAGTGCCCGCCGCAGGAGGTCGGCCGCCTCGGTATTTGCGTATCGCTGGCGCGCATACCCGGCGGCGCGCCGGAAATGCTCGATCGCGTCCTCCGCCATTCCGGCCTGTTCGAAATGCGACGCAATCTGACCGCTCCAGATTTCGATATCCGCTCCATAGACTTCGGCCAGCGCGCGCGCCACGCGCCGATGGAAGTAGCGCAGGCGCACCGGAGTGAGTTCCGAGCAGGCCACTTCCCGCAGGCGGTCATGCGTGAAGTCGTATTCGGCAACCCCTCGGCTTTCGATGATACGCCGCCGCCAGAGCTCATCGAGCGCTTCGGACACGCTGAGTTCGTCCCAATCCGTCGCCTTCTCGAGCAGCTCGACCGTAAAGGGTCGGCCGATCACGCTGGCGATGCCGGCGAGTTCGTAGGAGGCCGCGGAGAGTTGCGCCAACCGGGCCGCGATCACGGAGTGCACTCGGGTGCTCTGCAGTCCGCCCCGGACGCTCTCCACCACAAACAGCGGATTGCCGCGAGTGGAGCTGACGATTTCGGCGAGCTTGCCGCTGTCCAGTGGTTGGACGGATTCGAGCCGGGCCAACTCCGCTGTCTCTTCGGCGCCCAACGGTTCCAGCGGAATCTCTTCCGCAATCCCGGCTTGCCGCAGCCCAGCCACGAACCGGGTAAACGGATGTTCGCGGCCGGTTTCTTCCGCCCGTACGGTTCCCAGCACCAGGACGCCGCCCGCGGCCGGCGCGGTCAACAGGGAGTTGAGCCACTCGAGCGAAGCGGGGTCGCACCATTGCATATCGTCCAGGTAGAGGAGAAGCGGTTTGCGGCTTTTTCCCACGGCGGCGTTGATCGATTCGTAAAACCGAAGGCGCTGCCAGCTCTCGGCGAGCGAGAGCGGCTCACCGGACGCACGCCGTTCGATTTTGGCGAAGTGGTCGCGAATCTCCGGCGCGAGCCGGGCCAGTTCCGCCGCCTGCTCGAGCGTCAGGCTTGACCATCCCGGGCGGACCGCGTCGGAGCGCAGCCACTCGGCCACGGGCGCGTATGCCACCTGGCCCTGCCCGGCGTAGCACCGGCTGCGTGCCGCCGCGTGTCCCTGGCTCACACACGATTGAAAGAACTCGTCCGCGAGTCTGGTCTTCCCGATCCCCGGTTCCCCCGAGATCACGGCCACTCGCGGCCCGATCGCCGCGGCAGCTTCCCATACCGCCGTCAGCTGCCGCCATTCCCGCGCGCGGCCGATCAGCACACGGGCGCCTTGTGGTGCCGCAACGCTCTTTGCGGGAGGCGCCGAAGT
>Ga0335077_10009252_pt1 | contig 12224 bp, 13 predicted proteins | sample Lox_Sample_31_FD_207151 | JGI IMG/M metagenome (GOLD analysis project Ga0335077, IMG submission 207151) | Soil microbial communities from Loxahatchee National Wildlife Refuge, Florida, United States - Lox_Sample_3.1 | ecosystem: Environmental > Terrestrial > Soil > Wetlands | place: USA...
TGCAAAACAGTTTCATCTTTTTCCGATTCAATTAAGTTCAGCAATTGCTTTTCCTCGGCGGCATCTTTGGCAGCGTCTGCCGCGCTTTTGCCCACGGCAGTTTCAATGGCTTCGGTCTGGGCGGGCAATATCTGATCTCCGGGCACGCCGGTGCCAGCCATCATGACGATAAAGGCGACGTCTTTGTCGCGGGCAGCCACCATCGGGGCAATGGTCCCCCCTTCGCTGTGTCCCACAAGGCCGATTTTGTGAACATTCACCTCCGGCCGTGCTTTCAAATACGCGACGCCGGCCTCAACATCGGTGGCGAAGTCGGCGGTGGTGGCGCTAGCGAAAACTCCAGTGGATTTCGCCGTGCCGCGATCATCGGCGCGCAATACCTCGATGCCGTGACGAGTGAGATAGTCGGACAAGATGAGAAACGGTTTGTGTCCGAGCAGGGTCTCGTCGCGATCCTGCGGCCCGGAGCCAGTGATGAGCAGGACCGCAGGGAACGGAGCAGTTCCCTGCGGGATCGTCAGCGTCGCGGCCAGTGTCACATTCTGAACTTTGTTCTCATACGTCACTTCCTCCTCGCGATACGGATATGGCTTTTGCGGAACTTGCGGTCGCTTGATCTCCAGCTCCGCCTGATCTTTCACGCGCTTGAGCAGCAGGGGATGCGAAGCCCCCATCTGGGTGAACGTTCCGTCGATGGACTGAAGGTCGGCGGTAATTTTCCCTTCGAAGGTGGCATTGATGTTTTTGGCTTCGATCTTCAGATTCGTGCCGTCGCGCTTACATGAAGTCGTCGGCAAGCCTTTGGCGCCCTGGTCCGGGCTGTCCATGGTCGCGATGAGGCCATCTTCTGTATTGACGATGTGGAACACCACGCGCAGTGTCGCGGCCCCGAGATCGAGCGTCCCCATCCAGGTTCCGTCGATGTCGGAGGGCTTGGCCGGCTTGTGTTCCGTCTTCGCGGCGGCGAAATTTCCGCGCTTGAACTCCAGCGGGAGCGCCATGCCTTGTGTCCACGTTCCGCTGATGGTTTTTGTGTCAGGGGCAACTTTGCCTTCATACGAACCATGGACCGCCTCGACGTCGAGACTCAATTTCGAGTCTTTGAGCACGACGGATTTGACCGGAATGCCATTCGCATTCTGGTCAATGCTGTCGAGGGTGGCCTTGAGTTCGCCGTTGGGGGCCTTGGTGATGTGCAGCACGAGGCGGAGTTCGGCGCCGCCGGCGTTCAGAGTGCCTTGCCAATCGCCGGCAATGTCCTGAGCGCGCAAAAGGGTGGATGTTATCAACAGGATCAGGAAGATTAGTGCTTGTTTCATGACGTCGCCCTCCTTTGGGGGCGTTTTACGAGAAGTCTATGCGCGTGGGGCGCCTTTGTCCCCACCAGGAATTCAATGCCGGGGCGCGGGTCGCTCACACACCGTTGGCCGCCGCATTCAGTTCGTCGATTTTTCGTTGCAGGCAACGCGCGCCCCACAGGTTCAGCTTCCAGATTCCAATAAACAGCGCGGAGACAAACACGTCGAAGACCAGTGCGGCCCACCACCGTCCCGGCCGTGCCAGGATCCACGCGACGTTCAACACGAGATATCCCGGGATAGTGGGCGCGAGATACCAGGGCCAAACATTGCGGATGGATTTGCGCTGGCGCTCGAGTTCGCCGCGGAAGAACTGCAGGGCACCATACGCGCCCATCTCCGCGGGCAGAGATCTGGCCGACGCTTTGCGATGCAGCTGAATTCCAACCCAGATCATAGCGGCGATAAAGAGCGCGTAGGAAATCCGGAACCACACGGTGGGAGCGCCCACGATGAAATATCCGAACATGGCGCACACCAGCACGCAAGCGGCGGTCTCGCGGCGATTTCTCCACAGGATGCGGTGTTCGAACCTGGCGGCGCGACGGCGAATCTCGTCCAATGACATGTTGATACCCTCCACTGGCTGCGACTGCCAGAGTTCCTGAACCGGATTGGGATGTTCAGTCATGAGCTTCCCCCGCTGGCCCTGCTGGAGCTGGCCCGTGCTGGAATTGCCGCGCCAGGACTTGCTTGATGCGGTGAATTTTCGTGGCCACATTTCCGGAAGAGAGGCCTGAGATTTCCGCGATGGCGGCCGCGTCCATGCCTTCCAGATACGCGAGGATCACGTTGCGATCGAGCGGCTTCAGGTGCTGAATCAGTTCCAGCAGCCGGTTCAGCGCGTGGCTGCGATCGGCCGCGTACTCACTCTTCGCGTCGGGGAGTTGCTCCAACTCCTCCAGTCCGACCAGCGTTTGCGCATGGGCGCGGCGTTCGCGCAGCACATGGGAAGCGGCCACATTATGTGCGACACGATAAATCCAGGTGCGGAGTGAACAGCGGCCGTCGAAGCCGTTGAAGCTTCGCCACAGCGCGACGTGAATTTCCTGCAGCAGATCGCGGCGCAGTTCGGCATCGGCTTCGTAAGCGCGGGCCAAGCGTTCGAGTGCCGGACCGTATGCTTGCGCGGTCTCCTCGTAAAGTTCGTCTTGCCCGGACGCCAGAGCCATCGGTATGGCCTCGATTGCGCTCACATCTAGGTAGTCGTTCAAACTGGGATTTTCTTACAAAGGGGTCGCGAGTTGCGAGAGCGAAAAAAGCAGGTTCCTCACCGCCGCTTTGCGCCGGTTCGGAATGACATCACTAACAGGAAGCAGGTGTCTCACCGCCGCTGCGCAGCGGTTCGGAATGACATCACGTTGAGAGCATCGCGACGAGCCCGGCATGAATTTCGCGATAAAATATGAGTTGAATGTCGCCCTATCCCATCAAAAAATGTGTCATCTGCGGGGATGAATTCGAACTGAAGCCGGGGAAGCCCGGTTTCGCCAACCGATGTCCGTCGTGCAGTGAAGAAGAAGGAGCTGGATCGGAAAAATCTGCCGACCCGCTGAAATCGGATAAGGGCGCGAACGCCGCCCGCCGCGAAGCCATGCGCAACCTGCTGTACCGGAAGGATAGCTAACATCTCCGGGTAACCTTGGGCACGATGAAACGGTTTCTTCAGGCAGCCGTAATTCTGCTGGCGCTAGGAATCATTCTTGCCATTTTCTTGCGCCAGGTTCCCATTCATGTTCACGACGGCTTTGAGTCTGGTCAGTTGAGCCGGTTACTCTGGTCGCGCTATCGGTTGGTTCGGGGTGCCGTTGTATCCGAGGAAACAACTGTTCGCTCCGGCCGGCGAGCGCTGGCCATCACAGTGCGCAACGGCGACCGCTACGAGGCTGCCAGCCGGGAGGGAGCGGCCACCGAACGCGACGAACTGATGGAGTCATGGTGGTTGTTCTCCCGCCTGGGAAGAGCCTATGCATACTCCTTCAGTCTCTATATCCCGCCGGATTTTCCCCAAACGTCCGAGCGCCTGGTGATTGCGCAGTGGAAGCAGTTGTGCTGGCGCTGCCATCCCGACAACCCCATTCTCGCGATTCGCTACGATCACGGAGTACTCCGCATTACCCGCCGCGATGATCGGCACAGCCAGGAACTTTATCGCGGCACCTCAGATGTGCGCGGCCGGTGGCTCGACTTTCGCTTTGTGATCCGCTTTGACTTGACCGAGCAAGGCAGTATTGATGCCACACTTGACGGTCAGCCCGTGGTTCATTATCGCGGCCCCACGGTGTACCGCCCGCCGCAGGGCGAATCATTGCATCGCGTCTATTTCAAGACAGGGCTTTACCGCGACGCGCTGGGCCAGCCGCCCTGGACCCTCTATGTCGACGAATATCGCAAGGATGAGTGCGCGGAAACCGGTTGCCGCTAGGGACCGGCAATTCATCGCGCCAAAAAACTTATTCCGAGCGCAATCGCTTCCGCCCTACTGGCCAATCCCTAATTCATTTGTGTCATTTCGAAGTGCTTCCAACCTGTGACTCGTCTGCCATCTGGGTTTGCAGCTTCAAAACCTCTCCGCGTGCATCTGCCATTTCCGCCTGCTCATCTAATGAAGTGAAGGATCTGGAGAGGAGATGATGCGGTATGACGCTGGCGAAGTGGACTACAGCGGCCGGCACCTGGTTGTTAGCGGCGTTGATGGCGATTCCGGCGTGGAGTGCGGAGGTGGGCAGCAATCAACGCACGGCCATGCCCGGGACATTGAACTATGTGGAAGGCGAAGCCTCGATGAACGGGGAGGGGTTGAATGCAAAATCGGTCGGCGTCGCCGACCTGCAGAATGGGGAAGTTCTGGAAACAGGCAACGGCAAGGCCGAAATTCTTCTGACGCCCGGGGTTTATCTCAGGCTCGGCTCGAACAGTTCGGTGAAGATGATTTCGACGAACCTGACCAATACCCAGGTTGCACTCAACCGCGGTGAGGCCATGATCGAAGCCGATGAGCTTTTCCAACAGAACGATCTGCAGGTTTCCCAGCCCGGCGCCGACACTCACGTGCTGAGGACGGGATTGTACGATTTCGACGCCGACCATCAGGCGATCCGCGTGTTCGACGGCAAGGCCGATGTCAGGGCTGATGACCACGACATCAAGGTCAAAAAGAACCATGAGTTGGAGTTGAGCAGCGCCAAGCTCAAGGCGAGGGGTTTCCAGAAAGATCAGATTGCGAAGAATGACGACCTCTATCGCTGGAGCAGTCTGCGTTCCGAATATCTCTCGGAAGCGAACGTGGATGAAGCACAACGCTACTACGCCAACGGCTGGTACGGTCCGGGATGGTGGGGCCCAGGCTGGTATTGGGATCCCTGGTTCTCTGGATTTACGTTCCTGCCAGGCAGCGGATTCTTTTACAACCCATTCGGATGGGGCTTCTACTCACCGCTGATGGTGTGGCGGGCGCCATATTACGGCGGCATCTACGGATATCACCACTTCGATGGAGCACGACCAGTGGCGATCGGTCGCGGTTTCCACAATCACGCTGTCACGGCTTTTCATGGGGGCTACGGCCATATTGGAGCGCCCGTGCACGCCGGCGGTTTTGGTGGAATGCACGGCGGAGGCGGATTCCACGGTGGCGGAGGCGTGCACCGATAAAAGACGCTTCGCGATCCCTGGTCCCGCAACCACGGCGGGACCTGGGAATTTGTTTTATCGATCTACTACTGCCCTTGTTATCACCGGCGAGTCGGAGTCTGCGGCCTTGGCGTCGTCGGCGTGAATCTTGCCGTCCTCTTCGGCGTAAAACGATCGGTGAGTCGCATCGATGGCTCTCGGCGTCATCGTCAGCACGTACTTATCATTTTCCCCCTTGAATCCTGCGGTGTAGTCACCGCGATCGGGATTGACCATGCGCTGCGTGAAGGTGCCGGTGTGGACCAGATCCTTCAGGCTGGTCGCATAGTGGTCGTTCTTCTTATTGAAAAGTTTTTGTGCACGGATCACGACCTTCATGTAAGCCAGGGCGAGAGCTTCGGAATCGGATTTCGCAGCGTCCCCCGGATATTTTGGCTTGTACTCCGGCGCGGTGGTCTGCGGGGGAGCCGCAGGGGACGCTTGTTCCTGTGCGGCGGGTGAGGTGGTCGAATTGGGAGCGGAAGGCTGCGATGAAGTTTGCTGCGCCAGGAGCAGCGAGGCGAATAGGAAAATAAGAAAGACGGCAGGTAAGAGGGTTCGCTTCATTTCGTTCTCCGCAACGGTTCATTCAAGAGTGGGGGTCAGGTGTCGATATCCAGGAAATGAGAAGTACATGTTCGCTACGACAAGCCATGTGGTCTGCGAGCGCGCGAAGCCGCATGAATTCAAAACAAAACCGGCGTCGCCGGCGGCACTTTCCATGTTACTCCCGTAATTTCCCTTCAGTCACCTTCTCTTTGCATCCTGCCCGATTATTACTATGCTGAGTGAAAGAATCTAACCCTACAAGGGACAACTATGAAAGCAGCAGTCGCCAGAAAGCCAGTCATTCGAATCGCAGTGGTGGAGAGCGATCCGCTACGCTTCGTCGGATTCCGCGCGTTGTTTGATGCGGAACCCGAATTCGAACTCATTTCCGCCGCGCTCCCCGAGATCAGCTCGATGCAAGGTGTCGATCTGATTCTGCTCGGCAACCGTTCCGGGCAAAACCTGTTTGATGTAATGGCCAGCCTGAAAGCCACACGGCCGGATTTGCGCATCATTGTCACCGGCTCTGGCATCGACGAAGAAACCATTTTGAAGGCGATTGCTTCGGGCGCGAAGGGATATGTCGACGAGGCGGCCACGCCGGCGGAATTTGCGCAGGCCATCCGCATTGTCAATCAGGGTTCGGTCTGGGCTCCGCGTCGCGTGCTGTCGATGTTTATTGAGCGCGTGTCATCGGCTCCCGGACGAATCTTCCCGGCCGGCCGTGTGACCTTCACCGATCGCGAAAAGGAAGTTCTGGAGATGCTGGTTGCCGGACGCTCGAACAAAGAAATCGGCGCACAGCTCGGCATCGAAGAACGCACGGTGAAAGCGCACGTCGCGAAGCTGATGCGCAAGGTTGGAGTGCAGAACCGCATCGCGTTGTCGGTGCACGCCATCACGCACTCGCTGGTGTCGACGAAATAAGTTTGAGCCGCGAGCTTTGAGTTATGAACTCCGGGCAAACTGCCGCGGAGCAGATCTGTGGAACGATCGGCGAAGCAGCCGAAGCATAAGACTCATAGCTCAGAGGTCGCGGCTCGACGCCTTACGTAACTGAAGGGTCACTTACCTTCGTAATCTTGCCGCTTTTCTGGCCCTCGCCCATACTCGCCTCACCTACCACAGAACCTGGGAGACGGGGTTGAGAGTGGCGATTAGGGTCACTGCTTTCAGCCCCGCATTTTTTTGTCCTTACCCTTACCTTTGCCCAAAGCCGCAACCCCTCTCTACTGTTTACCCTCGGCTCTTCGCTTGATGCCGTCGAGCCACTGACGGCGAAGCAGGCCGCTTCCGGGCACAATCAAACGCCAATAACGGGCCGCACCGCGCGCGGAATCGTCGAGCGCCAGCACACGCGTCTCGGTGGTGGCGATGGACCAACCGTCTCCGGCATCCTCGGCGCTGACATTGAAAGCAATTTTGACGGCGCCCGACTCGTGATCCTCGGTGCACTCCTGCAAAGTGTGAAACGTGAGCGGGCGCTGGGCGCGCACATTCGCGCCTCCGCACATGACCACTTCATGCGCGCTGCCGCCCGAAGCGTAGCCGGACATTCCAAAGGCATCGAGGATTCGCATATCTGACCCAAGACCGCCGGCTTGCTGCGGGGGCAGGCGCAAGGCCGCAGCGCGAATCTTCATGAGCGTGATCAGAGACTTCATGTCGGCAAAGGTCGACTGCCGAGCCGCCTCCATCACTTGCTCGGGGCGAGCGTGAACGCGGGCCGAGTGCCGCTCGAAAAATTGGTATTCCGGCATGATGTCGTCAAGAACAGTTCCATGTTGTGCGACGCGGATGGTTCCGGCCGGCCAGTACAGCGCCGCAAGGGCGAGGGCCACGCCAGAGGCGAGAGTCAACGCTCCGATGGCACGCTTGCGAATTCCCAGAAAACGGAAAGGAAACGCGAAATTTGCAAGGCCGAGTAGAGCTGTGACGATTCCCGCATAGGCCAGGGTGCTGAGTAATTGATACGAAGCCCAATAGTTGAACAAGAGAATGGCACCAAGGGCGATTGCGGCGAAAAGAATCCATGACAGAATTCTGACTGGCATTCTCTTACTCTCAGGTCGGCGATATGTGAATCGCCCATCATCGTAATTTCGAACTGGCGGGGCCGATGTGATCGCAGGCACGCAGTAAATCGGGACAAGTGCGAGGATTTTGAGTGCTAACGCTGTTTTCGCCGATTATCATGTTGGAACCCAAAACGCTGTCTGGTGTCCAACACTACATGGGCATGGCGTACGTTTATCGGAGTGTACTAGCGCTCTGTTTGTTGTTGGGGGGATGCACCTATTGCGCCGCTCAGGAACGGTATTTCCCACCAAATACATTTGGGACGGGGCAATGGGCGGAGGCTGAGGTTGACCGTGATACTTACCTTCTGAAGAAACTCGAAGAGCCTCCACTATTTCGCAAAGCACAGAATCCATCGAACGAGGCTTACAGATTCCTTTGGCTTCGAACATTCCACAATCCGGTAGCCGTGCGTATGGAGGTGCAACCCGATGGAACGAGTCTCTTGACGGTCAAGGTCGCAGACGGAGAAGCTGGTTTTCCTCGAACGGTTAAGAAGCTGGTTCAAAACTCGACGCGCTCACTAAGCCGCGCTCAGACCGAGGCATTTCAGAAAAAGGTGACAACGGAGGGTTTCTGGAAAGCTGCAAGCCGTGACAGAGGGAAACCAGCAGCAACTGATTGCGACGGCTGGATTCTTGAGGGTTTGCGGTCGGGAGATTACCACGTCGTGGAGCGTGCGATTCCAAACACCCTGCCGAAGAATACGCAGATTGTTCAGAGCTTAGGGCTGACCCTCGCCATCGAGCTTGGTCAGATGGACATTCCAGAAAATGAACGATGACTGGTGAAAAATGCGGATTACACTCATTGACCCCAGGGCATGGATTTTGGGCGACATCGCCTGACAGCAACGCTAGTTTATTCGTAAGCGTTTTGTCATGATGCCAGTTTCTCGAAGGCACCTCCCGTAATCAGTACCGGAGACAATTGTGATTGCATGATTGCACCGAGGGAATGATAAAAGTCGATTGCGGCAGAGTTCCAATCAAGCACTTCCCATCGCATGCCGTAGCAGTTCTTCTCGCGCGCTCTAACGGCCATGCGCTTGAGTAGTGCTGTGCCAATCCCCTTGCCACGAAAGCCAGGACGGACGAACAAATCCTCTACGAACAGGCTTGGGCGTCCGGCCCACGTCGAGTATGTAAAGAAATAAAGGGCGTATGCTGCCGTTTGACCGCCCCACTCTGCAACAAAAGCGTGAAAGCTCGGGTTTTCCCCAAACCCATCACGTACGAGATCATCGGGCGTGATGTCAACCTGATCGAGTTCGCGTTCAAAGTCGGCGAGCTCGCGAATCATTTCAACTATGAGCAGCGCGTCTGATGCTGTAGCGTCACGAATGACGAGCATGTAATATCTCCCGCGTTGGGGCACTGGTGATGGTTGTCATTTTAAGGACGTCGCGCTTCTGTTGAAAAATCCGGATTTCACTCAAAATGCCCTGTCCAACGCATCGCCTTTGTTAGAATGCCGCGCATGAAGAGACGGACGTTGTTGCAGGGAATTCCGGCGATCACACTGCTGCCGTCCATGCTTGCGGCGAAGGCGGGAGCTTCAACTTCTACCAGGCCAGCAGACTGGGGCGTACGCGGCGGCGATGCAACCGAGGCATCCCGCGGAATTTACGAACTGCGCGTCTATCATGCCGCTCCTGGAAGACTGCAAGATCTGCTGGCGCGCTTTCGCGATCACACGATCTCGATCTTCAATCGGCATGGCATGGAGAGCGTCGCGTACTGGACGCCGACGGATGATCCTGACAAAGACAAGACACTGATCTACATCCTTCGGCATCCCAGCCGCGAAGCCGCCGAGGCGAACTGGAAATCATTTCGCGATGATCCCGAATGGAAGAGCGTCAAAGAAAAATCTGAGGCGAACGGGTCGCTGGTGGAGAAGGTTGATTCCACATACATGGCGCTGACGGATTTCTCGCCGCGAGCGCTGGCGAAGAAGTAAATCTCCGCGGATCCGCAATGCTGCGCCAGACCGCAAAAACATTCACCGCCGAGAACGCAGAGATCGCAGAGAAAAGCGCCAAGATCTTCTCTCAGCGGCCTCGGCGATCTCGTCGGTAGATGGGCCGTTGACCCTCCTCGGGGGCCATTACCGCCTCGTATACCGCTGACCAGCCATCCGTACAACGCGACGAATTCATTTACAATCCAACTACCAGATCCCGAAAATAGTTGTGTGGTGAGGCCTATGAAAAAGTTGCTGCTGTTGATCCTTGTCGTAGTGCTGTCTTCCTTAGTCTGGGCCGCGGATGAACAGAAAGAATCCAAGGCTACCGACCGCGTGCAGGCGGCGGCCGATGTTTTGAATGAAATCCAGGCGGCGCCGGATTCCGGGATTCCTGAGGAAATTCTAAGCCGATCGGAGTGCGTCGCGGTCGTGCCTTCGATGCTGAAGGGCGGATTCATCGTAGGTGGAAAATATGGCCGTGGGCTGGCCAGTTGCCGCACTCCCAAGGGCTGGAGCGCTCCGGCGTTTTTTATGGTGACGGGAGGCAGCTTCGGATTTCAGATCGGGGGGCAAGCCGTCGATCTGGTGATGTTGATTATGAACAACGACGGCATGCAGCATTTGCTCTCAAGCCAGTTTGAGCTGGGAGCCGATGCTTCGGTCGCTGCCGGTCCAGTGGGACGCCACGCGGAAGGCAACACGGACTGGAAGATGCGCGCGCAGGTGCTCACCTATTCCCGAGCGCGAGGCCTGTTCGCGGGCGCAACTCTGAACGGCGCGGTGATCAAGCAGGATAAAGACACAACGCGGGAATTCTACGGCCACATGGTGACGTTCAAAGCGGCGCTGACCGGCGAGGTTGAACCTCCGGCGTTGGCGAATCCTTTCCTGACGTCGCTGGCCAAGTGGGCGCAGGAAGCGGCAAAGTAGCAAAGAGTGGCTAGTCGTTAGTGGATAGTTATAAACTCTGGCCAGTCGCAGATGTGCAATAACCCACTAACACTAATCACTAATCACGAGCCACTGTTCTTTCATGCGTCGAAAGCTCGAATACGCGGCCGCGTGGCCGTTTATTAAAATTCTGACTCTTCTGCCGCGACCTCTCTCGCGGGCGCTCGGCATCTCTATCGCACAAGCGTTTTATTTGCTGCACTTCCGCCTGCGCCGGGTAGGAATGCGCAATTTGGCCATGGTGTTTCCCGAGAAGACGCCGGCCGAACGCCGCCGCATTCTGCGCGGTGAATTCACGTCGCTCGGACGTCAGCTCGCGGAGATGAGCCAGTTTCCTCGCTACACAAAAGAAAATATCGACGACATCGTGGTGTACGACGGTCTTGCAAACTACGAGCGCGCCTACGCGCGTGGCAAAGGCGTGCTTTTTTTGACGGCGCACTTCGGGGGATGGGAACTTTCCGCATTCGCGCATTCGCTGCACGGTCATTGGCTGCACGTGGTGATGCGGCCCATGGACAATCCATATCTCGACCGCCTGCTGCAGAGCTATCGCAGCATGCATGGGAACAAAGTCGTCGATAAGGATGATTTCGTGCGTGGCCTGCTCGCGGCCATGAAAGCGGGCGAGACCGTCGGCATCCTGATGGATACGAACATGACTCCGCCGCAAGGCGTGTTCGTGGATTTCTTCGGCATCCCGGCTTGTACGGCGAGCGGGCTGGCACGGATCGCGCTGCGCACCGACGCGGCTGTGGTCCCCGGCTTCACCATTTGGGATAAAGATCTGGGCAAATACCGGCTGCGCTTTGATCCTGCGCTTAAGTTGGTTCGCACGGGCAATCTCGAAGCCGACATCATCGCCAACACCCAGATGTTCACGAAGGTGATTGAAGATTATGTGCGGAAGTATCCCGAGCAGTGGCTGTGGGTGCACCGCAGATGGAAGACGCGGCCGGAAGGGCAGCTTTCCCTTTACTGAACATCCCACCCTGCGAAAATCGCGCAGGGTGGGGCAGCCTCAGCTTGTTGTCCGCGGATGGACACCGGCACGTCAGAAGCGAACAGACAAATCTCGTCCAACAAATTGTTTCAGGCCGAGAATTGAAGGACTTGAGGGTTGCCGCCGCTGGCCCCTGAAGTGCATCCTGCTACGCACTTCTGTGGAGACGACATATGGGGACGCTCCTTCAGGACCTTCGCTACAGCCTGCGGCAATTGTTGAAGAATCCCGGATTTTCCCTCACATCAGTTCTTTCGCTTGCCTTGGGCATTGGGGCGACGACCGCGGTGTTCAGTGTGATCTATGCCATTGTGATGGATCCGTATCCGTACCGCGCCTCCGACCGAATGGCGCATATGCGGCTGTGGGACAGTTCAAACCACGAGAGAGGATTTGGGCTGACGGGAGGGCAGTGGCAGCAGATTCGGCAGTCGCCGGTCATCGAGGATGCATTCGCGGTCGATGACTGGAGCCTCACAGTAACCGGGCACGACTTGCCGGAGGACGTCGCGGGCGTTTATATGAGCTCGAATTCGTTCGTCTTCATGGGAGTGCCGCCGGCACTGGGGCGGGGACTAGTGCCTTCGGACGCGATCGATGGGCAGGAACCGCAACCGGTGGTGGTGCTCGGTTATAAATTCTGG
>Ga0335077_10009254_pt1 | contig 12221 bp, 7 predicted proteins | sample Lox_Sample_31_FD_207151 | JGI IMG/M metagenome (GOLD analysis project Ga0335077, IMG submission 207151) | Soil microbial communities from Loxahatchee National Wildlife Refuge, Florida, United States - Lox_Sample_3.1 | ecosystem: Environmental > Terrestrial > Soil > Wetlands | place: USA: Florida...
CCCCCGCGCCGACCAACGACAATAGCCGATATGAAATCTTTCCGCCTCGGATTGTGCTGCCTCTTCGTAGCGCTCGCAGTAGTTCCATCTGTGTACGCAATTGAGAAGCAACCCGCCTCCATCTATCACGCCCGCCGGGTGGCGCTGGCAGGCAAACTCCACGGAGGGCTGGCGGTGTTCTTTGCCGGCGAGGAGGCGCTTGTGGACTTCGCGCCCTACCGGCAGGACGAGGACTTCTACTACCTGACGGGATGGAACGAGCCGGGCGCTGCCCTGCTGGTGGTGGCCGAACCGGAGAGCGCCCCGCCGGCGCTGGACATGACCGTGCCGCAGGCGCCCCGCAAATACACCGAGATTCTCTTCCTGCCCACGCGCAATCTGCGCCAGGAGAAGTACACCGGCGTGAAGCTGGATGCCGTCACGCCGGGCGCCGCGCAGACGGCCGGTGTGGACGAAGTGAAGCCGATGACCGATCTGCCGCGCGCACTGAATGATTTGATTGCCGCAGACCGGAGGCTCACATCGCGGGTTTGGGGCGAGCCTGACTCCGCCCAGGTGAAAGCATTGGTGCAGTTCACGGCCGCCACGCTCGGCAGCGATACCACCCCGTCCATCCACGATGTCCACCACCCTGTGCAGGAACTCCGCGTGGTGAAGGATGCCGGCGAGATCGACTTGCTGAAGAAAGCCAGCGCCGCATCCATCGCCGGGCAGCGCGTGATGATGAAGGCGGCCAGGCCGGGCGTGACGGAGCGCGCGCTTGCCGGAAAGATGACGGCCGCCTGGCTTGAGGCCGGATGCGAGCGCGCCGCATACGCGCCCATCGTCGGGTCCGGGATCAACTCGACCATTTTGCACTACTCGGCGAACTCGGGCACTCTTGAGGACGGCGACGTGCTCACCGTCGATGCCGCCTGCGAGTTCTCGGGCTACGCATCGGACATCACGCGGACGGTGCCGGTGAACGGCCACTTCACGCCGCGCCAGAGGGAGATCTTCGATGTTGTTCTGGGCGCGCAGAAGGCGGCCATGGATGCCTTCGTCGCGGGCAAGTCCAAGATCAACGACCGCGACCGGCGCGATCCCGACTCGCTCGACAACGCGGCCTACAACTACATCAACACCCACGGCAAGGACCTGCACGGCGAGCCGCTCGGCAAGTATTGGCTGCACGGGCTGGGACACATGGTCGGCCTCGACGTGCACGACCCGGCCGATTATCCCGCCGTGCTGAAGCCGGGCATGGTGTTCACCATCGAGCCCGGCGTGTACATTCCCGAGGAGAAGCTCGGCGTGCGCATGGAGTGCGTGTTCCTGGTGGGCGAAGACGGCAAGCTGATCGACCTGACCGCCGACCTGCCGCACACCGCCGATGAGATCGAAGCGGCAATGAAGGGGAAATAGTTGTCAGTTCTCAGTATTCAGGTGTCAGCGAGTGGATTGCCCGGAGGGAGGTCAGGGCTTTACAGGCTGCGGAAAGACTCGTGCCGAGACGAGTTTCGTAACAGGGCACGACTTTAGTCGTGCCGCAAGGCTCCAGAATGAACATGGGCTTTAGCCCCTGAGGGACATCGTCGGAATCTCGTTTAAGCATGGAAACGCAATGGAATTCGACAAGATCAGCGCGTTGACCAACGTCTTTCGCGAGCAACTGCTCGCCCTCCTCGAAGAATGCGCGCGCGGGCGTCGCGGCCTCTTTTCCGAGTACGAGCACCTGGGCGGAGACGAGAGCGGCTGGCCCGAGGCGGCGCGGCTGCGCGAACTGGCCGCGGCCCTGCAGGCGATTCTTGCGCAATCCGGCGAGCGCAACGCGCTCTGCCACGAATTTCTCGACCTGTGCACCATCCACGGCGAGGCCAATCCCGGCGAGCCGCGCCTGGCGCGTGCCTTCCTGGCGCGTATCGAAAAGGGCGAAGTCGGCACGCCCACCGAACCCGAATGGAAACCATGGTGAGCCGGGCCGGGTATCGGGTATCGGCCTCGGCATCCCATTACTTCGCAACACACGCGAAGTTCGCGCCATCAGTCGCGTCGCCTGAGCCCATGTAACGGGCGACCTTCGGGTACGCGCAGAGCGGCCGCGTAAACTCCGCTTTCCTCGCACCATTCGCCCCCGCCTCGTACTTTGTGGCAAAAGTGTTCTCGTCCGGCGAACCCTTCTCGACCCAGTTCTCGAGCGAATCAAACAGGCCGTACTTCGGCCCCTTGGCGGTCTCCGAGCCAAACTGCCCAAACGCGCTCGCTCCCGGACCGTTGAAGCAGTGTTCCATGCCCGGAACCATGTAGAGGCGCACGAACGTGTCGGCTTTCTCCTTGCCCATCTGCTGTTCCACGTTTTCGTAGTAGGACACGGTGTTTGCCGGCGAAATCGCGGGATCGTTCCAGCCGTGATAGAGAATCAGCTTTCCGCCGCGCGCCGCAAACCGGCTCAGGTCGGCATTGGTCGCGTCCAGATCCGGGGCGCCCTTCTCTTTTGACTCTCGAAGCAGCTCGTCCACGCTTTCCGTGAGGACATTCGCTTTGGGATCCCCCGTCACCATGTACCGGAAATAGTTCCGCACGAAACGAGATCCAAGCGATGCTCCCGGATCTTCTCCCACAATCCAATCTTTCCAGCTTGTCTCGTCTCCCATCGAGAAGCCGGGAAAGATGCTCCTGCCCTGCGAGTCTTTGAACCCGACATACAGAATTTTCAGCGATTCGATCTGAGGCTGGGTAAGGCAGTCCGAAGAATCCTCTCCCTTGCACAGGAGGGCCTGGGGATCGAAATGGCATGTCCCGGGGTCACCGACGACGTTGTCTTTCACGCCATCCAGTTCGTCGCACGCGGCCAGCGAAGCTCTCTGAATTGCAGCCAGCTTTCGATCGGGAATGTACGCCTTCGGATCACCCACCAGGGACTGCATGACATTTGCACCTGCCGCCAGCAGTGTCGACCAGGTATTCGCCGGCGCGCCGGCAAGGATCCCGTCGTAGTCCTCGGGAAACCGTTGAGCTTCCATCAGCGCCTCACGGCCTCCATCCGAGCAGGCGTCAAAATACGATTTTTCGGCGGGCTTGCCGTAGTAGGCAGCCAGGATTTGCTTGGTCCGCTCGGCCGTCAGGTGAATCGCACGCCAGCCGAAGTCTTTTACCTTTTCGGGATGTCCATAGGCCCAGCTCGCGTCCGTTCCCCCTGCCTGGTGGCCGGCATCGGTGCCTGCCACCGCAAACCCGCGCTTTAAATAGCCGGCAAGTTGCTCGTAGAAGATCGACCCGGCAAACCCCCCGTTTCCGCTGCCGAGCAGGCGTCCGTTCCAGCCTTGCGCCGGAAGCCACACCTCGAATCGAATCCTCGAATCGCCCGTCGGACGAAGCTCACCGGCAACCCGGCAGAAAGCCGGAAGATCCCGCATCGGTGCGCCGGCATCGGCAATCTCCAGGACTCCCGACGTGACAGCCTCCGCCACCGTGATGTTTGTATCCGCGAGCCGCACATTCTTCAGACTCGCGCAATCATCGGCAAACAGCAGGGAAGAGGATGCTGCAAGCAGGCAGGCAACTCCTCGCGCAATCCTGTTCATTCAACCTGGCTCCTGACTTCGAGCCTTTATACCATCCGCCCGCGTACATTTACCTTGGTAATCCCCGATTGCAGATCATTACCCATGCCGGGAGCACAATGTGATTGAAGGGATTACGCGAAATGTCCTTTATGCCAGCGTCGGGTACAACCGCGACTGTCCGCCCGCGTTGCCGATCAGCCTTGCGCGCAAAATCCCCCTCCACCGGCCCGGCTGTGGGGTGAAACTGTGAAGTCGCATTCAAGACAATCTGGACCAATAACTTACAGGTCGTTTTGGCCTCACAGCTTCACACTATCCAAAAGGCGAACGCTGGCGACCCGGATCAGGAATTGCAGCTGCGGACCAGGGAATTTGCCTCGATCTGCCGCGGCCCAAACAGCTCTACCAGAATTCCGAGGCAAGAATGCGGGCGTGGCCTGGTTTGCCGTCGACCATGGGAACTTCGAGGACCAGCTCAAGATTTTTGTTGCGCCAGTTGGAGGGAGCGATCGCCCTGATCTGCTCCAGGTACTCCGGGGTACAGATGAATTCGCCGGCGCTCTCGTTGGCCGCGGCGCCCAGGCCGGCGACCACCGTGACCGGGCCCTCGGTGAGATCGCTGTGCAGGCGGGCGACGATGGCGTAGCCCTTCGAATTCGCGGCCATGGGCCTGGTGAAATCGAAGCTCCACATGGCTCCCGGATTGCGGCGGTCAACGATGCTCCCCAGCGCGGTGGAGCCGTCGGGAGAGACCTGCTGTCGAAGAAGGGAAAACCGCAGGGAACCTAGGATACGGCCCGACCAGGCGTTCCCGAAGGCGGTGATCAGGACGACAGGGCGCTTGCGTAGATCCTCCAGGGATGTGTCTGCGGCGGTCTCAACACGAAAGGACTGGTGATGGATCTCGAGCAGGCCGGTCACCTCGGTGAGCGCCAGCGCATCGTCGAACGACATGTGAACATGGCTGTGGCTGTCCGGGGGCACGGCGGGATTCGCCGGCTGGTTTGCCGGCCGGCTCCCGACGACGATCAGGACCGGGTCCGGTGATCCGAAGAAGGGCCGCCACATGGACTCGATGGAAGAAGTCTCCCAACGCCAGAAAAGGACGGCGGCGGCGACGGCCATCAGCAGCAGGAGAGACGCCGCGCCGGTGAGGATCCGCTTCCGGGCGAACCTGGGTGCCGGTGTTTCCTCGGCGGCTTCAAGCTGGGCCGGCAGCGCTCCACTGCCGGAACCCGGCAACACGGCGGCGCCGTTTTCCGGCACACCAATGCCGTTTGCGGGCGCCGAGAACAACGGCACATAGGAACCCGGCGGCAGCTCGATGCGCAGTTCCTGCTCGGTGCCTTCATCGTGGTAGTAGAGAGCGATGCGCTTGCGGACTTCGCCGGCGGTGATGCGCACCACCGGATCGGCCCCAGTGTCGTAATCGTGCGGCCGCTTGAAGACTTCTATCCCGAGAATCCGCTCCTTGAGGCTATCGAGATCGCCCTCGAGGGTGCGGCGGACGATGTGCGCCAGGAATGCAGGATACCGGCGGCTCGCGCGGAAGTGCCGGCTCTTCAGCATGCGGTCAAGCTGCTGAAGAACTGCCTGACTGCCGATCTCAGGCGGTGCCGCGCGAATCCAGCTTTCCGTTTGCTCCTGCATTTGCGCGGGACCTCAGGCACTTACCTTCAGCATAGCCGATGGATCACGAAGCTGTACAACGCTCACACTCGAAGATCCGGAAGCGGCGAGACAAAACCGGGATGCCCCCCATTTCCGGGCGCTCTTTGCCCCGAGATACGGAAGACTGACTCATCGACACGTCGCGGCCAGTTTCATCCAGAAGGTCCGAAACCGCCGGTGGATTCGAAATTTCCTCACAGTGCCCGGACGCGCGCCGGCTCGGCGAGGTCGAAGGTGGAGTAGCGCTTGTTCTGGCCGGTGATCTCGGAGCGCAGTTCGTGCCACAATTCGTTCGGAATCTTCAGGAAGACTTCCACGACCGAAGGATCGAACTGTGTGCCGGAGCAGCGCAGGATCTCCTGGCGGGCGGCGTCGAAGCTGTTGGCTTTCCGATAAGGCCGGTCGCTGGTGATGGCGTCCAGTGTGTCAGCCACCGCGAAGATTCTGGCGCCGATGGGGATTTCGCCGCCTTTCAGCTCATTCGGATAGCCGCTGCCGTCGTAGTGCTCCTGGTGGGCATAGACGATCTCCGCGGCCTCGCTGAGGAACGGGATCTTGCGGAGGATGTTGAAGCCGCGCGTGCAGTGCTCGCGCATGATCTCCTGCTCTTCGGCCGTAAGGGCGGCTGGCTTGCGCAGGATATCGTCGGGAATGGCCATCTTGCCGATGTCGTGCAGGAACGCGCCGCGCGCGATCACCTTGATTTCCGCGGGTGATATGCCCATGGCGCGGGCGAGGGCGATCGTATACGCCGTGACGCGCTTGGAGTGCCCCTCCGTCTCGGAATCTTTCAGATCGAGAGCGTCGCCCAGCGCCTCGAGGGTAATGTCGTACGAGTGCTCCAGGTCTTCCATGGCCTGGCGAAGCATCTCGGTGCGGGCGCGGACCACCTGTTCGAGATTCTGCTGGTAGCTATGGCTTTCCTGCAGGGCCTGGCGGTGCTCGAGGGCGCGGACTACCGTATCGACAAGGTGTTCCCGCTCGAACGGCTTGAGCAGATAGTCATAGGCTCCGCGGCGCATGGCGTCGATCGCGACGCTGATGTCGTGGACTGCCGAGACCATGACCACAGGCAGATTCGGCAGTTTGCCGTGGATGCGGTCGAGAAGATAGATGCCGTTCCCGTCCTGCATCACGATATCGGAGAGGACCAGGTCGAACGCGTCTCGATCGAGGATTTCGAGCGCTTCGCGGCCGGAGCTGGCCAACTGAACGTCGTATCCCTGGCGTTCCAGCGCCACTCCGATCATGGATCTGACATGCGTCTCGTCATCGACAACGAGGATGCGGGCGGGTCTGCGAACTCTGGATAGTGTGCGTGCGTTATGATGCGCGGACGGTGACACGGTGTTTCGCCCCTCCGCTTCATTGAATTCAGGGCCCAAGGATAATCTCTCAAGTACAGCAGTATTAGCAACTTCTTGCCACTGGGTTCGTATCATCTGATCCCAATCGATCCGAATCGCCTGCGCGAATGCCTTTGTTTCTTCGTACAGCCAATTGCGTTGCTTGCTATGCATCCTGGCGAAGATCGAGGGCTTTCTTTTATTTCCTACCGCAAAAGGCAATGTGCCGCTTCTCCCCTTCCGCGGAAGTCTGCGAATTCCAGCTTTAGACCCGGGAAAAATAAATTCCAGCGTTTCAATGGTTAATGCGGTCCAGCCGCTTAAAAGTTGCGTCTACTCCACACCTGCGGCCAGCGCTCGAAGGCGTTTTCCGTGCAAATAAATTACCCATCCGGTGTGGTTGTCTGCCTGACAGATTATAAGTCTGGCGCAGCAGATGGCCCCATACAACTTTCATCGCGGCCCTACAACTTTTATGGAGAGCCGACAGATCTCAATTTTGGGGCTATCATCTTGATTCTACACTAAGTCCGGCGCAGATGGTAGGGTGTTTGACGGACAACCTGGGCGCCTGAAATCGAAGCCACGGCCTGAATCACACGCTCCGGGCTATTCGTCACATTTTGCCCGGTCAGAAGTCGACAGGGCCTCCCATATCTCCGGGTGCGTTGCCCGTAAATACGGAAGCATCGATCGTCAAATCAACCACCGGCCCCGCTGATCACGATTCCGATCGCTTCTGCCGGGCGCGGCGGGCGGCGGCCCAACCTTCCTTGGTCACCTGGCGCGCGCGGGCGACGGCAAGAGCATTGGCGGGAACGTCCTTGGTGATACAGGAAGCGGCCCCGATGTAGGAGCCGTCCTCAACCGTAAGCGGCGCCACAAGGGTGGAGTCGCTGCCTACGAAGACGCCTTTGCCAATGCGCGTCGGGTGCTTATGCACGCCGTCGTAGTTGCAGATGATGACGCCCGCGCCGATGTTTGTGCCCTCGCCGACCTCCGCGTCGCCCAGGTAGGTGAGGTGATTGGCCTTGACGCCCTTGCCGAGGCGAGCCTTCTTGGTTTCGACGAAGGCGCCGACGTGCGCGTCCTCGCCGATTTCGCTTCCCGGTCGCAAGTGGGCAAACGGGCCGATCCTCGCGCCGGCTGCCACGGTGCTGGCGGCCAGAACGCAGCTCTGGAGGATCAGCACATTGTCTCCAACGGTACAGTTCTCGATTACGGTGAAAGAGCGGATGTGGCTGCCGGAACCGATCCGGGTTCTGCCCAGGAGCTGGACGAAGGGCTCAATCACCGTATCCGGGCCGATTTCGACGTCGGGATCAATCACCGTGGTGTCGGGCCGGAAGATGGTGACGCCGGCTTCCATCAGGCGGGCCGCCTTGGCTGCGCGAGCCTGGGTGTCGAGGGCGACCATCTCGGCGATATTGGGTTTCACCGCGGTCGCAGCGCCGCTGGAGATAGGGTGCTTGGCCTGGTCCGTCATTTCGCTTATGGCTCCTTTTCCGTTGCTCCCGGGCTCGTCGGGCCGGCGCCCGGTCCTCCCGGGATGGTGATGTCCACTGGGTGGACCGCGCCGAGGCTGAGGGAATCGAGGCCAGGCTTGATCTCCTGCCCATTGCCCACGATCAGGACCGCAAGATCGTTGGGATGAACGTATTTCTTTGCGGCCGCGGTCACGTCTGCCAGGGTGACGTTGCGGAGTGCGGCTTCGTATGTCTCAAGGTAATTGGCGGGATAGCCGTAGAACTCCAGGCGCTCCCGCTCGGCCAGCACTTTTTCCTTGGTGTCATAGAGGAAGAGGAACGAGTTGAGGATGTTGTCCTTGGCGCGTTTCAGCTCTTCTTCGGTGAAGGGCCGGGTGGTGAGCCCGGCGATCTCCTCGAGAGCCAGCTTGGTCGCATCTACGGTGCTTGCGCTCTGGGTCATCACCACGACCCGGAAGACCCCCGGATGATCGTAGGCGAACCCGTATCCGCCGCCAACGCCGTAAGCCAGGCCCTTTTCTGTGCGGATCTTCTGGAACAGCCGGCTGGCGAAGCCCCCGCCGAGAATGTCATTCATCACGGCCAGCGTGGGTACATCCTGGTTGTGTCGATCCGTGCCCAGACCCACGATCTGCACGTTGGACTGGTTCACGTCTTCCTTGTTGATGAAATACACCGCCTGTTTCGCTTCGCGGAAAGTATCATGCCGCGGGGGAAGGGGTTTGGCCGGAGGAAGAGGTTCGAATGCTGCACGCAATTTGGCTTCCATGGCGACGGGATCAAAATCACCGATGACACCGACGATGAGCTTGTTCCCGATGGTGCGATCGTGCCAGTCCTGCAGGTCCGCGACTGTCACCTTGCTGATCGTGGCCAGCTCGGGCTGGCGGGTGTACGGGCTGTCGGCCCCGTAGACCAGCTTGTCCGATTCCCGGTAAGCGATCGAGGATTCCTCATCGTTGCGCCGGACTATCGCGGTGGCTTCCTGCTGCTGCGCCAGGCGAAGCTTGTCCTCATTGAACTTGGGATGGAACAGCAAGTCCAACGCCAGGGAAAAAACCTGGTCGGCGTCGCCCTTGAGCGAGTCCCACGAGAGGGACGTCGAATTCATCCCGCTGCCGGTCTCGATGTGGGCGGCCTTCGATTCGAGCAGGTCGTCCATGGCGTCGCCGTCCATCCTGGCCGTCCCGCTCGTGCGCCAGGTCTGGCCGTAGATGTCGACCAGGCCGGCCTTGGCCGGGGCTTCATCGTGCGAGCCGCCGGGGATCAGGACCGATCCGGAAACGAACGGCAATTCATGGTTTTCCTGCAGGAAGAGGACGATACCGTTCTTGAGCTGAATGCGCTTCGGCTGCTGCGGCTTGAACTCTTTCAGGGGCGGGATGGGGATCTTTTCCCAGGGCTTCTCCTGCTGGGCGGCGAGAGGAAGAACGGCCGCGAGGATTGCCGCAGACAGGAACATGGTGGTCGTTCTCAGAAAGGCTCCCTTCATTGCGCGCCTCCGTTCTTTTCGGGGGCTGCGGGTTCCTGTTTCGGAGAAGAGGCGGGCACGGTATCGATCCAGGCCTCGGTGCGGTTGCTCTCGACGAAAACCTCGTTGGCCACGCGCCGGATATCGGCCTTGGTTACTTTGTCGACGCGATCGAGCTGGCGGAATAACTCGCGCCAGTCTCCGTAGCGCGTCTGGTACTCGGCGAGCGCACTGGCCAGGCCCTGGTTGTCGTCCAGGCTGCGAAGCAGGTCAGCGCGGGTGCGAGTCTTGTACATCTGCAGTTCTTCGTCGGATACGTCGGTCGTCTTCAGCTTCTCGATCTCCTTGTGAATCGCCGCCGCCATCTCGCTGGGCGTGTGCCCTGGGAGCGGCACGGCAATGAATGCGAACAGGCCAGGGTATTTCTGCCCCGGATAGCCGCTGAACCCCGCGGCATCCGCCGCGATTTGCTGATCGCGGACCAGGCTGCGATAGAGCCGCGACACGCGTCCGTTGGAGAGGATGTCGCTGATGGCGTCGTAGACGGCATCGTCGGCATCACGATAACTGGGGCGGTGATAGCCTTCAATGTAGATGGGCTGGGTCTGCTCGCGGATGGAGACCGTCTTTTTGGCGAATTGTCTGGGTTCGACAGTCGTCATCTCCTCGGGCTTGGGGCCCGCCGGCACACGGCTGAAATACTTCTCCAGCAGCGGCATCGCTTCCGCAGCCTTCACGTCCCCCACCACCGCGATCACGATGTTCGATCCCACGTAGTACTTCTTGTGGAACGCCATCGCCTCGGTGGCGGTGATCTGGCTGACCTCGCTCGGCCAGCCTACACCGCTTCGGCCATAGGGATGGGCCACGTACGCCGTGGCCGCGAACTGCTCGAGCAGCCGTCCCTCGGGATTGGAATCGGTGCGCATGCGGCGCTCTTCGAGGACCACTTTTCGTTCCTTGTAGAACTCCCGCGGAACCACGTCGGCCAGGCGGCTGCTTTCCAGCCAGGCCCACAGTTCGAGGCGGTTTTCGGGCATCGACCAGTAGTACATGGTCTCGTCGAGCGAAGTGGTGGCATTCAGACCCTCGGCGCCGTTGCGCTCGGCCACATCAGTGAACTGGTTGGGGATGACGTATTTCTGGGCCTCGGCCTGCGCCTGCTGGAATTCGTTCTGCAACTGCTCCAGTTTCTTCTGATCGACGCCGATGGGCTTGAGCTTCTCGGCCTCGTAGGCCTGCTCGGCGGCTTCCACCTTTTCGAGTGCCTTCTTCTCCTCGGACCAGTTGTCCGTACCGATCTCGGTGGTGCCCTTGAAGGCCAGGTGCTCGAACATGTGCGCCAGGCCGCTTTCTCCCGAAGGATCGTTCACGTCGCCGGCATCCACGAATGTCGTGTAGCTGAACACCGGGGCTTCAGCCCGCTCGCAGATGATGATGGTCAGGCCATTGGCCAATACCTTGGTGGTGATCTTCTGCTCGAATGCTTTCATCGGGGTCCCCACGGACGGGTCTTTGTCCGTGGGGTGATTGATCGGGGTCCCCACGGACGGGTCTTCGTCCGCGGGGTGAATGAGATCCTGGGCGCCTGTCTGCAGGCCGATGAGAACGGCTACCGGGAAAACAGCGAACTTCCAATAGCGGAAGAGAGTCGTCATCCATGCTCCTGATGGGAACGAGGCAGGCTCGCTCCCGTACATTCCAAGCTATTGCGCGGGGCGGATGCCGTCAAACCGCGTTCGTCACATGTTGACGCTTTGAACGGAACACGAAGTGTCTGCGTATCCTCTCTCACTCTTCTCATGTCTCAAAACCGAGACATGGGGCAAATCGGGTGGGTGGACGAAACTATGCGCAAATGGGCCTCGCGATTTCTTTTACTGGTGATTTTCGTTTTGCTCGTCGGCACCGCCGCAGTCTGGCTGCTGGAGTTCTACCCAAGGCACGATTCGCATCCTCCGCTGCGGCTGGCGAAGGGGACGCTCGCCATTCAACACGCGCGCATTTATGTTTCGCCAACCGAACCTCCCATCGAGGACGGAACCGTACTGGTGCGCGATGGAGTCATCGCCGCCGTGGGAAACCAGGTCGCGGTGCCCGCCGACGCACGCATCATCCCCTGCGATCACTGCATCGTGACGGCAGGATTCTGGAACGCGCATGTGCACTTCACCGAGCCCAAGTGGAGCATGGCGCAGTGGAAGTCTGCGGCCACGCTCGATCCGCAGCTTGCCGACATGTTCCTGAGCCGCGGCTTTACCACGGTGATCGATCTGGGCTCGAACCCCGCGGACACATTCTCGATCCGCCGGCGCATCGAGAGAGGCGAACTCGCGGGTCCGTGCATTTATACGGCCGGTACCGCGCTGTATCCGCCGCACGGCGTTCCCTACTATCTGCGCGAGAATATGCCCGGCTGGATGGTTCACATGCTGCCGCAGCCGGACACACCGGACGAGGCGCAGCGCATCGTGCGCAACAATCTCAACTCGGGGGCCGACGTCACCAAGCTGTTTACCGGTTCGTGGATCGAGCGCGGCCGCGTGCTTCCCATGCCGCTGAACATTGCGCGCGCGGCGGTGACCACCAGCCACCTGAACGGCAGGATCGTATTTGCCCATCCCAGCAACCTGGCGGGCACGCAGGTCGCAATACAGAGCGGCGTGGATGTGTTGGCGCACGTCCCCGACGATACCCGCGG
>Ga0335077_10009255_pt1 | contig 12220 bp, 10 predicted proteins | sample Lox_Sample_31_FD_207151 | JGI IMG/M metagenome (GOLD analysis project Ga0335077, IMG submission 207151) | Soil microbial communities from Loxahatchee National Wildlife Refuge, Florida, United States - Lox_Sample_3.1 | ecosystem: Environmental > Terrestrial > Soil > Wetlands | place: USA...
AAGTATGTGGCGGCGGGGTGGTTGGGGAGGAAATCGGGGCGGGGATTTTATACCTATACATAATCTCAATTTGAACGGTGTGCTGTGGTTTCACGCTCTCCGAATCCCGCAGAAGTGAGATAACGTGTTTAATGGGGTCCAATGACCTGCGCGCGTCCGAGGTCTTAGGTAAATGAAATCGTATGTTTTCAAAGTGGTCGTCGAGCCAGACAAGTTCGAGGATGGACGGGAGGCGTGGCACGCGTCGTGTCCGGCGTTGAAGGGTTGCCATACGTGGGGCCACAGCTACGAGGAAGCGCTCGCGAACATTCGTGAAGCGATCGATTTGTATGTGCAAGACCTGCTGGAAGCCGGCGAATCCATTCCGCTAGATCAGGGCACGATTGCGCTTCCCGAACCTACCGTTGTCGTCAATGTATGACCAGAGTGCCGCGCGGTCTGCAGGCTCGGCGATTCGTTCGAGCGCTAGGGTTTGTGCTGCGACGCGTTCGCGGTAGCCACCGCATCTATGATGGGTGAGAGAGGAAAGGGGCAGCCGGGCCGGCGCATTCCAAAGGCGAAGATAAGGCGAAAACTAATGTTTGCTTTTTGTTCGCCTTGATGGTACGGTGGGCTCGCTGTTTTCAACAGGTGGGCCATGAGCGGTTTGACGAGCAGTGTTCTAAGTTGCCTAGAACGTGAGAAACTCGAAGAGGAGTTGTTCGAGGTGCGCATCCGGGGAAGGAACTTGTCCCGGTTACGGCGGCTGGCGCATTGGGAACGAAAGGCGCTCGAGGAACGGGAACAGGCGGCGAGGGCACGGCTCAGGAACCATGAGATGGAGCACGGTTGCGAACGGTAGTGGGGTTCAAGAATAAGGCTGGCGAAGGGGAGAATTGAGTGGTAATCTTCCTACTTCGTTACGTCCTCGAAGGCGGGCCAGACGCTATCCCGGCGCGGCCCGTCAGATACGGCCCCGCAGGCCCAAATTCCTAATTTCCTCGACCGAGGTGAGAAATGGCAGACGATAAAGCAAAATTGCTGGATGCAGCGATATCGCAGATCGAGAAGTCGTTCGGCAAGGGCTCCATCATGCGATTGGGCAGCAGGGACGTGCTGGTGCCCGTGAGCGTGATTCCCAGCGGGTGTTTGTCGATTGATGCGGCGCTGGGCGTGGGAGGTTTTCCGCGCGGGCGCGTGATCGAAGTGTACGGGCCGGAGTCCGGCGGCAAGACCACGATGACGCTGCACATCATCGCCGAGGCGCAGAAGCTGGGCGGGCAGGCGGCGTTCATCGACGCGGAACACGCGCTGGATCCGACCTACGCGCGGAGGCTGGGCGTGGACGTGGACAATCTGCTGGTGTCGCAACCGGATAACGGGGAGCAGGCGCTGGAGATTGCGGAGACGCTAATCCGCTCGGGGGGAGTGGACATCGTGGTGGTGGATTCGGTGGCGGCGCTGGTGCCGAAGGCGGAATTGGAAGGCGAGATGGGCGACCCGCAGATGGGTTTGCAGGCGCGGCTGATGTCGCAGGCGCTGCGGAAGCTGACGGCGATTGTGTCGAAGTCGCGCACCTGCCTGATTTTCATCAACCAGATTCGCGAAAAGATTGGGGTGATGTTTGGGAATCCGGAGACGACCACGGGCGGTCGCGCGCTGAAGTTTTATGCGTCGATGCGCGTGGATATCCGGCGCATCCAGTCCATCAAGGAAGGCGACAAAGTGGTGGGTTCGCGGACGCGGGCGAAGGTGGTGAAGAACAAGGTGGCGGCGCCGTTCCGCGAAGCGGAGTTTGACATTTTGTATGGTGAAGGAATTTCGCGTGAAGGCGATTTGCTCGACCTGGGCGTGGACAAGGGACTGGTGGAGAAGAGCGGCACGTGGCTGAGCTTCGGCGGAGAGCGCATGGGCCAGGGCCGGGAGAACGCGCGCGTTTTCCTGAAGGAAAACACGGACATTCGCGAGAAGCTGGAGAATGCGCTGCGGAAGAAACTGGAAATTCCGATACCTGGCGCCGCGAGTGCAACGAGCGGGGCGAATGGTCACGCGGCTACTGTGCCCGCGGAAAAGCCGCCGGTGAAAGCGGCTGCCGCGGCAGCAGGTGCGGGTGCGGACGCGGCGAAGGCGAGGCCGGTGCGGTAGCGGTGCGGAAGATAACAGTCGACAGTTGACAGTTTATAGTTAAGAGGAAAAGCCAAAGAGGGGCACGATATATCGTGCCCCTACTTTTTGGGACTGTGTAAGGCGGCGGATCCGCGGCAGTTGCAATCGTGGCTGCGCTTTGGGAAAGTCGAAGCATGACACAGCACAATGAAGTGGTGCGGGAGTCGTTCACGACGCAGGCGAAGCTGTTTGCGGAGAATCCGTGGGTGAAGGATGAAGAGAGAATTCGGCGGCTGGTGGCGACAGCGAGGTTGAAGGGAAACGAGCGCGTACTGGACGTAGCATGCGGGCCGGGGTACATCGCGGAAGCGTTCGCACACGAAGCACGCGAAGTGATCGGCGTCGATTTGACGGCGGCGATGGTGGCGATTGCGGAGGAACGCACGAAGAGCCGAGGCGTTTCGAACGTGTCGTTTCGAATTGGCGATGTGCAGCAGCCTCCGTTTGGCGATGAGGAGTTCGATGTCGTCGTGTGCCGACTGGCGCTGCATCACATGGCGGAGCCGGCGCGGGTGGTTCGGGAAATGGCGCGCGTTTGCCGCGTTGAGGGGATCGTGCTTGTCGAAGATATTTATGGGAGCGAGCATCCGGAGCGCGCGGCATATCAGGATCATTGGGAAAAACTGCGCGATCCGTCGCACGTTCATACGCTGCCGATGAGCAAGCTGCTGCAACTTTTCCGCGATGCAGGTTTGGAGACGGATCAAGTGCTGACGTTTCAGGATTTGTGCCCGGAAGTCGAGCGCTGGCTGCAGACCACGAAGACGCCCGCGGCAGACGCGGCGGAAGTGCGGCGGTTATTACAAGAGGACATGCGGCGAGACTCGAGCGGCACGCGGCCGTTTCAAGATGCGAAGGGACGACTTCACTTTCACGCGCGGACGGTAATCCTTGCGGGACGGAAGTTCAGGGTCCTGGCCTGACGGGCAGTGTTGAAAACAAAGCACATAGGGGCGTACTGGGGCTTCGCGGCTATTGTGAGAATAGTACGGAAAAGCTAAAATATGTCTCATCCTGAGAGGACGTGTTCCTCTCGGGTACAACGGTTTGGGGACGGATTGCCCCTAAGTGGCGTCAAATCAAGGGAGAAATTCCGTTTTGTTGGCCGAAAGGGTGCAAGGATTGCCTGAGGCCTACGGTCCTATGGATTTGGCGGGCGTAGCAGCTGCGAACGGTCTTTGTGAATGTTTGTTGACGCCGGAAGCAGCCTAAGGTAAAAATTTGGCCCCTGCATTACTGGCGTGGGGCAGGCTAAGGTCGACGGGGGATGCTGAGTTGGCCTCAGTCAAAAGGGTGGGAACGGTGAAGCAGTTGGGACGAGTCAGTCTTGCGATGTTGATGGCGACGGTTTGCGCGATGCCGCTTCCGGCAGCACCCTCACCCGCCGCAGCCACGCGGACGCGAGCCCATAAATATGTTGCGAAATACCGCGGCGTTCCCACGTTTGCAGATTCCACGAGCTCGGACGACAGCACGTACGATGATCCGCAGGTGCGCGCAGCGGCGGTTGCGGCGCTGGGCCGCTACAATGGCGCCGTGGTGGCGGTGGAACCGAATACGGGGCGCATCCTCACGGTCGTAAATCAAAAGCTTGCGTTCGGCGATGGATACATTCCGTGCTCGACGATTAAACCGACGATTGCGCTGGCGGCCTTGGAAGAGAATGTAATTACGCGCGACACGATGTTGCGCGTGGCGCGCCGCAAGTACATGAATTTGACCGAAGCGATGGCGCACTCGAACAACGTGTTTTTCGAGCAACTCGGCTCGCGGATGGGATTTGATACGGTGTCGAAGTACGGCCGGCTGCTGGGTCTGGGCGAGCTAGCGGGTTACAACCTGCCGGACGAGCATCCGGGTTCGTTTCCCAGCGCGCCGCCGGCGAATGGCGGCGTGGCGCGCATGTCCAGCTTTGGCGAGGGGATTCAAGTAACGCCGCTGCAGCTCGCAGCGCTTTCCGCGGCGTTTGCGAATGGCGGAACGCTCTACTACCTGCAATATCCGCACAGCCAGGAGGAGGTCGAGAATTTTGCGCCGCGCGTGAAGCGCGAGTTGAACATCGGGCCGATTCTGCCGGACATTCGCGAAGGAATGCTGGCGGCGGTGCTGTACGGCACAGGGAAATCAAGCTTCGACCGGGGCGGAGATGAGTTGCCGCTGGGCAAGACGGGAACGTGCGACGACCATACGACACCTTCAAAAATCGGCTGGTTCATCACTTACGCGGATGAAGTTCATCCGAAGATTGCGCTGGCGGTGCTGCTGCGCGGGAATACGAGGCGCGTGAAAGGTCCAACGGCGGCGCAAGTTGCCGGAATCATGTACCGCAAGCTGCGCGAGCAGAATTACTTTGCCGACGCTGGCCACGTGGTGGTAATGCACACGGGAAACTAGAATTTCAATTTTTAGGGCGGAGATTGTTTACGCTGTGGGCGAACCCCACAGCGGTTTTTGTTTCAGGCCTACTTCTGGCCTTGTCGTGCGGGGCGGGCGTGGACGTGAACGCTGATGACGCGCTCGTGCGGAAACTTCACGTCGTCGTAGCAGTTGTCGCAAAGCTCCATGATGGCCTGCTCTTCGTTGCGCGGGCGATAGGAACGGCGACACTCCACGCAGGTAGCGATGCTGGGCAATTCGGGCTTGACTTCGACATGAGCCAGGACGGTGGGCATTTGAACACCTCGAAGAGTAGAAAGCATGCGAACTTCCAGGGCTGGTGTTAGCTAGCTTATAGAAAACAAAGAAATTATTGGACGGCTTAAGCGGCATTGGCAAGGATTTTGGGGGATTTCACGCAAAGCCCGAGGCAATTCCAGCAGATGGAGCCGTTGGACAATTGAGCGCATGCATGGCGAAACGGATTTGACGCGCAGTACGAGTTGAGACAAAAGAGTGCTGTACGGTACTCTGCCAAGGTTGCTGCAGCAACGAATGGCGTCCGTGAGCCGCAATCTTGGATTCGAATCGCGGGTGGCTGGGGGAAATATTGAAATTGAATCGGCGTTTCGTGATCTTGGCGATGCTGGTGAGTGCCGCGGGGATGGTGTTCCTCGCATATGTTTTTCAAAAGCGGCTGGCGACGACGGCGGAATATGACCGCCAAGTGAAGCTTTCCCAGGCAGAAGCGATTCGCATTCGCGAGCAGGTAATTTTGCCGACGATGAAGCAAGTCTCCGCAGGGCAAAATTTCATGGCGGCGCTGGAGAGATTCGGTTTGAACGCGGAGGAAGCTGCTAATGCCTCGGCGGCGGCGCAGCGCGCGTTCAATCTTCGCCAGGTGCGCGCGGGCAATACCATCACGGTGGGGCGCTCTGTGGTGGGCGAGCTGCGGGAGATCGATTACAAAATCGACACCGACCGCATGCTCAAGATCGTGCCCGATACCGGCGGCTTCTCGGCAAAGATCCAGGAAATCCCGACGAAAACAGAAATTATCGCAGTCAGCGGGCGCGTCGACGATTCGCTGTTTAACGCTGTGGAAGATGCGGGAGAATCAGCGGAACTGGCCCTGCGGCTCGCGCAAATTTTCGGTTACGACTTGGATTTCTACACTGACCCGCGGAAGGGCGACGCGTTTCGAATCGTGCTGGAGAAGAAGAAATATCGGAACGGGCAACTAGCCAGCTACGGAAAAATCTTCGCCGCGGAATATGAGAACGCAGGAAAGAAATATCAGGCGCTCTTGTTCCACGACCCGGCGGGACAGCCGGGGTACTATTCGGCGGACGGAAAATCGCTGCAAAAGGCGTTTCTTCGTTCGCCGCTGAAATTCGGCGCGCCGGTAACTTCGCATTTCAGCCATGCGCGCTTCCATCCCATCCTGAAAACCGTGCGGCCACACATGGGGACGGATTATGGAGCGCCGATTGGGACACCGGTGCAGACGATCGGGAGCGGGCGAGTGATTTTTGCGGGGCGCAAGGGCGGGGAAGGAAATATGGTGCAAATCAAGCACTTCAACGGGTACGAGACAATGTACTTGCACTTGTCGAGGATGTTCGTGCGCGCGGGCGAACACGTCGAGATTGGCAAGACCATCGGACTTGTTGGAAATACTGGCTTGGCCACGGGACCGCACCTGGACTTCCGGATTCTGCAGAAAGGCGAATACAAGAATTTTGAGAGGTTGGGCTTGCCGCCTTCCGATCCGGTGACGAAAAAGAATTGGCCGGAGTTTGCGGTCGTGAGAGACAAATGGCTTCCGCTATTGAAGAATCCGGAATTGCTGCAGGCGAGCGTGACGGCCGCGGATCCTGCGAATTAGTCTGCCGGCGAAGGCCGCACTGAAGGATTCAAGAAAAAGCAGATTCTCCTCGCGCAAACCGCTCGGAGGCGAAGAGGTCCTCGCTTCGCTCGGAATGACAACCCGCATTTGATTCCCCACGAGTTTCGCAGGCTGGGTCACGTGGGAGCCTAGACGGGCGGGGTAAGCCCCGCCCCTACTTCTCTCAGTGGGGCTTCAGTAGATGATGGGGAGTTTGGAGAAGTCGGAGGCGACCTCGTCGGTGACACGCAGGACGATGAGCGTACGATCATCGTTGGGAGTCAAGCCTGCCCCGGTGTGCGTATCGGTCTCCGCAAGGATTTTTTCAGCGATAGCGCGGGCGGAATCTTCCGGTGAAATGCCGGCGAGAAGAGTACAAAGCCGGTGAAGGCCAAACTCTTCCTGGCCTGCGTTTTCGGATTCGACGATGCCATCGGAGGCAAAAATAACAACGTCGCCCGGCTGCAAGTCGATGTCGGATTCGTCGTACTGCGTCTCCGGGAGCAGGCCAAGCGGGACGCCTTCCAGCCGGATCGAAACAACGTGGCCGTCACGCACCAGGAGCGGATACGGACCGCCCGCATTGGAGAGGGTGAGCCGCCGCGCCGAGGCTTCGTAAACTGCAAAAGACATGGCGATGAAGCGCGCGTCGAGGCGAGTGCCGTGCAGCCGCTTGTTGAGAAGCGCCAGCATGCACGCGGGCTCGCAAGCGTGGTCGACGGTGATCTCTCGAATCGTGCCAATTGCAAGAGACCCATAAAGGGCGGCGGCCGTGCCCTTTCCCGACACATCACCCAGGGCGATGCCCAGGCGCCCTTCTCCATAAGGCAGAAAATCATAAAAATCGCCGCCAAGCTCCCGCGCCGGAACATAGGAGGCGGCCAGATCAAGGCCGGGCACTTCGCGCGCGCCGGTGGGGAGAAGCTGGCGCTGGATTTCGCGCGCGGTGTCGAGCTCGCCCCGCAACCGGCGTTCGTTTTCTCGAGCGTCTTCATAGAGCCGGGCATTCTCAAGGGCGATGGCCACGTAAGAGCCAAGAGTAGAGAGCATGCGCTCGTGCTCGGCGGTGAACGCGTGCGGCTGCGCGCTTTCCAGGTCGAGGACGCCGATCAGGCGGTCCCGCATGAGCAAAGGAATTACAATTTCCGAGCGTGTTTCGACGCCGGTTTCGCAGCGAATATAGCGCGGGTCCTCGGTCACATCATGGACGCGGAGAACGCGACGCTGGCCGGCAGCCGCTCCCGTGAGACCCTGGTGCAAAGGGAGCTGCAAACGCGCTGGGATGGAATCGTTACATCGCATGGCGAAGATGGATTCGAGCAATTGTGTCTGCTCGTTCCAGAGCATCACACTGAAGACGTCATAGTCGACGATTTTTTTGATGAGTTCCGCGACGCGACGAAGAAGCTCCTGGCGGTCGAGGATGGAGGCGAGCTCGCGGCTAACCTCGTAGAGGAGCATGAGAGTGTTGGCCTGCTCCGGGTAGGCAGCGAAAAGGGTTCGCGGGACGGGATCGGCGTCGCCCAGAAGGGTGAAAGCCTCGAGTTTTGAAGCGTCGTCCATGTCAGGTGAGCTGCTGGCCTAATCTACATTTGATGTAGCAGATCGTCTGTGGTTTCACAATGAAATTCCATTGGAGTGATTTGACGGGGCAGGTCGGGTTACGTTCAACGGGAATAGCCATGGCCCCGGGGGCCTTTAGGGATACTTCTTCCTCCCACCCTGCGTACTAACTTTCAATCGGAGCTTTGGCAGCTACACAGCCGACGCAAGCGCGCACAAGGAGGGATCCATGGACTCGAAGAGGTGCGGGAAAACGGGATGGGGCGGTATGGAGATAAGCGGGGAGAGAAGCAAGCAGATCAAATACCTGGTTGTCATTCCAACGATGACCGCCATCTTTTTGGCGGGATTGGCTTTAGTGGCGGGAGAACGAGAGCAAGGCCGGGGAGCACCTAATACCGAACGGTTTGATATGCAGGTTCGAGAGGATTTCTTCTCCGCGTTCGCTGGAGATCAGCAGGCTCTGGAGCGTGGGATGAAGAAGTGCGAGGAGGCCCTGGCCAAGGATCCAAAGAATGCTGAAGCCCTGGTTTGGCACGGCTCGGGTCTGAGCTATTCGGCTAAAAAAGCATTCATGTCAGGGGACGTCGAAAGGGGCCGCCAGATTCAGGCCCAGGGAGTTAAAGAAATGAATGACGCGGTAGCGCTGCGGCCAGATGACGTGACAGTGCTGATCCCCCGGGCCTCCATCTTCCTTTCTGCAGCGCTGCATGTGCCTTCACCTGAAGTGGCCAAGCGGGATTTCCAAATCGCAGCCGATGACTATGAAAAAACACTACGGATACAGGCGCCAGCGTTTTCGAGACTGCCGATTCATGCCCGAGGAGAATTGCTGGGAGGCTTGGCAGAGGCCTGGAACGGGCTGGGCGAAACCGAAAAAGCGCGCAGCTACCTGAGCCGGATAGTGCAAGAACTGCCAAATACTGCCTACGCGCAGCGAGCGAAGAAGCTTTTGGAAGCTCCTTTGAAATCAGGTGCCCTTGAGACCACCTGTCTGGGATGCCACAGGCAGTCTGAGATGTTCGAGTAAAAAAGTAACGAGGACCAGCTTGCGGAAAGCCGGGCGACGCCACTTGCAGATTAGGGGACTACTTCACTTCCCAGATATCGCCGGCGCTCAGGAGCTTGCTCAAATTTCCGGCGCCGCGCTTAGTGATGATTTCGTGAACCTGCTCTTTCATCACGTCTTCATAGCGCGGCAAGTCGTCCCAAGCGCGAAAAACGCCGATGGGAGTGGGGAAGCCCGGCCGGTGCTCCATGTGGGAAAGGAGGAACGCATAGGACGGGCGCGGGTGATGCGCATCGTGGACGATGAGGTCGCTCTCGGCAATGCCGTTGCCGAGCTGAACGACTTCGATATCGCCGTCGGGTTTGCGGCGAATGCCCTTGTCGCGGTTCTTGCCAAAGACCAAAGGCTTGCCGTGTTCGAGCTGGAGCACGTGTTCGCTGCGGGCGTCTTTCTCGGTCAACGAGAACCACGCGCCGTCGTTGAAGATGTTGCAGTTCTGCAGGACTTCGATGAAGGCAGAGCCGCGATGCGCGGCAGCATGCTTCAGGGTGTCTTTTAAATGCGCCTGGAACACGTCAACGGAGCGCGCCACGAATGTGGACTCGGAGCCGATGGCCAGCGAGACCGGGTTGAACGGCCGGTCCGGAGAACCGTACGGCGTAGACTTCGTGACTTTGTGAAACTCCGAAGTCGGTGAATACTGGCCTTTCGTCAAGCCGTAAATGCGGTTGTTGAAGAGCAGAACTTTAATGCCGACGTTGCGGCGCAGCATGTGAATGGTGTGGTTGCCGCCGATGGCCAGGGCGTCACCATCGCCGGTGGCGACCCAAACTTCCAACTCAGGGTTGGCGATTTTGATTCCGGTGGCCACGGCGGGCGCGCGACCGTGAATCGAGTGGAATCCGTAGGTGTTCATGTAGTACGGGAAGCGGCTGGAGCAGCCGATGCCGGAGACGACGACGAAATTCTCGCGGCGGATGCCCAGCTCGGGGAACACCGACTGCACTGCGGATAGGATGGCGTAGTCGCCGCAGCCCGGGCACCAGCGCACTTCCTGATCCGTTTGGAAGTCCTTCTTATTCAGCGGCGGAGGAAGCGTGGCGGTGCTCATTGGATGGTCTCCTGGATACCCAGCATTTCATTGAATTTTTGTTCGAGTTCGGCTTGCTTGAACGGGCGGCCTTGAATCTTGTTCAGGCCAACGGCATCGACCAGAAACTTGGCGCGAAGAACCCACAAAAGCTGGCCCATGTTGAGCTCAGGGACGAGCACTTTCTTATAGCGCTTCAGAATATCCCCGACGTTCGAGGGCAGGGGATTGAGATAGCGCAAATGCAGATGGCCGATCTTGCGGCCCTTGGCGCGCGCGGCCTTGACGGCGGCAGTGATGGAGCCGGCGGTCGAACCCCAGGAAACGACAAGCAAATCGCCCTCGGGATCGCCTTCCGGCAACACGTTCGGAATGTCCTGAACGATGGCCGCGACTTTCGCCGCGCGGATGCGCACCATGTTCTCGTGGTTCATGGGCTCGTAGTTCACATTGCCGGTCCCGTCCTGCTTCTCAAGGCCGCCGATGCGGTGCTCGAGGCCGGGAGTGCCGGGAAGCGCCCACGGACGCGCGAGCGTCTGCGGATCGCGCTTGTACGGGAGGAAGCCATCTGGGTTCGTAGTGAAATTGACCGGGATGGACGGAATGTCTTCGACTTTCGGAATACGCCACGGCTCAGCGCCGTTTGCGAGATAGCCGTCGGAAAGCACAATCACCGGCACCATGTACTTCAATGCGATGCGGGAGGCTTCCAGCGCAACCCAGAAGCAGTCGCCCGGTGTCGCCGCAGCGAGAACGGGAATTGGCGCTTCGGAGTTGCGGCCAAAAAGCGCTTGGAGAAGATCGGCCTGCTCCGTTTTGGTCGGCAAGCCGGTGGACGGACCGCCGCGTTGGATATCGCAAATGACCAAAGGCAGCTCGGTCATGATGGCCAAGCCCATCGCTTCGGTTTTCAGTGCCATTCCCGGCCCGGAAGTCGTTGTAATGGCCAGGGCACCCGCATAAGAAGCGCCAATGGCCGAAGTGACGGCCGCGATCTCGTCTTCTGCCTGAAATGTATAGACACCGAAGTTCTTGTACTGCGAGAGCTCGTGGAGGATGTCGGAAGCCGGGGTAATGGGATAGCTCCCGAGGAACAGGCTTAGGCCGGATTTTTGCGCCGCGGTAACAAAGCCCAGGGCCAACGCCTGATTGCCGCTGACGTTGCGATAGAGGCCCGGCGTCAACTGTGCCGGCGGAATTTCGTAGCTGGTCTGAAACGCTTCAGTGGCTTCGCAGTAGGAATAGCCGCCCTTGAGCGCCAGCTTGTTGGCTTCCATGAGCAGCGGTTTCTTGCTGAACTTGTCTTCAATCCAGCGAAGCGTAGGATCCATCGAGCGGTTGTAGAGCCAGTAGCACATGCCCAGCGCAAAGAAGTTCTTGCAGCGGTCCATGGCCTTGGCGTCGATGCCGAGGTGTTGAAGCGCCGCGCGGGTCAGGCGCTGCAACTCGACCGGGAAGAGGCGGTATTTGTCGAGCGAGTGGTCTTCCAGGGGATTGCTGGTCATCTGCGCCTTGCGCAGGTCCGATTCTTTGAAGCTGTCGCTGTTGATGATCAGGATGCCGTTCGCCTTCAGGTCGCCGATGTTGACCTTCAATGCCGCAGGATTCATGGCGATGAGCGCGTCGATGGCGTCGCCGGGTGTGTAAACTTCATTGGAAGAAAAGTGCAGCTGGAAGCCGCTGACTCCGGGGATAGTTCCTGCAGGGGCGCGAATTTCGGCGGGATAGTCGGGGAACGTGGCGATGTCGTTGCCGTACAGCGCAACAGTATTGGTGAACTGGCTGCCGGTGATCTGCATGCCGTCACCGGAGTCGCCGGCAAAGCGGATGACCGCCTTGTCGATAACCTCGCGCTTCGTTTTACTTGTTGGTGGAACTTCAGCAAGCGTAGACATTCTAGGCCCAAGCCTCCGCTAATCAGTGAGCTCCCCAGCTTCCCCTCAGGGAGCGCGGCTCCATCGAAGGATGAGGCGGCGCTGGAAAAGGATGGCTTCGCAGGCGAACCGCCCAGCCGACCCTTAGAGAATACCACAGCGGCACAAGCGTGGAACGTACAGAGTATAGGGGCGGAGTTTCACGGAGTAACGCGCTGTTCCTGAGCAGCTTTTGCGGCGGAAGCTGTGGCAAGGAAACGTGGCCGGTAGTAGAC
>Ga0335077_10009256_pt1 | contig 12218 bp, 12 predicted proteins | sample Lox_Sample_31_FD_207151 | JGI IMG/M metagenome (GOLD analysis project Ga0335077, IMG submission 207151) | Soil microbial communities from Loxahatchee National Wildlife Refuge, Florida, United States - Lox_Sample_3.1 | ecosystem: Environmental > Terrestrial > Soil > Wetlands | place: USA...
TCCCTCCGAAGCCGCTGTAGTCTCTAGCGTAGAGGTACGGGACGTTAACCGAGTGATCGACGAGAGTATCCTCCCCAAGGACTTCTACAGGGTCAACCCGGATCGTACACGTCGGCTCTTCGCCGACGCTTGCACTTTCATCTCTTTCTATTTCCATGCTGCCAAGTATCTGACTGCTGACGAGAGGCTGCGCGCGATTGCCGTTGCTAGTCCGAGATTGCGCGAGGAGCCGATTAGCAAACTGGAAAAGGAATGGACGATTCGTCAGGAGTTTTTGACGATTGACCTGGCACCATTTTTGAAGAGCGTCCATCAGAAACTGGCTGAACTGGGTGAAGCGCGCGCACTGGTGGTTGAAGATCCTGAGATCTTGGGCGGGACTCCAGTCATCCGGAACACGCGGCTTCCTGTCTATGACGTTGCCGCGTCAGTTGCGGCGGGATTGCCTATGAAGCGCATCTTGGCGGCCTATCCAGGGCTCACCACCGAAATGACCAATCTTGCCGCGCTCTACGCGACGGCCAACCCGCCACGGGGCAGGCCGCGCGAACATTCCTCTCCACCCGCCGGAGCTTTGGTCGTTTCGAACCGACGGACCCCTCGTCGAAAGCGGCCTCATGAAGCTGCTCGTTGACGAATGTCTCAGCGAGGAGCTTACGAAGTTGGCTCAGAGACGAGGTCATGCTGAGGCTTCTCATGTCGCTTGGATCGGAAAACGCGGATGGAAGGACTGGGAGTTAAAGAGCATCATCATCGATGGCGATTGGACCTTCGTCACCAGAAACAGCATTGATTTTCGTGGGCCTCGCGATTCACCTGGTTCCAAAGGACAATACGCCGGCGTCGAGGTCCACGCCGGGCTGATATGCCTCAATGGTCCGATAGGAATGGACCTTGATCTCCAGCTGGAAATGTTTGAAGAGGCTCTCGACGAACTAGGTCGAAATGATGACCTCGTGAACCAAGTTCTTGAAGTCTCGCTCTCAGACTCGAATGAGGAGTTCGAGGTAATTCGGTATAAGATGCCAGCTGAAAAATTCTGACCAGTTTCAGAAGAGTGCCACGACTCAAAGGGCCTGAGCCAGAAAACACGCATCCACAATCGCGGGGAAAGTCAGGCAACATTCGGATCGACCGGCATGCCCCATCGCTTGAGCAACCACTCCGGTACGTAGCATCTGTCCCGATTGTGCTCGCACCAACGTCGCAGCTGATCCGACGACACATACCCATCCTCGCTGAGTCCAAGCCTACTTGCCTGCAGTTCAAACTCAGTGGGCGACGGAGAGGGAACCGTCGTTGGTCTTCCGCTGCTCCAGCCGGGATTGCCTGGTTTGCGTGTCATCAATTTGTTTCTGAAACATGCGCGCCCGGTCAAATCAGGCACAAGATCGTTGAAAAAGTTTACCAAGAATGAGATAGGTTCTGGCTTCGCCGCCATATATAGGTAGGAGGGGACGTGGGGTCAAGCTCCACTGTCTTGCACAGCATGGGAGAACCAAATCGAGAAGCCAGTCGCCGCACGTTTCGTTGGCCAGGGGCAGCGCGGGAACTTGTAAGAACCTATCTGAACGCTCGAGAATCGAGAGACACGGGGCCACCGGCACACACGGCCTTGAAAACTCTAGTCACTCGAATCGCTTCTGTTTCTGGAAATCCGAGAAGCGCGTGCTGGAGATTCGCCAGACAGTCCGGCGTCAAAGGAAAGCGCAACTATCGCCCGTGGACCAAACCCGAACAAGAAAAGCTGTTGGATCTCATCTCATCCCATTCTCTCGAGGAAGTAGCATTGCTCCTGCGACGCTCTTCGACGTCTGTGCGCTCGATGTTGCACCGGTTGGGAGCGAGTGCTCGCATAGGGCAGGATTGGTTCACGAAACACGCTTTAGCCGAAGCACTGCACGTACGGGCGGCTGAAGTTCAGAAGTGGATCGACCGAGGATGGTTGAAGTGCCGGGTCGTCGGAACCGACGGACTGAACAGACAGCTGATTGACGCGAAGGATTTTTGCGACTTTTGCAAGCAGCACCACAGGGACATCGTGGGAAACAGGCTCAATATCGATCGGCTCAACTTTGTGCAGACGTTTGTGTTCCCCCCCAACCACGCTGAACTGCTGCCCGTTCGGAGCGCGAAGAAAGAGCAAGACGCATATGAGGAGCAGATGAAGAAAGACACCGGTCGGGAAGAATTCGACGAAAATCAATTGGGGGCGACCGCATAACATCAACCTTTCGCAGCGAAACTTGCAAGGTAGGTTTAATGCTGGCACCGACCGCTCAAGCGTTTTGTCTGATTTGCTTTATCTCTCGCCAGAAGCCGTTGCGAACGGCTGCAACCGAGCTTCCGGCTAAGATAGCGATCTCTTTCCACTCATATCCTGCAACCCGGAGCATAAGAACCGCTCCATTTCTCGCACTTAGTTTTCGAATGATATTTTCCAGTTGTATCCGAGAATAAATTTCCGAAATCCAACGTTCGTCTGCAATCGAATAGAAGAGTTCGTCTCCAACGAGATGAAGTCGCGCTGATTTGGCGGCATACCTGCGCAATGCCCGCGAGAAAGCCACCATGAGAAGAGCATGCTTACGAGAGGACAAAGGAGCACTAATACGATCCAGGTAGCGGGACACCTGTTCAACTGCACTCTCCATCAACTCGGCCGCTGGGCCATGTTCACCCACTGCCGCCCTCGTCCGTTTACACGCGCATTCCCAGATCTCATGGCCAGCCGATCGCACATCGGGCCGTATACGTCTTCCCGCCTGATCGACATCCCGGTCCCACCAAATGAGGATGCTTCCTTCACAGGACATGTGTACCCCATAAACGCAATATTCGGAGCAAGTCTCGAATGAGAGTTGCTCAGCGCCGGTTGAAATCAACACTGGCCAGCTTTCAATGTTTTTGCCCCACATTAGTAAAGGGCCCTGTGCCTGGGAAAAAGTAATAAGAAAAACTTTCACTGGGAATCATGGACACAAATCCCTATATGCGGCTCGGCGCATTGCGGATTTCCTTGACAGCCAGTGCTTTTCGCCTCTAGGGGACGTCATCGCAAGAAATCAACGAACTACTCGACGCCGCGCAGCGCCTGTGGCCATCCATCCAGGCGCATGCACGCAAAGAACGAAGCGGAAAAGAGTAGAGAGGACCCTCTGGCTCTTGCGAATGCAGTCTGGGAGGGAGTGCTGCGATCGGTTGCGAAATCCTCTCAACGTTCAAGCTGCAGGCGTCAGGCGATACAGGACTTGGATGCCTATCTTTTCGGGCCTTCCATCATCGCTTTAGCCGTGCATATCTGGTAAAGGAACCGCGTAACGGGAAAAGTAAGAAGAATATTTTCTTGTTCGAAGTTCTGTGAATGGGAGGTGAAACAATATGCTCATTCTCGGGTTGACATACTTTGGGGGACGATGGCACTCTGTCGGAACCCAGCTCTGCCCTTGGGCAGTTTTTGTGAGGCATCCCCCATGCCAAGTAGTGATCCCGGCCCTGAATGGATAATTTACAACTTTCTTCCGCCAAGCCCTGCTGACGGCAGCACTGAAGAAGAGCTGATTCTCTCGGCGAAGCGCGTTTGGCCCCTGATCCAGTCACGGGCGAATCGGGAACTGGGTGCAAAACGGCATGATCCCGAGAATGCCACGCTCGCTGCTGAAGTCTGGGAAGGAGTGTTGGCGTCAATAGCGAGGAGTTTGTTTCGACTGAGGACATCGTGCGCTCACATCGTGAATATGGATTCTTATCTAATCAGTGCCTTCCGGCATCGGTTCAGTCGAGTGTGCCGGCGCCAATTGAGGCGAGAACAGACCCTTCAGTTGGTCGCTTCGGCTGATCAACTGGATGTTCTTGCTGCGAAGCGAGGGATTCAGGTGCGCGTGGACTTCGAGCAGCGAGTTTTTGCGAAAGAGATCTGGAACCTTATGGATCTCTGGCTTAAGCGGGTGTGGACGGCGCACGAGTACGGCTATTCGTGGAGGAAAATCGCCCGGCATGTGGGTGGCAGTGAGCAATCCACTAAAATGAAGTTCAGGTACAAGCTGTCATTGCTTCGCAGGCGGCTCGAACACTAAAGCCGTAATTTGCATTCGAGGATGAGTCCAGTGGCCGGCGCTGTATCTAGACGCGGAGAGATAGTCTCTGACAGCTCAGTCTAAAAAAGACGAGAAGCGCATGCTCGATGCGCTCTCGAAGGGATTGTCATCGGGCGAATTCCCAAATCCGGAGCGGGTCGGCTGTCCGGGCACGTCGATTCTCGAAGGAATTGCTTCGCATCGAATTCCTCTTGCCGAGGCAGAGAAGTGGTTAGACCACCTTGGCTCATGCAGTCCGTGTTTTCAGGAATTTACAGCCATCCGTAGTCAGCGCCGTAGACGTCGGAATCTCAAATGGGGCGGTGGGTTGGCGTTGTTGGTGGTATCGCTAGTCCTTTGGTTCACGCTGCGAACACATCAGCCGGGAATGGAAACAGCTGTGCTCGATCTCCGCGGTTACTCGGGCCAACGTGGAGAACAGAATCTACCCCAACAGCCCACCCTTCAGCTTCAACGTAGCGCCAAACATCTTGTGGTTGATTTGCCTATAGGAAGTAAAGAGGGCGGCTACGACTTCGCCCTAATGGACGAAAGAGGTCAGGAATTACAGCGTGGCAGCGGAACGGCACAACTCGAGGACCAAACCGTCGTCCTTAGAGGAGACATCAATGTCGCCAGTGTATCGTCCGGTTCATACTTCTTTGGGCTGCGCCAGAAGGGTATGGAGTGGACGCGGTTTCCCATTAACGTGAAGTGAGGAAGCGATGGCGCCGCCACGGTGGAGTTCGGTTGCATTTGCCATCGATAAAAGCTTTCGAAACCCATGATCGTGTCACTAGATGAGGCCGTCACGATTCTGAATAAATGGAAGGATGACTCTGTGCCTGTTTTCATCATGGGCCAACGGTCGTTTCGCGCTGGCCTTTGGGCAGTTCATGAAGGTGGCGTGGATTGGAACATGAGTCTGCGTGCAAAGGTAGTTCAGGTCTCATTTTCTGAAGGCGTGGTCCTCTCGAAGAGGGGAATTGTCGTGTTCGAAGCCGATGGGGGCGATGTGTCCCTGACAATGGATGGGTGCGCATTTGCATATGAGCAAGATTGCGGAATGCCGGAATTCGTTGGAGCAGAAGGTCGGATGACGGCTCGGTCTAGTTTGTTCATCTTCCTTGCCTCAAACGAGACTTTTGCGATCTACGAATTGGGTGCGGGCTGAATCCTGAGACTGGGACGACTGTGGCGCATCGTCACTGGTTTTCGTTGTGCGGCAATGGAAGGCGGCTAATGTTGTCTGAAACAGCGGTAGTCTCGCAACCCGCAAAAACTCCGCATCGCAAGACATCCCTATGATCATCTCGCTCGAAGAAACGTTCGCGTTGTTGAACAAGTGGAAAGAGGAGTCTGCTCTGCTCGCGGTTGCTGGTGAGAGCCCCTTTCGAGATATGCTCCGTGGTATAGAAGACCGTGGGGTGCGCTGGACGATGAGCCAATCCGTCAGAGTATCGAGGATTGAGACCCAGCAGGGGTTCGTTGAGTTTGAGGGACCGACAGGTAATTTGTCGTTGTCCTTAAAACGCTGCCGTCGTTTTTTTTATGAGGACCATCGCAACGCGCCAGGAGACATGCGTAAAGCAGCCGAAGCGCTAACTCTTTCGGCGCTTTCAATTTTCTTTCCAACCGATGACGCTTTTCTTGTCTACGAATTGCAGGAGCCACTGCCAAGAAGGTGACCAATATCGATCTCCTCTGGTTTGTTTAGCCTGAGGTTGTCACACCAAAATCAAGCGCACGCCAGTCAATATTCAGCTTGCCATTTTGCCGTCTCGCCAGCGGCAGACGCGATTGCCCGCTTTGGCTTACGCGCAGCCTTGCAGTTGCCAGTATGAGCAATCCTGTGAAACCGCTCCCAACTACATAGCCTTCACAATCTCGATTGCTGTTTCTAGCTGTGTATCCGCTCCATCACGCAGGGCATCACGCGAGAGTTCAATCAGGAATTTGGGGACGATGCCATTGTTCTCCAGCATTCTTCCTTGCCAGGTCAGGTACGCAGCAACCGGCAGCCCAAGGATGTATCCGTGGCCGACCTTAAATGCACTGCCACTGAGCAACCGGCCCGGTGTTTTCGTTCCCACAATGACCGCGAGGTTGTTTTCTTCGGCAAATGCGGAGACCATCTCCCCGGCACTCGCCGTATGCTCGTTTACCAGCAGCACAACGCGGCCATGAAATGGCTGAGGCCCCAAGCCCTCCGTCACCACCAGAATCGACTTTTCGACCAGTGCATATCGGGCTGCCAGCCAGACGAGGGTCGCCTTGTGCAATGGTATTCGACCAAAACGCGTCAACTCTTCGCGCCGGTATCCACGCTCCCGGCGTTTGCGCGTGAGGCTATAACCCACTTCCAATCTGTCCGGCGTCAAGTAGCTCATCAGTCGCAGGCAGCCGATCCCGCCTCCCGTGTTACCGCGCAAATCCACGATCAGACGCGGGCATCCATTCAGTGCTGCGATTCCACGATCAATGTCTTTGGCCACGTCAATTCCGATCGCGCCGGGGAACATTGCAACCTTAAGCAGGCCAATTCCCTCCGAAAGTATTTCCGCGTGCACAGCTTCAGGCGCGGTGATGGGATGTTTTTGGGACTTCGGCAGGGGCAAGCGAACATGGACCCGCTCCTCTCTTCCGTTGAGCTTTTCGATAACTAAGTCGGTCGATTCGCCGACGGAGAACATCAGATCATGGGGCGGATGGATTTCACGCCCACTGCACCCGAGCAGCAAGTCACCGGGCCGGATACCCGCTGCATATGCGGGACCGCCCCGATGCACATCCTGGAACATCCAGCGATCCGTTCCATTAATGGCAATGCGCTGCAGGGTTGCATTGATGGCGTGACGCGCGGGGATATTGCGCATGCCAGCGTGGCGAAATCCGGTGTGGCTGGTTTTTAGCTCTGTTACGAGCCGATGCATCTCCTTCTCGAAAGTCTCAGGTTCAGCGCACGCAAGGATCTGTTTCTTGCGGCCTTGAGCCAACGAATTCCAGTCCGCCCCGTTAAGCGCAGGGTCGAAGTGCTTGGTCTGCACCAGTCGGTCGACTTTATCGAAGATTTTCGTGCGTTCGTCGAGATTGGGATTCATGTTACCGAACCTGAACTGGACTGAAGGTTTCTCCTACAGCGATGAAGGCGGCCCAATAATATGGGCTGAGTTGGTCCCCAAATTTGGCGAGTAAATCTAGCTTAGCCTTTCGCAGAGCTGAGGCGGCGGATTCTCCGCGAACGAGCTGCCCGTAGAAGTCCTCCATCAGCGCGCTTGTCGAAACGTCATCAGCGCTCCAAAGACTCGCGACCACTGATTTCGACCCGGCGACCAGGAAGGCTTCGACCAGATTGCTGACGCCTTCTTGGCCTAGAAGCTTGCCGACGCCACTGTCGCAGGCGGAAAGGGTTGTCAATTCCGCATTCAGCCGGAGTCTTATGATCTCACGAACTTGCAGCAGGCCGTCCTCCCCCGCTTTGGGGTCTGGCGCCAGTACAAGAGCCGAGCGTTCCGGATACTGCGTATCTGCGAAACCGTGGACGGCGAGATGCAAGATGCGGAACTGATCCAGCGGTTGCCTCTTGAAGGCGCTTTCAGTAGCCTCTTTGCCCAATAGCAGTACAGCATCCGGTCCTGCAAGATTACCGATCTCTTCAACTTCCTCGCGGGTCTGCGGGAGATCGTGAAGTCCGACTCCAGACAATTCTGCCAGACTGCGCTCTATCGTCCCTCGAACCGTTGATGCTTGCGGGAGTTTTCGTCCGGCGCCTCCCTGATTTTCGTAAGCGACATCGCCAACAGCGAGGAGCGGGCGGGGCGCCGACGGAAATTCGTGGATGCGACGAAGTGCGTCCAGAATGGTCGCAGAAGGTATGTAGCTGATTGTGTGTGTCTTCAGAAGGAATCGATCCTGATCGTCGCGAAGCGACTCAAACGGGAGTAGGTTCAACGCACCATCTGGCGCGATGACGAGGTTCGTAACGGTTTTCGCGCCGGGAATGGGTTCGACCAGAAGCTTAAAGAGACGTCTCGAAGGTGCCACCGCTCCTTTCTTGGCACGAACTTCCGCGAGATATTGTTGAATGATCGATTCGATCTGCTTGCGTCCAGCCGGTAGAGCCAGTATCCGCGCACCGCTTCGCGATACTGAAATACAGAAGGCAGTCGGGTCATCGAGGACATACTCAAGAAGCAGTTCGCCTGAATCGAGGTCTTCTTCTATTCTTCGCAAAGGCGCGGGTTGAAGCGGCAGACGCTGTTCCGCCGGACTCCCCTCTTCCCACGACAAACCGAGCCTGCGCTCAAGTTCCACCAACTGATCGAGCAATTGCTGGCGCTCACCACTATCGCTCGTCTGCATCAGTCGAAGTTGCACAGTGGCGACCTCACTTTCAAGTCCGGCGGTTAGCCCCGATTCCTGCATATTCATAGCTTTGCGATCTTCAAGGGCTGAGACAACGGTACGTCCCCGGATGCGTTCGAGAACCTTGAAAGCGTCGGCAAGGTCTCCAGGCTGGTTGAGGAGTTCGAAATGGTGCAGGTAGGTATCGCTCATCGACCCCGCCACTGAACTGTTCCAATAAGGATCATCAACGCTGATAAGCATTCCTTCAATCACATCTTCGGCCTGTTCATAGAGAGCATTGGCATCGGCCATTCGTCCGCGGCGAGCCTTCAGATCGGCGAGCATCGTCAGATTTCGTGGAACGTAATAACGATCTCCGACCCTCTGACTCGCGGCCATGCCCTGGGTCGCTCGTGCATCTGCAGTCTCGAGATCTCCGCTGTCGCGATACAGCTTTGCCAATTCAAACATCGCGTCAGCTTCCATTCGGTAGAACTGGACAGCGGTTGCGAACTGCCCGGCCTGCTCCAAATATTGAATTGCGTGTGTCCTGTCCCCAGTGCTCTCGGCGACGGTTCCCAAGATGATCAATAGCTCTGCTTCATGGCCGCGTTTCTGTTGCGCCCGCGCCTTCGCGAGTGCATCTTCTATCACAGCGCGTGCTTCGTTGGGTTTCCCCGTTGCAACCAGAGCTCGCGCCTTGCCCTCATACGCCATGAACGGCAGGCCAGAATCACTTTCCCGCTCTGCCAGCTTGATAGCCCGATCGAAAAACCTGATCGCTTCGGCATGACGGTTTACCTCCTCAAAACCCCTGCCCAAGAGCTCCAGAAATCTGATTTCTCCACCTACGTCGCCCGACGCCATGGTCGAAAGAAGTGCTCCGCCCATGAGTCGAGCCGCCCGTCCGGGGCTCCCCTCAAGGAAGGCAACAAGCCCAAGCTCGCCGTCGGCGCGCGTGACCCACTGATCCTGTCCCAGGTTCTTTGCGATCTCCCTGGCTTCCAGCCAATCTCGTTTCGTCGCGCGATAATCAATCTCAATATCGGTGTAGCCCTTGGCGATCAAACACCAAAGCCGTAGGTCCTTGTCGTTTCTGAGCAGAGGCGTTTGAAGCTCTTCGGCGAGATAACGCGAGAGATCGACAAAAGACATGATTTCCGCCTCTGATCTGAGGCGTCCTATATGTGCGTGAAGCTCATTTCGCTTTTCGCCATTATCTGAGAAAAGCTTTTCTGCTCGGGCATACAGCGGAGCTGCGGCGGGGCCATTGTTCAGCCAATAGAAATGATCGGCAGCATCAAGGATCAGGGGTGCATTCGTGGACAGCAAGATGTCTGCGGAATCCCTAAACGTCGCAGGACGATTCTGGGCAGACACGCGGCGGTGTCCAACAAACGCATACGACCACCAGCCGATCAGGATGGCAACAACCAAGGCGACAACTGACGCGGCTTTCGCTACGACACGAATCCTCACAGAACATCCGTTCGGCTGAAGGAATTCTCAGACACGCAAATGAGGAACTGCGAAGTAGCGGCAGCGATATTGTACCTAAAACGGCATGAAATCTGGGATCCAGGGAAGCCGGCGGACGCAGTTTTCCACTTCTTCTCCCGCACATTTCAAAAACCTCACTGGAGGCGCTATGAAACTCCGCCGGAACCAATTGTGTCCGATTCACCGCTCTTTATTCTGCTGCGGCCGGGAGCAAATCCAGAGACAAAGGACATTACAACCCGGCATTCGTCGCGTGGAAGATCCGCATCATCCGCGAGGATACCGCGAACTGCGGTCACCGGCAGAAATGCGGAAGCTGCTGAACCGCAAGATCCGGCTGCAAGGTGGCATCTGCGCCATTTGCCACGAACAGTTCACGGACTATAACGACATCGTGCCCGACCACAGGAACCCAAAGGGGATGGGAGGAGCATGGCGCGACGACCATCCAGACAACATTCAAGCCACACACTACTGGTGTAACGACGAAAAAGGATCGACAAGAATGGATGGCTGACGGCCGACAAGCCATTCCTCAACCGACACACCGATAAATACTGCTTCGTGAGTTGCACAGGTGCGCGGGTAGTGTGCCTCTTTGCAACCCTCGAGAACTCTATCGCTGGCGCAGTTCCTCGAAGCCCGTTTACGGCCAGTCTCCGAATTTCCGACAATCCACTCAGAGAAGGGACGTTCAGACCAGAACTCCACTGCTCTTGATGCGCAACGGATAATTCGAGCGTCTTTCTGGCAACGAACGCCCCATCGGCCCGCATGCACGAGATCCCAATTAAGATGATCTTCGAGCCGGCGCTACGCCGCAGCCGCCGGCCCGAACCAAGTCGTCAGCGCGGCGGCGAGTCCTTGCTGGGTCAGATCGCCTACCCATGCCACGTATCCGTCGGGCCGAATCAATACGGCGGTTGGAGCAGTGACCGCTCCTAATGCCGGAAGTTCCCAGATCCCCTCGTACTTGGCATCTACTAGCTTCCCCCGGCTTTCCCATTGACCTACATCGATCCCGCCCGGCTCGCCAAAGTTGAGGAGTACCGGGTGGCCATCGTGCAGCAGAGTAAAGACTCGCAGCGGGCCTTCGGCCGTGATCAGGTCGAGGTCGGGCATACGGCGCCCGAGCAGTGGGTGTCCCTGGCCGAAGTCGTAGCAAACATCTAGGCCAGACAGCATAGCGAAATACTGCTTGCGAAGTCCATCCGTCTGCATCAGCTCCGACATCATGTCGCGCAACGCCCCGATACGATCGTCACTGCGTTCGATTGCGCCGAGCGCCATGGTGTTGCGCAACAGACGAGCACCCACTGGATGCCGCTCGGTATGGTAGGTATCCAACAGGGTCTCCGGAGATATTCCGTGGACCACGTTGGCGAGCTTCCATCCGAGATTCACCGCATCTTGCACTCCGATGTTGAGTCCCTGTCCACCTGCCGGTGAATGCACGTGCGCCGCGTCGCCAGCCAGGAGCACCCGTCTATCCCGGTACCAAGCTGCCTGCCGTGCCGTATCGGTAAACCTGGAAATATTGGTGGCGCTCCGAAGACCAAAATCCGTCCCGTAGAACGCGATGAACCCATCGCGGACGTCTCTCAGAGTTGGCTCCTCGCCATTCCGGACTTGCTGTTCATTTAATACGACTCGTGCCTTGCCGCCATCGAGTTTGGCGATAGCGTTGATGCCCTTTTCACTGCGTCGGATGCCCCACGCAGGTTCCTCGGCAGTCTCGATCTCGGCAATCAAATAGCTGGTCGACGGATCCCAACCCGGGAAGTCGATACCCGCTTTCTTTCGGATCAGGCTTCGACCCCCGTCGCACCCGACGAGATATTTTGCGCGTAGCGATCGGTTGTCGGACAACTCGATGTCGACGCCAGTGTCGTGCTGCGCGAAGCCTGTCACCTCAATTCCGCGATAGACCCGCACCCCCAACTCACGAATCCAGTCCGCAAGGATACGCTCGATGTGGAACTGCCAGAGTGCGAGAAAATAGCTGTGGCGAGTCGGGAGGTCACTGATGTCGACAGTGCCGCCTGCGAAAGGTGCGCGCCGAAGTATCTGCCCTTGCGAAATGAAGCGATCGGCGATTCCCCGCTGATCGAGCACCTCGATCGTGCGTACGTGCAGGCCGCCTGCGCGCAAGCCGGCGAGTTCCTGGGTTTCGCGCCGCTCGACAATTGCAACGTCGACGCCCGCCAACGCCAACTCGCCCGCTAACATCAGCCCTGTCGGACCTCCTCCTGCAATCACAACCGCATGATTCATCATCGTTGCTTACCTCCGTAG
>Ga0335077_10009259_pt1 | contig 12218 bp, 7 predicted proteins | sample Lox_Sample_31_FD_207151 | JGI IMG/M metagenome (GOLD analysis project Ga0335077, IMG submission 207151) | Soil microbial communities from Loxahatchee National Wildlife Refuge, Florida, United States - Lox_Sample_3.1 | ecosystem: Environmental > Terrestrial > Soil > Wetlands | place: USA: Florida...
ACTGTCCCTTGGATATTCCCATTTGTGGTTTGGCCGTTGGCGCCAGCGACTAGAACCAGGGTCATCATCAGCAGGCAAAACGCACGCGAGAAGTCTTTCACGCCCGGCCTCCTATTTGGCGGGATCATCCGCCCTTTCATAACGAGCTATGAAAATACAGACACTGAAGTCTATGCCGCCGCTCTTCGGCAGGTAACATGAAACGACTACCTCAGGTTGAAAGAAAGGGACTAGCTTGTGAATTCATGGTGATTCACATAGCTGATACCCCAATCAGCGTGATCAATTTCGCGCCGCGACAGGGGACAAAGCTTCAACATCGCGCGATGGCAAGTGAGAAGCCATAGGCTTTTGTTTCCGCGCGTGGTACTATACGTGCACCTCAAGCCCTGAAGGTAGCCGCGTTGCTTCCCCATGAGTGCCCCGGCCCCGCAAACGCCTGTCATTGATGATCCGCTCAGCGATGAGCGCTGGCAATTGGTACAGCGGATACTATCGAGTCCGCCTTTTCAAAAAAGTGGCCGGTTGCGCGATCTGCTTCAGTACATTACCGAGCAAACCATTCGCGGTTCTGCCCATGATCTGACCGAGCAACACATCGGAGCAGCGGTTTTCCACAAGGCGCCAGGATACAGTCCGCTCGAAGACAGCTCAGTCCGGGTGCATGCCCGCCAGTTGCGCTTGAAGCTCCACGAATATTTCGACGGAGTGGGCCGGGACGAATCGCTGGTGATCGAGATACCCAAGGGATCCTATGCTCCTGTGTTCCGCCCGGCGAAGCACGACGCGGCTGCATTAACGGTGGCGTCAGGCTTGGAACCGGTTCCAGCTCCCATCAGGCGTGCCATTCTGCCGTGGGTGTTGTGCGCGGCCCTTGCGGTTCTGTGCGCAATATTAACCCTCCAAGTTGAGCGTTCTGTAGCCGTCCCCGCCGGTCCATCCTGGCCCTTTTCTCAGATTTTTGACGCGCGGCACCAAACGGTCATTGTGGTCGCCGATGGCAACTACGGCATGCTGCGCATTCTGACGGGTCAACGCGGGTCGCTGGAGCAATATCTCAATCGAGACTTTCCGCAGAAGGCTGCCGCGTTGAAATTGGGTGAGGCTGGCTCTCGATTTGCGGATTACATTTCGGATTCGACGCTGACGTCTTTTGCCGACGTCGCGGATGCGGTCTCTCTGGTAAAAGTCGCCGGACCGCTACAGAAACAGGTATTGGTGAGGTCGGCCAAGGACCTGAGAATCCGGGATTTAGACCACGAGAACTACGTTTTCGTCGGCTCCCCGGCCTCTAACCCATGGGTGTCACTGTTCCAAGACAAACTGAATTTCCGCGAGAGCGAGGAGGCGGTCGGCAAGAGAAAGGCTTTTGTGAATGCAAACCCTCTCCCCGGCGAACAGACCCAATATCAAGGCTTGGCTTTGACCGGCGCCGAGGGAGACGATTACGCGACCATCGCGCTTCTTCCCAATATGACTCGGGACGGCGGCGTTCTGATCCTGCAAGGACTCCAGCAGGAAGGTACCGAAGCTGCCGGCCGCTTCTTGCTTGAGGCCGAGAATCGACATCAACTCCAGCGAGCCCTGGGGATTCCTGTTTCGGACAGCATCGCAGGAAACGTTTGGTTTGAAGCCCTCATTCGCATGCGAACAGTTTCTGGAGCTCCCAATTCCGCCACTTTAGTCGCGGTTCGCCGCATTCAATGATCGAACTCAGGCCTGCCTCGTTGCGGAGTTGATCGGAGCCCACGTTTTTTCGTAGTAAACTACCGCTGCCTTCCAGATTCGTGAGCTGGTCGCATCGCTTGTACCGTCCGAACAAGTTTCGCCTTGTGTCCTATTCGTCCCCGTCAAGGATCGTCCGCACCCTGCTGGTTCTCGGCGTCATATTCCTGGGCATGAACGTTGCTGCTCAGAGTGACGTCGATTCGCTCCTGCAACAAGCGCGCACTGCCGAAAAAGCTGGGGATTACGCCGGCGCAGCTCACGCGTATCATCAGGCACTCGCGTCAGATCCCGGAAATCCGGAAATTCTGAAAAGACTCGGGGTTCTGGAGCAAACCGAGCTCCACTTTGACGACTCGATCGCACATTTTCGGCAGGTGTTCGCGTTCAACCCAGAGTATTCGGAAGTCAACTTCTACCTGGGCGTTTCGTATTTAGGGAAGAATGATTTTCAGGACGCGATCGAAAGCTTCCAACAGGAACTGGCGATTCCGAAGCATCATCCGCGTTCCCGCTATTATCTGGCGCTGGCACTCCAGTCTTCGGGCCGCATCGACGACGCTGTCGCAGAACTGAACCGCGCATTGGCCGATAACCCCCGCGATGCCGACGCGCTGTATCAACTCGCGCGGCTGCATAAGAACGCCGCTCTGCAAGCCATCGAGCGTTTGAGGACTATCGACCCCGACTCGTTCCAGCTGCACGCTCTCATGGGTGAGTCTTACGCGGAAGAGAAGCGCTATCCGGAAGCAATTGAAGAATATCGCTCGGCGCTCAAGAGAAATCCACGCGCTGTGGGAATTCACTTCTCGATTGCCGTCGCTTATTGGGTTCTACACGACACAGAAAAAGCCGAGCCCGAGTTCAAAGAAGCGTTGAAGGAAAATCCTGAAGACGCGATGACGAATTTGTATCTCGGCGATATTGCCGTGCAGGATCAGCGCTTTGACGAAGCCTTTCAGTATTTGCAAGTCGTAGAAGACGGACATCTGGACGTTCCACAGCTGCACACCCTCCTCGGCAGGTGCTATCTGGCCCGCCATGATCCTGAAAGTGCAAAGCGCGAATTGTTGGCTGCCATAAAAGGCGATCCGACAGCTGCAGCGCCACACTATTCGCTCGCGCAGGTTTACCGGGAATTGCATGATCCAGACGCGAGCGCGCGCGAACTGAGTGAATTTGACAGTCTGTCGAAATTAGCCAGCGAGAAGGCTCAGGCCGCGGGTGGCGCCACTGCCGCAGCGCCAAGATAAATCGCTCATTTTGTGGATTCTGCTCCTGTTGCGAGGGAGGCTACGATTCCGCTGCCTTCGCGAATCGTAATGATCTGATTGACCTTTACTTGCGTGAAGCGCTCGACCTTCTGCGTGGTTGGCCACTTCACTTCGATCAGATCGACGGTTTGAGCTTTTCCCAATCCGAAGTGCAGGCGCAGATCGCTCTGCGACATAACGCTGGATCCGCTCCGGACCTCATCGATCTGCGAATGATTACCCACTACTACGCGCGCGCGGGCGCCGATCGCGGTACGATTGCATTTGGTCCCGATCAGTTTGATCTTGATCCAGTTCTGCGCGTTGCCGCCATCGTTGCGGAGCAGCGAGGGGAGATCTCCGATGTTCAGCACGAGAACATCAACATCTCCATCGTTGTCATAATCGCCGAAGGCAGCTCCGCGGCTCGAAAAACGCTCGCTGACGCCCGGCCCCATGCTTGACGAAACATCCTTGAATTGCCCATTCCCCAGGTTTCGATAGACCACGCGCGGATTCTTGTAAACCTGGCCCATGTCATGGGCAGTAATCTCCGGATACACGTGCCCATTCACCTGCAGGATGTCAGGCCAGCCGTCGTTGTCGTAGTCGATAAATCCGCAGCCCCACGCGACAAATTGATTGTTAACTCCGATTCCGGAGGAGAAAGTTACATCGTTGAAGGTGCCGTCTCGTTCATTGTGGTAGAGATCGCATGTATCGTCGGCGAAATTCGTTTTGAAAATGTCGAACCAGCCATCACAGTCGTAATCGCCCACGGCGATGCCCATTCCCGCCTGCTCGTGGCCGTTCTCGCTGTAGGCGCATCCCGCAATCACCGCCACGTCGGTGAAAGTGCCGTCGCGGTTGTTGTGAAAAAGAATGCTGGCTTCAGAGTCCACGGCGACGTAGATGTCAGGCCAGCCGTCGTTGCCGAAATCGCAGCTGACGGCAGTGATCGAATAGCGCGGTCCCGGTTTAAGAATGCCTGACTTCTCCGACACGTCAGTGAAAGTGCCGTCGCCATTGTTGTGATAAAGGAGATTGGTGTCGCCGGGGAGCCCGCGTGGACCACACATGACGGGGAGGCCTTTCCATTGACAGCTGGCGGCGTCCCCCGCCTTGGGAGTTTTCGACGGATCCAGCTTGATGTAGTTGCAGATGAAGAGATCCAGGTGTCCGTCGCGATCGTAGTCGAGAAAGGTACAACCCGATCCCCAGCGCACGCGCTCGTCATATAAGCCGACCTTCCGCGTTACATCGCTGAAGGTGCCGTCGCCATTATTGTGAAAAAGGATGTTGTGCCCCCAAAAACAACAGAACAAATCGTCCCATCCGTCATTGTCGTAATCGCCGACACAAACACCGGTCTGCCAGCCGGTGCGCGCCACGCCGGATTTTTCGGTGACGTCGGTGAAAGTGCCATCACGATTGTTCTTATAAAGGTGCGAGGTGGGCGCCTGGCCCGCGGGCCAGGTTTCGTCAAGGTGTGTGCCGTTCGTCAGATAAATATCGAGCCAGCCATCCTGGTCATAATCGAAAAAGGCGATCCCGCTGCCTTTGGCTTCGATGATGTAACGTTTGTGATTGGGATCTCCCCAGACGCTGAGCGTATTGAGTCCGGCTTCGCGGCCCACGTCGACGAATTGCACTGGCGACGTCCCAGCGGAAGCTGGAGCTGCCTGCAGCAGGAGGCGGCGGTTCCATCGCCACAGCGGTGTGGCAAGGGCGTCGAGGAGTGTGCTGCCCAAAATCAGAAGAGAAGAACCGAGAAAGTGCCGCCGGGGAAAATTCATGCCTGACATTGGATCTGACTAGCGCTGCCGACTACTGTTGCACGTTCAACGCTGGCTTCGCGCCGCAAGCCCTTCAGAATTCCGTTTCAACTGTATCATCGCGGTCCAGAGATCTTTGGAAATGGCCGCGGGACAATTCCTGCGCCTTCCTTCACCGCGATGATCTGGTCGATGGGCACGTCCGACAATCGATCAATCTGCCCGCTGGGCCAGGCGATCTCAAGCGAGTCGATCTTCTTCCGCCTGCCCAATCCGAAGTGAATGCGTGGGTCGCTGGCCGACATGTAGCTGCCTCCCCCCTTGGCCTGTTCGACATGCACAAAGCCCTCGGAGGTGAGTTTGAGCGAAGAGCCGGTGCCGTCGCGATTTGATTTGGTTCCAATCAGCAACACAGTAAGCCAGTGATTGGCATTGCCCCCGTCATTGCGCAAGATCGACGGAAAATCTCCGCGATTGTTCGTAACGATGTCGATGTCGCCATCGTTGTCGTAGTCCGCGGTCGCGAGGCCGCGTCCGGCGATAGGACGTGTGAAATCCGGCCCCAGTGCGTCCGACACTTTTTCGAAGTGGCCTTGACCGAGGTTGCGGTACATCAGCATGGACTCTTTGTACGCCACCTCAGGGTGATACAGCGAGATGTTGTCGAGCATGGAACCGTCCACCTGAACGATATCGTTCCATCCGTCGTTGTCGTAGTCGAGGAACTTCATCGCTACACCGCTCATCAAGACAGCCTTATTGCCGAGACCGGAACGAAAAGTTTCATCCGTGAAGGTGCCGTCGCGGCCGTTGTGATAGAGGCGGTTCAATTCGAAGTCGAGGTGAGTGATGTATACATCCGGCCATCCGTCTCCGTCGACGTCAGCCGCGTCGATGCCCATGCCCGCCTCGTAGCGTCCGTCTTCACTGGCGGCGATGCCCGAGGCTAAAGAAACGTCCTCGAACGTTCCGTTGTGCTTGTTAATGAAAAGGAAGTTCGGCCACGAGTCATTCGCGATGGCGATATCGGGCCAGCCATCGTTGTTGAAGTCGGCCAGGACCACACCCATGCCCTTCGCTTCAGGTTTTCCCACGCCCGACACATCACTTACGTCGGCAAAGGTGCCGTCGTGATTGTTGTGATAGAGCTTGATGTGTTGTCCTTTGTAGTTTCCGGGATGGCAGTACGAGCGATAGCCGGCGCGGCGCTCCCCACAATACAGATTATTTTTAGGACTCCACTCGATGTAATTGGCAACGACCAGATCAAGCCAGCCGTCCTTATCGTAATCAAACCATCCCGCGCTGGTGGACCATCCACCTTCGTCCGCAACGCCAGCTTTTGCGGTGACGTCGGTGAAGGTGCCGTTGCCATTGTTGTGATAAAGGATGGCGCGTCCATAACCGGTCACGTACAAGTCCGGATAACCGTCGTTGTCAAAATCGCCGACCGCGACCCCCTGTCCGTAATGACCTTCTCCGCCCAGGCCGGCTTTTTCCGTAACGTCGGTGAAAGTGCCATCGCCATTATTGTGATAGAGGGCGCACCGCAAAGGGTGCGATGGTTTGTACGCGTCGGTCGCGCCGGATTGGACAAAGAACAGATCCATCAGGCCATCCTGGTCGTAGTCGATCCAAGCCACACCTGTGCCCATGGTTTCGAGGTAGTACTTTTCTTCTGTCTGGGTAGAGTCTTGCTGAAACGTAATCCTGGCGCTTTCCCGAACATCGGTATAGCGAACAGGAATGGGCGCCTCCGGCTTTGGCGCAACCTGGGCGGAAAGAACCCAAGCAGTTGCGACTACAATTGCGAAGGCAAAGATTACTTCCCACTTCATACCGGGGCCGAGATTGCGTTTCCTGGTGGCCGTGTTCTTTGCCATTCTCGGTGTGGGGGGACTATGCCGGTCTTCAGGTACGTTCCCGAAGCGCGAACAAACGCCACTCTCGTTCTCACCTTATCTCGAACACTGGATGATTCGCAACCTGCAGACGCGAGGGGGGATTATTGTCCCGCGCGGCCTCTAGGGCCTTGCCATTCCGGCAAGATGAAATCCCCCAAGAGGTCGTTCTGAGCGGTCCGTTCTTTTTCCGTGGCCTCTTGCGAATATCGCAAGGCTGCCTGAGTATCTCCTGCTCGACGATATGCCTGACTCAGCAAACGTTTCGCCTGTGCGCTAGTGGGGCTCAGCTGCAGACACTTTTGAAGTTCAGAGATCGCCTCGTTGGTGTGACCGATCCTCAGTTCGGCTTGTCCCAAACTCAAGTGAGCTTCGGAGTTGGCAGGACTCAATCGAATGGCGTCCTGAAATGCGGAGATCGCTTCCGCCGCCCGCCCGGCTCGATCCAGTGCCAATCCTTGAAAATAGCTGATCAGAAAATTTGGCCCAAGTTTTTTTTCGGCCGCCGCTAGTTCGGCCACCGCTTCTTCTGCGCGGCCGGTACGCATAAGCACTTGCGCCAATCCGACATAACTGGTTGGCAGCGGATCACCCGCTGTAATCAACTGACGGAATACACTCTCAGATTCCGAGTAACGATCGAGAGACAAATATGCCGCTCCTAAACGCAGATGAAGCGCGTAGGATTCCGGGTCCCACTTGAGCGCTTCCTGCGCTGCGGAGATCGCCTCTTCGCGGTTTACTTCCATAAGTTCGCGAGTCAGATTCAGCCAGTGCTCCTCACTATGAGAATCAAGCTTCGATGCCCGGCGAAAAGCGTCAACCGCAACGTCGGATTGTCCGAGATGGGCTTGCGCGATGCCGATTACCGACCATGCTGACGCCGCTTCTGCAGCGGGTGATCCGCGAGATTGCGGTGCGTCTATTAAGAATTGGCTCTGTGCCACGGCTTTCTGATAATTGCCCGCCATTAGATAAGACAATGCGAGATCGAACTGCGCCCATCGTGGACTGGCGGGATTTGGTCGCTCGGTCAATCGGCGCAACAGATCGATCGCAGTCGCATGTTCGTCGACTGAAAGCAGTAACCGGGCAACAACACCCTCTTCATCGTCGCTGAGTTGTATGGCCGACAGGCGATCGATGATTTCGCGGGCCTTTTCCATCCGCCCAAGCGCGAGATAGCCATTGGCAGCTTCAATCAGAAATTGAGAATCGGCCGGCCACGCAATTCCAGAGCGGTCCAGTTCCTGAAAAGCGTTGTCGTAGAAGCCGGCATCGAGTTGTACTCGTCCGAGATAGTAGTGCGCAAACGAATCAGCGGGGACGAGTTCCAGGGCGCGTTGCAGGTTCGCGCGGGCGCCTTCCAGATGGTGTTCGGTCCACTCGAGAAATCCCAGGTTCTTGTACGCATCCTCGAGATTTGGGTCTAAGCGAATCGCCTCCTGATATTCGTCTGCAGCTTCGCTGTTTCGACCTAGACGAACGAGTACGATTCCGCGGAAATTGCGAATCCGCGCATCGGATGGTTCCTCCCGCTCGGCTGCTGTGAGACCCGCGAGCGCGTCGTTGAGGCGATTATTCTGCAGCGCTTCGAGCGCCGCTTGCAGCGCGTTACCTTGCTTCGGTTCCTGCGAAACCGCAAAACAAATTCCGAGTGTGAAGAGTAGTTGCGCAGTGAGACTAAGGAACGAAAGCAATCTGAAGGTAAGCGTTTGTGTGCCGTATCGCATGGCCTGCTGCGGCGGGCAATCCCGGAGCACAAGAGTCTCGATTGCCGAGTCGGCGGAATCGCTACGGATGCGGCGAGGAAGGCTCTTTTTCAATTTGATTGAGCCGCTCGGTTTGTTTTTCGAGTTTAGCGTGCGATTCACGGTTCAGCGAGGTGGAAATTTCGAACTCGTGTGCCGCGCTTTCTTTCTTGCCTTCTGCTTGATAAATGCGGGCCAACTGGTAGTGTACCGAGCCATCCTGGTCCCCTGCTAACGCAGCTTTGAATTCGACTTCCGCTTTCGCATTATCGCGCATAGCGGCATAAGCGCTTCCTAAATCGCGGTGAATATCCGGGTCCTGGGGTTCGATCGCGAAAGCACGGTTCAAATACGTGAGAGCTTTTTCGGGCAGGTGCTCGGCGAGATATGTGCTGCCCAGGTCGCGAAGTGCTCCCGCGTGCCGTGGATTCAATTCCAATTCCGCATTAAATTCCTTGCGCGCTTCATCAGTTTTGAGTTCCTTCCAGAGCAAATGACCGAGGCTATAGTGCAGATTCGGCACGGAGGGCTTCATCGCAACGGCGACACGATACTCTTCAATCGCTTTGCCGTCATTTTCCTTCGCGGCCTCCACATCGCCGGTCAACTCATGCACCCGATAAGAATCCGGATCTGCTTGATAAAGTCGAACGTAAGCCTGTGTCGCCAGTTCTTCAAAGCAGCGGGCGCGCCAATAGAACGCGGGAGGAGATTGCTGAGTAAACGCGGCAGCGAGGGCCTTCAGAGCACTCTCATATTCGCCTACCTCGAACAGCGCTTGAGCAATCTGGATGCGAAGGTCGCGCGATGAACTCCGAGTCAACACTCCCAACAAGCAAGCTTGAACACTGGAATACTCGCCATTCTTCAGCGCTTTGAGCACGTCCTGTTCGACGCAAGTCCGCGCAAGAGGCGGCGCTTTGGTGGATTCGGCCCTGTCACCCGGAGGCGAGCTGCCACTTTGGGCTGCAAGAAATGCGAGCGCCAGGTTGGCTGCAGCATCGTGACGCGCACGAATCTGGGCAGCAACGAACTGAATCCGCTCGCGCAATGAGTCGGGTAGCTGATCGATAGTGCTTTCCCCAAACTCAATTTCGTGTATTCCCAAAACGCGTGCCGTTCGCGGTCCGTCCATATTCAGCGCCCGTGTCCAGTCGTCGAGCCCCGCCTCAATGTCGCCTCGGATCAGCTTTACTTCCCCCTGCCGGACGATCGCACGCAAATCGTCAGGACGGATCCGCAATTCCTCGTCAAATTCCTCCGCTGCCTGGTCGAGCCTGCCCGCATGCAAAAAAACTTCTCCCAATCCCACATGGAGCCCGGGTCGAGTTGGCGTCAGAGCTAGCGCATTCTGGAATCGAATCACCGCGAAGGACCACTGGGTTGAGGACGAATAACTCTCGGCCAGCAATTGTTCGGACCAAGAGGAGGCGGGAGCGACCTTTTCCAGTCTACTGACTTGCTGCTTCCCCAAAGTCTCGTAAGCATGGCCGAGCAGATAAAGCATGTCTACGTCACGCGGTTGCAAGCTGAGCGCGTTTTTCAGAGTCCTGACTTCGCCCTGATAATCACCGGAGACTTCCTGCGCTGTAGCCAACCATGACCAAATGTCTGGACGGTTTGGTTCCTGCCGCGAGGCGGCTCTCAGGTAGGGGATTGCTTTTGTCCCATCTCCACTCTTGCAATAGTCAACTCCCAGGAAAAAATTAGCGCCCGCTAGCGTCGGCTTGACCTTCAACGCACGTTGGAATTCTGCCATGGCTTCCGGAGTGCGATCCTGAAGCTGATACAGCAAGCCCAGATTCATGTAGACTTCAGCGAAGTTGGGAACTTCAGCCAGCACGGCCCGGTATTCGCGTTCGGCCGTCGCATAGTCGCGCTGCTGTTGAGCTTCTTGCGCAGCGGAGAAGTGCGCGCGAACCGTATCACTGACAGTGGCTTTCGATCCAGAGTTTTGTGCGGCCACTTGGCCCAACGCTGCCACCAACAGCATCGCCAGCTGAAGTAGAAGGCGCCAGCTGTCCGCCAATTTATTGTGATCCCAGGGGAGCGCCGACCCTCTCATAGGAGCATAATAACGCGTCACGTTCCGCGCGTAGCAACCCATTCGGCTTGGAATCGGGACGCCACGCAATTGAGACATGAGACTCCGGTTGTCCATCGACGTGGACACGCGTTAAATTCAGTGATGGTTTTCGACCCGGGAGGCGAGCGTGTTCGGAGCCATCGAAGCAGGTGGTACCAAATTCGTATGTGCGGTTGGCAGTGACCCTGCGGACCTTCAAATCACACAACTGCCCACCACATCACCGCAAGTGACGGTTGCTCAAGCCATAGAATTCCTGCGCGCTAGTTCCGGCGGCAGGCTGGAAGCTGTAGGCATTGGCTCGTTCGGACCGGTGGACCTTTCCCTCTCGTCTCCAACATTTGGCCACATTACCTCCACCCCAAAGCCGGGCTGGCAGAACTTCGATTTTGTCGGTGCGGTCCGCGCGACCCTTGATATGCCGATCGGATTCGATACCGATGTGAACGCCGCCGCTCTAGGAGAAGCTCGCTGGGGCGCCGCTCAGTCCATTTCGGATTTTGTTTATCTGACGGTTGGGACCGGAATCGGTGGAGGCGTGATCGTGAACGGTCAACTTCTCCATGGGTTGGTTCACCCCGAGATGGGGCACATTCCAATCCCGCACGATTTGCAACGCGATCCGTATCCAGGGTGTTGCCCATTCCATGGCGACTGTCTGGAAGGTCTTGCGTCAGGTCCGGCAATGCAACAAAGATGGGGCAGGCCTGCTCCGGAACTTCCCATGGATCATCCGGCGTGGGCGCTCGAAGCGCACTACCTCGCACTCGGCCTTGCGACTTGGGTATGCACTCTTTCCCCCAAGCGCATTGTGCTCGGCGGCGGCGTGATGCAGAAAACGTGGCTGTTTCCGCTAATCCGCAGTGAACTCGTTCGATTACTGAACGGTTATGTGCAATCCAGGGAATTGACCGAGAACGTGGATCGTTATGTGGTTCCAGCCAAGCTCGGTAACCGCGCAGGCATTGCTGGAGCTTTGGCTCTGGCAAAACAGGCATATCAGGCACAGCAAAATCGACCGACCCGAACCAGTTAATCGATCAAAAGGTCATTTCGGAGAATCAGCAGAGTTCACGGATTTTCAAATTGCGAGTCGTCAGTGCCATTTGAACCGCCCAGTAGTATCGCGGACGATGAATCACCGTTAGACTGCGTAGCGCCCAGCGGCCAGAAGTCGACCGGTAATATTGCGCCGCGGTCCGACTCCATCGGGCGGATCGTAATTTGCAAAACCGCGTAGAGTCGCCATATTCCCCCGCAGGGCGTCACCGACTGAGCACGCGCCGATGACATTTCGCGCCGAGACTTCCACTCGATCCATGGCCTCACACAAAAACACGGCGTACATGTGGCGGCATTGACCCCTTCGCCCGAGGCTGCAAGTTTGCGACTTCGAAGCAAGCTTGATTCCATCGCGAAAACTTCCATAACGATGTCGGAAATATGCATCACGGTCTCGTGCTGTTTTTCCAGCTCGGCCCCGCATTTTTAAATAGGCAATCCCGATCATGAACAGCGCAATCTTCTTTGCACTCTGCACAAGCCGCGCGTCTTCATTTTCTTCGGTACTCGCAGAGGTCGTTGCCCCAGCGCCAAGCCCGCGGACTACGGTCTGAACCGCGGGAATAAGCCCCCATTGCCGGTACTTTGCTCGTTGTGGGCTTGCCTGCCGAAAACATCTGTTTCCCGCCAATTCCCTCACAATCTGCGGTCTCGTAGAATACGAT
>Ga0335077_10009260_pt1 | contig 12217 bp, 10 predicted proteins | sample Lox_Sample_31_FD_207151 | JGI IMG/M metagenome (GOLD analysis project Ga0335077, IMG submission 207151) | Soil microbial communities from Loxahatchee National Wildlife Refuge, Florida, United States - Lox_Sample_3.1 | ecosystem: Environmental > Terrestrial > Soil > Wetlands | place: USA...
CCCCTTCGCGTCCGGCCATAAGCTCGGGTGCTTCTCGCTGACCGAGCCGGAGGCCGGATCGGATGCGAGCAACCAGAACACCCTAGCGGTCAGGCACGGGTCTGATTACGTGCTGGACGGGCGCAAGATCTTCGTGACCAACGGACGCGAGGCTCATGCTGCGCTCGTGTTCGCGCAGACGGATCGCGCCAAGCGACACCACGGGATCACGGCGTTCCTCGTCGAGAAGGGCACGCCCGGGTTCACGGTGGTGAAGACCGAGGACAAGCTGGGGATTCGCGCGTCGGACACCGCCGAGTTCCTGTTCGAGCGCTGTCGGGTGCCGGGCGCCAGCCGGCTCGGCGAGGAAGGGCAGGGATTCAAGGTTGCGATGTGGGCCCTCGACGCCGGACGCATCGGGATCGCCGCGCAAGCGCTCGGGATCGCGGCGGCGGCAGCTGAGGAGTCGATCACCTACGCGCGGGAACGCAAGAGCTTCGGCGCCCCGATCGGCCAGCACCAGATGGTGCAGTGGATGCTGGCCGACATGGCGACGGGGCTCGAGGCGGCGCGCTTGCTCACGTGGCATGCCGCGTGGCTCAAGGACATGGGTCGGCCCTTCACCGCCGCGGCGGCGATGGCCAAGCTCTACGCGGCGGAGATCGCCATGAAGATCACGACCGACGCGATCCAGGTCCACGGCGGCTACGGGTTCATCAAGGAGTACGGCGTGGAGCGACATTTCCGCGACGCCAAGATCACGCAGATCTACGAGGGCACCTCGCAGATCCAGAAGCTCATCATCGCGCGCCACCTGCTGGCGGCCGCGGTTCGGTGAGGGGGAAGGCGCAATGGCGACGGGCAAGGAGCGGTGGCGCCGGGAGACCTACGATCCGGCGGTAGCGAAGGCCCCGGAGCGCGAGGTCCGCTTCGAATCGCTGTCGGGTCTGCCGATCCAGCCCCTGTACACGCCGGAGGATCTCGCGGGCTGGAGGTACGACGAGAAGCTCGGGTACCCCGGCGAGTTCCCCTTCACGCGCGGGCCCTATCCGTCGATGTATCGAGGCCGGCTCTGGACGATGCGCATGTTCGCCGGATTCGGACGGCCGGAGGACACCAACGCGCGGTTCCGGTATCTCCTCGATCAGGGTCAGACGGGGCTGTCCACGGCGTTCGACATGCCCGCGTTGATGGGCTACGACGCCGATCACCCGCGGGCCCGGGGCGAGGTGGGACGCGAGGGCGTCTCCATCTCGACTCTGGCCGACTTCGAGACCTTGTTCCGCGACATCCCGCTCGACCAGGTCACGACGTCCATGACGATCAACTGCACGGCGTCCGTGGCCCTCGCGATGTACCTCGCGCTGGCCGACCGGCAGGGCGTCTCGTGGGACCGGATCGGCGGCACCATGCAGAACGACATGCTGAAGGAGTTCATCGCGCAGAAGGAGTGGATCTCGCCGCCGGAGTCGGCGGTGCGCATCGTCGTGGACACCATCGAGTTCTGCGCGAAGCACGTCCCGCGGTTCAACCCCGTGTCGATCTCCGGCTATCACATCCGTGAGGCCGGCTCCACCGCGGTACAGGAGCTGGCCTTCACGCTGGCGGACGGCTTCGGCTACGTTCAGGCCGGCATCGCGCGGGGCCTCGACGTGGACACCTTCGCCCCGCGCCTCAGCTTCTTCTTCGACATCCACAACGACTTCTTCGAGGAGATCGCGAAGCTCCGAGCCGCGCGCCGGATCTGGGCCACCGTGATGCGCGAGCGCTTCGGCGCGAAGAAGCCCGAGGCCATGCGCCTGCGCACGCACACGCAGACGGCCGGCGTCTCGGCCACGGCGCAGCAGCCGCTCAACAACGTCGCGCGCGTGGCCATCCAGGCGCTGGCTGCCGTCCTCGGCGGCGCGCAATCGCTACACACGAACTCCTACGACGAGGTGCTGGCGCTGCCGACGGAGCAGGCGGTCACCATCGCGCTCCGGACCCAGCAGATCGTCGCGGAGGAGACCGGGGCTCCGCTCACCGTCGATCCGCTGGGCGGCTCCTACTTCCTGGAGACGCTCACGGACCAGATGGAGGCGCAGGCGATGGTCTATCTCCGGAAGATCGACGAGCTGGGCGGCATCGTCCGAGCCATCGACCTGGGTTACCCGCAACAGGAGATCGCCGACGCCGCCTACCACTATCAGCTCATGGACGACCGTGGGGAGCGGACAGTGGTCGGAGTCAACAAGTACACGATGCAGGAGGAGAAGCCGGTGGAGTACCTGCGCATCGACCCTGCGGTCGAGCGGGAGCAGATCGCGCGGGTCGGCCGTGTCAAGGCGGAACGCGACGCGGCGCGGGTCGAGAAGCGGCTCAAGCAGCTGGCGGAGACGTGCCGGAACGGAAGCAACGTCATGCCGGTGCTGGTCGACGCGGTGAAAGACTACGTGTCGCTGGGGGAGATCTCGGACGTGTACCGCCGGGTCTTCGGCCAGTACCGCGAGCCCATCATTTTCTAGCGAGAGCGACCTCTCGCGGGCTGTCTGGGACAGATCCAATTGGACGAGTCAAGGGGGACACCGACGATGTCTGAGGCGATCAGGGTGACGAGGGCGAACGCGCTCAAGCCGAAGCCGAAGGACGCCGAGCTGGGCTTCGGGCAGATCTTCACGGACCACATGTTCCTGGCCGATTTCCAGGAGGAGAAGGGCTGGTACGATCCTCGGGTCGAGCCCTATGGGCCCCTGGCCCTGGACCCGGCCGCCGCGGTGCTCCACTACGCCCAGTCCATCTTCGACGGGCTGAAGGCGTTTCGCGGCGCCGATGGCAAGGTGCGCTTGTTCCGGCCCCAGAAGCACGTGGAGCGCATGGCCAACTCCGCCCGGCGTCTCTGCATCCCGCCGCTCGATCCATCGCTGGCGCTCGACTCCATCGTCACGCTGGTGCGTATCGAGCGGGACTGGGTCCCAAAGACCGTCGGGACGTCCCTCTACATCCGACCCACCATCATCGCGAGCGAGCCGTTCCTCGGCGTTCGGCCGGCCAAGGCCTACGTCTACTTCATCATCCTGTCTCCCGTGGGCGCGTATTACCCCGAGGGGATGGCCCCCGTGAAGATCCTCGTGGTCGACAAGTACGTGCGGGCCGTGGAGGGGGGGGTGGGCGGCGCGAAGACCGCCGGCAACTACGCGGCGAGCCTCTACGCGAGCGAGGAGGCCAAGCACGCCGGCTACACGCAGGTGCTGTGGCTCGACGGCGTGCACCGGAAGTACATCGACGAGGTGGGGACCATGAACATCATGGTCAAGATCGGCGATGAGATCATCACTCCGCCGCTCGCGGGAACGATCCTGCCCGGCGTGACCCGCGATTCGGCCCTCGCCCTCATGCGCCGGTGGGGTCTCAAGGTGAGCGAGCGCCAGGTGTCCATCGACGAGGTGGTCGAAGCCCACCAGCGAGGCGTACTCGACGAGGTCTGGGGGACGGGAACCGCGGCCGTCATCTCACCCGTCGGCGAGCTGGCGTACCGCGGCGCGCGGATGCTGATCAACGGTGGGAAGATCGGACCGCTGACCCAGCGTCTCTACGACGCGATCGTGGGCATCCAGTACGGGCGCGCGGAGGATCCCGACGGCTGGACCGTCGAGGTGTAGCTGGTCGAGCCATGAGCGAGTGCGTGTTCTGCAAGATTCGCGACGGGCAGATTCCGTCCGTGAAGATCGATGAGGACGAGCGCACGCTCACGTTCATGGACATCAATCCACTGAGCCCAGGGCATTGCCTGGTGGTGACCAAGCGACACGCGCCGACGCTCTTCGACGCCGACAGAGAGGACCTGGAGGCCGCGGTGTTGACGGCGAAGCGCGTGGCCCATGCGATCCGGGACGCGCTCCGGCCGGACGGCCTCAACCTCCTGCAGGCCAACGGCGCCGCGGCCTTTCAGTCCGTGCCGCACTTTCACCTCCACCTGGTCCCCCGCTGGGCCAACGACGGCAAGGGCTTCGACTGGCCGCTGGAGCCGGGCGATCGGGAGGCGATCGCGAAGACCGGGGAGCGCCTGCGGGCGGCGCTCCGATAGTGGACGAGGGCATGCGTTCGCGCGGGCGAATGGTCGCAGGTGGAGGGAGTTCGGGGTTCGAGCGCCGGCTTCGCCGGCGCAACCGAGTCTTGGGGGGAGGTGTCGGAAGGGGGGCAGCGCCCCCCTCCGAACAGAAGACCGGGGAGCGCCTGCGGGCGGCGCTCCGGTAGGAGGTCTCACAGGGGAACGCCATGTCTGCTGAAGGAGTGACGACGAATCCGGCGGGCGCGCCGACGCGCAAGATCCGCGTGCTGGTCGCGAAGCCTGGCCTGGACGGGCACGATCGCGGCGCAAAGATCGTGGCGCGCGCCCTTCGCGACGCCGGCTTCGAGGTGATCTACACCGGGCTGCATCAGACACCAGAGCAAATCGTGGCCACCGCGGTGCAGGAGGACGTCGACGCCATCGGACTGTCGATCCTCTCTGGCGCCCACAACTACCTCTTCCCCCGCGTGCTGGAGCTGCTCCGCGAGAAGGGGGCCGACGACATCGCGGTCTTCGGCGGCGGCATCATTCCGGCGGAAGACATCCAGACCCTCAAGGCGCTGGGGGTGAAGGAACTCTTCACGCCGGGCACGTCCACGCAGGACATCGTCCGCTTCGTCACCGACAACATCCGAGCCACGGTGTAGGACGCCGGCACATGATGCGTGACGGCGCTGCCGCCCACCTGGTGCCCCGCGTCGCGCGCGGGCCCGAGCCGTGTGAGCCGCATGGATCGATGGTTCCGAGCGGCGCGGCGGACCCTTCACGGCCCAGGGTCGAGGGCGAGACATGGACTTCGACCTGACCCCGGAGCAGAAGGCCGTCCGGACGCTGGCGCGGGAGTTCGCCCTGAGCGAGGTGGCGCCGGTCATCCACCACTTCGACGAGGTGCAGGAATTCCCTCGCGAGATCCTGGGCAAGCTCGGCAAGACGGGCCTCCTGGGGGCGCTCGTGCCCGAGGAGTACGGGGGGGCGGCCCTCGACTACGTCTCGTACGCACTCGCCGTCGAGGAGCTCTGTCGCGTGGACGCCTCCGTCGGCATCACCATGTGGGCGCACAACTCGCTCTGCACGAACCACATCGCGCTCTTCGGATCGAAGGAACAGAAGGCCGCCCATCTTCCTCGGCTCGCGCGGGGCGACGCTCTCGGGGCGTGGGGTCTGACCGAGCCGGGCTCGGGCTCGGACGCCGCGGCCATGAAGTCGCGCGCCGTGCGCGAGGGCGACCTATTCGTGCTCAACGGGAGCAAGGCCTTCATCACGAACGCGAGCGTGAGCGACATCCTGGTGGTCATGGCGGTCACCGACCCCGCGCGCCGCCAGAAGGGCATCTCGGCGTTCATCCTGACGCGAGGCATGCCGGGCCTCCACGCCGGCGTGCCGTACAAGAAGCTCGGGTTGCACGCCTCCGACACGGCGGAGCTCTTCTTCGACAACGTCCGTGTCCCGGTCGGGAGCGTGTGCGGTCAGCTCGACATGGGCTTCGTGAACACGATGCAGGTGCTCGAGGGTGGCCGGATCGCTATGGCCGCGATGGCCGTCGGGATCGCGCAGGGGGCGCTCGACGAGGCGCTCAAGTACATGAAGCAGCGGAGCGCCTTCGGTCGGACGCTCGCCGAGTTCAACGGCCTGCAGGGGATGATCGCCGACATGGGCACGGAGGTCGAGGCGGCGCGGCTCCTGACGCTACGTGCGGCGGCCCTCAAGGATGGCGGGCAGCCGGCCCGGTCCGCGGCCTCGATGGCCAAGGTCTTCGCGTCCGAGGTCGCGATGAGGGTCGCGACCCGGTCGCTGCAGATCCACGGCGGCGCCGGGTACGTGACCGAGTTCCCCATCGAGCGCATGTTCCGCGACGCCAAGCTCACCGAGATCGGCGAGGGCACCTCGGAGATCCAGCGCATGGTCATCGCGCGCGAGCTGCTCGGATTCCGTGAAGGGGCGCCGTGACCGCCGGGAGCGTGCGCTACGAGGTGAAGGAGGGCGTGGGCACCGTCACCCTCAACCGGCCCGCCGTGCTCAACGCGCTCGACGCGGACCTGGCCCTCGAGCTGGCCGAGGCGGTCGAGCAGGCCGCCGCGGATCGCGACGTGTGGGTCGTGGTCGTGCGAGGCGCGGGCCGCGCGTTCTCGTCCGGCATGGACCGTACCGCGCTCTCGGGCGGCCGCATCGGCGACGCGTTCTACCGTCACTGGACGCAGGCCCTCAACCGCCTGGAGGACATGGACAAGCTCGCCGTTGCCGTGTGCCATGGCTACTGCATCGGCGGAGGGCTGCAGCTCGCCGTGGCGTGCGATGTGCGGCTGGCGACGGAGGACGCGGTACTCGGCCTGGGCGCGACGGAGCACGGCCTGATCCCCGATGGGTCCGTCCTGCGGCTGGCTCGGATCATCGGGCTCGGGCGGGCTAAGGAGCTGACGCTCCTCAACGACCACATCCGTGCCGAGGAGGCGCGCGCCATGGGCCTGGTCAACTGGGTGGCGGGAACGGTGGACCTCGAAGCCCGGCTCAGGACCATTCTCGAGCGCGCATTCCAGGCGTCGCGCACCGCGACCGGTCACGCCAAGCGTCTGTTACACCGGTCGTTTCACTCGGACCCGCGCGCGATGATCGAGGAAGTGCATCGCGCGCAGGCCGACTGCATGGCGTCGTGGGAGATCCGCGAGGCCAACCGCGCGTGGGACGAAGGTCGTCCGGCGCGCTACTACCCGCCGCAGACCTGATACGGCGGCGCGGGACCCCGACCATCGCCGCGAGGCTCGCTCACGCAAGATAGTCGCCGCCGTTGACGTGAATCAGCTGGCCGATGATGTGACGAGCATCGTCGGTGGCGAGGAACACGATCACATCCGCGATGTCCTCCGGCTCGGCGAGGCGGCCGGTGGGGTTCAGTCGCGCCAGCTCCGCCAGGCCCTCCTCGGTGTTGCCGAGCCGTGGCATGGCCGTATTCGTGACCCCCGGCGCCACGGCATTGACCCGGATGCGATGGGGCGCCAGCTCTCGCGCCATGCCGCGCGTCAGCCCGACGATGCCAAGCTTGCTCGCCATGTAGGCGGTGGCGCGCAGTGACCCTCGATACGGGGCACCGGACGCGAGGTTGATGATGACGCCGGGCCGCCGCGCCGCGACCATCCGGCGGCTCGCCTCCTGGGCGCACACGAACGTGCCCTTGAGGTTGGTGGCGAGCACGGCATCCCACAGCTCTTCCGTAGCGTCCAGGAACGGTGCGCGCGGAAAGATTCCGGCATTGTTCACGAGCACGTCGATCGGCCCGAGATCGCGCTCGGTCGCCGCCACGAGGCCGCGGGCCTCCTCGGATTTCGACACGTCGGCGCCGATGGCGCGACAACGTCTCCCGAGGGCGCTGATGCGAGCGGCCGTCGCTTCTGCCGCCGCATTGTCGTCGAGGAAATTCAGGGCCACATCGGCCCCTTCCTGAGCGAAGCGGAGCGCCACCGCTTTGCCGATGCCTTGCTGGGCGCCCGTGACGAGCACGACCTTGCCTTGGCAACGCATGACTCGTGTCCTTTCGTGTCAGCGGCCCGCCGGCCTTCCGACCGGCCGCGCGTGGTCCCCGCCGGCGCGACGCGGGCGGCTCGGCAGCAGCACGCGCCCCCGTTTCACGTCCCACACGCCGCGGGGGCTCAGTCGCACCGCGGGCAGGAAGTCAGCGGCGAGGAAGTGGAGCGTGAACAGCGGATCGTGAAACGGATAGCCGCGCGCTGTGACGAGGCGCCGGAATTCACGCTCGGCGCGGGCCGCCGCCTCGAGCGTGCCGTCGCTCATCACACCACCGAGCGGCAATTCCTGCTCGAACAGAACCACTGGCGGGCCCGCGGGATCCGGGTCACGGTCGACCAGCACGACGCCGCCGCGCAAGTCGAGCACGCGGTTGACGGCGTGCGCGATCGCGTGGCGATCGCGGCCGAGGGCCAGGATGTTGAAATCGGTCGTCGTCGTCGTGGCGAGACCGGCGATGCGCTCGCCGAATCCGGCGAGGATGCCGGGCGCGATCCACCGGCCGTCGCGATCGATCAGCGCGGCGATCAGGTCCCCGTCGGCGAACGGACGTTCCTCCAGACGCGTGATGACGGCGCTCACCAGACTGACCACGGGCAGCCGCGGATGGTCGGGGAGCCAGAACTCGTCCGGACGACAGCGCCAGCGCGCGAGGAGTCGCGCGCGGGATGAGGTGAAGACCCGACGCCAGTCAGGCTCGGGGACACGCACCCGGAGCGTGCCGCCCGCGGCGGCGACGGCGCCGCGGGCGATCACGAGCTCCGGACGGGGCTCGGTGAGGTCGGCGAGCACGCACACGTCGGCGTAGCGACCGGGGGCGATGCCACCGAGGTCCTCGTCACGATTGAAGTAGGTCGCCGGATTGAGGGTCGCCATGCGGTACGCGTCGACCGGCGGCACCCCGCGGTCGATGGCGACGCGGATCGTGTGATCGACGAACCCGTTCTCCTGGACGAAAGCCGGCATGGCGCCGTCCGAGGTGAGCATGAGTCGCGACGCGAGGGCCGGCGCGCGCTTCAGGGAGTCCAGGAGGGCGCCGAGGTCGGGGCGCAGCGACGACTCGCGGAGCATGACGGCGATGCCCTGTCGCGCGCGGCTCAGGACCTCGTCCACGGTGATCGGCTCGTGATCCGATGTGAGACCTCCCGCCGCCAGCGCGGCGACCTTCTCGGCGGCCGCGCCAGCGGTGTGGCCTTCGACGCGGAGACCACGCGCCCGGGCGAGCGCGAGACGCCCAAGTAGCTGGCGATCCCCGCGGTGCACCTCCGGCCAGCGCGTGACCTCGCCAATGGCGGCGGCGCACGGGTGAGCGAGCGCGCGCGCGATGGCGCGGAGCGGGAAGCGGCGCGCGTCGTGTGCCGCGCGCGACTGCCCGTGCGCGCGGATCATCCAGTAGAACTTGAGCGGCGATGCGGCGAGGGCGTCGGCGACCGCCAGGAACGCGCGAAGGCCGCCCAGTTCGAGGAAGTGGAGCGTGTCGCCGAAGATCGTCGTCGTGCCCAGAGGCAGAACGTATCGCGCGAGCGCGGCCGGGGTCACCAGGTTCGACGGGTGCGCGTGCGGCTCGATGTAGCCGGGCACGAGGATGCGGCCGGTCACGTCGATGACGTCGGTCCGCGCGCGCACCATCTCGTCACGGAGCCCGACGTAGGCGATGCGCTCGCGGGCGATGGCGACGTTGGCCGGATAGATCTCGCCCGTATAGACGTTGAGCAGGGTGCCCCCGCGCAGGTAGCGGTCGGCGGGGCCGTCGCCACGGGCGACGGCAGTGAGCGCGACGCGATCGGCCGTGATCGTGCGGCTTGACGGCATCGGCCTGAAGACGTCGCGCATGCGTGGGGCCTCGCGTGCGGACGATTCTACAGCAGGTCGAGGACGCGGCGGGGCAGCGCACGGTGGGGCGCCGACGAACCGGAGCCGGCGGTGCGGCGCCACCGGTGCTCGCGCGACCGATGGCCTTCCAGCCCGCGATGATGGGGCGTCGACGCTATCGCGGCCCGATGCCGAGAGAGGAACGTGAGGCGTCCGCGGGAGAAACGCCGCCTGCGCCACCCAGCAATGCCGCCAGCTCGTCCGGCACGGGCGCGCGAGCGAGCGCCTCCGCCGTCGTGATCTTCCGCGCGCGGACCAGGCCGGCCAGCGAGTGACTCATGGTCTGCATGCCGAGCTTTCGTCCGGCCTGGAGCGCGGAGTAGATCTCGTGCACCTTGCCCTCGCGGATCAGGTGTCGGATGGCCATGGTCGGCATCATGATCTCCATGGCCAGGACTCGGCCGCGCCCGTCCGCCGTGGGCAACAGGATCTGCGAGAGGACGCCCTCGAGCACCATGGAGAGCTGGGTTCGGACCTGATGCTGCTGTGAAGGAGGAAACGCGTCGATGATGCGGGTGACGGTCTGGGGTGCGGATCTGGTGTGCAGCGTGGCGAACGTCAGGTGGCCCGTCTCGGCGATGGTCAACGTGGCCGAGATCGTTTCCAGATCCCGCATCTCGCCCACCAGCACCACGTCGGGATTCTCGCGCGGGATGGACCGCAGCGCCTCGTGGAACGAGGGGGTGTCGCGCAGGATCTCGCGCTGGTGGACCAGGGAGCTCTTGTGCTGGTGGACGAATTCGATGGGATCCTCGATGGTCACGATGTGGGCGCGACGCTCGGTGTTGATCTTGTCGAGCATGGCGGCGAGCGTCGTGGACTTGCCCGAGCCCGTCGGGCCGGTGACGAGGACGAGGCCCATGGGCTTTCTCGTGAGCTGCAGAACCGTCTCCGGGAGCTGAAGGTCCTCGAGCGTTTGGATGGTGTGCGGGATCACCCGCATCGCCACGCAGATGATTCCCCGCTGCCGGTACACGTTGCAGCGAAAGCGCGCGAGATCTTCCACGGAGAAGGAGAGGTCGAGGTCGTGTCCGGCCTCGAAATGCTGCCGCTGGTCCTCCGTCAGGACGCCATACATCAGCTGGTGGATGTCGGCCGCCGTGAGTCGCTCGAACCCTTCCAGAGGCCGGATGGCCCCGCTGATACGGACCTGAGGACTCGTCCCGCCGCTCAGATGCAGATCCGAGGCCTCGGCCTCCACGACGGCGCGCAACACGTCCTGCAGGCTCGCCCTCATACGTCCCTCCGGTGTGATCGCAGTGGTGTCGGCGCCGCGCCGGGCTCGCCGGCCGGAGCGGCAGCAAGGTTGATAGCAAGAGGAGGACCCGCAAATTCCATTCCAGTCGTTCCGAGCTCAGGGGACATCGAAGATCAGGGATCTAAAGCTCTTGTTTTTGTGTGACATACGTGACGACGGCTGAGATCCGCGTCCGCTGCTCGCGGTCACCCCGCGGCGAAGGAGGTCCACAAAGATTGGCGGCTGACCAACCGTTCGCGGCAGGTCCGAGTGGTCTCGCTCGAGTATCGGCCGGAGCAGAGCGCTACCAAACTGGCGCACTGCCGAGCGGCGTCGCTCGTTGCGCGGGCCCACGGCCCGTGCTATTGAGCAAAGGAGCGACGCGCGGCGACGCCGCGACACACGGAGGTCCCGGCAACAGACGATGAGCGCCATCGAGATGTTCCTCGAGCAGCACGCGCTGCTCCACTCGGCGACGGTCACGAATGGACCATCGATGGTGGACCGGACGTTCGACGGACTCACCGACGCGCAGATGCGCCAGAGACCCACCCCGGGAGGGAACTCGCTCGCGTGGCTGCTCTGGCACATGGCGCGAACGGAAGACGTCACCGTGAACCTCGTGGTCGTCGACGGGCGGCAGGTCTTCGACGCGACGTGGGCGCGCCGGATGAACGTCGGCCGCCCCGACATCGGCACCGGCATGACCGACGAGGAAGTGCGCGATCTCGGCGAGTCGCTCGACATCACGACGGCCCGCGAGTATCGCAACGCTGTGGGCCGGCGCACGCGCGAGATCGTCGCCGCGCGCGGGCCGGGGTACCTCGAGGGGATCGTCGTGGCCGCGGATGTGGCGCGCGCGACCGCGGCGGGCGCCATCGGCGCGCGCGCCGAGTGGCTCGTGCCGTTCTGGCAGGATCAGTCGCGGGCGAAGCGACTGGCGACGGTCGGCATCACCCACAACGCCCTTCATCTCGGCGAGGCGCAGATGGTCCGGAGCCTGGCGGGGTTCGGGGCCGGGCGCTAGCCCTCCGCTCGCGTGCGAGGAGCCGCGGTCGTGGCAGATGGGCCGAGGCCCGGGGCCTCCGGCCAGGCGATCAGGGGGCGCTTCGCATGAGCGACGATTCGAGGATCGGCGCGCCGCGCAAGCGCAGGGAGGACCCGCGTTTCCTGACGGGCGCCTCGTGCTTCACGGACGACCTCGCCCTTCCCGATCAGCTTCACGGCATCGTCGTGCGCTCTCCTCACGCGCACGCCGGCATCCGCGCCATCGACAGTCGCGCAGCGCTCGGCATGCCGGGCGTCCGGCTCGTGCTGACGGCCGCGGACCTCGACGGCGAGATCGCCAGGCCGATTCCCTCCTACTCACGGACGCCGCCGTTCGACATCCGAGGGCCGGACGGAGCGATGCCTCCCGAGGCGGAGCAGTTTCCGCTGGCCCGGGCGACCGCGCGCTACGTGGGGCAGCCGGTCGCGTTCGTGGTGGCCGAAACCCCGGCTGAAGCTCAGGACGCGGCCGATCTCGTCCGGGTCGACTACGAGCCGAGGCCGGCGGCCATCAGCCT
>Ga0335077_10009262_pt1 | contig 12216 bp, 8 predicted proteins | sample Lox_Sample_31_FD_207151 | JGI IMG/M metagenome (GOLD analysis project Ga0335077, IMG submission 207151) | Soil microbial communities from Loxahatchee National Wildlife Refuge, Florida, United States - Lox_Sample_3.1 | ecosystem: Environmental > Terrestrial > Soil > Wetlands | place: USA: Florida...
TCGTGCAGGTCGTATCCGAGCGAGCGGTGCAGCCTGGCGAAGAGCGGCTTGTAGAGCCTGGCCCGCTCGTGCAGGCCCGAGGAGTGCGACATCGGGTTCTTCGGCCGGAGCCTGACGTAGTCAGGCAGGACGTCAGCGAATGCCCGGCGAAGGATCCACTTCTCGGTGCCCTCGGCCACCTTGAGCGACATCGGCAGCCTCCTGGCCACCTGGACCACCGCGGGGTCAAGGAACGGCACCCTGGCCTCCACGCCGTGCGCCATGGCCGTGCGGTCGACGCGCTGCAGCTCGGTGCGGCCCAGGTTCGCGAGCTTGTGCAGGAACAGGCGCTGCTGGCCCTGCCTGCCGATCTGCCCGTACATCGGGTAGCCGCCGAAGAGCTCGTCCGAGCCGTCCCCGGTCAGGACCACCTTGATCCCGAGCTCGGCCACCCGCCGGAACAGCGGCACGCTGACCACCGCGTTGATGATGTCGCCGTGCTCGGTGAGCTCGGAAATCGCGATCGCGTTCCTGACGTCCGCCAGCCGGATCTCACGCGGGTGCAGCTCGATCACCTCGTGCCGCACGCCGAGCTCGGCGGCGAACCTGCGGGCGTAGGCGATGTCCTGGCTGCCCGGCGCTCCGATCGTGAAGGCGACGCAATCCGGATGCGCGGCCCTGACGTGCAGCAGCGTCAGGGAGCTGTCCAGCCCGCCGGACAGGATCACGCCCACCGGCAGGTCGGTCTCGGCACGCACCGCGATGCTGTCCGCCACCGCGTCCCTGACCAGGGCGGCCGCCTCGGCGGGGTCGGCCAGCGGCGCTGGCCCGTCGCCCCCGGCCCGTGGCGCGAGCAGGTCGCTATAGCCCGCCAGGACCGGCCGTCCGTCCCGGCCGGCCCAGCCGTGGGAGCCGGCGGGCACCTCGGCGACCGGCGCCCCGACCGGCACGAGCGCCTTGACCTCCGACGCCACGTGCAGGCAGCCGTCACGGGCCGACCAGTACAGCGGCTTGACGCCGAGCCGGTCGCGGGCCAGGTACACCCGCCCGGCCGCCCGGTCGGCCACGGCGAACGCGAACTCGCCGCGCAGCCGCCGCACGGCCTGCTCGCCCCACCGCCCGAACGCCTCGGCGAGGACCTCGGTGTCACTCTCGCTCCGCCACCGGCAGCCGAGTCCGGTGAGCTCCTCCCGCAGCTGGCGGCGGTTGTAGAGCTCGCCGTTGTAGCACAGCAGCCACCGGCCGTCGGCGGAGATCCACGGCTGGACGGCGCGCTCGCGGTCCACGATGCGCAGCCTCCGCGTGCCGGCCAGCAGGCCCGGGCCGGCCGCGACCTCGTCGGCCTCGCCGCGCGGCCGCAGCGCGGCGAGCATCTGGCGGAACGTGGCCGTGCTTGCGCCGGGCCCGGCGATCAGGGCAATGCCGCACACCGCCGGTCAGCTGGCCCGGCGCTGCTGCGGTATCCGGCGCGGCCCGGCCACGACCGCCGGGCTGAGGCAGATGTGCCACGCCTGGCCCTCGTCGATGACGTTGATCTCGCCGGCCCGCTGCCGGTCGAGCAGCAGCCCGCGCAGGATGCGGTGCGCATGAAACCGGCGGTACCAGCGCATCTCGATGTCGGCCGCGTACCCGATGCAGTGCGCGCTCGGCAGCAGGGCGATGTAGCCGAGCGACTTCAGGTGCCGCTGGTGGGTCACGCTCCTGGCCAGGCTGGTGACCCACAGCGGCGGCGTCCCCTCGGGCGCGACCTGGGCGAACTCGTCGGCGAGCTGGTTCAGCCAGGCAACGACCTGCGGTCGCGCCTTGGCCATGGACAGGCCGGCCGTGCGTGGCGACCGTCCGGGCAGCGTGTGCCGCTCGGCGGACCTCGCCGCCCTGCCCAGCAGGCCAGACGCCTGGTGGCGGTACCTGAACCGCAGCCGGCCGGCGCGCTCGAGCTGGTCGAGGTCGATCAGCTCGGGGGAGCTGCGCACGTCGGAGTCCTTCTGGAAGCTCGGCGCGCGCCCCCACCAGACGGCGTCGATCTGGGCCAGCATCGAGATCCGCACCAGCGAGGCCAGCGTGGCGGTGGCGTTGCGCGTGCTCGGCTCGAAGTTCCGCACCTCGAACAGCAGCTTGGCCGTGGTCCCGTCCCACCCGTCCGGCGTTGCCTCGAGCACGGCCGCGAACTCGTCGTCATCGAGCCGCCTGCTCACGATGCGCTCGGCGCACTCGGTGTCGGTGTCGGTGCTGTCGCTGACCTCGCTGACCAGATCGCTGACCGCCGCCCGGTACGGGCCGAGTGTCGGCAGGCACGGCGAGAAGTCCGCGAGCGGCGGGCGGCTCGATGCCACCGCCCGGTCGGCCAGCCAGAGTGTCACGAGGTCCCCCCTCGGCTCACGCGCGTTGACGCGATCAGCGTGCAGGATCCGCCGCCCGCAGCAGGGGTGGCGCACGCAGTGTAACAACACAACTGCGAACGGTAGTTGACAATCAATCTTCATCCCTTCTGCGCGGGTAACGGTCGTTGTGAGCGCTGTCTTGCGGTCATCCCTCGCTGTCACCTCGCGTACGGGTGGTCATGGCTAGGCTGGGAGCCTGCCTGCGCGCGCGGCGTCAAGCGGACGGGACCGGGCAGGTGGCCCGTAACCGCGCATCGCGCCGGATGATCGAGGATGGTTGAGCCATGCAGGTGTACGAGTCGCTGACCGAGCTGATCGGGAACACGCCCCTGGTCAGGCTGCGCTCGGTGACCAGGCACCTGGCCAGCGGGCACGCCGCCGGCCGCGCCGGGCGGTCCGATGCGCCGCTGGTGCTCGCGAAGGTGGAGTACGTGAACCCGGGCGGCTCGGTCAAGGACCGGATCGCGCTGGCGATGGTCGAGGCGGCCGAGGCGTCGGGAGAGCTCAGGCCGGGTGGCACGATCGTGGAGCCGACATCGGGCAACACCGGGGTCGGGCTGGCGATCGTGGCGGCCGAGAAGGGCTACCGGTGCGTGTTCGTGTGCCCGGACAAGGTGGCACCGGACAAGATCAGCGTGCTGCGCGCTTACGGCGCCGAGGTGGTGGTCTGCCCGACCACCGTCTCGCCAGACTCGCCGGACTCCTACTATAAGGTCTCCGACCGGCTGGCCAGCGAGATTCCCGGCGGCTGGAAGCCGAACCAGTACGCGAACCCGGCCAACCCCGAGTCGCACTACCTCAGCACCGGCCCGGAGATCTGGGAGCAGACCGACGGCACGATCACCCACTTCGTGGCCGGCATCGGAACCGGCGGCACCATCTCGGGCACCGGCAGGTACCTGAAGGAGGTCTCGGGTGGCCGGGTGCGGGTGATCGGCGCCGACCCGGAAGGCTCGGTCTACTCCGGCGGCACCGGCCGGCCCTACCTGGTCGAGGGGGTCGGCGAGGACTTCTGGCCGGACACCTACGACAAGGGAATCTGTGACGAGGTGATCGCGGTCAGCGATGCCGACTCGTTCCTGATGACCCGCAGGCTGGCGAGCGAGGAGGCGCTGCTGGTCGGGGGCTCGTGCGGGATGGCCGTGGTCGCCGCGCTGCGGGTGGCCGAGCGGGCTGGCCCGGGCGACGTGATCGTCGTGCTGCTCCCCGACGGCGGCCGCGGCTACCTGTCGAAGGTGTTCAACGACGACTGGATGGCCGACTACGGCTTCCTCACCTCCGAGACCGCTGAGCCGCGGATCGCCGACGTGCTCGACCGCAAGCGCGGCCAGCTGCCGCTGTTCGTGCACGCGCACCCCGACGAGACGGTCAGGGCCGTGATCGAGACGCTGCGGGAGTACGACGTCTCCCAGCTGCCCGTGCTGAAGGAGGAACCGCCGGTGATGGCCGCCGAGGTGGTCGGGTCGATCACCGAGCGGGACCTGCTCGACGCCCTGGTCACCGGGCGGGCTGCCCCCGGCGAGCCGGTCTCCGCGCACATGTCGGTACCGCTGCCCATGATCGGGTCAGGCGAGCCGATCAGCGCCGCGGTTGCCGCGCTTGAGAAAGCTGGGGCCGCTGTTGTACTGGTTGATGGCAAGCCGACGGGAATGATCACAAGGCAGGATGTGCTCACGTACCTGGCCGGCTAGCGGTGCCGCCGACGCCGGGCCGACGACCGGAGGGACAGCGCTGATGGCACAGATCGAGCCCGCCGACGGCTTCGAGACCCTGGCGATCCATGCGGGACAGGAACCGGACCCGCAGACCGGCGCGGTGGTACCGCCGATCTACCAGGTGTCGACCTACAAGCAGGACGGCGTCGGCGGCGCGCGCGGCGGCACCATGGCCGGCGCGACCTCGGGGCCGGGGCGCTGGGTCGAGGGCTACGAGTACTCCCGCACGGCCAACCCGACCAGGGGAGCGCTCGAGGAATGCCTGGCCGCGCTGGAGGGCGGGGTCCGGGCGCTGGCGTTCTCCTCGGGGATGGCAGCCGAGGACTGCCTGCTGCGGACGGTGTGCAAGCCCGGTGACCACGTGCTGATCCCGCATGACGCCTACGGCGGCACGTACCGGCTGTTCGACAAGGTCATGGCGGCCTGGGGGGTGACGTATCACCCGGTGCCGGTCTCGGATTCCGCGGCCGTGCGCGCCGCGCTGGCCGCGCACGGCGCCAAGCTCGTCTGGGTCGAGTCGCCGACGAACCCGCTGCTGTCGATCGCGGACATCGCGGCGCTCGCCGAGATCGCGCACTCCGGCGGGGCGCTGCTCGCGGTGGACAACACGTTCGCCTCGCCCTACCTGCAGCAGCCACTGGCGCTCGGCGCCGATGCCGTGATCCACTCCACCACCAAGTACATCGGCGGCCATTCCGATGTGGTCGGCGGCGCGCTGGTGGTCACCGACGCGGACCTGGCCGCCAGACTGGCCTTCCTGCAGAATGCCACCGGTGCGGCTGCCGGGCCGTTCGACGCGTGGCTGACCCTGCGCGGCGTGAAGACGCTCGCGGTCAGGATGGACCGGCATTGCGACAACGGCGCGCAGGTGGCGATCATGCTGGCCAGCCACCCGGCCGTCGCGCGGGTCTACTATCCGGGCCTCGCGGACCACCCCGGTCACGAGGTGGCGGCCAAGCAGATGCGCGGCTTCGGCGGCATGGTCTCGTTCCGGCACGCGGGCGGCCCCCAGGCGGCGGTCGAGATGTGCGGCCGGACCAGGTTGTTCACCCTGGGCGAGTCGCTCGGCGGGGTGGAGTCCCTGATCGAGCACCCGGGCCGGATGACGCATGCCTCGGCGGCCGGCTCGCCGCTTGAGGTGCCTGCCGACCTGGTCAGGCTCTCGGTCGGGATCGAGAACGGCGACGATCTGGTCGAGGACCTCCGCGCCGCCCTCGCGGATCCACGGGACATCGTGCCTCGCTGATGCTGCGAATCACGACATCGACGGGCCACGATGTCGATCGGAGAAGCCGTCGTCGGTCTCCTCGACCCGGTAGCGCAGGATCAGCCCGTCGCTGCACAGCTCGTCGGCGATCGTCAGCACGGTGGCCCTGATCCGCCGGTCGTCGGGGGGCAGGAAGCCGAGCAGCGGCATCAGCAGCAGCGACGCGTCAAGCGCCGTGGTGCCGTAGTGCTGGCAGAACACGCCGCGCTCGTCGAGGGCGTGGGCGCAGATGTCCGCGTGGATCTCGTCGGCCGCGCGCCGCCAGCGCCCGGCCGCCTCCTGGTCGTCCCTGATCCTGGCCAGCCGCGCGCCCCGGTCGGCGGCCACCCAGCACATCAGCTTCGATGAGGTGAAGTGCTTCGGCTCGCCCCTGACCTCCCAGATCCCGCGGTCAGGCTCGCGCCAGTGCGCGAGCGCCTGCTCGACCTGGTGCCTGGCCAGCCGCCACACCCGGTCCTCCAGCCAGTCCCTCGACCCGGCGTGCAGGTACAGCGAGTCGAGTACCGCGCCCCAGACGTCGTTCTGCCGCTGGCTGTAGGCGGCGTTGCCGATCCTGACCGGCCTGGCGCCCTGGTAGCCGCCCAGGTGGCCGAGCTCGAGCTCGTCGAGCTGGCGTGACCCGTCGATGCCGTAGACGATCTGGAGATCGTCGGGATCGTCGTCGAGCAGGTCGGTGATGAACGCGAAGTAGTCGTTCGCCTCCCACTCGAAGCCCAGGGTGAACAGGCCCCACAGCGCGAAGGTGGCATCCCTGATCCAGCTGAACCGGTAGTCGAAGTTCCGCTCGCCGCCCGGCGCCTCCGGCAGCGAGGTGGTCGCCGCCGCGGCGATGGCGCCGGTCGGGGCGAAGGCCAGGCCCTTCAGCGTCAGCGCGCTGCGGGTCAGGTAGCTGCGCCAGCGGTGGTCGGGCACGTTCCCGCGGGCCAGCCGGTGCCGCCAGTGGTGCGCGGTCCACAGCTCGCGGTCACGCGCCTGCGCGTAGTCGGCCGGGGGCGGCACGTGGCCCCAGGACAGCGCGCAGAAGCGGGTGTCACCCTCGCGCAGCAGGGTTCTGGCCTGGGCGCTTGGGCCCTCGATGCCGATCCGGATGTCGGAGGTGAGCATGACGGTCAGGTCGTCACCCGCCTGGGCGGCCACCTGGTGGAAGCCCCGGTCGGCGTAGCTCCACTGGCAGTGCTGGCGGCCGTAGTCGAAGGCGGGCCGGCAGTCCATGGCGAGCTGTCGTAGCCGTTGATGCACCGGACGGTGCGCGGCAGGATGTGCTCGGCGTCGTAGTCGGTGGGCGGCCTCTCGAGGACCATGGTGCCCGCCAGGTACCGGCGGTCGGCGGGCACGGCGCGGTCGGTCGGCCCGAGCCTGAACCAGCCGGCGTCCCGGTCGAGCAGCGCGCCGAAGACGCTCGGCCCGTCCAGTCGCGGCAGGCACATCCACTCCACCGAGCCGCTCGGCGCGACCAGCACGGTGACGCCGCAGTCGGACAGGAACGCGTAGTCGGCGATCGGCGGGTACGGCGACGGCGCGTCGTGCAGGGCCGGGATGGTCCACGGTGTCACCGCCGGTAAGTACCCGCCCGGCGGCGAGCTACGTACGGTCAGCTGTTCCAGATCATCAGCACCAGGATGACCAGCCAGATCAGGCTGACTACCCCGCCGATCATGGCGATGCGGCCGCGCTCCACGGTGGCCAGATGGACGGCGCCGTTCCCGGACGCCTGGGCGGCCTGCGGCGCGGCCACGCCTGGCTGCCGGTCAGGGCCGTCGGCCGCCGCCTCCGGCTCGGCGGGCGCGTCGGTCACCGCGGCCATGGCGGCCAGGGCGGTCCCCGCGGCTTCCTCCAGTGCCTTGATCGCCTTGCGCTGGTCCCTGACGATCAGGGCAAGAAGCACGATCGCGACCACGAACAGCGTGGCCGAGATGATGATCCACGGCTTGCTCGCCTCATTCAGCATCGACGCCAGCGCCATGCCGGCGATGAGCACGCCAAGCGAGCCGAGCATGAAGACGAAGGTGATCCTGGCCAGGTAACGAACAATGCGCAGCTCGCGCTGCCTGATGTAGCGCGGCGTCGACATGATCGCCAAGGTCACCGGGCCGATCGTGAACACGACGAACGCGACGTGCAGCCACAGGACCAGGTGCTGGGAGAAAGACATGGGGCCGAGTCTAGAACTCAGCTGATCGGATTCACCGCTGCGTCCGCATTTGCCGCGCGGCGCGCGGCCGGCCCGGCGGGAATCGGGTGCCGGGCCGGGCCGTCAGGCCCGGCCCGGCACCTCCGCGCTGCCAACCCACTCCTGCCACGCCCGTGGCGTGGATGCGACCCGCTCTCGCAGCGGGGGCTGTGCGCTGGCGAGCTAGCTCAGCTTGACTTGCGGTTCGCCAGCCATGCGCCGGCGAGGGCTGCGATGCCGACGACCGCGCTGATCGAGCCGCGGATGCCGTGGCTGCCGCTGTTGACCTTGCCGGAGTGGCCGATCGAGTCGAGCGGGCCCATGCCCACGCCGGCGAAGAACAGCACGGCAAGGATGATCAGCACGACGCCGACGACGGCGAGGGCGATAACCAGCGGCCGCCTCGAGCCGGAGTTTCCGGCAACGGATCCAGAACTCACTTCTTCCTCCATGAGGGGTTGGATTTACTTCGATTCCCATCCCATATGGGCGGGCCGCGCGCCTCGCCTGGGAGATGGCTACTGCCGGAGGCTACTACGAACCGGGTGAACAGAAGGGCTTACTTTGCGAAAGCGGCTCATTTCGGCAACTCTCTGTTCTTACCTGCGTTCCCGGCGTGACCGCAGGAAGTCGCTGACCACGTACTCGCCCAGGCTGTCCGGCATCGCGCGCAGCACCCGGCCGCCGTTGCGCCTGGCTACCTCTTCAACGAACGAGGTCAGCCGTTCGTCGTCAGCGAGCATGAAGATATTCAAGGTCGCCTGCCGCCTGGTCATCTTGTCGACCTCAGCCAGCGTCAGCTCGAGCGTCTCCGGCGACGGCGGCCAGTCGAACCAGGACCTGCCGTCCCTGCGCAGGTGCGCGGTCGGCTCGCCGTCGGTGATGATCAGCACCACGGGGTTGTGCTCGGGGCGGCGGTCGAGGAACCGGCCGGCCAGAACGAGCGCGTGATGCAGGTTTGTGCCCTGCACCATGTCCCAGGCGAGCCCGGCCAGGTCGGTCTCCTTGAGTTCTCTGGCGTAGTTCGAGAAGCCGATGACCTGGAGCGAGTCCTGCGGGAACCTGGTGCGCACCAGCGAGTACAGCGCCAGTGCGGTCTGCTTGGCCGAGCTCCAGGTGCCGCGCAGCGCCATCGAGTAGGAAAGGTCGACGAGCAGGCAGATCGCGGCTGACGCCCGCCGCTCGGTCTCGCCGATCTCGAAATCGCTGACCGACAGCCGCACCGCGGTGCGCCCGCCAGCGTCGGGCGCCGCCGTGTCGCCGGCGTCGCGCGCCAGGCCGGGGACGCCACCGCGCAGCAGCGCGTTGCGCACCGTCGACGCCGGGTCGATGGCCTGCTCGTCACCGAATCGCCACGGCCTGGTTGACCCGGTCAGCTCGCCGGCCTGGCCGACGTCGCGCTGGTCGTGGTCGCCGTAGCCGCCCTCGGCGAGCTTGGCGAACACCTTGCGCAGCGCGGTATCGCCGAGCCGCCGCACAGCCTTGGGAGTGAGCTCGAGCCTGCCGTCGTTGCTGACCAGGTAGCCCTGCCGCTCGAGCTCGCGCTCGATCTGCCTGAGGGCCTCCATGTCGTCCACGGCCTGGCGGCCGAGCGCGCGCCTGACGGCCTCCTCGTCGATGTCGTCGAGCCTGGCGCCCGGGTAGTCCTGGCGCAGCGCCTGCTCGAGGTCGGCCAGGTCGGCGAGCTCGGCCACCGCGCTGGTGGCCTCGCCGAGGCCGAGCGGGTCGGAGCCGGTCATCCGCTCCCTGCCGCGCGAGTTCCCGTCGATGTCAGGCCGACGCGCCCGCAGCGCGTCGGCCAGCCGTGCCATCTGCATGGCCAGCCCGGCGTCCTCGAGCGCCTGCGCCATCAGCCCGGCCAGCTCGTCGCGCTGCTCGTCGGTGAGCGAGTTGAGCAGTCGCTGGGCTGCCGCCATCCGGCGCACCAGGGAGTCCACGAGCTGCTCAAGGTTCTCTGGCGAGTCAGGGAAGAACTCGCCGTAGCGCTCCATGAACTCATCGAAGTCCTGCTGGGTGTGCTCGCCGCGGGCGTCGGCTTCGAGCATGTCGGTCAGCGCCGCCATCATCTCGCTGACCCGCTGCATGCCCTCGGCGTTGGACTGCGACATCGCCTCCTTGATGCCGCGGAACTGGCTGTCCAGCACCTCGCGCCGCAGCAGGTCCTTGAGCTGCGCGAACGTCTCCGCTGCCGCCTGGCTGCGCCACTGGTAGTCGGCGAGCTCCCTGATCGCACCCGCGGTGTCGCCGGGCAGCGCGTCAAGCTCGGCCTCGCGCATCCTCGCGTCGTCGCTCGGGTCGGGGAACAGCTCTGCGCGCTCCTGCCCGATCGCGGTGTCGAGCAGCGCCCTGGCCTGCTCGAGTATGCCGTCGAGCCGGCCGCTGCGGCGCAGCTCCCGCTGGCGCTCCCTGACCTGGCGCATCAGGTCGTCCAGGCCGCGCTGGCCGCTCAGTCCCTGCCTCAGCAGGTCCCGCAGCGCGCTCGAGATGTCCTCGCCGTTGATCACCGACTCGCCGAGCGCGTCCACCGCGCCGCGGACGTCGTAGGGCGGCGCGAGCGGGTCGGGCCCGTCCTGGTACGGGCCGTACCGGTACCTGCTCACGGTGCCTCAGCCACGGTAGATGGCAGCGCCATCGACGACGTCCTTGGACAGCCGGCGCATCAGGTACAGGCCCTCGAGCGCGAACTCGACCGCGGCGGCCGCCCGGCCGGGCGACTCGCCGCCGTCGCCGTCCAGCCGCTCCATGATCCTGGCCAGCCCCGGCACCTCGCCGATCCGGCGGAGCAGCTCGGCGGCAGGCACCAGGTCGGACGACTCGACACTCTCGCCCTCGGCGAACTTGGCCACCAGGCCGGACAGGTCCACGCTGCCCAGGTGGGCGCGGAAGGTGTCGGCGGTGGCGCGGCGCAGCAGGTGCTCGAGTACCTCGGCCTCCCGGCCCTCCTCGCTCACCTCGAACTCGACCTTGCCTCGCAGCGTGGTCACGATGGCCGGCAGGTCACAGATCCTGGCGACCGCCTGATCCTCGCCGCTGATCGCGGCGCGCCTGACCGCTGCCGCCACCGCTGCCTCGGCGGCGGCAATCGCGAACCTGGCCGAGACGCCGGAGCGGGCGTCCACGGCCGGCGAGGTACGGACCAGCCTTGTGAATCTCGCGATCACCTCGACCAGGTGCCGCGGCAGCACGGCGTCCTGCGCGTCGCCGCCCCAGGTGATCTCGGCCTCCTGGTGGACCACGGCGAGCTCGTCCTCCAGCGACTGCGGGTAATGGGTGCGGATCTCGGCGCCGAACCTGTCCTTGAGCGGGGTGATGATCCGGCCGCGGTTGGTGTAGTCCTCCGGGTTCGCGCTGGCCACAAGCAGGAGGTCGAGCGGCAGCCGCAGCGCATAGCCGCGGACCGCGATGTCGCGCTCCTCGAGCACGTTGAGCAGCGACACCTGGATCCGCTCGGCCAGGTCGGGTAGCTCGTTCAGGCAGAAGACGCCGCGGTTGGTGCGCGGCACCAGGCCGTAGTGGATGGTCTCGGGGTCGCCGAGCGTCCGGCCCTCGGCCACCTTGACCGGGTCGATGTCGCCGATCAGGTCGCCGACGCTGGTATCCGGCGTGGCGAGCTTCTCGCCGTATCGCATGTCCCTGCTGCGCCAGCTGACCGGCAGGTCGTCACCAAGCTCGGCGGCGAGCCGACGGCAACGCACGCAGACCGGGGCGAACGGGTGGTCGTTGATCTCGCATCCGGTGATGACCGGCGACCACTCGTCGAGCAGCCCGGTCAGCGTGCGGATCAGGCGGGTCTTGCCCTGGCCGCGCTCGCCAAGCAGGATCACGTCGTGGCCGGCGATCAGGGCGCGCTCCAGATGCGGGCGGACCGTGTCGTCGAAGCCGAGAATGCCGGGAAACGGGTCCTCGCCCGCCCGCAGCCTGGCGAGCAGGTTCCGCCTGACCTCGTCCTTGACGGTGGAGTACCGATAACCGGCCACGCGCAGCTCGCCCAGCGTGGCGACTGCCGGAGCGGGTGAGGCTGCGGTGGCTGCTGCTGACTCGCTATGTGGCTGCACCATTCGACACTATCCGCGAACTGGCAGCCTGGCGACTCGGCGGCGAGCCGCCCGGCCGCCGCCGGGGAGGCGCGCATGGCGAAGGTTCTGGTCACCGGAGCGGCCGGATTCATCGGCGGCTACCTGGTCAGGCAACTGCTCGCGGACGGCCACGATGTGGTCGGCGTGGACGACTACTCCAAGTACGGCCCGGTACGCCGGGCGCACGACGACCACCCGAGGTACCGGCTGGTGCGGGCCGACGCGCGGGACGCCGACGTGCTGTCGGCCCAGCTTGAGGGCTGTGATCACCTCGTTGCCTGCGCGGCCCTTGTCGGCGGGATCGGGTACTTCCACGCCCGTCCCTATGACCTGCTGGCGGCCAACGAGCGGATCGCGGCGAGCACCTGCGACGCCGCCATCGCGGCGCACCGCGACGGCACGCTGGCCAAGGTGACCTACCTCTCCTCGTCGATGGTCTACGAGTCGGCCGACCGCTGGCCGTCGGCCGAGGGCGACGAGCGCACGATCGCGCCGCCCGCCTCCTCGTACGGCTTCTCCAAGCTCGCCGTGGAGTACTTCGCCAGGGCGGCGTGGCAGCAGTACGGCCTGCCGTACACGATCGTGCGGCCGTTCAACTGCGTGGGCACCGGCGAGATGCCCGTCGCCG
>Ga0335077_10009263_pt1 | contig 12213 bp, 9 predicted proteins | sample Lox_Sample_31_FD_207151 | JGI IMG/M metagenome (GOLD analysis project Ga0335077, IMG submission 207151) | Soil microbial communities from Loxahatchee National Wildlife Refuge, Florida, United States - Lox_Sample_3.1 | ecosystem: Environmental > Terrestrial > Soil > Wetlands | place: USA: Florida...
CGCCGCGATACTTGGCGCCGGCGATCAGCGCGCCCATGTCGAGCGCCACGATGCGCCTGCCCTTCAGCCCTTCCGGCACGTCGCCGCGGACGATGCGCAGCGCCAGCCCTTCCACGATGGCTGTCTTGCCCACGCCGGGCTCGCCGATCAGCACCGGGTTGTTCTTGGTGCGGCGGCTCAGCACCTGGATCACGCGCCGGATTTCTTCGTCGCGCCCGATTACCGGATCGAGTTTCCCCTGCGAGGCCAGCCGGGTCAGGTCGCGACCGTAGCGCTCCAGCGCTTCGTAGGTGGCCTCCGGATTCGGCGACGTGACGCGCTGGCTGCCCCGCACTTCGCGCAGCGCCTGCATCAGCCGCTCGCGCGTGAGGCCCGCTTCCTTCAACACGCGGCCCGCCGCGCCCCGGTCTTCGAGCGCCGCCAGCATCGTGTGCTCCACCGAGATGTACTCGTCCTTCAACTGGCGCGCTTCCTCCTCGGCGCGCTCGAGCAACGAGTTCAGCCGGTGCGTGACGTAGACGTGGCCGGGCTCGGTGGCTGTCCCGGACACTTTAGGCATGCGGTCGAGTTCCGCTTCCAGGCGCTGGCGGAGCGTCCCCAGGTTGACATCCGCCTTCTCGAGCACCGAGGGCGCCAGGCCGCCGGGCTGCTCGAGCAACGCGGCCAGCAGATGCTCCACGTCGATCTGTTGATGGCCGTGCCGGCTGGCGAGGCTTTCCGCCGCCCGCACCGCCTGTTGCAGCTTTTCGGTAAAGCGGTTGAAGTCCATACCTAATCATTAAATATAGGGACAGGCCGCGGCACAAGCGCGCGGCCCCCGCAGGTTGTGCGCCGCCGCCCCGGACGGCCGGGCCGAAATCGCCGAGAATAACACTTGTTACTCGCTCCAATCCGGTATATAACCTTGTTAAGTCTTCAGAAAGGCCGATTGCGGCGGCCCTGCTGAACGCCAGGTTCACCATGCCGGACCCTAAAGCAGGGGTGTTCGATAGCAGCGCGAACCCGATCGGGCGCGAGGATCCCGAACTGGCGATTACGGCGTCTCTCCTGCGCCGGCTCATGCAGGTGATGGTAGTGGTCTGGGTGCTGTACTTCGGTGTCGGGGAGCCGTTTCTGTTCGTTAACAAGCGGGGCGCCCTGATTCTCGGCGTTATCGGCGCTGTCATGCTGTTGCTGATTCCCGAGTGGCTGCGCCGCAAGGGCCGCTTCCGGGCCGGGGCGTGGACACTGGTGCTCAGCGGAACCACGCTGGGGGCCGTTTACGTCTTCCTTTCCGGCGGCATCCGGCATCCCGGCTGCCTCATGCAGATCGTCGCCATCCAACAGGGAGCGCTGCTGCTGGGGCGCCGCGGCGCGCTGGCGTCATTGCTTCCGGCGCTGGCCGCGGACCTCGCCTACGTGGTCCTCACGGCGTTGGGCTACCACGAGCCATACGTTTTTCCAACGCCTCCGGTCGTGGCGTGGTGCCTCGTGCTCGGCGTGTGCGCCTTCACCGCCGCCCCGCTCGATTACGTTCTCGGCAGCCTGGTTACGGCGCTCGGCACCGCGCGGCGTGAGCTGGCCCGCCGCCGCGAAGCCGAGGATGCGCTGCGCGCGAGCGAAACCGCTTACCGCACGCTGTTCGAGCAAAGCCCGTTCTCGGTCGCTCTGACCGACCGGGCCGGCCATTTCGTCGACGTCAATGAGCATTTCTGCAAGCGTGTCCAGATGCCTCATTCCGCGATCATCGGCAAGACCGCGCTGGATCTCGGCCTGGTGGACCACCGGCAATATGAGGAGTTCAGTGAGGCGCTCAACCGGGCGGGCGGGTCCCTTCAGCTGTATGAGGCCACGTTCCGGAGACCGGACGGCGGCGCAACTCATGCCCTGGTTTCGGCCTGCGTCATCGAGATGCAAGGCCAGGAGTACGTGCTGGCCACGTCGAACTACATCACCGAGCGCGTGCGGGCAGAAGCGGCGCTGCGGGATAGCGAAGCCCGCTACCGGCGCATCGTCGACACCACCAACGAAGGCATCTGGTCGGTGGACGAAAACGGGGTCACCAACTTTGTCAACCGCCGCTTTGCCGAAATGCTCGGCTACCGGCCGGAGGAGATGATCGGCCAGAGCCTGCTCTCCTTCATCTTCCCGGAGGACATCCCGTTCTACGAAGAGCGCGTGGCCAGCCTGCGGCGCGGCGAATCGAGCGTCGCCGAGAAGCGCCTCCGCCGCCGCGACGGCGCCGAACTGTTCACGCTGGCCTCCAATACGCCGATCGTCGACGAGGCGGGCGGGTTCAAGGGCGCGTTCGTGATGCTGATCGACATCACGGCGCAAAAGCGCGACCAGGCGGAACACGAGAAACTTCGCCAGCAACTGGAGCACTCGCAGAAGCTGGAATCGCTCGGCCGCCTGGCCGGCGGCGTGGCCCACGACTTCAACAACCTGCTGACCGTCATCAACGGCTACAGCGAAATGCTGATCAAGGATTTTCCGGAGGACGATTCGCGGCTGCACGCAATTCGAGAGATTCGCGAGGCGGGCGAACGCGCGGCCGCGCTCACCAGGCAGTTGCTCGCCTTCGGCCGGCGCCAGATCGGCCGCCCCCGCCCGATCGACCTGAACGCCCTGATTTCCGGGGACGAGAGCATGCTGCAGCGCCTCATCGGCGAGGACATCCTGCTCGAAACCAGCCTTGACCCGGCGCTTGAACCGGTCGAGGCCGATCCCGGCCAGATGAACCAGGTGCTGCTCAACCTGGCGGTGAACGCGCGCGACGCCATGCCGGGCGGCGGCAAGCTGATCCTGGCCACCGCCAACGCCCGCTTCGACGGCCTGAACGCGCCGCCGGATTGCCAACCCGGCTGCTATGTGAGGTTGACCGTGGCCGACACCGGCGCCGGCCTGGATGACGAAGCCATGCGGCACCTCTTCGAGCCGTTCTTCACCACCAAGCCCAGCGGCCACGGAACCGGTCTCGGACTCGCCACCGTCTATGGCATCGTCAGCCAGGGCGGCGGCTCCATCCGCGTGCACAGCGAGCCGGGCAAGGGATGCACCTTCGAAATCCTCCTGCCCTGCGCCAAGGGGCCCGTGGAACCCGTTCCCGCCTCCGCGCTGGAGGAGCCGCACAATCAGGGCGGCGTCACCGTGCTGGTGGTGGAAGACCAGGACGCCGTGCGCGGCTTTGCCTGCCTGGCGCTCCGCGCCTGCGGATACCACGTCCTCGAAGCCGCCAATGGCGAGGAGGCGCTGCGCATCGCCGAATCCCTCCCCGGCGGCTGCCAGCTCGTGGTCACCGATGTCGTCATGCCCGGCATGTCCGGCAAGGCGCTGGCCGAGGAACTGCACGCCCGCTGGCCGGCCATCAAGGTGCTGTTCATGTCCGGCTACCCCAACGAGGTGATTCTCCGGCACGGCGTGATGGACGGCGCCGTCAATTACCTGGAGAAGCCGTTCACGCCGTCCCAGCTGGCGGCCAAGGTCCGCGAGGTGATGGGGTAACGCGCCCGCCGCGCGTTCGCGCCGGAGATGCGCCGCTGTACTAACCTGTAAGTTTGATCCCCTACCGCTCTCTGTTCAGCGCCGGCACCACGCCGCTCGAGCCGTGGTGGTCGCGCTGGCGCCCCACCGTCCGCTACCTGATGGAGACGGAGGCGCACGTCTACGCGCTCGCGGTTTCGGCCAGCGTGCTGCTGGCCTTCTTCCCGTTCATGATGGTGATGATCTCGCTGTGCCGCGACGTTCTGCACTGGCCGGCCGCCGTCGATGCCATCTACATCGCCATCCGCGACGCCTTTCCCGGCAACTCGGGCAGCGTGGTGGCCCAGAACCTCCTGCCATGGATGGTGCCGCGCATGCCGGTCCTGTCCGTTTTCCTCCTGCTGGTGACGTCGAACGGCATTTTCGAGCCGCTCGAAGTGGCGCTCAACCACACCTGGGGCGTCACCAGGAATCGCCCTTACTGGAAGAACCAGCTCATCAGCCTGGGCATGGTGTTCGTGTGCGGCACGCTGGTCCTGATCTCGCTGGCCTTCACCGCGTATGGCCGCGAGTGGGTCGCCACGTGGGCCGGCAAGGGCGCGCTGGCCGCCTGGTTGACCCTCCTGCTGTTCAAGGTCGCCGCCGTGCCGGCCACCATCTTCATGCTGTTCCTGATTTACTGGCTGCTGCCGAACCGCAAGGTGGATCCGGTGGAAGTGATGCCGGCCGCTATTTGGGTGGGTCTCGCGCTCGAAATGCTCAAATACGTGAATATCCTCATCCGCCCGCTGTTGATGGACAAACTGGCCAGCGAATATCACATGTTTCAGTACACGGTGACGATTGTGCTGGGCAGCTTCGTCGCGTCGCTGGTCGTATTGGCCGGCGCCGAATTCGCCGCCCGCGGCGGCAGCGCCCCTCAAGCGGCCCAAGAGCACGCGTGATGATGGCACCCGTGTCCGGCTGACAGCCGGTGCGACCGCCGGTCATTTTTTGAGAGCGTCGATCAGCGCGGGCACTACCTGGAACAGGTCGCCGACAATGCCGTAGTCGGCGATCTCGAAGATCGGCGCATCGGCGTCTTTGTTGATGGCGACCACCGTGCGCGCGCCCTTCATTCCCACCAGGTGCTGAATGGCTCCGGAGATGCCGACGGCCATATACAGCTTCGGCGCCACGGTCTGCCCGGAGCTGCCCACCTGGCGCTCCATGGGGAGCCAGCCCGCGTCGCAAATGGGCCGCGACGCGGCGAGCTCGGCTCCCAGCGCTTTGGCGAGGTTCTCGATCAGCGGAATGTTGCCGGCCTCTTTGATGCCGCGGCCGACGGAGACGATCAGCTCCGCCGCGCTCAGATCCACCGCGCGCTGCGATTCGCGAAACGGCTCACCCGGCCGCGTGCGGATACCGGAAGGCGAAAGCGCCGGCGCGACGGCTTCCACCGCGGCGCTGCCTGCCACTACCCGGTCGGCGCGGTAAGCGCCGGCCTGCAAGGATGCGAAGTGCGGCGCGGCGCCCGAAAAACACACGTCCACGTTCACCTTGCCCTGGAAGAGCTGCCGCACCAGGGTCAGCGTGCCGCCCTCCACGCGGTGCGCCACCACGTCGCTCACCGCTATGCGGTCGAGCCGGGTCGCCAGCTTGGGGAGAAAATCGCGGACCTGGTAAGTGTGCGGGAACAGCACCAGCGCCGGCTTCGAGCGATCGATGTGTTCCGCCAGCGCCAGCGTGAATGCATCCGGCGTGTATTCCTTCAGCAGCTCATGCTCGAGCGCATAGACCCTGTCGAGCCGCTTGGCGGCCAGCTCCTTCGCCAGCGCGTCGACGCCGTGGCCCAGCACCGCCGCCGAAGCCGTGGTGCCCAATTCCTCCGCCATCTGCTGCGCCGCCGCCAGGGTTTCGAAGGACATGCGGTGCCACTGGCCGCCGCGCTGTTCCAAAACCGCGAGTACGCTCATAGGACGCGCGCCTCGAACCGCAGCTTCTCGACCAGTTGCGCGGCGGCTTGTTTGGGATCGCCCTCGAACAATTGCGTGCGCTTGGTGCGCTCGGGCAGATACAGGCGCTCGACCGAGATCGAGGGCGCGCCCGGCTCGACGCCCAGGCTCGCCGCCGTGACGCGCCGCACCTCCTTCGATTTGGCCTTCTTGATGCCCATCAGCGTGGCGTAGCGCAGCTTGCCGATGCCCGATTGCACGGCGATGAGCGCCGGCAGCGGCATTTCGACGTGCTGGAACCAGCCGTCTTCCAACTCACGCTTGACGCGGATGACGCCCGGTAGCGCCTCGATTTCCATGATGATGGTCGAGTGCGGCAGGCCGAGCAGTTCGGCCAGAATGACGCCGGTCTGGCCATAGCCGAGATCTTCGGATTGCAGGCCGGTGAGGACCAGGTCCGGCGCTTCGCTCTTCACCGCCGCGGCGAGCTGTCGCGCGCGCGCCAGCGGGTCAAGCGCCGTGGCGTCTTCTTCGATGTGAATGGCGCGGTCGGCGCCCTTGGCCAGCGCTTCGAGAATGGCCTTCGCGGCGCGCGCGGGCCCGGCGCACAGGGCAATCACCTCGCCGCCGTGCTTCTCCTTCAACCGCAGCCCGGCTTCCAGCGCGTAGGCATCGGGCTCGTTGATTTCGTACTCCAGGCCCTCTTCTTCGATCCACCGCCCCGACGCCGCGACGCGCAGTTGCGAATCGCGCGCGGGCACCTGCTTGATGGCAACGACGATCTTCATGGTGGCGCGGGCTTCAGCCTGCTGTGCCGGCATTCGTGCCGGCATTTCCTAACGAAATACTCTATTCAGAATACCGCTTGAAGATCAGGCAGCCGTTGGTGCCGCCGAAACCGAAGCTGTTGGAGAGCGCGTATTCCATTTTCATCGGCCGCGCCTGGTTGGGCACGTAATCCAGGTCGCATTCGGCGTCCGGGTTTTCGTGGTTGATGGTCGGCGGCGCCACCTGGTCGCGCAGCGCCAGCACCGTGATGCCGGCTTCGATGCCGCCGGAGCCGCCCAGCAAGTGGCCGGTCATCGACTTGGTGGAACTGACCGCCAGCTTGTAGGCGTGCTCGCCGAACGCCCGCTTGATGGCCGTGGTCTCCGCCCGGTCGCCCACCTCGGTCGAAGTGCCATGCGCGTTGATGTAGTCCACTTGTTCGGCGGCGATCCCGGCGTCGCGCAGGGCATTGCGCATCACGCGGTAGGCGCCATCCCCATCGGGCGACGGCGCGGTGACGTGAAACGCGTCGCCGCTCATGCCGTAGCCGACGATCTCGGCCAGGATGCGCGCCGACCGGCGCCGCGCGAACTCCAGTTCCTCGAGCACCAGAATGCCGGCGCCCTCACCCACCACGAAGCCGTCCCGGTCGCGGTCCCACGGGCGCGAGGCGCGCTCCGGCTCGTCATTCCGCGTCGAAAGCGCCCGCATCGCGGCGAACCCGCCGATCGACATCGGCGTCACCGCGCCTTCCGTGCCGCCGCAGATCATGGCATCCGCGTCGCCGCGCTCGATGATGCGGAACGAATCGCCGATGCAGTGCGCGCTCGTCGTGCAGGCGGTGGCGGTGGCGGAGTTGGGTCCTTTGGCCCCGAAGCGGATCGAGACGTACCCGGAGGCCAGGTTCACGATCGTGGCCGGAATGAAAAACGGCGAGATGCGCCGCGGACCGTGTTCCAGCAGCGTCTGATGCTCGCGCTCGATGACTTCGAACCCGCCGATCCCGCTGCCGATGTAGACGCCCACCGTTTCCGCGGCCTCCGGCGTCACCTGCAGGCCGGAGTGCGCCATCGCGCAGTCCGACGCCGCGATGGCGAACTGGATGAAGCGCCCCATCTTCTTGACTTCTTTTTTTTCGATGTAGCGGGAAGGATCGAATCCCTTGACTTCTCCGGCAATGCGGCAGGAGAAAGCCGACGCATCGAACTGGGTGATGGGACCAATGCCGCTCTTGCCGGCCCGAATGGCCGCCCAGGACCCTTCGGTTCCAATCTCGAGCGGCGTCACCAACCCGACGCCGGTCACTACCACTCTTCTCGTCAAGTAAGGTCTCCCTGAGAAAAGCGGCTACTTTTTGGCAGTCTTGTTTTCGATGTAGTCGACAGCGTCCTTGACGGTCTGGATCTTTTCGGCATCCTCATCGGGAATTTCCAGCTCGAAGGCTTCTTCGAAGGCCATCACGAGCTCGACGATATCGAGCGAATCCGCGCCCAGATCGTCCACGAACGACGCATTGCTGTCGACCTGGCTCTCGTCGACGCCTAACTGCTCAACGATGATCTGCTTTACCTTCTGCTCTACTAACGCCATGCACTCCTCCTGGGATATGCGAACGCGATGATTTTAGCTGCCTTTGCGCAGATTTCGCAAGTGATGGGCCGCGGTAGCGCCCCTCCCATGCAGCTTGCCCATGGGTGAATCCGGAAACTCCATTCTGTCACACTTCGGTGGGAACTTTTGGCGGCTTTCGGTGTCCATTCCAGCATGGAGAGGGACGACGGCTCAACCGCGATTCCGGTGCTCGAGGCGCGCGCGCTCGCCAAACGCTACGGCGGCTTCCGCGCGGTTCGCGACGTCAGCTTCTCCATCCGGGCCGGAGAACTGCTCGGCGTGGTGGGCCCCAACGGCGCCGGCAAGAGCACCATCGTGCGAATGCTCACCGGTCTGACGGAGCCGACCTCGGGCAGCGTGCTGTTCCGCGGCGAACCCGTCGCCCGGAATCTCGAGACCTACAAACGCAGCCTGGGCTACGTGCCCGAGGCGCCCGACCTCTACGGCTTTCTGACCGGCTGGGAATACCTGGAAATGGTCGCCACGCTGCGCGGCCTCGAGCGGCACCGCTTCCGCGCCAAGGCCGAAGCCATGCTCGAAGGCCTCACCTTGTTCCCCCACCGGCACAGCCCCATCGCCGGGTATTCGAAAGGCATGCGGCAGCGCATCGTGGTGATTTCGGCGCTGCTCGACGATCCCGCGCTGCTCATCCTCGACGAGCCGTTTTCCGGCCTCGACGTCACCAGCGCCCTGGTGCTGCGGCGCCTGATCGGGATGCTCGCCCGCGCTGGCAGGGCCATTCTGTTCTCCTCGCCGGTTCTCGAACAGGTGGACCAGTTGTGCACGCACCTCCTCCTGCTGCGGCACGGTTCCGTGGTCGCCGCCGGGACGATCGAGGAGATGCGCGCCGGCCCGGCGGGCAGCGCTGGCGACCTCAGCCTCGAAACGCGCGTGATGCGCTTGACCGAACAGGTGGACGCCGATGAAATCGCACAACATCTTCTCGCGGCGGCGATGGCGCCTGCGCGCTGACCGGCTGTCGCGCACGCCGCTGGTCCGCCTGACGCGGCATTTTCTCGCCCGCCTGGTCCACAGCGGCGAGGACGACGGGGCGGGCTTCAACCTGGGCGCGGGCGGCCTGCTCGGCCTGCTGGCCGCTCCCGGCGCCTTCCAGAGCTTCGTGATGATCAACAAGTACTCGACGCTGCTGGATTTCCTGTTCCATCGCCCGCGCCAGGATTACTACCTCACCTCGGTTCCCGATAAATACCTGTTTCTCTCCATCGCCATGGCGGTCACCGGAATCGTCACCGTGCTGAAGTGGGACCGCATTCTGCCCGACGCCCAGGATTACCTCAACCTGGTGCCGCAGCCCATCCGCCCGCGCACCATTCTGGCCGCCAACGTGGCCGCCATCGGGATCGCGGTGGTGCTGTTCGTGGTGGTTGCCAATGCGTTCTCCACCGTGCTCTTCCCCGCGTTCGTGACGGCGGCCGCGGCGCAAGCCGGTTTGCCCGAGCTGCTGCGCTTCGTCGCGGTCCACGCTGCCGTGATGGCGCTGGCCAGCCTCTTCACCTTCTGCTCGGTCTTCACCGTGCTCGGCGTGGTTGGCGCCGTGCTGCCGCGGCGGGCGTTTCAAGCGGCGTCTTCCTGGTTGCGCGGCGTGATGGTGGTGGCGTTTCTCATGCTGCTGCCGAACGGCACGGCGGCGCCGGCGCTGCTTGGCGAGCTGGCCCGGCGTCCCGATTCGCCGCTGCGCTGGCTTCCCTCGCTCTGGTTCCTCGGCCTCTACCAGTCGCTGCAGCACAAGGCCACGCCGCAGCTTCAGGCGCTGGCGCAACTGGCGCTGCCCGCCACCGCGGCCCTGTTCGTTTGCATGGCGGCGGCCTATGCAGTCAGCTACCGCCGCCGGTTCCGCGCCGTGCTGGAATCGGGGCGCCGCGCCGCCGGCTTGCGCGGCTTCCGCCTGGCGCCGGCCGTCCTCGATGGGTTCGCTCCGCGCACGCCGGGTTTCGAACGCGCCTGCCACCGGTTCGCGGTGCGCGCCCTGCTACGCAACGAATCGCATCGCCTGTGCCTGGCGGTCGCGCTGGGTTTGGGCTGGCTGCTCGCGCTGCAAAGCCTCACCGGCGTTCCCGGCGCCGCCGCGCCGTCGCCGGCCGTGTTCGAGGGTCCGCTGGTCGCGGCCTACCTGCTCGCCTTGGCATTGCGGCTGGCGTTTGAAATGCCCGCGTCCCTGCCCGCGAGTTGGATCTACCGTTCGCTCGTCGATCCGCTCGGCAACCAGACCCTCGGCGTCGCCCGCCGCGTGATGCTGGCGTTTCTGGTGCCGGCCGTGCTGCTGCCGGCGTGCGCGTATTTCGGCTGGACGTGGGGCGCAAAGGCCGCGGCGCTCGAAGCCGGATGCCTGCTGTGCCTCTCCGTCTGCCTGATGGAGATTCTCCTCTCCGGCTACCGGAAAATCCCGCTGGCGTGCCCCCTGCCCGGCATCCAGCAGAATTTCCTCGTCCTGTGCATCACGCAGTTTCTGGCCTTCGAGGCCTTCACCCAGATCGGCGCCGCGCTCGAACGGTGGATCTTCGATCGTCCCCCGCGCTTCTTCGTGCTCCCGGCCACGATGCTGGCGGCCTGGGCGTGGCGGCACCGCCGGCAGCGCCACGCTGTCGAAGCCGGCGAAGCCGAACTCGGGATCACGTTCGAAAGCGCTCCCCCGCCCGACGTGGTGCGGCTGAATATTCTGTAGCTGTCAGCTGTCAGCTCTCCTAGCTGACTAAAACCCGAGAGGCCACTAAACCATGAGAGTGTCAAGTGGGGCAGGTTGGCCCTTAGGCAACCTGCGGCGGATTGCCAATCCGCCTCTCGTTGACGGCTAAAGGCTGAAAGCTCCTGTCCTCAAAACTTCAAGTATCCTTGGCTATATTTAGATAACACTGTGACCGCTAACTTTTTTATTGAATTGTTGAGAACTTTACAGGCAGTACTGCACGTACCATGGTGAGGGAACGGAGATGATGCAGCCGATTTCAGACCATGTGCCGGAGGGAGAACTCGAGCAGTACTGCCTCGGCGGGCTAAACGACGCCAGGTCCAACTGTTTGGAAGAGCACCTGCTACTGTGTGAGGCTTGCCGCGTCCGGCTGACGGAAACGGAAGAATTCCTCGCCGCCATGCGTGAGGCAGGCGGGCAGGTGCGTGCGCAAGAGAGGGGAAAGAGCGCGACTGGTGTGGTGGCCGGCCACGCGGGCGGGGGATCGTGGCTCCGCCAGGTGGCTCCCGTGGTGCTGGCTGCGGTGCTGGCGGTGTCCGGCGCGGTTTGGTATAGCCAGCGTTCCGGCGCCCCCGCGCCGGCGGCTTTTGCCGTCGAACTGACCGCCGTCCGCGGAGCCGCGTCGGGCCAGGCGCCCGCCGGGCGTTCCCTGCTGCTCAAACTCGACCTGACCGGCCTCAACGACGGACAGCCCTTCGCCGGCGAAGTGGTGGATGCCGCCGGAAACCGCGTCGCGCAGTTTCCTGTCAACGATCCGCGCCTGAAAGCGCTCGCCGCCGGCAGTTATTTCGTGCGTATCTACACGTCTTCCGGCAGCCTGCTTCGCGAATACGCGCTCACCGTGAAATAGTCTGGCGCGGGCCGTTCGGCCTGCGTGTCCCGATTCCTCATTCCCCGCCTTCCATCGATGTAAACTACCGGCAGAGGAATATGCCGTGTTTCGCAGCGCCGCTCTTATAATCGCCATCACGATCGCCGCGGCGCATGCCCAGCCCGCCGATACCTCGCCTCGTTTTGAGGTCGTCTCTGTCCGGCCGTCGCCACCAATGCCGGCAAGCCGCGTCGTGAAGGGCTATTTCAAAGGAAAGCGAGGTGGTCCCGGAACATCCAGGCCCACCCGCTTGGAGTTCGGCCATTACACCGTTGCCAGGCTGATCGGTGACGCGTACGGCGTCGAACTGTTCGAGATTTCCTGCCCCGCCTGGGCATACTCGGACCAGTTCGACATCGCGGCCAACGTCCCCGAGGGAACCGCCAAGGCGCAGATTCCGGCGATGATTCAAAACCTGCTTGTCGAGCGCTTCCAGTTCAAGGCGCATCGGGAACTGAGGGAGATGCCGATCTACGACCTGTCGGTCGCGAAGGGCGGGCCGAAACTGAAACCGGCCGCTGCCGACGCCGCTCGCCAGGAATGGGTGACCAGCATGCCTTCAGAAGGGCGGGATGGATTTCCCGAGCTTCCGCCCAATGTGGCCGGCATGGCATCCGTCGAAGGGCGGGCGCGCTGGCAGGACCCGGACACCGACATAGCGCAATTCGCCAAATCGCTCGCTCGCCAGCCCGGCAAACCCGTGATCGACGCGACCGGCCTCAAGGGCCGTTACAACATCTCGCTTTACTGGGCCCAGGGCAGCGCGAGCGCCGGCCCGGACGCGGTGGCTACGAACGCGGAGGCCGGCGCGCCTGATATCGCGGACACCGACTCCGCTCTCGGGCCGTCTTTGTTCCGCG
>Ga0335077_10009264_pt1 | contig 12212 bp, 7 predicted proteins | sample Lox_Sample_31_FD_207151 | JGI IMG/M metagenome (GOLD analysis project Ga0335077, IMG submission 207151) | Soil microbial communities from Loxahatchee National Wildlife Refuge, Florida, United States - Lox_Sample_3.1 | ecosystem: Environmental > Terrestrial > Soil > Wetlands | place: USA: Florida...
GCTCTCGTCGCTCCTCGTCGTCGTGAGCGCGTGCCAGTATGCCTACTACTTCGTTCGGGGTCTCGAGGCCCAGCCGTCGACGCCCGGGAGGCGCTGAGGGAGGCTTTTGGGAATACCTCGCGGGGAGCCGTCTCCGCCCCGTGGCGTTGACACTCCACGGCCTAACGGGTAGAAAACTGCCCGCTCTCCAGCGGTTCGAAGGCCCGTAGCTCAGTGGTAGAGCACTACCTTGACACGGTAGGGGTCAGTGGTTCAATCCCACCCGGGCCTACCAAATAGCAGAGAAAAACGGGCGGCTAGGTGCTTTACCTGCCGCCCTTTTTTCTTGCCCATCGCCCGACACCGCCGTCCAGGTAAACCGCTTAGGGGCCCTAACCGGCCCCGGCCGTAGGCCCCCGTCAGGCCGGTCTGCTGGCGACAGGGAAAACGCGCGTGAGTCGCGGGAGGTAGCCTCATGTTCGACGAGGAAGAGTTCACCCGTACAACAAGCGGAAATGGGGACAGGGTAGCTTCAAACGCGAGCTGGTCTAGGCGGGCGTATCGCAGAAGGCCGTCACCCTCCTGTACAGAGAGTTCATGAACGACATGGCGCGGCCAACGGTCTCCCAAGAGCTCCACCTCCGACCTAACCCAGGGTGACACGATTGGATACAAAAGCGCTCGCTTCAACGTCATCAACGCCGACAACCTCGCGATCAAGTAGGTCGTGCTACGGGCGCTCGATGAGCGGTTTGCAGGCGGGGATGCCGAGAGAACCATCCGCGGCCATCCCAGGCCGCCTGTTTCCGCTTCTCCGCCGCTAGCTCCGCCGTCCCCGCGCCGCCTCGCGAACGAACTAGGACAAGTGGCCACCAAGGGCACCTGCTAGACCGCCTTCCTTTCGCTGCCCCCCCCACAACAGACTTCCGTCCAGAGAGGTGGCCCAAATGGCCCGAGGCCAAGAGCTACTTTGAACTCGTAAAGAAGGCTGTCTACTCTAAGTGGAGGGATCAAGTCTCGAAGACAGAAGATGTCGTGACTTACCTCAGCCAATCAAAGGGCGTGATGACTGGTATACCGTACTGAGAGTCACATCGGACCAAACTGGTGCAGTTGCCGACATCAAGATTTCTCGTTCGAGCAAGCCCCGTACTCGATGATATGGCTGTAAGAGCCTTCCAGGAGCCCAGCCGTTCGGCCCCATTCCATCTGCCACGCTGGATGAACGCGGAGTGGATCGCTTTACCTTCCCTTTCTGCGTATCGCAACTGCCCCCGCCGCCGGGCGCGTGACAGAGGGGCTTCCCTGGCGCGTAGATCAAGGAGCAGTACGTAACCCGGCCGGCATAGTTGCGTTCTCCGGACGGACGGTCCCGGTCAGATCGTCGCTGTTGAACTGTCTCCTGGAAAAGGCTGCATCCCGCAGCCCATGGCGGCTGGAACCGCCGAGACGGGAGATGTCATGGATCGCAAGAACGAAAAGAAATCGCTTTGCGCCATCAGCGAGGACGAGTTGGCCACGGTCAGCGGCGGCGCAACCGTTTGCGAACTGCTAGCGCATCTCAAGGCTGTCTTGCCTGGCGGGGAGAGCATCGTTGGGCCCATCATCAATTCCGTCGGGTGCGGATGCAACACTGGCGTGCACAACGGCCAGCATGGGTAGGAGCGGCGGGACGCCTGTCATGGGCGCGTCCCGCTCCGGTTTGAGGCCGACCAGGCACTCTGCGAGTTGCCCGGCGTTCGTCATCGACTTGGCGGTCTCGTAGAGCACCGTGCGCCCGATGCCTGCCGCCTTCGCCCTGGCGGCCGCGTCCTGTTCTCTCACGGCGCCGTCCGCCACAGGAGGTCGACGAGAAATCGTGGGCCGCCTCTCGCTTCACCGGGTTGGGGTGGCGCTTGGGCCTCGTGGTCGAGCGCAACGGCGCGAGCGCCATCGCGTGGGGTAGCCCCACCACGATGACCGCCGACGAGCTCCGTCGGCTTCGGCGCCCGCGTCCACCTCGCCGCCGCCAAGGACAAGACGAACTCGCCTTCCTTGTACATCGCGGGGAGGCTGATCGCCTTGTCGAGGTGCCTGACCATCGTCACTGCCTCGCCCGTACGGGCGGCGAGCCCGGCGAGTGAGGCGGTGAAGCGCGTCACGCCCTGCCGGGGCGGGAGTCCCGATCGGGGTCCATGAATTCGAGCGCGGGATCCAACCCGACGAAGGCGGCGCCGACGTGGCGGTTTCCGTCGACGGGCGTCAGAACCCCGGCCCGGCCTTTTCTATGCGGCGGGCGCCGCCCGTGGCTAGGCGTGCTCGGTGGCTCCCGCGCCGGTCTTTACACCCGATGCCGCGCCGGACTCGGCGTCCTTCGCCGGGGCGCCGCGCCAGAACAGGCTCAGAGGAGAGCTCGCATGGTAAAACGCCTTCTCCCCGTATTCGCAGTCTTTGTGCTGGCATCGTCGACGGGATGCGGGGGCTCGAGCGGCTCTTCCCCTGGGAACGGGACCTGCGGGGGGATGAGCCAGTCGTGCTGTCCCACCTCCGCCTGCAGTGCCGGTCTCGTCTGCGAGAGCGGGAGGTGCGAGGCGCCGGCGCCGCTCTTGCCTGCGAATTGCAGCAGCGACGACTGGTGTTGGCAGAATCCCCTGCCGCAGGGCAACCCCCTCGCCGGGGTGTGGGGAAGCGGTGTGAGCGACGTCTGGGCGGTGGGGCTCTCGGGTACCCTCCTGCACTGGAACGGCAGCGCCTGGACGAGCTCGCCGAGCGGGACGGCGAGCAACCTTCACGGGGTGTGGGGGAGCGGGCCGGACGACGTGTGGGCGGTGGGCGACTCCGGCGCCATACTGCACTGGAACGGCCTTGCCTGGTCGAGCTCGGCGAGCGGGACGGCGAGCGACCTTCGCGGGGTCTGGGGGAGCGGGCCGAGTGACGTGTGGGCGGTGGGCGACTCCGGCGCCATACTGCACTGGAACGGCCTTGCCTGGTCGAGCTCGGCGAGCGGGACGACGACGCTCCTGTTCGGCGTGTGGGGGAGCGGGCCGAGCGACGCCTGGGCCGTAGGCGACTCGGGCACCCTCCTGCACTGGACCGGGGGGGCCTGGTCGAGCTCGACGAGCGGGACCTCGAACAGTCTCTTCGGTGTCTGGGGGAGCGGGCCGAGCGACGCCTGGGCGGCGGGGGAATCGGGCACCCTTCTGCACTGGAACGGCAGCGCCTGGACGAGCTCGGCGAGCGGGGCGTCGAACAATCTCTTCGCGGTGTGGGGAAGTGGCCCGAGCGACGCGTGGGCGGCGGGCGACTTTGGCACCCTCCTGCACTGGAACGGCAGCGCCTGGACGGGCTCGGCGAGTGGGACGACGAGCTATCTCGTGGGCGTTTGGGGAATCGGGCCGAGCGGTGTGTGGGCGGTGGGGGAATCCGGAACCATCGTGCACTGGAACGGCGGCGCCTGGTCGAGCTCCTCGAGCGGCGCGACCGACAACCTGATCGGCGTGTGGGGAAACGCGGGCGGCGCTCTCTGGGCAGTGGGGCTCTCCGGCACCATCCTGCACCAGATCGACGGCACCTGGACGAGCTCGCCGAGCGGGACGACGAGCTACCTCACGAGCGTGTGGGGGAGCGGGCCGAGCGACGTCTGGGCGGTGGGCGAAGACGGCACCATCGTGCACTGGAATGGAAGCTCCTGGTCGAACTCGACGAGCGGGGCGACGACCACTCTCCACGGCGTGTGGGGGAGTGGGCCGAGTGACGTGTGGGCGGTGGGCGACTCCGGCACCATTCTGCACTGGAATGGAGGCGCGTGGTCGAGCCCGGCGACGGCGACATCCGGGCTACTCGGCATCTGGGGAAGTGGGGCGAGCGACGTGTGGGCGGTAGGCGATTCCGGCACCATCCTGCATTGGAACGGGACCGACTGGACGAGCTCGACGAGCGGGACGACGAGGTACCTCGTCGGCATCTGGGGAAGCGGGGCGAACGACGCGTGGGCGGTGGGCGACTTCGGCACCATCCTGCACTGGAACGGCAGCGCCTGGACGAGCTCGACGAGCGGAACCACGATCACCCTCTCTGGCGTCTCGGGGAGCGGGGCGAGCGACGTCTGGGTCACAGGCGACGCGGGCACCATCCTGCACTGGAACGGCAGCGCCTGGGCGAGCTCGACGAGCGGCACCGACACCTACTTGCCTAGCGTCTTTGCCGCCTGGGCGGGCGATGCCTGGGTAGTGGGCGACTCGGGCACGATTTTGAAGCACGGTCTATGAAGAGCGCGCCGAGGTGAGGACACCAAGCGTCGGTGAGCCGCCCAGACCCGGCTGGAGCTGCCGGACCGGGCGGCAACGTCGGGATTGCCCGGCGCACCCGTGCCGGGGGCCGGCTGCCCGGCACCGGATCGGGTGGGGCGCACTGCGCGCCGTGTACGAGCGCCCCTTCGTGGCCCTTTCTGACCGGCGCGACCGAGTTATCGACCGCTCGTCCCCCGGGGACGAGTTGGAGGAGTAGGAGATGCTTTTACGCCGGGGATCGACAGTCGCGGTTGCAGTGGCATGCCTGAGTTGCGGGGGCGGCGGGGGGTCGGCGTCGGCGACGAGTCCCGGGAAAATCGCGCTCGCCGCGGGCGATTACCATTCCTGCGCACTCGTGAACGGCGGCGTCCAGTGCTGGGGAAGCAACGGTTATGGGCAACTCGGAAACGGCTCGACTGCCGATAGCCACGTGCCGGTCGCCGTCTCGCGGCTGACGAGCGGGGTGACCGCGGTCGCCGCAGGGTACGACCACACCTGCGCACTCGTGAACGGCGGCGTCCAGTGCTGGGGCATCAACACGTCGGGCCAGCTGGGGAACAGCACCATCGATGACAGCCTCGAACCCGTTCAGGTCGCGGGGCTGACGAGCGGCGTCACCGCCATCGCCGCCGGCGGCGACCACACCTGTGTGCTCGTGAACGGAGGGGTAATGTGTTGGGGGAGCAACTGGTACGGGGAACTCGGCAACAACTCCAGCGACGACAGCACCGTGCCGGTCCCGGTCGCTAGCCTGACGAACGTCATTGCGATCGCGGTAGGGTGGGAACACTCCTGCGCGCTCGTGAACGGTGGCGGCGTCTGGTGCTGGGGTTTCGGAGGGGACGGCGAGCTCGGCAACAGGGACAACCCCGAAACGCAGTTGTTCCCCGTTCCGGTATTCGGCCTGGCAAGCGGCGTCGAGGGCATTGCCGCTGGCGGTGACCACACCTGCGCGCTCGTGCACGGTGGCATCCAGTGTTGGGGATTCAACAGCAGCGGCGAACTCGGGAACAACTCCAACCTCGACAGCAACGTGCCCGTCCCCGTCGCGATCCTGACGAGTGGCGTCACGGCTGTGGCTCCCGGGGGCCAGCACACCTGCGCCATCGCGGGCGGTGGCATGTGGTGCTGGGGCCTCAATCACGACGGACAGCTCGGAGACAACACCACTGTCGAGAGCTACCTGCCGGTCGCTGTCCAAGGGTTGACGAGGGGCGTCACCGAGATCCTCGGGGGTGGGAGCCACAGCTGTGCGGTCGCGAACGGCGCCGTCCTGTGCTGGGGCTTGAACCAGTACGGGGAGCTTGGAAACGGCACCACGACCACCGACCTCGTTCCGGTGGAGGTCACCGGCCTGTAGTCCCCGGGCATCCGAGGTCTCGCCAGGCGAGGCGGCAGAGTCGGGTTAGCGCTCTCCGTCGGCGTTGGGGCGCACGGCGCCCTCGGCTGTCGTGCCGGTTCCGGGCGTAGCGGGACGGCCGCGCTCGCCCGGACTCGAGGCCTCTCCGCCGTCGAGTCGCGGCGGGCTTGGATTATTGCGATTTCGAGGCAGGCGCCTGTCGATCGAGTCGCAGTGGGCACGGAAGGTGAGGCGCGCGGGCAAGCGTTCGCTTACCGGCCGGTCGCCCGGACACTTGAAGGCGGGTAAGTGATCGCGATCACTCCGGGTCGAAGCGTCGCCGCCCTCCGTCCCCGGGGCGAACGGGTTGATCCTTCGCGCAGCGTCCTGGTACAATGAGTATAGTCACTACAAGTTAGACAGTTCTTGCCCCATGACCTCTTCGTCGAGCGGCGCGCGAGCCGCCCCTTGCCTCGCGCTGTGCGTTGCGGGAGCCGTCTCCCTCGCGACCGCGCCGCTCCCGGGGAGCGCGCTGGGGCCGGGATCGCGTGGGCCCCTGCCCTTCGGCACCCGCGCCGTGTCGACGCATGCGCCGTTTGCAGGACGCGACTGCGCTGCATGCCACGTTCGCCAGAGTGGCTTTGACCCGGGACCGCTCCAGCAGGAGGGCGATCTCCTCTGCTTCTCCTGCCACGACGATGTGGGGCCGCACGCCCACGCCTTCCGCTCCTGCTCGAAGTGTCACAACGCGCACGAGTCGCTGTTGCCGAGGCTGCTCATGGCGAGGGGCGAGGCCTGCCCCACGTGCCACGAGAACATGGTGCGCTAGGCGCCGCGCGCCTCTCGCGGACCGGCGCTCTGGAGGTCGTCGACCAGGGGTCCTAGCACTTTTGGTCGAGGCGAAGGCGGAAATCGTCAAACGGTGGCGCTCGGGTACCGCACCAGAGGAGCGACCCCGTCGTGGTACAACACTCGGAGCGAAAGGTGGTGTAGAGTCCAATTGTGCGGGGGGTCGCCGGGGAGATGCTGCGCCTCTCTCTCTCTCGCGTAAGGCTTCTCGGCGACCCGCCCACCTGCGCCCCCCCCACTCGATCGCCGAGAGGAGAGTCGCCGGCCGCTCGGGTCGGCGACGGCGGCGAAGCTCGCTGCGAGGACGGGAACCCCGCGGTCGCGCGGGACGGCCTTTCTCGCTGGAGGCCGCGCTGGCGCCCCGACGAGCAGCGCCTGGAGGAGGGCGCTCCACGCGCGGGAGTGCTCGCCGCGCTCGTGGGGGATGGCCTGAGCCTTCTCCGTCGACACTAGCGGGATGGGTGGGGAACGACCCCGTGTCAGCCGGTTCGGGGTTCGGTAACTTTGCATCCGCAGGCCGCCTCGGATGCAGATCGGACGCTTCCCCGCTCTCTGGACTCTCGCCCTGGGGCTCGTCGGGTGCAGTGCGCTGGGCGACCTGGACCCGGAGCCGCTCTCGGTGGAGCCGGCGAGCGGGTACGCGGAGGTGGCCACGCCGGTCACCGTCCGCGGGAATCGCTTTCTCGTTCGCACGACGCAAGCGGCGGGGGGCGGGACGCCGACGGTCGACGCCACCTATCGGGTCTGGCTGGGCGACGTCCCGCTGGAGGGCGTGACGTGGGTCGACGTTCACACGCTCCGTGCCACGGTGCCGGCGGGAATCCCTGCGGGCGCGCAGCCCCTAGTGGTCGAGAACTCCTTCGGCCGCCGCGGGCGGCTGGAGCGCGCCTACGTCGCCGCCACTGGGCCTGCCGCCGCTCTGGTCGTCGCGGTGGCGGCGAGCCCGCCGGTCGTGAGCGTCGGGGAAGTCGCCACCGTGACCGTGACGGCGACGAACACCGGAACTGCTGCGGCGATGGCTGTCACCCCCGGCTCCTTGGCTATCGCGACGAGCGGCGGCGCGGGGGCGAGCGTCGTCGGCGGCCCGACCCCACCTTCGCTCGCGTCGCTGGCGCCGGGCGAGAGCGGCACCTTCACCTGGCTCCTCGGCCCCACCGCCGCGGGGGGCCTGGCCCTCGGCGCATCCGCCCGCGGCACCGACAGCCTCTCTGGCCAGCCGGTCGCAGGCTCGAGTGACGCCGGAGCGGCGGCTCAGGTGGAGGTCCAGGCTCCCGCGAGCCTCTCTGCGACCCTCTGGGCTCCGCCGTCGGCGGCGCTCGGGGAGACCTTCGAGGTCTTCATGACGGTGACGAACGGTGGCGAAGTCGCGGCAGAGGGCGTCGCGGCCGGCCCGCTCCTCGCCACTGGCGTCCCCGCCACCGTCAAGTCCGGGCCGAGCACCACTCTCGCCCTCCCGGCGGGGGGCTCGGCGACCTTCGGGTGGGCGGTGCGGGCCGGAAGCACCCCTGGCTCGCTTCGCCTCGCCAGCAGCGCGAGCGCCTTCGATGCGAACTCCGGGCAGACCGTCTCGACCGGTCCGGCGGCTTCGGGAGCGGTGGCGGTGGGTCGCGCCGCGCTGGCAGCGACGCTCGCCTCGAACCCGTCCACGGTGAGCGTCGGCCAAGCGGTGACCGTGGCGCTCAGGCTCACCAACCCCGGGAGCGCCGCCGTGACCGGTGTCAGCCCGACCACGCTCGGCGTCACGCCGCCGCTCGGGGCGGTCACGGGCGGGCCTTCTCCGGCGTCGATCGCATCGCTCGCCCCGGGCGCGAGCGGTACCTTCACCTGGACCTACACTCCGACCGGGCCGGGGCGCCTGGGGCTCGCCGCCGGCGCCACGGGCAGCGACAGCTCCTCGAACTCGACGGTGAGGGGAGCGGCGTCGCTGGCGAGCGCGATCGTGGTGGAGACCCCCGCCGCGCTGGGAGCGGCTCTGGTGCTCGGCGGGGCCCCCGCACCCGTGCGGGTGGGTCAGGTGGTGCCGCTCACGCTGAACGTGGCGAACGCCGGAGAAGCCGCCGCGGTCCTCTCTTCGGTCGCGCCCACCGTGAGCCCGGCGGCGAGCGCCACCTGTGCCGGCCCGAGTCCCGCGCTCCCGCAGAGGGTCGCGGGTGCGAGCAGCCGGACCTTCATCTGGAGCTGTACGCCGTCCACGACGGGAAGCGTCGCGCTCGGCGCGCTGGTGAGCGGCGCGGACGCGAACTCTGGTCTCCCAGTTGTCGCCGGCTCGACGCTCACGCTCGCCGCGCTCCCTCGGACCTTCTCCGCCTCGGTCGGAGCGAACCCGAGCACGACCGGAGTGGGGAAGGCCATCGCGGTCACCCTCACGCTCGCGAACTCCGGCAGCGCGCCCTTGAGTGTCACCGGCGTGGTGCCGGCAGCGAGCCCGGCGAACGGTGCCGGGTGCGGAGCCGTCTCGCCCGCCCCGCCGCAGACACTGGGCTCGGGCCAGCAGGTCTCCTTCGCCTTCAGCTGCGTCCCCTCGGTGGCCGGGACGGTCGCCCTGACGGCGACCGCCACTGCCGCCGAGGCCGGCACGGGCATCGTCCTGAGCGCCGCCCCCGCATTGGCGGCCTCGGTCCTGGTGCACGCCGCCGCCCCCGCGCGCGCCGATCGCCTGGCAGCGGGCGCCAACGTTTCCGAGGTGATCGAGGTCGCTGCGGATCCCCTGGGAGACGGATCGCCGGCGGCCTCGGTGAACGCTTGGAGGGGCGACACCTGGGTGGGGCCGGACCGCTCCGGGCGGCGGTTCGCCCGCATCGCGGCGGGGACTCGCGCCCTCGGGCCCCTCGTCGCCCTCGACCTCGGGCCAGACCCGACCGCGGGCGCTGGGGCCGGCCCCACCTTCGCCGTTGCCGGCGAGGTGGGTGGCGTGGAGCGCCTCGTCATCGCTGGAGCCCATCGCGCGGGCGCGCCCTGGCTGCGCGCCTTCACCGATGCGACGGACCTCGACCGCGCGCCGCTGGACCTCGGAGAGGCCCTCGGGGCGATGGGAGTCGGGCCGTCCGATCTGGCGCTCGGCGCCGCCCTGCTCGCCGGCGAGCGCCTCTACCTCGGATACGCCCTCCCGGCCCCGTTTGGCGCCGCCCTTGTCGCCTTGACGGCGGCGTCGCTCGAGCCCGGGGCACCCGCGCAGCTCGAGGCGAGCGCCCTCGACGCGGCGGACGCGCCCGACGTCGGAGGGGCGGGACGCCTCCGCGGCGTGACCGCGCTCGCGAAGGTCGGCGACGTTCTCTACGCCGCGAGCGGCGAGGGCATCCTGCGCCAGGACGGCCCGCCCCCGTCCGCGGCCCCGTGGGTGCTCGCGACGCCGAGCTCGCCCGCCTGGGCGGGGAAGGACTCGCTCGGGTTTTCGGGTGCGCCCTCGTCGGCGATGGGCGACCGGGCCGTGCCGGCGCTCGCCTCCTTCGGCAGCTGCGGCGCCGGCTCCTGCGTGATCGCCGTTCGCAACGTGGTCGGTGGCTCCGGACAGCCCGCCGCCGCGCCGCAGGTCTGGCTCTGCCGCCCGAGCGGAGCACCGGGACGGTGCCTAACGACGGACTGGTCCCTCCTGGCGCCGAACGCGTCGGGCGATCCACTCCTCAGCCAGCTCGGGGACCCGAGCAACGGCGCCGCGAGCGTCCTCGTCGCGACGCCGCGCTGGCTCTACCTCGGCTTCGACAACGCGGTTACCGGGGTCCAGCTCTACCGCGCCGAGGCCGCCTGGGGCGGCCTCGCTGGCTTCCGGGGCCGGGACGGCTGCGCGGCAGGGGCGAGCGGTTGCGAGGGGCTCGGCGGCAACGGCTTCGGCGACCCTGCCGTCACGCGGGTGTTCGACGCGAAGGCTCTTTCCCTGGACGGGGCGACCTCGCTCTGGCTCACTGCCGGCGACGGATCCGCCCCGGTGCGCGTCTACCGCGTCGCGGAGTGAAGCGGCGGGCCCGCGGGCGCCGTGCCGCCTCGGCGCTCTCCGACCCGGCGGAGAGGTTATCCCGGCTCTGTGCCCAACGTACGCGATGCCCGCGCGACCGGAGGCTCGCTCCTCCGTGAGAGGCCAGGATGAGGAGGAGGCCACACTCTTGGGGGCGGGCGCGCCCCGCGGCCGGGCAAGCCGACCCCCCGAGAGCGCTCAACCGGAGAGTCGCTGGCCCGACCTAGCGAACGACCCACAGCCAGCGCCCCACCGCCAGGGGAGCCGCCGTAGGAAGCCGAAGCCGATGCCCACAGGACCGACACTCGACCGCGTCGGACTCGACTCGCTTCGCGCAAAACGGACACTTCCGATCGACGACCGTCCGGAGCGCCGTGCGCCTCGGGGCCCGCCGGCCGGATTTCGCGAGGAGGATGGCCATCGTGATCCCGGCGACGGGCGTGAGGAGGAGGGACAGGCCGAAGCCGATCCAGAACCCGACTCCGCGTGCCTTACCGATCGCGCCGATCGCGAGGGCGAGTCCCATCCAGGTAGCGGCGAGGACCAGGAGTTCCATGAGCGAGCTCTCCCGCAGCGGCTCGGCCTATTCCGGGGACTCACTCCCCTTCTTCCCCGGGCCAAGAGACTAGACGTTTCACGAATGGCCACGACTTGATCGAGGCCTAGCGGATTGGCTCAGCCCCCAACTGGGCCAGTCCAGAGGCGGACCCCCTTTGGGGCGTTGAGCCGATGGTCCGGGGAAGGGTGCCGGGAAGCGGACGAGCTCTCGAAAGCCAAGCGGGCGCGGAGCCGCACGGATTCACGGTGCAATCCCCAGGGAGGCCTGCGCGGTCCGCGCCCGATCCGTCTCTACCCGACACGGACCGGAAGGTTAGGCGCGACGGGGCGTCGGCGCCCGGCAACGGGTGCGCCGCGCCGGTCGCCCGCGCGCCGCCTCGCCCGCCGCCGCGGGCGCTACTTCAGCGTGATCTCGCGGAAGTCGTACTGACCCGTGATCTTGCGCATCGTCGGGTAGGTCTTCTGTGCGAGATCCCTCGACTCGTTCATCCGCGACTCCCCCCACTCCTTCATGAAGGCCTCGTACTTCGCCTTGCTTGGGGCGAGGTCCGCCGTGTTCTTGAACTTGACCACGAGCAGGTAGTTGAACTCTCCGCTCTGCGGGAGGTCGCTCCGGTAGAGCTTGTAGTCCTCGATGTACCCGAGCTTCTTCTGGACCTCCATCGAGGCGAACCAGGTCTTCCTCAGGCCCTCCAGGTAGGCGTCGGTCATGCCGGCATCCACCTTGACGGTCGTGACCTGATATACGGCGTCGCTCACCTGGTAGTCCTTCCAGGGAGTGAGATCGGCGTAGGTGGCGACGGCGAAGGCGACCGTGACCGCGACGGCCAGGGCGCCGGCTGCGAGCATCCCACGGCGAAGAGTCTTCCAGTGCACGCTCTACCTCCCCCGGGGTTGTCCCGGAGCTTGCGATGGCTCGCCGGGGCCACGAACGGCGCTCTTCGAGGGCGGCCCGCGACGAGTCGCGAACTCATGGTGAACTCGGTCGTGCCAGCCAAGTACCAGGGAGGTTGTAAGAGGATCTTGAGGGGATGTAGGCCGGCGGAGCACGCTCCCACCGGAGCCCCCGTAGGCGGCCATTGCCCCAAGAAAGGCCTGGGGCCGGGAGCGACCTCCCGGGCCCCGTTCGCGGAACCGCCCCGCGCTAGGAGCGCGTCGCTGTAATCGCCTTTGAGAGTGAGTGGGTCGGGGCGAGCGGCGCCGCCGGGGGCCTGGGCGGCGCCGGCCCGCTGCGACGGCCTACGTTCAGGCCGTCGCGGCGTGCAGCTTG
>Ga0335077_10009266_pt1 | contig 12211 bp, 6 predicted proteins | sample Lox_Sample_31_FD_207151 | JGI IMG/M metagenome (GOLD analysis project Ga0335077, IMG submission 207151) | Soil microbial communities from Loxahatchee National Wildlife Refuge, Florida, United States - Lox_Sample_3.1 | ecosystem: Environmental > Terrestrial > Soil > Wetlands | place: USA: Florida...
ACCACGGGCTGGAATTTTTTGCCGCGTCGGCAAAGCAGACACTGCGCGAGATCGTCGGCGGCGCCGACTTCATCTATACGGCGAGCAACAGCGTCGCCCGCGCGCTGTTTGCCGACATCCGGTCGGACCGTGTGCGCACGCTTTATTGCGACGTACGGCCGACCCGAAGTGGCGACGAGTCGCCTGACGGCGTCCGCTATTTTACCATTGCCGATGCGGTGAAGCTTGGCATCTTCACGACATTGCATGCCTCGAAAGGGCAGGAAGACCTAATTCACGCCGTTGCCGCACTGACGAGCCGTGGCCGCAACGTCGAACTTGTCGTCTCCGGATACGAGTTTCCGAACTACCGGTCGCATCTCGAGGACCTCGCCGCTCGCGGCGGAATTGCTGATCGAGTGCACTTCGTCGGACATCTCGACAATCCCTACGATGCCATGAGCGCCACGGATATCGTCGTCAGCTGCTCCCGCAACGAGGCGTTTGGTCGGACCGGCGCAGAAGCCATGGTGCTCGGTAAGCCGTTCGTGTATGCGGGCACCGGCGGCATGACCGAATATATGATCGACGGAACGACCGGTCTGGCTTACGTGCCTGGCGATGTCGAGGAGCTGACGCAGCGTCTCGACCTGCTGATCACCGCACCGGAACGACAAAAGATCATGGGCGAAGCGGGCCGCGTCCGCGCCGCGGCGCTGTTCGGTCGGGAGGCCTTTTCAGGCGAGGTAAACCGCAGACTGCTCGCCCTGCGCGATACGGCCAAAGCGGCGGCGAAGATGCCATCGAGCATCGCGTCCTATTTCGACGCCGCGCCTCGCGCAATGTCGCCGTTTGCTCTTTGCTTCGCGATCGTGCTGCTGCTCACCCTCGTGAGATTGATCGGGCTGCGCTATTCGGTCGTCGATCTCTTCGTCGATGAGGCGCAATACTGGGATTGGTCGCGCGAACTCGCATTCGGCTATTTCTCGAAGCCGCCGCTTCTGGCTTGGACCATCGCCGGCGCCCAGGCGATTTGCGGCAGCGGCGAAGCCTGTATCCGCGCACCGGCGCCGATCTTTTATTGCGGAACAGCGCTGCTCGGCTACGCCATCGCCCGCGAGCTTTACGACGAGCGCGCCGGCTTTTGGACGGCGCTGAGCATCGCACTCGCGCCGGGCGTGGCATTTTCCTCGCGCGTCATCAGTACCGATGTGCCGTTTCTATTCTTCTGGGCAGCAGCGCTGCTGGCCTATGTGAAACTCATTCGCGGCAGCGATTTTCGATGGGCGTTGACGCTTGGTATCGCGCTTGGCCTCGGACTTTTGGCGAAATACGCGATGATCTATTTCCTGGCGGGCATCGCGATCGTCGCGGCTTTCGATTGCGATGCCCGGCAAGCCCTGCGGCGCAAGGAAATCTGGATCGCGCTGGCGATCGGCGCGGCGCTGCTTGCGCCAAATCTCCTGTGGAATGCGCTGCACCGGTTCGACACGTTCCGCCAGACAAGTTCGCTGATCGAGACCGACCGCCTCGGATTCAAGCTCGGCCGCGGCCTCGAGTTCCTGGGCGCGCAATTCGGCGTTATCGGGCCGGTCGTGTTCGGCGGGCTTTTGGCGCTGTTCGTGCGCTGGAGCAGTGCGGCGCTCAGGCGCGAAGACCGCTGGATGATGGCATTTGCCATCCCGCCGCTCGCATTCATCACCATCGTCGCGTTCGTGAACGGCGCCTACGCTAATTGGGCTGCCGCATCGTTCGTCTCAGCAACGGTCGTCGTCGCGGCTGTGCTGGTACGCGAGAGGCGCTGGCGGTGGCTTGCGGCAAATCTCGGCATCGGCATTGCGGTGCAGGTCTTGCTCATCGTCGGCGATCTGTCGGCCGATAAGGTCACGCTCTCGGCATTCGGCCGCAACAACGATCCCTATCAGAGGACTATGGGATGGCGCAGCCTTGCCGAAAACGCCGAACGGATGGCGCGGCAGATCGGAGCATGGGCGATCGTGAGCGATAATCGCTACAACGTCGCCGCGCTGGTCTACTATTTGCGTGACACCAAGGAGCGTGTGCGGGATTGGCCCAAGAGCGCCGACGCCGAAAATCATTTCGAGCGGACCATTCCGCTGACTGGAACCGAGGGCGAGCCGTTGCTGTTCGTCACTGATTGTCCGATCCAGCGCGACTTTGAAAAATCCTACCGCACCGTGGTGCCGCTCGGCAGCTTCGACTCGCGCAGCGGTCCGCATTCGTATCGCCGCTTCTTTGCCTACAGCCTGAGCGGCAGCCGCGGCGCGATCCAGCCCGATTATCCGTGTCCGTGAGCGTGGCGATCTGATAAAGCCCAGACGCGCCAAAAAACACCATGCGAAGGCCACCATCTGCAGCCTTCAACGCTGACTTAACCTGTTGATATCTCCGCTGTTTGGTACAGCTGGGTGGATTCGAACCACCGACCTCCTGATCCACAGTCAGGCGCTCTAACCAACTGAGCTACAGCTGCACGGGCCCGCAGTCGGCAAGGCGCGGAAGCTATGGGCAACACGCCTGTTTGGCAAGGCCGGCTCCGGTGCACGGCCGGCTCAAGACAAGCAAAAGCCCGGGCGGCTGCCCGGGCTTGGCTTGCAGTCGAATGAGCTGCGCCGCGCGTGGCGCTCGTTGCCGATTGCCGCTCAGGCAACCTTGCTGAACGCCTTGCTCATGCCGCTCTTGATCGGCTCGGCAGTGTCAGTCGCGACCTTCTGCGCCAGCGCGCCGAGGTCCTTGCTCTGCTGGGTCAAGGCTTCGAACTGCTTGCGCGCATGCGCGCTCGACAGCTCGATCACTTCCGACAGCGACTTCGCATTGATCAACTCGCCGGCGAAGTCGAAGGCCGCATTGGTGTTGGTGCGCGCCGCCTCGATCACCTTGAGGCCATAGTCGGAGGCGCCCTTGGTGGCGGTGCTGTAGGTGGTCTCGAGGACATCGGTCGCCTCCTCGGCGGCGGCCTTCATCTTCTCGTAGGTGTCCTTGCACTGCGCCACGCCGCGCTCCGCAAATTCGCGGAAGGCAGCCGGCATCTCCACCTTCGGAATCTCGAACTTCGGCATTTCGAACTTCGGCATTTCGAATGGGCCGGTGGGCTTGCTGGTCTTCGGTTTAGGGGCCGCTGTGGCTTCCGCCATGACACGTCGTCCTTGATTTTTGCTACTGGCTCTTGGGCTGTCTGGTCCGCAACTTTACGAATGGCTTCGCCGCCCGTGGCACGAGGCTATTCTGATTGCCCATCCCGCAGGTCACGTAGCGTGGCGCCCCGGGACGTCCGAGCACCCATATAGCATGCGCTTTGGTGCAATGCAATAGAAATTATTGCATTGCACAAATAGTCCTAAGTCTTTGATGAAACGTAATTTATCACCTCCGGGCGGATGGCGGTGGCGGGCTGATCACAGCGCCCTTAGGTCTTTGGCTTGGCGGCATCGATAACCATTTTGGCAGCACTCTGGCCGAGCTCCTGGACCTGAGCCGAAAGCGTGTGCATCTGCCGGCTGAGATATTCGGATTGCAGCCGCATGACTTCGGCGGCGTCCTTGGCCCGCATCAGCTTCTGGGCGTAATCGAAGGTCGCGGCGACATTCTGCTCCGCATAGGACATTGATTTCTGTGCGATGTCGTGGGCGCCGCTGCGCGCTGCCTGGGCGTGATCCTCAAGCTTGCCCATGGCCTGGTTCGCGGCCTGGATGAAGCCGTCAAATGCCTTGCGGGCCTGGGCCACGCTCTGCTCGGCAAAGGCGCGCACTTCATTGGGCACAGCAAATTGTTCGAATGGATCCTTGGCCATGGTCTGCTCCTCGAAGCCTCCGGTGGGACGATCCTAGCGTAAATCGCCGCCGGGCACGCTAGCCCGGATCGGGCCGGCCGCCGCCGCGCCCGGGTTAAGGTTATCCCACCTCACCCTCCCCGGGCACCGGCCAATGGCATGGACGGCGTAGCGGCCCCGCACTATTAAGAATTGGTTAGGCAACGAGTTCGGTCGCATGGCGCGTGCAGAGTCGGAGCTCGCCCTATTGCGCATTCCGCAATTCGCGGCGCTTGCGACCAGCGCATGGCCGGCTTGGCTGTGGGGCGCCGACGCATCGCGGATGTCGCCGATCCTGGGCGCGAATGCGATCGGGGCTGCACTGTTGGGCGCCGCCGACGTGGCCGCTTGTCGCCGGCTGCCGGTCGATCCCCGGATTTCCGATCAGGTCAAGCGCATCGCCGCGACGCTGCCGGTGTCGGGGCAGCCGCGGCTCGAGCGGCTGCGCGGCTTGGGCCTTGGCTTTGGCGCCGCGTTAACCTGCGCGTGCTCGCGGCTGGCACTGGCCGATGGCACCGTGGCGGTGCTCGTTGCTGCGGTCGAGCCCGCGGGTCCTGCGCTCACGCTCGACGAGCGGGTGCGGCGGCTGTTTGCTGACGACGCCTCGGCGCTCGCCGTCTTCGCGCCCGAAGGCGCGCTCATTCACGCTACCGAAGCGGCGCGCAATCTGCTCGGCACCACCGCGACGCTGCAGACGCTCGGCATCGAACCGCTCGCCGCGCGCGCGCTCGAGGCCGGTCGCGCCAGCGGTCACATCCGCCTTGGATCAGGCGACATCGAGCTCACCATGATCCGCCTTGGCGAGGGACTTTCGCGCGTGCTGGTGCTGATCTATCCGTCATCGACCCGCGATCACCTTGCGGCGACGTCGGCTGCGATCGCTGCCGCGACTTTGCGCGTGACCCCTTCGCAGCCGGCATCGTCCGCGGCAGCCCCACACGACGAGGCGGCCGATCGTCGCCATCCGCTGCGCTTCGTCTGGCAGATGGATGCCGAGGGCCGCTTCGTGGTCGGCTCCGACGAGTTCATCGAGCTGATCGGGCCGCGAACGACTGCGGCATTCGGTCGGCTATGGAGCGAGATTGCGACCGCGCTCGAGCTCGATCCTGAAAATCAGGTGACGCGTGCCATCGCGACGCGCGAAACCTGGAGCGGCATCGGCATTGCCTGGCCGGTCGATGAGAGCAGCGAGCGGCTGCCGGTTGAGCTGTCGGGCCTTCCGGTGTTCGACCGCGACCGCAATTTTTGCGGCTATCGCGGTTTCGGCATTTGCCGCGACATCGGCCGCCTCAACGAATTGCGGCGCGTGCGCCGCGAGCGGCCGCTCGGATTTCTGGCGGCGCCCGAGCCGCGCGAAGAGCTGCCATCGATGCCGGTGGAAGGATCCGCCAAGCCCGCCGCAGCAGAGGCGACGGCCGCAGAGGCCGCCCAAGAGACGCCACCGCCCGCGGACCGCGCGGCCGAGCGCGCAGGCGCAAGCGCACCGCCGGCGGCGAATGTGGTGCCATTTCGCCCGAGCGCGGAGACCAAGGCGCCAAGTCTCAGTCCCGTCGAGCGCAAGGCCTTCCGCGACCTGGCGCAGGAATTGACCGCGCGACTGCGCGGGGCCGGCGAAGCCGCGCGCGACCTTGCGGGCGGCGCCGAGATGGTTGCCGAAGCGTCGCAACCGACCGAACCCGGCGAAGCGGCTGCGCGCGCGCCGGGCGCCGCGGCTCTCATCGCGACTGACAGCGAGGCCGGCACGCACGCGATGGTATCGATCGAGCCTGGCCTGCTCGACCATCTGCCAATCGGCATTCTGGTCTATCGTCACGACGCCCTGCTCTACGCCAACCGGTGCTTCCTCGACTGGAGCGGTTATGACAGCCTCGATGCGCTCGCCGCTGCCGGGGGACTCGATGCGTTGTTTGTCGAGCCGCGCAGCGGCGCCGTCGGTGCGACCGGCGGCGGCCAGGCGCTCTCGATCATGACTCGGCGCGGTGATGAAGTGCCGCTCGACGGTCATTTGGCGACGGTGTCCTGGAACGGCGCGCTGGCGCTCGCGCTGATCCTCGGTGGCGACGATCACGGCGAGGGCCGCGCGCGGGCCGCCGAGCAGGCGCTGGCGACGGCGCAAGGCGAAATCCGCGACCTCACCGCGACGCTCGACAAGGATATGGCGGAGCGCGACAAGACCGCGAGCGAGTTGCGCAACATACGGCGCGAGGCGCAGAAAACGGTCGCCACCAAGGCGGAATTCCTCGCCAAGGTCAGCCACGAGATTCGCACGCCGCTCAATGCCATCGCGGGTTTTGCCGAGGTGATGATGTCGGAGCGCTTCGGGCCGGTCGGCAACGAGCGCTACCGCGAATATCTCAAGGACATTCAGACCGCCGGCACGCATCTCGCTTCGCTGATCAACGACCTGCTCGATCTCTCCAAGATCGAAACCGGTCAGCTCGACCTCACCTTCACCAACGTCAATCTCAACGAGCTGACACAGCAGTGCGTCAGCATCATGCAGCCGCAGGCCAACCGCGCCCGCATCATCATCCGCTCGGCATTGACGCCAAAATTGCCGCTGGTGATCGCCGACGAGCGCACGTTGCGGCAGATCGTCCTCAATCTGCTCGCCAACTCGATCAGATTCACCGGTCCGGGCGGCCAAGTCATTGTCTCGACGCTGTACTCCGATGCCCGCGAAGTGCTGTTGCGGGTACGCGACACCAGCGCCGGCATGAGCGAGCGCGACATCGAAGCGGCGCTCGAGCCGTTCCGCCAGACCGCGACTGCAGGAAGCTGGGGATCTGGCGGCACCGGTCTTGGATTGCCGCTCACCAAGGCGCTGGCCGAAGCCAACCACGCCAATTTCAGCATCAAGAGCGGGCCGGACACCGGCACTCTCATCGAGATCGGGTTTCCGCAAAGTCGCGTCCTTGGCGATTAGATGCATCGCTGGGTCATGACGGCCGGCGCCCGCTGCCACATTGATTCTGCAATACGCCGCATCGGGAATCGGCTAAACTCGGCTCGGTCGGGTGGGTGTCGTCTGCGGGGGCGTAGTGAGAAGCGAGAATGCATGCGATCCGAACTGTGGTCCTCCTGATCCTGGTAGGGCTCGGCCTTGTTCCGACCCATGCCATTGCCGCCGAAGACGTCGATCTGCTGCTGGTTCTTGCCGCCGACGTCTCGCGCAGCATCGATTCGGCGAAGTTTCAGCTCCAGCGTGAGGGCTACGCCGCGGCGATTTCCGACGCCCGTGTGCTCGACGCCATTCGCTCAGGGCGCACCGGCAAGATCGGGCTGATCTTCGTCGAGTGGTCCGGCGTCGGCGCCCAGCGCGTCGTCATCGATTGGACGGCGATCGGCGACGTCGAGGCTGCGAAAGGCTTCGGCGATCGCCTCATCGAAGCGCCGCGCTCGTTCGCCGACCGTACCTCGATCAGCGGCGCCATCGAATTCGCCATGGCGCAACTCGACCGGGCGCCGTTCGAGTCGCCGCGTCACACCATCGATATTTCGGGCGATGGCACCAACAACGCCGGCCGCGACGTCACCGCGCTGCGCGACGAGGCCGTGGCCAAGGGCATCACCATCAACGGCCTTGTCATTCTCAGCGACAACCCGATGTCATGGAATCCCGACCACACCAATCCGCCGGGCGGACTCGCCAACTACTATCGCAACAACGTGGTCGGCGGCCCGAATGCCTTCGTGGCGGTGGCAGAAAACTTCAACTCCTTCGGTCAGGCCATCATCAAAAAGATGATCGCCGAGGTGGCACAGGGCCGCGCCCTGCCGCGGCGCCAGGCGTCGCGCTAAAGCCCACCGACGCGGCGCCGCAGCGTCTGCGCCGCAAAGGAATTTCCGCTTGTGGCGCGGGCATTTGCGCCCGGCGCGCGGTGGTCCCGGCCACGAAAGCGACATAGATCGAGCGCAAGGTTGCGGGGTATCCCCCGCTCGCTATAGTTGACGAGCCCAGCAACATCGGAAACGCGTCCCCTTGACTGCGGCCACCGGCTTGAGACGCCTTGCGATTGCCGTCGCCGCCGTCGTTACGGCGGTGTTCGGCACGCTTGTCGGGCTGTCCTTTCTGATTCCCGCCACATCGGTGCGCGACGCCGTCACCAAGGAAATCCACGCCGTGACCGGGCTCGATCCGATCCTGCGTGGCGACATGGCGGTCTCGCTGTTCCCTTCCGGAACCGTCAGCTTCCATAATCTGATGCTGGGCGACGACCGTACCGGCGAACCGGCGGTCGTGGCCGACGAACTCAGCGCCAGGCTGCGCTATTTCCCGCTGCTGCTCGGGCGCGTCGAGATTGCCGACGTGACGCTGGTGCGGCCCCGCATCAACGTGACATTCCTGGCCGATGGCCGCACCAACTGGTCGGGCCTGATCGAGTCGCTCGCGCATGCGCTCGAGCCCAATCCGGAACGCACGATGTCGTTTTCGGAAATCGGCATTCAGAACGGCACGGTCACCGTGCACGACGTCCAGAAGGGCTTCACCGACCGGCTCGAGGACGTCGAGTTTCAGATCGCCTGGCCCTCGATCTCGCGCAGCTTCGGCGCCAACGGCCATTTCTCCTGGCGCGGCGAGCCTGTCGAGGCGAGCCTGAGCCTCGCCGATTTCCTGGCGGCGCTCACCGGCCAGCGCTCCGGCGTCAAGGTTCGCGCCAGTGCGGCGCCGCTCAAGCTCGCCTTCGATGGCGCTGCGAGCTACCAGCCGACGCTGAAGATCGAAGGCACGCTCGGCGTCGAATCACCTTCGTTGCGCGATGCGATGCGCTGGACCGCCGGCAACAAGGTGCCGTTCGGCGGCTTCGGGCGCTTCTCGATGCGTGCGCAAAGCACGGTGGCTGGCGGCACCGTTTCGCTCGCCAACGTCAATGTCGAGCTTGACGGCAACAGTGCCGAAGGCGCGCTCACGCTGTCGATCGACGGCCATCGCATGGTGCAGGGCACGCTCGCGCTCGAAGCGCTCGATATAACGCCTTACGTCGGGGGCATTCGTCTGTTGTCGGCGGCTGAGCGCAACTGGGATCGATTGCCGATTTCGCTCGACGGCCTCGGCGACATGAATCTCGATCTGCGACTGTCGGCCGCCAGCATCAAGATCGCGACTGCCAAGCTCGGACGCACGGCGATCGCTGCCAATCTGCGCGACGGCAAGCTCGACGTGACGATCGGCGAATCGCAGGCCTTCGGCGGCGTGCTGCGCGGCTCGCTTGGACTTGCCGGCACGCGCAGCGCCATCACCGCGACCTCGCATGTGCAATTCGTCGATGTCGATCTCGAGGACTGTCTCGGCCAGGTTTTCGGCCTGCATAAGGTCGTCGGCCGCGGCAATCTGGCCGTCAACCTCGAAGGCAGCGGTGACTCGGTGCTTGCGGTGACCAACACCCTCAAAGGCACCGCCAGTCTCACGGCCCATTCCGGCGCGCTCGCCGGCATCAATGTGGAGCAGTTGCTGCGTCGGCTCGAGCGTCGCCCGCTGTCGGGCAATGGCGACTTCCGCAGCGGCCGAACGCCGTTCGACCAGCTGACGCTGAACCTCAACGTCGTGAACGGCCTGGTCTCGGTCGACGACATGCATATCGAAGGCCCGACGGTGCGCCTTGCCGTCGGCGGCCAAGTCTCGGTGCCGATGCGCGACCTCGATCTCAAGGGCACCGCGACGCTGGTGTCAAACGCCACCGCCAACGAGTTCGAATTGCCGTTCGTCGTTCAGGGCCGTTGGGACGATCCGATCATGCTGCCGGATCCGCAGAGCCTGATCCGCCATTCCGGTGCGGCCGCGCCGCTGCTCAATGCCGTCAAGAGCCGCAGCGCCGGGGATGCGGTACGCTCGGTGATCGACAAGCTGATGGCGGCGCCACCCGCCGCGCCGGGTGAGCCAGCCGCCGCACCGGCATCGGCGCAGTAAACGCAGTTGCCCCTGGGCTCGCCGACCCGCACGACAAGGCTGGCCTGCGCCGCGCTGCGCGCAGCAGCATCCATGATAACGGTGAAAACTCAGCCGGGGATGAGCGCCGTGCCCGGTCCGAGGTCGACGGCGTCGAGCGGGTCGGTCAGGTGCTTGCGCGGCTCTGGGCCGTAATAGTCGCCGAGCTGCACCGTCGGCCGCGGCTGCATCATGATGGCGACCAGGCGATCATAAAGCGCCTTCGCCGAGACCGGCTTGACCAGATATTCGTTGACGCCGAGCTTGACGGCTTCGACCACGCGCCAGCGTTCGCCATGCGCGCTGAGCATGATGATCGGCACATCCGGCATCGGAAACACGCCCGGCGAGCGCACGATGCGGACCAGTTCGGGTCCGCTCAGCATCGGCATTTCCCAATCGAGAATGACGACGTCGGGCGCGATGGTACGGATCGCATCGAGCGCGGCAATGCCATCGGCTGCCTCGTAAATATCCTTCACGCCGCAATTGACCAGAAGGTTGCGGATCATCTTGCGCATGTACTGGTTGTCGTCGACGACGAGCACCCAGAGCGACTGGATGAGATTCTCGATTTCCCGCTTGTGCAGCTGCGAAGGCATGGGTTCTTTGGGCAGGACGCCTGCTGGCTATTCCCCTGCAGCTAGCCACGGATTCATGGTTTTGGCGTGAAACGGGTCGTTAAAATTTGAATCAATCGCGTGCTTTGGAGCATGATCGATTCAGTTTGAAGCGATTTTGCTTCAATGCCACACCGGTGTTTGTCGGCTAACGCGTATCAGCACCACCATGCCGAACAGGATGACGAGAACGAGGATCGCGTAGACCGGGTCGATCAGCACGTTGGCATACTGATAAGCGGCGAGGCTTCCGGCGATGAAGGTCAGCGCCAGCACGAGGCCGACGGCCGCGGTCGCGCGCAGCGACAGGAACAGCATGGCGCCGATCAGGATCGCGCCGACGGCGAATACCATTCCTTCTTCGACCGGCAGCACATAGGCCGGGCGCACCAGCCCGGAATTGCTGAGCAAGGTTTCGATCATCTGCGCATGGATGTCGATGCTGGGCGTCGCCGCATCGAGCGGTGTCGGCAGCAGATCATCGCTCGCCCGACCGATCAGAACGATCTTTCCCGAAACGTCCGGCGCCGGCGCAGACTTATCGAGGATGTCCGCCGCCGAAATGTAGGACACCGGATTGGTCCTACGGTATTTCAGCACGATGGCGCCATTTGGATCGGTAACGATCTGCAGGCCGCCGATGGCGATGAAATCGAGACCCGCGACGGCGCCGAGCGCGTGTCTGCTGCCGGCATTGGAAGAGCCGATGACATAGCTCATGACGCCGTGAGCGACCCGCACCGCTTCGGCCGCGAGTGCCGGAATGAGCTTGTCGCCGTGGCGAAGCACGAGCGCGATCCTGCGCACGACGCCGTCGGGATCGGGCTCGTAAGCGACAGCACCAAGTCCCGGCGCAGACTGCGCGAACAATGGCAGGACGTTCGCGTCCTTGAAATCGTCGATGAACGATTTCGGACAGTCGCGCGCCCAGGCGAAGCCGGCCTTGCCGAACGGCTCGAGCCTGCAGTCCTTGGCGTCCGGCTGGTCCGGCGCCGACGCTGCGACCGCGTCGTGCAGCGTGACCGCGATGATGCTCGGCGTCTTTTCGAGCGCTGCGGCAAAGATCTGATCGTTGGTGCGGCCACTGCCGAGCAGCGCGCCGAACTCTTGCGTGCGATCGGCCGGCAGCGATTTCACATATTCCTCCGGCGACCAGCGATCGGCCGCCGACATCGGTAGATCGAATACAATCGCGGCGGCGCCGCGGGCGGAAAGCGCCTGCGCGAGTTCGGCAAGGCGGGTGCGCGGCCACGGCCATTCGCCGAAGGCCGCGACCGAACGCTCATCGATGTCGACGATGCGCACCGGCCGCTGCGGGTTTTGCTCCGCAGGGCTCAGGCGCTGATAACTGTCGAAGGCGATCGAGCGCAGCCGGTCAAGAATTTGCGGATCGTCGTAGCGCACGATCATCGCCAGCGCGATCACCAAGGCGAGCAGCGGCGCGTAATACGCCGCGCCGCGCCGCAACAGCGCCTCCGCGGCGGGCGCAAGCTTCGGCCGGCGCAGCCGCTCGTAGTCGCGCTGCCGATTTTCCGCGGCATGGGAGGCGGCAACATAATCGCGCATCGTTGTCGGGACGTCGTCGCCGAAGCGCGCGATCAGGACATCGGCGGCGGCAAGATGCGCCGGCGAGGTCAACAGATAATCGCTGCGCGCCGGACGCCCGGCCGCAAGCCAGTGCCCGACCAGCGGCTCGAGCGTCCGCCGCACCCTGATCGAAGCCTCGTTCTCGGTCAGGATGTGAGCCGCTTGCGGCCAGATGCGCAGCAGCACGTCGTGTATCGGCCGCACGCGTTCGCCGTGCTCGCCTTCGCTCACCAGCAGGCGATGCTTGAGCAGAGAATCGATCAGTGCCTT
>Ga0335077_10009267_pt1 | contig 12210 bp, 5 predicted proteins | sample Lox_Sample_31_FD_207151 | JGI IMG/M metagenome (GOLD analysis project Ga0335077, IMG submission 207151) | Soil microbial communities from Loxahatchee National Wildlife Refuge, Florida, United States - Lox_Sample_3.1 | ecosystem: Environmental > Terrestrial > Soil > Wetlands | place: USA: Florida...
TTCCCGCCGCATCCGACTTCCTCGACCCGCTCCCTCCGTCGCGCGACCTGTTCGACCAATACAACCTCAAGCCGCTTATCGATGTCAATGCGATGAAGCTCTGGTACGACCTCAACAAGAACGGCGTTTCCGCCGACGGTCGGACGCCTGAATACAGCGTCGACAACACGGTGGACGCGAACTACTACGATATCGTGGAGCGGGTGGGCGGGACGTACGCGATGAACACCCTGAACCTGAGCGATGCGATGACATTGATGGCCGGCGTGCGGGTCGAAAGTGAGCGGAACGACTACATATCGCGGTTTGCGCCGCAATCGCTGGGCGGTTTTCCGACGCCGACGGGGTCGATCAAGGACACGAACAGCACGTACTCCGAAATCGTGTGGCTCCCGAACTACCAGTTGATTCTGCGTCCGTTCGACTTCATGAACGTGCGTGCGGCGGCTTACCGCGCCCTCGCGCGGCCCGACTTCAACATGCGGCTCGAGACCTACGTCGCAACCGGGGGCGGGGCCTCGAACGCGCTGACCGTGGGAAATGACCACCTGCGGGCTGCGAAAGCGTGGAATTACGAAGTAAACACCTCCTTTTTCGAAAAGACCATCGGACTCTTTTCGGTCTCCGCATTCTACAAGGAGATCAAGGATATGTTTCATGTGTTCAACGGCGGAGGGTTGACGAATAACAGTCTCCTGGACAGTCTCGGCGTGCACTGGAAAGAACCGTTCGGCAGCAGCTCGTATTCACTCATCGTTCCGTATAACTCCAACCTTCCGACGAAAGTCTGGGGATTTGAGGTCGAACACCAGGCGAACCTGGGATTCCTGCCCGGTATTTTTCATAATCTTGTCCTGTCGTACAACTTTTCCATCACGCGCTCGCAGACCCACCTCCTGGCAACGCAAACGGTCACGACGTACATCATGATTCCCGGTTTTCCGCCTCTGCCGCAGTACCAGAACATCATCGTCGACACCAAGCAAAAATTGGAGGGCCAGCCGGAATTCTACGGAAATGCCGCAATCGGGTACGATGTAGACGGGTTTTCCATTCGCGTTTCCGTGTTTCACCAGAGTCAGTTCATTCAGTCATACTCCGCCGACGGGCTGAACGACCCGGTGACCAACGCGTTCACCCGTTGGGACCTTTCTGTCAAACAGGAAATTGCCGATTTCATCTCGGTCCTCGTCAGCATCAACAACCTGACGAACACGGACGAGGGGACGGCGACGATCAATCGGGTCGCAAATTGGAATCTCCCGACAAGCCGGACGCGCTACGGCACGACGGGCGACGTGGGCGTACGACTCACATTCTGAAAAGTATGCAGTTGCTCGTTTCATGACTCATTCGCTTATCCCTAATCCACTCTCCAACTATCAATCTCCACTGGAGGCACGTATGGTCAAATCACGGTACTTGTTCCTGAACCTCCTTCTCCTCATTCCCGCTCTGCTGTGGGCACAGAATCTGCGGTTGGTCCCGTATGACGGGACGGCGGGTTCGTTCCTCAACGCACAGATGGTGACGGATACGACGGCAAACGGGGCGGCGCTGAGAAGCGGGGCAATCCAGCGAACGTACGTCTTGCAGCGCGGCGGGATCTATCTCGCCAACGCGACGTTCGCAAATCCCGGATGGACGCTTCGCGTGAAGGCGAACGACACGACGGGCGTTGTCAGTAAACCCATCATCTATCTCTATCCGACGGGGACCGGCGCAAATCCGGGGAACCCTCCGGGCAACTGGCTCCAGATCCAGGGAGATATCGTCCTGAAGAACCTGATCGTATCGGGTTACTTTGAGCCCATCGACTCCAACCTGAACAACCTGCAGGGAGGATTGATGGACATCGCCGCAACGACTTCAGGATGGAACATCACGATCGACAGCTGCATTCTCTCCACGACGAACGGAAACCACATCCGGACGGACGGCGCTGCCAAGGCGATCAAGGTGACCAACTCGATCTTTTGCGATTTGGGATTCCTCGGTCGGTCGAATCTCGGCGCAGGAAAAGCGTTCGACATTCGCGACGTTTCGGTCGACACGCTATGGGTTGTGAACAATACGTTTGTCAACTGGCAGGACCGGATCATCCGGCACTATCCGTTGACCGGCCCGACCGGACCGCTGAAGTTCCTCCGCTTTGACCACAACACGCTGGCGAACGGAATGTCGTATCACGGCCTCCTGTCGCTCGGCGGCATGGGGCTGCGCGGCATCATCACGAACAACCTCTTTATCGACCCGTTCTCTCTCGGCAACGACACTGACGCCGTCCGGCAGGTGGAATACGCGCCGAGCGGTGAGAAGGATCCCTACGGCGGAAACCGGATGAACTGGATCCTCGACGTGCCCAACGACACAACGAAGTGGTCCATCTCAAACAATTACTACGCGATCTCGGATTCGGGCCAGGCGTTCTACAATCAGTTCGCGTCGGCGGGCGTGACGGGAGAAGGTGCGCCGCTGACCTGGCACCTCAACAGCAAGATTGCCGATTCCACCCATGCGTTCAACAAGGTGACGCTCACGCTTACGAAGATTCCGCGGCTCATGACGGTTTTGAACCGCTGGTATCGCGATCCCAACGGCGGCAACAAATCAAAGAATACGCCGACGAGCAAATGGAATCTTTCCGACGATTACGACCGGCACAAGGTCGCCTATTATCGGGATACGCTGAACTGCACCTATTCGACTTCATCCGCGGCGTATACCGGCGCGACCGGTGGATTCCCGGCCGGAGACCTGAACTGGTTCCCGACGCGGAAAACGGCCTGGTTGTCGGACCCCGCATCCGGCGTGCAGACGGCGAATGCGCCGATTCCGGAGCAGTATACGCTCAATCAGAATTATCCAAATCCATTCAACCCATCCACACTGATCACGTATTCGGTCCCGAAGGAATCGAACGTCAAGCTGGAAATCTTCGACCTCCTGGGACGGAAGATCGCAACGCTCGTCAGTGAGCGGAAGGTTGCCGGAAACTATTCGGTTGAGTTCAATGCGAGCGCGCTTGGTTCGGGGGTGTATATTTATCGACTCACGACCCCGGGCGTCGTGCTTGCAAAGAAAATGATATTGATCAAGTAACGGAGAACAAAGTTCGTTCAACGGCGGCAGGCGGTGCGACATCACCTGTCGCCGTTGAACATTTGCGCCGGAGAGGTGGAGCAGGTTGAATGTTTCGATACCGTGCCTCATATTGCGGATGGCATGAGCGCGTCTAGACCCGGTCTGGATCCGCCGGCGGCGGCCAGACAGGAACACAACGGGGACGGATCATCACCTGCGGCTGTGTTGAGGAGATCGTATAGCCGACTCGCAATGCCGTATGTTCAGTGGAGACGTCCGACCACGCGGCGTCTCATTGTCGTCGCCTTCCTGTATCTCATTTCATCCAACGCTCTCTCTGCCCAGACGATCGGGAAGATCTCCGGGGTCATCTCCGATCACGCAACGGGCGAGGCGCTCATCGGCGCCAACATCCTGGTGGTGGGGACGACGCTCGGGGCGAGTTCCGACCTGGACGGTTCGTACTTCATCCTGAACGTTCCGTCGGGGACGTACGATGTACAGGTTTCGATGGTCGGATACGCCAGGACGATTCAGAAAGGCGTGATCGTCGACGGGGGTCGGACGACCGGATTGAATGTCGCGCTCGAAGCGGCAGTGATCGAACAGCAAGTCGTAGTCGTGGAAGCAACGCGTCCCGACGTCGAGAGGGAGAAAACCTCGACGAGCGAGATCATCCGCTCATCGGACGTTGAGCACATCGCGGGCATGCGGGATGTGGGAGATGTCATCACCCTTGCCGCCGACGTGACCGACGGACATTTCCGGGGCGGTCGCGACGGCGAGGAATTCTACACACTGCAGGGGATGGGAATCGTGAATCCGCTCGACAACTCGAGCGCGTTCACCCCCATTCTGAGCGCGGTCGAAGAAGTGGAGGTCGTGACGAGCGGATTCGGCGCGCAGTACGGCAACGCACAATCCGGCGTCGTCAATGTTTCGATGAAGGAGGGGCACCCGGACAAATGGCGGACGAGCGCCGAGGTTCGCGTGCGCGCCCCCGGGCTCAAGCACTTCGGCCCGAGCGTCTACGACATCAATGCGAACCCGTACCTCCAGCTCCTTTCCGCCGACAGCACGTGGAAACAGCGGGATGCGTCGAGCGGGAGCGGCACGTCGCTCTATTATACATCCATGGCATCCGGCCTCAGCAATCTCTACGGCCTGGATACTGCCGTGCAAATCCAGGTGGCACGCGCGCTCTGGAATTTTCAGCAGCGGCGCGACCTTAATCGCAATTACGGAAACACCGTGGATTATTCGGTGGAAGGGGGGACGGGCGGGCCGCTGGGCGATCGGACGACGATGTTTCTCGCGATGCGGGCCAATGTGGAATGGCCGTTCCTTCCCACGGAGGAGCCGGACATTCATCGTCAGTTCATGGGAAATGTCGTTGCCGACCTCGGAGACGGTGCAACGCTCCGGGTGAGTGGGGCGCACGGAGACGACGACATCAATGTATTCCCCGGATTGAACGGGCTCGGGTTTTACAACTGGATCTGGGACAGGGTTCTCGACATCGAGTATCAACAAGTTTCGAATGACCAGCTCGGCCTGCGGTTCGCCCAGGCGCTCAGTCAGAGCACGTTCTATGAGCTCAAGCTAAACGTCTTGCAGACCCACCTCATCCAGGGTTCTTCACCCTCCCCAACCTCCGTTCCCGATTCCGACGTGACCGACCTTCAGAATCAAATCCAATGGGCGAAGACCCTGACCGGCACCCAGGCCGCACCCGACAAATTCAGCGTCGGCACGGGACAGGACGACTTCCGGGACGAGCTCACCCGAACGCTTTCGTTTGAGGGCTCGATGACCAGCCAGGTCTCGCGGTATCATCTTCTGACCGGCGGCGTTCAGTTCGACCAGTACCACATCAATGTCGACAGCAGGAGCAACGTGCGGGTCGCGGAAGGAGGGCCCGACGACCTATACACGTCGAAACCCCTGGAGCTCGGCGCGTACGCGCAGGACAAAATGGAATTCGAGGGAATGATCGCCAACATCGGGCTTCGTCTCGACATCTGGGACCAGCACACGACATACTATCCGGACGTGATCTCGCCGTTCCGCTCGATCGAGATTTCCCCGTCCGGCGACACGACGGTCGTGTTGAACCCGGATTCGGTCGCCAAGAAGGAAGCTCCCCTCGTGGGACGCCTCCAGCCGCGCATCGGGTTTTCGTTCCCCGTTTCGGTATCGACCGTCTTCCATCTGAACTACGGCTCGTTCATGCAGCGCCCCTCGTTCCAGTACACGATCCGCTCCCAATTCACCCCCACGTCCATCGGCCCGAACCTCCTCATCCTCGGAAACCCGGAGCTCCGCCCCCAGGTGACGAACAGCTACGATATGGGGGTGATGCAGGGGTTCGGCGAAGGATTTACGCTCGACGTGAGCGGATACTATAAAGATGTCAAGGACCTCATCGAGTCGGCATACTACACGGACTACCTCGGGAATTCCTATCAAACATACTTCAATCGTGACTACGCGGACATCCGGGGATTCCGCGTGTCCTTCAACAAGCGCAAGGGAAATCTCACCGGTTCGCTGAATTATCAATACAGCGTCGCCACCGGCAAGAGCAGCACGCCGACCAATGCCCCCGTTTCATTCACGGAGACTTCGCTGGGCGTGACGACCGTATCGCTCCAGCCGTCGGCGAAGGACATTCTCCTCGACTTCGACCGGACGCATAATCTGATCATCAACCTCGGCTACGCAACGGACGACGACTGGGGGCCGGAGATCGCGGATTCGTATCCCTTGGGCGACCTTTACTTCTCGGTCAACTCGTTCATCCGCAGCGGCCGGCCGTACACCTACGACCCGAACAGTCTCGGCCTTCTCAATAATATGCGGACGCCGATGGAGTATAATACGAACATCCGCCTCACCAAACGATTCAAGAACTTCTTCGGCACGACGGCCTCGATCTATCTCGAGGTTTTCAATTTGTTCAACAATCAGATCCTCAACTATAATTACCTGTTCGCCCAGGCGACTCCCTCGGCGACAAGCAACAATGTTTCGAACGACCTTATTAATTATTACGAAACGCTCGGGTTGAATAATCCTGCGGGAGTCCGGTACTACAACGACACGAATCGCGGCACGCCGTTCGGTGTGGACATGTCGTTCCTGCTGTATGAAAATTCGCCCCGCTCGTTCGACGTTGGCCTGGCGCTGGAGTTCTAGGATGCGCATGCGTTTGAGCCGAACAATCGTGACTGCCGTCATCTCCGCGCTCCTGCTCCCCTGCGGGACCGCGTCCGCGCAGCTGCGGGCGTACGTCATTCACTCCCGCGGCATGCTGCACGAGACGGAATACAACACGGGAGAGATCGGCCGCGCGTACGATAACGGCGGGAGCGGAGGGACGATCGGAATTCCGTCGTTCGAGTGGCCCGCGTATTCGACGATTTACATCGACCAGACGAGGACGAACAACGCCCAGTACAACTCGTTCGGCGGCGGGCTCTACATCGCTGCGCATCAGCGCGGCACGCTCTATACAATACAGTGCGGCGCCGTCACGGATCAAAACGGCAATACGAGTCAGGTGGAAAACATTTACAGCTATCCGATCTCGCTCCAGCGTACGGAGAATTATCCCGTCCGGGCCGACGGATCGCTCAACCCTTCCTACAACCCCGATGAGGCCGAAGAAATCATCGTGGCAAAATGGGCAACGCCGGTCGGTGTGACGGTCACCAGGACAAGCCGTGCCTGGAGTTTTCCCGGGTACGACAGCTTCATCATCTATGAATATGAATTGGAAAACACCGGAGACCATTCCCAGACGGGAGCGGCCGACACGCTTTCGGAACTGATCGTCGCCTGGGGATACGGCCTTGCTCCGTCGATGTTTGGATACATGCGCGAGTACAACCGATGGTCAGAGGCGGACTACCGGGCGAAGGATCAGTTCGCGCGGTACGACCTCAAGCGCTACATGATTTACAACCACGACCGGAATGGAAAACCAGACCCCGCTCACTTTCTCGACTGGGCGCCCACTGCCAAATTCGGCGGAGGGCTCACTTCCCCCCAGGCCGTAGGCATCGTTCCACTCTATTATGACTACGCGCATCTCGCCGTGAAAGGACAGACCCATGCCCAGGTGGGGTCGCCCGTCTACGACAGTGCGTATGTGTTCGATGCGAACAAGAAGTTTAAACAGCCGTACATCAATCGGTACGAGAATTCCAACCTCTACCCTTCAAAGATCGCCGGTTTTCTTGACGCCGTTTCCATCCGCAAAACGAGTCCGTTCGATGTTAGCCCCGGGGAGAACGATTCCCTTCTGTTTGGCGCATACTGGCTCGGCCGCACGAGGCCCTCGTGGACTCTCGAAACACGCCAGCCCGTATCGCACGTCTACGGCTTCGGTCCCTATGTCATGGCGCCCCACGATGTCATGCGCTTCTCAATCGCCGAAGTCGCGGGCTTCGGTCCCGGCGTATCGACGGACAGCGTCTACACAGACATGGGCGGCGGCTATGGCGGCGACCTTTCCGAGCCGTACCCGGGCGTTCATCCGGTCCCCAGTTGGTACAATCTTTTCCAGTATCCGTATGTCGGCGGAAACGGGACGATCGGTAGCACCTACCTCCGGCAGTACCCGCTCCCTGCCTACGTAAATCCGAAAGTTTTGTCGGTACGGGATGTGGCGGACCGGGCGATCCAAACCTACACCGGCTGGGCGCTCGTCAAGTACGATTCGTCGCAATTCGACCCCAACACGACGCCGTCGCAGGGCGTTTACAAGATCCCGATTCCGATTCCCGCGCCGAATTTCAGCGTTGCGGATACGCGGGCGGCGCTGAACAAGCTCACATGGGGACCCGCCGTGGAGTCGTTCGATTCGTTTCTGCGTCAGAACAATCCCTCGGCGGCCGGCCGGCTCCGGTCGGGTTTCTCTTACTACGATGTCCTGCGGACCGACCATCCGCTCAGTCCCTGGACTCGCATCGACAGCGTCGGGAGACAGGACCCGAGGTACTTCAAGGACTCGGTGTATACTCTCGTCGACCCCAACAGTTTCCTGGGCGAGTCGTACTACTACGCGATCGTTTCGGTCGACTCGCTCGGAGGGCGCAGCGGCATGACGAATATCGCTTTGCATCAGACACAGTCTCCCGCGGATGTCGCTTTGAACCGCGTCTACGTGGTGCCCAATCCCTTCATCGTCCGCTCGGGGTTCGGAGGCGCGTCGACCACGAACGACATCAACGGCAAGATCGGATTCTTCGGACTCCCCAAGCGCGCAACGATCCGAATCTTCTCGTACGTGGGCCAGCTCATTCAGACGATCGAGCACGATGCGGACCAGTATTCGACGGAGTGGTTCCAGGTGACAAGGAATAATCAGATCATCGCATCGGGTGTGTATTACTTTACGGTCGAGGACCCGGCGGGAAATCGACAGTGGGGGAAATTTGTCGTCATACATTAGTGAGAGGTTGATGAGGATGGCATTGACGGTCAGAACCTTTTTGTGCGCAGCGGCGGCGATTGCGCTTGCCGCAGGAGAATGCGCCGCGCAGAAGGTTGGAACTACTTCGATGCAGTTCCTCGAGGTGATGCCATGCGCCAGGGGGACGGCGATGGGGGATGCCTACACGGTTCTTGCGGCAGGTGCGGAAGCGGCATTCTGGAATCCCGGGGGAGTGGCCCATATCCAAAGCCAGGAATTCTCGGCAACCTACACGTCGTGGATATTTGACGCCCAGCAAGGGGGCTTCTCGTTCGCGTCTCCGCTGGGTGACGGAGGCGCGGTTGCGGCGCAGATTCAGTATGTCGATTACGGGATGTTCGATGAAGCGAGCGCGGACCCCCAGTACCTCGGTCAGGGAACCTACCCCGGCCTCACCGGGAGGCAGTTCCATGCCTTTGCATATGTCACCGGACTGACGTATTCGCGTCAGCTCACGGAAAAGTTTTCGACCGGCATCAGCGCCAAGTACGCGTACGAATCCCTGTTCGACCAGCACACGGTGACGATTGTCGGAGATGGAGGGCCCGAACAGGTCAACACGTACGCCCACGGATTTCTGTTCGATTTTGGACTTCGATACAACACCGGCTATCGGTCCATTCAGCTCGGCGCTTCCATCCAGAATTTCGGCGCGTCACTCAAGTATGCAACGGAGTCCAGCCCGGCCCCGCTGCTCTTCCGCGTCGGCATGACCGGAGAGTTGATGGGTGCGGATGGATTGCTCGTCTCGGACGTCGAAGACAATCGCGTTCTTCTTGCCGCCGACCTGTTCCAGCCGAACGACTACACGCAGCAACAGCATCTTGGAATCGAATACGAATACGCCAAAGTCTTTGCCATCCGGGCCGGATACAAATTTAACTACGATACGCAGGGCTTCACCGCCGGTATCGGGCTCCACCAACCGTTGGCAGGGATGAATGTAACGCTCGATTACAGCTACGGCGCGATTTCAATGTTTCTCGGGAATGTGCACCGCATAACCCTGGGAGCCGAACTCTAATGGCTCATCGTCTCTCAGACGGCTGGAAGATCGTCCCGGTCATCGTTTTTCTCCTTTCTTCCGGGACTCTGCTCTCGCAGGGACGCGATACGCCCCTCACAATGCAGGGAGTGGACCAATCGGTTCCGTCATCGGTCGCGTCACGATCGATGGGGGGTCTGCTGTTCTCCCCTTCGCATGACCCCGCGCTTCTTTTTTCCAATCCAACTTCCCTTATTGCTCTGACCGGGTTTCAGTTATCGGTCGGCGGATTGAGCGAATCGAACAATGCGACACAAACCCAGGAATGGTATCCGCAGAAATATTACGCAGGGTTCAGTCTCCTGATGGAAGGGTTGACCGGTTTGATCGACAACCCGAACCCCGGCAAACCGGGCGTCGTCTTCCGGAACGGCGGCGATACCGTTCAGCGCCCGTTCGATAACATCCCGCCGAATTGGGCCTATGCGAAATCGAAAAACCTCCCGCTTCAGGCGGTTGCGGCGCTTCCGTTCAGCTACCAGGGGACAAAGTTTGCCGTCGGCGCCGGTTTCGCGGAGTATGCGAATCTCAACCAGTACTACGCGAATAATAACGTCCTCTCACCCGACATCGGCTCCGAGCGTCCGTCTCCCATCCTCCTTCCGTCGGCGAATGACAGCGTCAAAGCGTATTGGTATCAATACGCGCATCTCCGCGAAGGGTCGATTTACGGATACGGAGGCGCTATCTCCGCCGCGCTGTCCGACGAACTTTCGTTCGGTGTGAGCGCCATGCTCTTGAAAGGTTCATCGACCGATGCAGAGACGGAGACGGGGCGCGGCTCGCTTCTTTTCGTTTACACGCCGGAGAATTATTTCGTCGTCGATTCCATCGCCGCTCACAGTTCGCTGAACGGAACGTCGGACTTCAGCGGGCAGGAGTATACGATGAGCGCGTCCTATCGTGGACGATACGTGACGATCGGAGCGAATATCAAGCCGCCGGGCACCATCACGAGAAAATACAGCGGCCTCGCGGTCAAGGACACGGGCGGCGTGCATACCGAGACCGCGGTCAATGGACAGGACGAAATGAAGCTCCCCTGGCGCGGAACTGTGGGGATTTCGATCGTCGTGCGGGAAAACGTCACCGTGGGTCTCGAGTACGAGCTTCGTCCGTTTGCATCCGCCCTCTACACGGCCAGCGACGGTACGACGTCGAATCCCTGGATGTCCGCGTCGCTGCTCCATGTTGGAGGGGAATACGTCGCGGCGGATTGGCTCGCCGTACGCGCCGGCGTTCGACAAGAGGCGGAAGCATTCCAGGAGATCGGCGCGCCGATTGCGAGTGAGCCCATCACCTATTCCGTCTACTCGGTCGGTGTGGGAGTAAGATATGGAGGGATTGCATTGAACGTGGCCTGGGAATACGCGACAATGAAGTACCAGGACCTATGGGCTACGAACGTGAATTTCAACAATCAAACGACACAGAGGATGATTGCCGACGTGTCATATGTTCTGGAGTAGCCGTCTGCCGATGGACGGCCCGCGTCCGAACGGTACCACAACATCATAGGAGGGATAGGAATGAAATCGTGGACAAGGTTTTTCCTCGCATCAATGGTCATTGCATGCCTGGGAAGTGCGGAATCCTTCGCGCAATTTGCCAGCGGAAATTTTCGAACCCACTCGCCTCTCACGCCGCCGAACAACAATTGGAGCGCGGGAACCTCGTGGGATAAGTTCAACGGGAGCAGCTGGGTGAACAATCAGGGCGTCCCCTCGGGCTCGGAGACGATTTATATCTGGGCGTCGACCGACACGGTCGTCATCGATGTGCCGGTGACGATCACCGGTACCCTCATCGATTCAGGAAGGGTGGCCGACGGCGCGGGAGCGCTGACGATCGGAAGCGGCGGGGTGTACAACCGGGCGAAGGACGCCGGAAGAATTCCGAGCGCAACATGGAGCACGGGTTCGACATGCCTCATCACCGGTGCGGCGGCGACATCACCGTCGAACGCGAATCAGAACTTCTACAACTTTACGTGGAACTGTGCGAACCAGTCAGCCAATCTCAATCCTGGATGGAACGGCAACACGGTCAACGGAAGTGTGACGGTCATCGCCTCGGGGCCGGGAAGCCGCTTTCAGTTCACGGCCCCCCCGGCGGATTCTTCCAGGACCACAACAATCATGGGAGATGTCATCGTGACCGGCGGAGGTCTCTCAGCCCAGGGGACGAGCAACGGCTTGTCGTCGAGCATCATCAACCATTACGGCAAAATAATCGCCACCGGCGGCAACTTCTCCGTCGCACGCGGGAGTCAGGCCGGAACGGGGACGACCGTCTGGAATTTCTACGGCGACTCGTTGATCCTCTCGAATTGCACAACGCAAAATTCGAATCCCACCGGCGCGTTTCTCCACTTCGCAAAAGCCGGCTTGCAGACGATGGTCCTGAATAATGTTACATGGGGTTCGGGCACGTCGCCGGTCAACTTCACGGTGGATAGTAATGCGACGCTGAATCTCGGGACGACGGTCATCCCCGCGGCGAACACGGGGAGTCTGCGTGTCAACCCGGGAGGCGGGCTGATCTGCGGCGACCCGGCGGGAATCAACGGAAACGTCCTGTGTTCGGGGCTTGGCGGCGGCGG
>Ga0335077_10009268_pt1 | contig 12209 bp, 8 predicted proteins | sample Lox_Sample_31_FD_207151 | JGI IMG/M metagenome (GOLD analysis project Ga0335077, IMG submission 207151) | Soil microbial communities from Loxahatchee National Wildlife Refuge, Florida, United States - Lox_Sample_3.1 | ecosystem: Environmental > Terrestrial > Soil > Wetlands | place: USA: Florida...
CTCTCCGGTTCTCTCCTCAGTTATTCAGTGCCGCGTGCCCTCGACCTCCCGGCCTACGCGGTTAGTACCCACAACACGATGTGCACGCACAATCCCCTCGGGTCGAAGGGCGTGGGGGAGGTCGGGGCCATCGGCTCGCCGCCCGCGGTGATGAACGCGGTCGTCGACGCCCTAGCCCACCTCGGAGTGCGCCACGTCGACATGCCCGCCACGCCGGAGCGGGTCTGGCGCATCATCCGCGACGCGAGGAAGAACTAGGAGGCCGCCATGAACGACTTCGCATTCCACCGGCCCAAGAGCCTTGCCGACGCGGTATCCGCCCAGAAGAAGGCGACCGAGGGCAAGTACCTCGGCGGCGGCCAGAGCCTGCTCCCCGTGATGAAGCTCGGTCTCGCCGCCCCGACGGACCTAGTGGTGCTCTCCGGCCTCGCCGAGTTGAAGGGTATTCGGCTCGACGGGAAGGAGCTCGTCGTGGGTGCCGGCTCGACCCATGCGGAGGTCGCAGCGTCGGCCGAGGTCAAGAAGGCCATCCCAGCGCTCGCCTCTCTCGCGGGCCACATCGGCGACCCGCAGGTCCGAAACCGGGGCACTCTCGGCGGCTCGCTCGCCCACGACGACCCCGCGGCAGATTACCCGGCGGCGGTCCTGGCGCTCGGAGCCACCGTGGCGACCGACCGCCGCAAGATCCCGGCGGATGCCTTCTTCAAGGGCCTCTACGAGACGGCGCTCGCGCCCGACGAGGTGATCGCCTCCGTGCGGTTCCCCCTCCCGGAAAAGGCCGCGTACGCGAAGTTCCCCCATCCCGCTTCGCGATTCGCCCTCGTGGGCGTGTTCGTGGCCCGGGGGCCGGCGGGCGTGCGGGTGGCCGTGACCGGTGCCGGCCCCTTCGTGTTCCGGGCGACCGAGATGGAGAAGGCGCTCGCGTCCCGCTTCGCTCCCGACGCGATCGCCAGCGTCTCGGTTCCGAGTGCCGGACTCACCGGCGACGCTTTCGGAAGCGCGGAGTATCGGGCCCACCTCATCGGCGTCATGGCGCGCCGTGCCGTTGCTTCCTGCGACTGACCGGCGTGAGCCCACCGCGACTCCTCCCGGATTCGGTCGACGCGGTCCAGGCGCTGCTCGCCGCCGGCGACTACGTCGCCGACCGCGCCCTCGCCACGGCACTCTTCCTCTCCCTCCGCCTCGGCCGCCCCCTCTTCCTCGAGGGGGAGGCGGGAGTGGGAAAGACGGAGCTCGCCAAGGTGCTCGCCGCCGGGCTCGAGCGGCGCCTGATCCGGCTGCAGTGCTACGAGGGGCTCGACATCTCCCAGGCGGTCTACGAGTGGAACTACGCGCGCCAGATGCTCGAGATCAGGCTCGCGGAGGCCGCCCACTCCCTCGACCGCGCCCGCATGGAGGAGGACCTCTTCTCGGAGCGGTTCCTGGTCCGGCGCCCCCTGTTGCAGGCGTTGGAGGCGGATCCCCGGGGACCGCCGGTCCTCCTCATCGACGAGATCGACCGGACCGATGAGCCCTTCGAGGCGTTCCTGCTCGAGATCCTTTCCGAGTTCCAGGTGACGATCCCGGAGATCGGGACCCTGCGGGCGGCGGCGCAGCCGCTGGTCGTCATCACCTCCAACCGCACCCGCGAGGTTCATGACGCGCTCAAGCGGCGCTGTTTTTACGCTTGGGTTGACTACCCCGACGCGCGCCGCGAGCTCGCCATACTGCGCAGCCGAGTGCCGGCCGCCGCTGACCGACTGGCGCGCGAAGTGGTCGGCTTCGTCCAGAGGCTGCGTGCTAAGGACCTCTTCAAGGCGCCGGGGGTTGCCGAGACGATCGACTGGACCCACGCTCTCATCGCCCTCGACCGCGTCTCGCTGGAAGCGGAGGCGGTCGACGCCACGCTGGGGATCCTGCTCAAGTACCAGGACGACGTCGCCCGCATCCGCGGGGCCGAGGCGGCAGCGCTCCTCGCCGCGGGGAACGTGGAGCGCGACAGTTGACGGGCGCCGGCCAGATTGCCGCCCGGGTCATGCAGTTCGCGCGCACCCTGCGGGCGGCCGGTCTTCCTATCGGGCCAGACCGGGTGCTCGATGCGGTGGGGGCCGCGGCGGAAGTTGGACTCGCGCGTCGCGAAGACTTCTTCTGCGCACTCCATGCTGCACTGGTCTCGCGCGCGGAGGACCGCGCTCTCTTTCGTGAGGCCTTCGAGCTCTTCTGGCGCGCGCCCGAGGACGCGCCGGACGGGTCCGACCTCCTCTTCTCGCGCCCCGACGCACCGCCAATGGAGGTCTCCCCGCCGAGCCGCCGGCTCGCGGACGCGCTCCGGGGGCTCCGGACTCCCGCGCTCGTCACCCCTGGGAGGCGCGAGGAGGTGGACGCCATTCTCGCATGGTCAGACCGGGAGGCGCTCCGGACCCGCGACTTCGAGCAGATGACAGCTGCCGAGGTAGCCGAGGCGGAGAAAGCCATCGCGCGGATGCGGCTGCCAGTTCGCGAAGTCCCGTCCCGGCGATCCCGTCCCGGTCTTCGGGGTGACCGCGTCGACGTGCGTGCCACGCTGCGTGCGGTTGTACGGGCCGGCCCCGACCTCGTTCCGCTTCGGTTCCGGGAGAGGTGCACGCGCCCCCCCAGGGTAGTGGCCCTATGCGATGTCTCCGGATCGATGATCCGCTACGCTCGGATGCTGCTCCGCTTCGTGCACGCGCTCGCTTCGGACAGGCCGCACGTCCACGTCTTCACGTTCGCCACGCGCCTCACCGATGTGACGCGCTCCCTCGTCCATCGGGACGTGGACGTCGCGCTGGCTTCCGTCGGCCGGGCCGTCAAGGACTGGGAGGGTGGCACCCGCATCGGTGATTCCCTTCGGGAGTTCAACGTGCGTTGGTCGCGACGGCTGCTCGGCCAGGGTGCCGTCGTGCTCCTTTTCACGGACGGGCTCGATTGCGGCGATGGTTTGGTGTTGGTCACGGAGACCGAGCGCCTGAGGAGATCGTCCCGGCGCCTGGTATGGCTGAATCCGCTCCTCCGGTACCAGGGCTTCGAGCCGCTCGCCGCCGGCGTCCGCTCCATGCTCCCCCACGTCGATGAATTCAGACCCGTGCACGACCTCGAGAGCCTTGCGGCCCTCGCCCGCGCGCTCTCCGATGAGGGAACTCCCTCGCGCCGTGGTTCGCCGGCCGACCGATTTGCTAGGAGCCTAAGAAAGCAGGGCGGTGAAGACCAGGCTGAATCCATTGTGCGCTCGTGATCTCGCGTCGCCGAGGAAGGCTCCCCCGGATCGACGCGGCAAGATCGTCTGGCGTGGGAATGGAGGCGGCCAATAGCAACAAGGTTCGATTGCACACGCCAAGCGGACTGAACTTCGCCGGCGGAAGAAAACCCCAAGCACCAAGACATCGTGCAGCGCGGGCTTCACCGCGTTCGACGGCAGGTTGTCGGTGGTGGTTCCGAGAGCTGCGTCGCCACCGGGGTTGACCGCCGGGTCGGCGGACAGGCGGCGGACCGCGGGCGTCTACTCCGCCAACGCGAAGCTCGCGCCGACATAGGTCTGGGGTCGTACGAGAAGGCACGAGGGACATGGACTTCCGTCCCATCTGGGGCGGACCAGATTCCACGCTTCCTCTCACGGTGCCTCACACGATCGATCGCCATCCTCACGCTCGGAAGGACCAACCGAAGCGGAGGCATCATGGCAACGGCGATCGACGAAGCGAAGCTGAACGAGTTTCTGGGACACATCGTAGGCGACGCGGGGGCCGCCATGAGCGGCGCCTTGGTCGTGGTGGGAGACCGGCTGGGGCTCTACCGCGCCCTGAACGACGGTGGCCCAGCCACCGCGGCTGAGCTGGCCGGGCGCAGCGGCACCGCCGAGCGCTACGTCCAGGAATGGCTCGACGCCAACGCAGCCGGCGGCTACCTGACCTATGACCCGGCCACGCGCCGGTACACACTGCCGCCCGAGCAGGCCGCCGTGCTGGCCGACGAGTCGAGCCCGGCCTTCGCCACCGGCCTGTTCCAGGTGATCCAGGCCTGCTGGTCGGCGGTGCCTCGCATCGAGGCGCGTTTCCGGACGGGCGGCGGCCTGGCCTGGGGCGAGCAGGACGCTTGCTTGTTCGAGGGGACCGAGCGCTTCTTCCGCTCGGGTTACGTAGGCAACCTGGTCTCCTCCTGGATACCGGCGCTGGACGGGGTCAAGGCCAAGCTCGAGCAGGGCATCCTCGTGGCTGACGTCGGCTGCGGCCACGGTGCCTCGACCCTTCTAATGGCCGAGGCGTTCCCACGGTCGACTTTCGTCGGTTTCGACTCGCACAGGGGTTCCATCGAAACGGCGCGGCGACGCGCCCGGGCTGCCGGCCTGGAGGGCAGGGTCCGCTTCGATGAGGCCAGCGCCACCGGATTTCCTGGTAGCGGATACAAGCTCGTGGCGGTCTTCGACGCGCTCCACGACATGGAGGATCCGGCCGGCGCGGCCCGCCAGGTGCGGCGCAGCCTAGCCGACGACGGCACCTGGCTCATCGTCGAGCCGTACGCTGGTGATTCCCCGGAGCAGAACCATAACGGCGTGGGGCGGGTCTTCTACTCGGCCTCGACCATGCTCTGCGTGCCGCACTCGCTCTCTCAGCGAGGGCCTGCCTTGGGGGCCCAGGCCGGCGAGAAGCGGCTTCGCAAACTGGCGACCGGTGCCGGTTTCACCCGCTTCCGCCGCGCCACCCAGACCCCTTTCAACCTTGTCCTCGAAGCGAAGCCGTAGCAGCACCCAACCCCAAGAAGGAGAGCCGTTATGAAGCGCATCATCATCACGCTGACCGCCGTCGCTGCCGTCCTCACGCTCGCCGCCTCCGCCGTCGCCGCTAACAAGGGGCGCTACCTGGTCAGCGCCCCGCACACTGCGGAGCAATGCCTGGCCGCCCTGGACGACTTCGCTGCCCAGGGCCGAGAGCAGCTGGCTCGTTTCGACTGGGGGTGCAAGGACGGTGACCACACCGCCTACGCTGTGGTCGAAGCCAGCAGCGCCGAGGAGGCCCTGGCCACTGTGCCCGCCAACCAGCGCGCACAGGCCAAGGCCGTGAGGATCGACAAGTTCACTGTCGAGCAAATCAGGTCGCTGCACGCCAAGTAGCTAAAAACGCGCCAGGCGCCCCTAGCGGGGCGCCTGGTACACCGAAGGTCCCTTTTCTCCTATTGCCTCCGCCATGCGCTGCGCCCTGGAGATCAAGTTGCTCGGTGACCTAACGGTACTGCGCGACGGCACGGCCTGCACCCTGCCGCAGTCCAAGAAGGCGCGCGCCCTGCTGGGTTACCTGGTCGCCACCGGTCGGCCCCACAGCCGCGAGCGGCTCTGCGATCTCCTCTGGGACGGCCCCGACGACCCGCGCGGCGGCCTGCGCTGGGCGCTATCGCGCCTCAGGGCCGCGGTGGACGATCCGTCAGTCCGGCGCCTGGCCGCCACCCGAGCCGAGGTGGGCTTCGAGGCCCGCGGCGCGGCCGTCGATCTCTGCACCGTGCACCATCTGGTGGCGGGAGGCGTATCGACGACATCGCTCGAGGCGCTGTGCCAGGCCGCCGCTTGCTTCCGCGGCGAGTTCCTGGATGGGCTCGACCTGACCGGCTGCTTCCGCTTCCACGAGTGGTGCATCGGCGAGCGAGAGGCGAACCGCATGCTCCGGGTGCGCATCCTGGACGCCCTGGTGGCCTGCTTGCAGGTCACTGCCCCGGAGGAGGCGCTGACGCATGCCCGGGAGCGTGTGCGATGCGATCCGCTCTCCGAGCAGGCCCATGCCTCGGTCATGGAGCTGCTGGGCCGACTCGGGCGACAGCGCGAGGCGCTGGAGCAGTATGACGCCTGCCGGCGCATCCTCGAAACGGCACTCGGCGTCAGACCGCAGGGGCCACTGGAGCAGGCCCGCGCGGGCCTGGTCCGCGCGGTCCTGCCTCGCCGGGCCGCCCCACCGCCGGACCCGGTCCCGCCCGCCGCTCCAGCCGGGTTGTGCCCGGCGGCGCCGCCGCTGGTTGGCCGTCAGGCTGAGCTGGCCGAGCTGGAGCGGGCCGCATCGGCGACCGACCGCAAGGGGCGCCAGGTCCTGCTTCTGGTCGCGGAGGCCGGCCTCGGCAAGACGCGCCTCCTCCAGGAGTTGGCGGTTCGCGTGAGCGCAGCGGGCGGCCTGGTCCTCATGGGACGCGCCTTCGAGGCCGAGATGGTCCGGCCCTTCGGGGCCTGGATCGAGGCGCTTGGCGCCCCGGCTGTGGTCGAGGCCGCCGCCCCGTGGCGCGACGCGCTCGCGCCGCTCCTCCCCGCGCTCGGGTTGGGTCGGCCGGGCCATCGCGACCTGCTCTTTCAGGCCGTGGCGAAGCTGCTCGGAGCGCTGGCGCGCGACCGGCCGTTGGCAGTGCTGCTCGACGACCTCCACTGGATAGACGAGGCCAGCGCCGCGCTGGTGCATGCGGTTGCCCGACAGGCGATCGGCCAGGTCCTGCTCGCCGGCGCGGTGCGCCCCGGTGAGATGGCTGACAACCCGGCTGCGCTCCGGCTGCAGCGAGCTCTTGCCCGGAGCGGCTGCCTGCGCGAGATCGAGCTCCAGCCACTCAATGGGCCGGAGACGACGACGCTGGTGGGCGGCATCGACCCCAGCCTCGACGCCCAGCGCATCTTCGCCGAGAGTCGCGGCAACCCGCTCTTCGCGATGGAGATGGCCCAGGCGCTGCGGCGGGGCGATGCCCGCTCGGCTACGCTCGACGACCTGATCGCCGACCGGCTCGAACGTCTAGAGGGCCGGCCTCGCGAGCTAGTCGGCTGGGCGGCCGCCTTCGGCGGCACGTTCGGTTCTGACCTGTTGGTGCGAGCCTCGGGGCTGCCTGCGGCCGATGTCCTAGCCGCACTGGGCGACCTGGAAGCGCGCGGGGTGGTGCGAACGGCGCCTGGCGAGGGGTCTGGCCACGATTTCGCCCACGATCTGGTCCGTCGGGTCGCCTACCACCGGCTCTCCGGCCCTCGGCGCCAGCTCATCCACCTCCAGATAGCCCGGGCGCTTGCGGTCACGCCCGATCCGGATGGCGCCCGGGCCGGCGACCTCGCCCATCACGCCGCGCTTGGCGGCGACCCCGCTCTGGCGGTGCGCGCTTGTCTGGCCGCCGGGCAGCGCGCCGTCCGCCTCTTCGCCTTCGCCGAGGCCTCCGAGCTGGCCGAGCGCGGGATTCGTCTGGCCACTCGACTGCCGGTCGACGAGCGCATCCCCGTGGAACTCGACCTCTTGGCGCTGCATGTCCAGCCCGGCCTGGCCGGTGAGCGAGCCCACCAGGTCGAAGCGCGCATCTCCCGACTCGTTCTGGAGGCGCAGTCGGCCGGCCTGGCCGACGTGGTGGCCCGCGGGTTCTGGTTCCTCTCCGTGGCGCACCATGGGGAGGGCGACGACGCGCGGGCCCACGAAGTTAGCTTGCAGGCCGCCGAAGCCGCCCGGGCCTCCGGGTCGCTGGCAGCGGCCGAGGCGCTGGCCGGCGCGGGGCGGTGCCTGGTCCAGTTGGAGCGCGAGATCGGCCGAGCTGAGCGGCTGCTCCGGGAGGCAGAGGCCATCGCGGCCCGCGACCAGCTTCCAGTTATCGACGTCGAACTCGGGCTGGGCTTCCTGCACGCCTTTGATGGGCGGCCGACCGACGCCGCGGCCCACCTGACCGCTGGACTGAGTATGCTCAGGCGCGCGCCAGACCACTGGCGGGAGTTCGAGGTGCAGTCCCGGCTGACTACCCTGGCACTGGAGGCCAGGCGTTTCGAGGAGACGCGGGTCCTTGGCCGCGAGCTGTCGCGGGTGGCCGCCAAGCTCAACGAGGGGAGCGAGGCCCCCTTCGCCGCCGGCCTGGAGGCTCTGGCGGCGGCCGGCCTCGGCGAGCCAGACGCCGCAGCCGCATTAGCGCGGGCCGAGGGTCGCCTGCGCGCGGTCGACTCCAGTGCCCGGCTCGCCTACCTGCTGCTGGGCGAAGCCACGCTGGCGCTCGACCGCGGACGGACTGACGAGGCGCGCCGGCCGGCAGAGGAGGCACTGGCCGCGGCCACGAGGGTCGGGAGGGTTGGGCTCCTGGTGGCGGCGCACGCCCTGCTGGCCCGAATCGATCATGCCGGCGGCAACCGCGCTGGCGCCGCCGCTCACCTCGAGTGGGCCCGGGCGGCCGTGGAAGATCCGCGCGACGTCGGCGGACTGGCTCGCCACCACCTCGCCGAGGCCGACGCCGCCATCGGCCGCACCGCCCACCCCGCCACAGAGAGGAGCCGAGCATGACCCATCTCATTGTCGAACAGACCTTTTCCACGCCGTTAACCGACGCCGAGCACGACCGCGCCGCCAAACGGCTCAACCCCTGCCTGGAGCAGCACGGGGCCCATTGGGTCCGCAGCTATCTATCGCAGGACCGGCTGCGCATGGTCTGCGAGTTCGAGGCAGCTGACGCCGAGGCGGTCCGGTCCTCCTATCGGTCGGCCGGAATGCCCTTCGATCGCGTCTGGGCGACCGAGGTGTACGCGCGAGCGTGAGGCTGTCTCCAGGGCCGACAAACATGGCTGCAAGCACTGGCAGAGCGGTTCGCTGGGCGCTCCGAAGCTCAATCGGAGAGCGGGTGGCGCGCCGCCGGCGCGCTTGCCCACCGTGGAAGCAAGTGCTCGTTTCCGGCCCCTGATGGGCCTTGAAACTCGCTGTCATCTGCATGAAGTACCCCGACCGCACCGGGCGGAGGCATCGCTGACGCAAGTCCTCAAGGGCATGGGTGTTTCGAACGGGGTAGCTCGCGGAGTCGCCTTAGTCCTCAACTGCGGCGACCGAGCGGCCGCTCCTCGGCGGAGCATTCAGGCGTCCGAGGTGCCAAGCGAACGAGGACGATTCGACGCCGCGGTAGCCGCGGCGGTGTCGGAACTGGCCGCGCTCCAGAAGAGCGTCAGTGAAAAGATCGGCTCTAGCCAGGGCGACATCTTTGCCGCCCAAGTCCTCGTGCTCAAAGATTCCGGGATGCGGGATCGCGTTCTGCGCCTCGTGGAGGAAAAGCGCATCAACGTGGAAGCGGCCCTCTCGGATGTCGTGGAGGGCTACAGCGGGGTGCTGCAGGGGGTAGGAGATTCCTACCTGCGCGAGCGCGCAGCAGACCTCCGAGATGTGGGTCGCCGGCTCGTCTCGGCGTTAGCTGAGCGGCAGGCCGCTACTCCCATGAAGATTCCCGAAAACGCCGTGGTAGTCTCGAAGGAGCTCCTGCCGTCGGTGACGGCCCGTTTGCAGCTCGAGAACGCACGTGCCTTCGTGACGGAGCGAGGCAGTAAGTTCTCCCACAGCTCGATTCTGGCGCGCTCGATGGGGACGCCCGCCGTTGCCGGTGTCGCGGAAGCCTCGCGAAGGATCCGCAGCGGGGACAGGCTCATCGTGGACGGCCTTTCCGGCGCCGTGTTCGTCAATCCGGAGCCGTCGGTCGAGCGCGACTACGAACGCTTGGAGGCGGAGTCACGGGCCCACGGGGCGCAATTGCGCGAGGAGTCGGGCGGTCCGCCGACTACCCTCGACGGGGTGGCGATCCCCACGCTCGCGAACGTGAACAAACTTTCCGACGTCGAGCCCGCGCTCGTCTACGGGGCCGACGGGATCGGGCTGTATCGGACCGAAATTCAATTCTCGGTCGTAAAGACCTTTCCCACAGAGGACGAGCAGTACGAGGTACTCTCCCGCGCGGCGGCGCGCTTCCGTCCGAAAAGGGTCGTCTTCCGACTCGTCGACTTGGGGGGTGACAAGGTCCTTCCATACTTCCCGCTGCCACCCTCTCGGAACCCCTCCCTGGCGCAGCGGGGGATCCGGCTGTTGCTCCGTCACCTCGACATCCTGAAGCCGCAGCTACGTGCGTTCCTCCGCGTCAGTGCCGATCACGCGGTGTCGATCCTGCTCCCGATGGTTGGAGGACTCGACGAGGTTCGGGAAGCACGCGGCGTCCTGCGTCAGGTCCAGGGGGAGCTGTCGGCCGCGGGCGTGCGGTTCAACCCGGAGGTCCCGATTGGCGCAATGATCGAAGTTCCATCGGCGGCGCTCACGGCCGGCATGCTGTCGAGAGAGGTCAACTTCTTGAGTCTCGGGACAAACGACCTAGTGCAGTACGTAGTAGCTGCGGACCGGGAGGACGAGGATAACGCCCGCTACTACCAGCCTCTGCACCCGGGGGTCCTGCGGCTCATCCGGATGGTCGTGGAGGAGGCGACGAAGGCCAACCGCAACCTCACCATCTGTGGAGAGATGGGCGGAGACTCGAGGATAACCGCACTTCTTCTCGGGCTTGGTCTGCGCGAGTTCAGTGTCGCCCCGGGCGAGATGCTGCGTGTGCGGGATTCCATCCGCAAAACGCACTTGAAGGAGGCGCAGGTGCTCGCTCAGCAGGCGTTGGAACGTGGGTCTGCCAGCGAAATCGATGCACTTCTGAACGGCGGTGGCTCCGTGGCGTCCGCTGCTTCCGCCCTCCAAATGGGTAGTAAAGGGGTTCAATCAAGAGATTTCTAAGAGGAGCGCTCAGAGCGGGCCCTGGGGCTGTGCCATTCGTGGGGGGTGGGAGCCGCAAACCGCAACCCTCCTGGGTCGGTTCAGCCCGCCACCGGCTCTCGCAGGCTGCCCCCGAGCTTACCACCGCCGGGGAGCAGCGCCTGCGACGCGGAAGTCACGGTCCCTCGCGTGCACCGGTTCTTCCGGGGCAATGCTCTTAGGCGGGGCCGATTAACTCTTCGGCATGTTCGAGGCAGCGGTTCCCGACCGTGTGCGCGGTCCATGCGGCAACGCCGCCGGCGATCCGAGCTGGGCTCTCGCGGTGGCCATTCTCGGCTCGAGCATGGCGTTTCTCGACGGAACCGTTGTGAATGTTGCACTCCCCGTGATGCAACGCGATTTGAGGACGACCGTCTACCAGGTGCAGTGGGTCGTAGAGGCGTACGCCCTGCTGCTCGCCGCGCTGGTCCTAGTCGGTGGCGCGGCCGGCGACCGATTCGGCCGGCGCCGCGTGTTCTCATGGGGCGTTGTGCTCTTCGCGGCCGCCTCCGCCGGTTGCAGCATCGCGCCCACTATCGGCCTGCTCATCGTCGCTCGAGGCATTCAGGGCACCGGTGCCGCTCTCCTGGTACCAGGAAGTCTCTCTCTGATTAGCGCGGCGTATCCGGCCGGCGAGCGGGGGGCAGCGATCGGCACTTGGTCTGCGTTTAGCGCGATTACAACTGCGGTGGGGCCGCTCGCCGGCGGCTGGGTCGTGACGCACGCCTCCTGGCGTTGGCTGTTCCTCATCAATGTCCCATTCGCGGTAGCGATCGTCGTGCTAGCGGCCGCGCGGGTAACGGACACGCGCGACGATAACGCCCCGCCGGGCATGGACCTAGCCGGCGCCTCCCTCGCCACCGTGGGCCTGGGCCTCGTCGTGTACGCGCTTATCGACTCCGAGCGAACCGGAGGTCCCGGCTCCGCTAGGGCCATCACGTTGCTGCTCCTTGGAGGGCTGACGCTCGTAGCCTTTGTCCTTCTTGAGGCCCGACAGGCTGCACCCATGGTCCCGCTGTCGCTCTTCCGTTCGCGCACGTTTGCCGGCGCAAACCTGCTCACGTTGCTACTCTACGCGGCGCTCGGCGGCGGGCTTTTCTTCGTCCCGTTCAACCTGATCCAAGTGCAGCACTATTCGCCGGCAGCTGCAGGGGCCTCCTTACTCCCGTTCATCCTACTCATCTCTGTGATGAGCCGATGGGCAGGGGACCTTGCGGTGCGCTGGGGTCCTCGCCGGTTCCTGGTCGCAGGCCCGTTGATCGCTTCCTCAGGCTTCGCGCTGCTCGCGCTCCCGACGACGGGCGGTGTCTACTGGACGACGTTCTTCCCCGGTATCCTCGTCCTGGGGCTGGGGATGGGTCTGACCGTAGCGCCGCTTACCTCCGCCGTTATGGGCGCTGTGGATCCGCGTCACGCCGGGGTCGCCTCGGGGATCAACAATGCGATCGCAAGGGCTGCGGGGCTACTAGCGGTTGCGGGCCTAGGCGCGTTGCTTGTCGCCCGATTCAATCAGGTGCTGGACGGCAGGGTGTCAGTACTCTCGCTGTCGACCTCCATGGCGAGTGTCGTCGACGTGGAACGCAACAAGCTCAGCGGAGCCAACTTCTCCGCTTTCGATCCGTTGGTCCGCGAGACCCTTCGGCAGGCTTTTGACGGTGCCTACGTCACGGCCTTCCGGACGCTGATGGTCGCTGGCGC
>Ga0335077_10009269_pt1 | contig 12209 bp, 8 predicted proteins | sample Lox_Sample_31_FD_207151 | JGI IMG/M metagenome (GOLD analysis project Ga0335077, IMG submission 207151) | Soil microbial communities from Loxahatchee National Wildlife Refuge, Florida, United States - Lox_Sample_3.1 | ecosystem: Environmental > Terrestrial > Soil > Wetlands | place: USA: Florida...
CGTTTCACTCGATGGCGGAGCGGGCTATCGAACTCAATCCGATGGATGGATCGAATCTGGCCCACATAGGGTTTCTGATGGTCATATCGGGCGATTGGGAACGCGGCTGTGCGCTTGCGGAGTCTGCTCTGAAACTGAATCCACACCATCCGGGATGGTACTGGTTTGCCCCATGCTTGAACGCCTACCGCAAAGGGGACTACCGTAATGCTCTGACGTTTGCGCTCAAGTTCAACATGCCGGGTTATTGCACGGCTCACGTCCTCACTGCGGCGGTATATGGGCAGCTTGGCATGCGCGAGCAGGCGCAGAAGGCATTGCAGCAAGTGTTTGCGCTTCGGCCCGGCTTTGCCGCGGAAGCGCACCAAAATTTTGCCAACCACCTGAACTCATTTTCCGGATCATTCACCTTTTGCCGTAAGCGAATGGCGCAGCCGCGTTGCAGTACGGGCCCTGGAACTATTCGAAGGAGGCCGAATGGCCAGATTTCTCATCACCATGCTTCCGGCCAATGATCTTGGGCTGCCAACGCGTATGGTTCCCATCGCTCGCGCTCTTGCCGATCGCGGACATGACGTGGCGGTTTTCAATCCCGCCCCTGTGCCAGGGAAGCTGATTGCGGAGGCCGGACTCACCAGCCTGCCGATGCCTTCGCGTCCCATGCCGGCTCCGGCGTTCGATCTGATACTGCTGAGCGAAGCCTGGGACGTCGAGCACTTCTTTGGAGGTATTTACACAAGCGAAGAGTACGTGCGCGCGGCGCTTCCGGTGTATCTCGATCTTCTACGCGACTATGCACCAGACGCCGTCGTGGATTCATTTGACCCGCTGCCGTGCCTGGCGGCGCGCATACTGAACATACCTGTGGTCACCGTGCTCCAGGGCAACTTTCATCCGGCGAGCCGCGGCTTCAAGTGGTGGGAAAGTGAGCGGCCGAACGGACTATCGAGTGGAACGGTGTATGTGAATAAGGTCATCGCCGACTATGGGCTCGCGCCACTTGAGCGGTGCACCGAGGTGTTGTCGGGTGATCTGTCATTAATCGTGGGAACCCCGGAGACGGATCCGGTCGACGATCGCGCCGACGTGACTTACATCGGGCCGATGATCTTCCAGCGCGGCGATGCAGCGCTTCCCGCGTGGGTAAATGAGATCTCCAACGAACGTCCCCTGATCTGGGTGTATCCCGGTAATGCGCGCTACGCGCCTGTAACCACTCCGATCGATTCGATCGTGGTGATCCGCGCCGCAATTGAGGGCTTGGCTGGCGAGCCGGTAGAAGTAGCGCTGACGACCGGTTATCAGGAGCTGCCGCAGGAACTGGGCGAGCTACCGAAGAACTTCCGCCATGCGGCGTACGTTCCCGGCCCCTTGATGGCCCGGCGGTGCGACCTGGTCGTGTTTCACGGCGGGCACAGCTCGGTGATGACAACCTTGAACGCCGGAACCCCGTCTGTAATCATTCCCACGATCACCGAGCGGGAAAGCAATGCGCGGCGCGTCGCCTCGCTGGGCGCGGGCGAGATTGTGATGCCCGTGGACAGCGCGGATGGCGAAAAGCGCATCGATGTGGCCGAGTTCCGTGCGAAGGTGAAGCGCGTATTGAACGAGCCCTCCTACCGTCGATCCGCCGGGCGCATTTCCGAGTCCATGGGTCAATACGGCGGCGCCCAGGACGCCGCTGAACGAATTGAAAAGTTCGCCGCCGCTCAATGAGCGCCCCGCGATTGGTTGACTGCTCGACCCAGATTCTCGGATGTTGCTCCTGGATCAGCCCCGACTCGTCGATGACCAGGGAGTAAAGCAGTTGAGGCCGTGTTGCGTTAGCCTGCGAAGGTGGTGCCTCCACGACGTCCGATGCCTGTCAGAAACCGTGTTTCAGTGATTCACATAACCTCGTTGATGGTATCCCCAGAAATGGAACGCGTTCCGGTGCAAATGACTTATCTGGCGTGAGTTGCGCAGGAGCAGTCGGGATTACTCCTAGAAAACGGGCTCGTCGTCAGAGATAGTTCTGGAATCACGCATAATCGCCAAGTCGCTCACCGATTCGGCGTTGAGGGGGTGTCAACGGAAAACCGAAGACTATTCGATATTCACGTACGTCGTTCCGGAATCTGGCGTTTCGCCAGTCAGATCAGGAACGCGCGTCAAATCGCTCCGAAACGAGATCGAGGCTGGACCATTCCTGGGAGGCACAAGAAAGACATTCCGCAGTTTTTGGTCCCCGTTTTCCTTTGCACATAATTAGCCTCCACTTGGGCACAATGGGAATAGAGATCTCCATGCCGCTGGCTTCTCACATCATCCTCGGCACCGCTTTAAAGGGACGCCAAATCATGAAACCACAGTGGGTGCCGAAACGAGTGGAGAAATGGGGAATCCCCTCCCCGTCCGGCTGTGAGGTGAAACTGTGAAAGCAGACCTACGGCCCATGCATTCAATCACTTGCACGTAGCGCGGGGCTCACAGTTTCACAGCCGCTCAGCGCTGGCTTGCCTCGCCCGCGGCTACTTTTTGATTGAACTCCGCCGACTTGTTACGCGGCACGCTCAGTGACTGCCAGCGGTCGCAGGCGAAGTGCTTCGCGAGCAGCACGATCTGGCCCACGTGATGGGGATAATGGGCAAGCTGGCGGTTGACGGCCTGCATCACCGAGTGCGGCTCGCCGCGAATGGTCACCGTGCGCGCCAGGTCGGCGTCAGTCAGCGGCTCGAGCGCCGCAAACACGCGCGCCCAGCCGTCTTCCCACTCCGCCATCAATGCTTCGCGCGTGGCCGGCGGGTCGACGAATTCGCTGTCGCGATTGCGGTCCGGCTTCTCGCCATCGGTGGTGAGGAAGTCGGTCCACCGGGAGCGCATGTTGCCCGTCATGTGCTTGACGATGATGGCGATCGAGTTGGCCTCGTGATCGAGCACGGCGAAGAGATGCTCGTCGGCGACCTGCTCCATCGCGCGCTCGCCCAGCTTCTTGTAGTAGCGGAACACGGCCAGCGCGTCTTCGAGGTATGAGGTAGTGAATTTTAGCGTCATAGCAATACCAATGGATGCTTACGGCTCGTCGCGATAGACGCCTATCTCCAGCTTGCCGCCTTCGCTCATCTTCGCGCGAAACATGCCGGGCGTGTTGAAACTCCAGGCCTGCTGCCCGTCGGGAGAGATGGCGATGACTCCGCCGTCGCCGTGCAGCGCTTCGAGTTCATGATGGATCACTTCGTCAACGGCCTCCTGCAGCTTCATGCCTTTGAAGTAGACCAGGTTGCAGACTTCGCGCGCCACGCCGAGGCGGATGAAATACTCGCCCGTCCCGGTGCCCGATACCGCGCAGGACTGGTTGGACGCGTATGTGCCAGCGCCGATGATGGGCGAGTCTCCTACGCGGCCCGGCATCTTGCCCTGCATGCCGCCGGTCGATGTGCCCGCGGCCACGTTGCCCTGCCGGTCGAGCGCCACCACGCCGACCGTTCCGTACAGGTGCGTGTCCGGCGATTCGTCCAGTTGCGCAACCGGAACCACGGGGCCGGCAGGAGGAACGCCTTCAGGCCGCGGCGGAATCGGCTTGCCTTCTTTGGTCAACTGCTTGACCAGCGCCTGCCAGCGGCTCTCGGTGAAAAAGAAGCTGGGCGGCTGCTGCTCGAGGCCTACGCTCGCAGCGAACACATCGGCGCCCGGCCCGGCGATCATCACGTGGGGCGACTTCTCCATCACCGCGCGCGCGGCGCTAATGGGATGGCGCGTATGCACGATGCCCGCCACGGCGCCAGCCTTCAGGTTGGAGCCGTCCATGATCGACGAGTCCATCTCGTTTTTGCCTTCGCGCGTGAACACCGCGCCCCGGCCGGCATTGAAGTGCGGGTCATCTTCGAGAACGTGAATCGCGGCCTCCACGGCATCGAGAGCCGATCCGCCCTTGTCAAGAATGGCCGTGCCCGCTTCGACGGCCTGCTTCAAACCTTCGCGGTATGCCTTGTCGCCTTCCGGCCCCAGCTTGGAGCGCTCGATGACGCCGGCGCCCCCGTGGACCACGATGGCCCAATGGCGCGACGGCGGCGCCTGCGCCTGTGCTGCTATTCCGGCAGCCACCATCATTCCTGCTCCGATCAGCATGCAGTATGCCTTGTTCACCCATTCACCTCGATGTTCTCCCCTATCGTATATCGCTCGCGATGGCCTCTTCCCCGGCTCTCACTTCCTCGGTCTCTGTTACCCTCAAGATGCAGCTCAAACACATCCCGGGAACCTGATCGTGCGCATCATTCTTTCGAACATCGGCACGTTTGGCGATATCAATCCGCTGATTGCGATCGCGCTCGACTTGAAGCGGCGGGGACACGCGCCGGTGATGGCGGTTCCGGCGGTCTATGAACCCAAGATACGTCCGCTCAGCCTCGAATTTCACGCCATTCGTCCGGACATCGACCCCGCCAACAGTGTGCTGGTGGAAATGATCTACGACGTAAAGCACGGAACCGAACACGGGCTGCGCGATTTTCTGTTTCCGTCGCTGCGCCAGACGTACGAGGACCTGCTGAATGCGTCCACGCAGCCTGTACGCGCCGACCTGCTGCTTCTGGGCGAACTGAATTATGCGGGGCCAATCGTGGCCGAGATGACCGGCATCCCGTGGGCAAGCTACGTTCTGGCGCCGCTATCGTTCTTCTCGGCATTCGATCCGCCGGTGTTGCCGCCCTACCCGCGCCTCGCACGAGCTGACAAGGCGGTGCCGGGGATGGGACGCGTGATCAAGCGGCTGGCGCGATTCACCTCGCGCAAATGGGCGGACCCGATCTACGAGTTGCGCAGAGAACTGGGCTTGCCGCGCGGCGCCAACCCGCTGTTCGACGCGAAGCACTCGCCGCACCTGGTGCTTGCATTGTTCTCGCGCGTGCTGGGAGTGGAGCAGAAGGACTGGCCGTCAAACACGCTCATCACGGGCTTCTGCTACTACGACGCGGACGGCGGACACGGGAAGCTGCCTCCAAAACTCGAGGAGTTTGTCGCCCAGGGAGAGCCGCCCGTGGTGTTCACGCTGGGTTCGGCGGCGGTTCTTGCCGCGGGGAAGTTCTACGAGCATTCTGCGCGTGCGGCCGTCAAGGCCGGCGTCCGCGCCGTACTGCTTATCGGGACCGATGCGCGGAACCGTCCCGCGCATCCGCTGCCCGACTCGATCTGCGTGGCAGAGTACGCGCCGTATTCGGCGCTCTTCGATCGCGTGGCACTGGTGGTGCACCAGGGCGGCGTGGGGACGACGGCGCAATGCCTACGGGCCGGCAAGCCGATGCTCATTATGCCTTACTCGCACGATCAACCCGACAACGCGCGGCGGATGCGGCGATTGAAGGTGGCGCGCGTAATCAAGCGCGGCGACTACACGCCATTGCGCGTGGCGCGCAAGATTCGATCGATCCTGGAAGAGCCGAAGTTCGCGCGCCGCGCGCAAAGCGTGGCCAGAATACTTGCGCATGAGGATGGCGTGAAGTCGGCGTGCGATGCGCTGGAGCGGTTGTGGAAGAGAACCAAGGCTTGATTTGAGGTTCGCGCAATCCCAGGTCTCAGAATCGAAACCTCCACCCCACGAACAAAAACCGTTGGTGGGGATCCCCAGACCTGGGGCACCCTATTTGCTCACGTAATCCCTGGTCTGGCCGGTGCGTGTGTTGGTGACGGAGAAGCTGCCGTCGGAGAACGCCACCACCTTGAAAGAAGACCCATCGGTGCTGGCGCCCTTGGGGTTCGCGATGAGGACTTCGGGACTGTTGTGGGCCGCGTCCGAGTCTTCGGCGGTGTGAACCATATAGAGATCTTGCATGCCGGGACTGTCGTGAATCGTTTGCCATGCTTCCGGGCTTCCGGCCTTGTGCGCGCCGTTATTCATGATGGTCACGCGCGGGTGGATCGCATTGACAATCGCCTTTGCGTTGGAGAGATTCATGCCGTGGTGCGTGGCGAGATAGAGATCGATTGGCGGGATGGGATTGCTGGGGCAGACCAGCGCGATCTCCTTCGCCTTGGTCAAGTCGCCGAGATCGAGGAAGCGGAATTTGCCGTAGGTAATGAGGACGCCGGCGGAGCGCGCATTCTCGCTTGGATCGGCATCGGCCTTCGGTTCCGATGCGCACCAGGGGTTGGGCCGCGGCTTGACGCCGGGGATCGCGTTGATGTGCTCCCCGTCGGCGGTAAGCACGATGGCATTCACGCCGGGAAGATCGATGGTGTCGCCGGGATGTACGACCCGGTGCGGCTTGCCCTCGATGGCCTTCATGTATGCGGCGTAATCGTGGCGGGTGATGTCGGAGTCTTCGCGGTTCTCGCCGTGATCGAGAAACTCGCCGACGGGAACGCGTTTGACGAGTTCCGACACGCCGCCAACGTGATCGACGTGATAGTGGGTGATGAGCAGGTGGTCGATTTTTGTGATGCCGGCGTCACGCATGGCGGCCTGCACGCGATCGGCGTCGCGGCCGTTGCTGCCGGGCCAGCCCGTGTCAATGAGGAGGGATGCGCCGGAGGGAGTCACGAGAAGCGTCGATTGGCCGCCCTCAACATCGATGGAGTAGATGCGCAGCGATTTCGATGCGGCGGGCGCGGCCGGAGCGCGGAATGAGAACACGAGCAGCACGACGGCCAGGACACGCGTAGCGTGGAGCAAGAAGCAGTTGCGCAAGAGAGAGGAGGGGCTGTTCGCGGCGATTCGCATTTGCGAAGAAGTGTACTCTGCAGCGCCTGTTCAGCGAAAGCGGCGTGAACGCTGGGGAGCGATTGCAACTTTGGAGGAATGTCAGAAGTAATCTTGCTCGTGAAGAACCACGCGGAGAGAATCGCTCTACAAGCACATAAATAACCTCCCGAAACTGAAATGCCGAAGCAATCAAATCCTTCGGGTGAGACATCACCGCCGAAGGCAAATTGCATTTGAATTGCTCGGAGAGTTCACGGGGGACAGTTGTCTTACTTTCTTTGGTTGCCTCTCGGATTCTCTGTGTCCAACGTTCACCGACGCCAAGCGGGACCTGACGTAGGCCATCCCTTTCCCCGGTAAAGCCAGCGGAGATGCGATCCAACCCTGCACGAAAGCACCCGCGCGGCGACGAGCGCCAAGGAGGGATGATGCGTTTCGCCAATCATGCGACATCGATGTGGAAGGACTTTTTGAGCAAGAGCCGGATGTGCCTGGCTCTCGCATTTATCTTTGCGTACTTCACCGGGTTGGGGGCGTGGAGTCAGGGAACAGGATACTGGCACACCAGCGGGAACCAGATCGTCGATTCCAACGGCGAGGTGGTTCGCATGGCGGGAGTGAACTGGTACGGCTTTGAGACCACCGATTCCCTGGCTCATGGACTTTGGGCTCAGGACTACAAAACCATCCTCGACACGATCAAGAGCCTGGGATTCAATGTGGTTCGGATTCCGTTCTCCAACCAGATGGTGGAGAGCAATCCGGTACCGAGCAATTACACCACCTACGCCAATGGCCAGCCTGCGAACAGCGCCCTGGTGGGACAAACCGCGCTGGCCGACCTGGATACAATCGTGGCCTACGCGGGGTCCATCGGGCTGCGCGTTATTCTTGACAATCATCGCTCGGAAGCTGGCAACAGCAATGAGTCGAACGGTCTCTGGTACACCAGCGCCTATCCGCAGTCGAACTGGATCGCGGACTGGCAGACGCTTGCGACGAGGTACAGCGACAGCAAGTTTACGTTCAACGGTAATCCAACTGTGATCGGCATGGACCTTCGCAATGAACCCTACCTGCTTGCGAATGGATACAAGGGCGCCTGCTGGACCGGGGATACGCAATCGAATGGCTCTTACACGGGATGTCCCACAAGCTTGACCAGCCAGAACTGGCCGGTGGCGGCCGAAGCAGCGGGGAACGCCATCCTGTCGATCAATCCCAAGATGCTGATCGTGGTGGAGGGGATCGATTGCTACAACGGCACGTGCGGGTGGCAGGGCGGAAACCTCATGGGCGTGGCATCAAACCCGGTGGTGCTGAACGTGGCGAACCAGCTGGTGTATTCGGCGCACGACTACGGACCGAACCTGTATGGGCAGTCCTGGTTCAACTCGAACACTACGCAGGCGAGCCTTAACGCGGTGTGGAACAACCTCTGGGGATATATCAGCGCCAATGGCACGTCGCCGGTGTGGCTGGGCGAATTTGGAACGGATAACAACATTTCCGATATCGAGAGCTCCGCTGCGGGAAGCCAGGGACAGTGGTTCGAGAGCCTCGTGGCGTATCTGCAATCGAACCCCGCGATCGATTGGACGTACTGGGCGTTGAACGGCGAAGACAATTATGGGCTGCTCGACAGCAACTACGATGCGACGCCCGCAAATTCGCAAAAGGAGTCGATGCTGGCGAGTATCCAATTCCCGCTGGGCGGCGGAGGTGTGGCCTGCAATGCGTCGCCGTCTGCGCCCGCGGGGCTGGCGGCAACGGCTGCCTCATCCAGCGGCATCACGTTGAACTGGAATGTGGTGACGCCGCCTTCGAACTGCACCATCACGTCGTACAGCGTGTTTCGCAGCACGACCAGCGGATTCACCCCGTCGTCGGGCAACCAGGTCGCCAGCGTAACCAGTGGAACGTCGTTCGCCGATTCCGGCCTGACGGCTTTGACGACGTATTACTACGTGGTTGAAGCCGTGGATGGAAACGGATCGTCGGCCCCATCCGTACAGGCGAGCGCAACTACGAAGGCGAACTCAACCTGCTCGGCAGTACCGTCGGCGCCCGCGACGGTTGTTGCTATGGCCACGTCTTCGAGTGCAATCACTCTCAACTGGGGTGCGGAGACGCCGCCGTCCAATTGCACGATCAATTCCTACAACGTGTTTCGCAGCACGACCAGCGGATTTACTCCGGCGGCCGGCAACCAGGTGGCGAGCGGATTGACGGGGTCGAGTTTCCCGGATTCAGGCCTGAGTGCCTCCACGACGTATTACTACAAGGTGGAAGCGTTGGACTCGTTTGGCGCTTCGGGGCCTTCCGCGCAAGCGGGAGCAACCACGTCGGCGGCCTCGGGCGGCTTTTCGTGCCACGTAGGCTACTCGATCGTGGGCCAGTGGCCGGGCGGGTTTGAAGCAATCCTCACGTTGACCAATACTAGCGCTTCCGCAATCAACAATTGGACGCTCACATGGTCGTTCGCCAATGGGCAGCAGGTGACCCAACTGTGGACGGGCGCGGAAACGCAGAACGGCGCGAACGTGACGGTGAACAACCTGAGCTACGACGGAACGATCGCGGCGGGCGGCAGTTACACGGGGCTCGGGTTCCTGGGCTCGTGGAACAGCGTCACAAACGCGGTGCCGTCATCATTTTCGATCAACGGCACGGTTTGCCAGTAGCTCATTTGTTTGCGAGTGCGGAGCGAGGGGTTTGCATGAACACCTTCGCTCTGCAGCATTCTCCAATCAGCTGGCTTTGAATATCGCGACCTCATCCGGAGGGACGCAACCGGGTTCGCGCAGACCGGTACTGGTAAAATGAAACTGCCGCAGTATGCGGCAAATCCGGATTCTCGTCATTCCAGATGACCTTGCGGCCCGGCGGGCCGGACCCGAGAAGAGGACATTTTCTATAGTGAACCAGACGATACGCAATATCGCCATCATCGCTCATGTCGACCACGGCAAGACCACGCTGGTGGACGCGCTGCTGCGCCAGGCGGGCACGTTCCGGGCCAACGAGCAGGTGGCCGAACGGGTGATGGACTCGAATGAACTGGAACGTGAGCGGGGCATCACCATTCTCGCCAAGAACACGGCCATCAATTTCGGCGGGGGCAAGATAAACATCGTCGACACGCCGGGGCACGCCGATTTCGGCGGCGAGGTGGAGCGCGCGCTGAAGATGGTGGATGGCGTAATGCTGCTGGTGGACGCGGCCGAAGGGCCACTGCCGCAGACGCGCTACGTGCTGGCCAAGGCGCTGGAGGCGAAGCTGCCCCCGATCGTGGTGATCAACAAGATCGACAGGCCCGATGCGCGGCCGCAGGAAGTGCTGAACGAAGTCTACGACCTGTTCATCGATCTGGATGCGGACGAGCATCAACTCGAATTTCCGGTGCTTTACACGGTGGCCAAGACGGGCACGGCGACGACCGATCTCGCCAAGCCGGGAGTGGACCTGCAGCCGCTGTTCGAGAGCATCGTGAAGACGATCCCCGAGGCGAGCGGCGATCCTGATGGAGCGCTGCAGATCCTGGTGACGAACCTTGACTACTCGGATTATTTCGGGCGCATCGCCATCTGCCGTGTGTTTCAAGGCACGCTACATGCGGGCGACGAGGTTGCGATTTCGAAGCGCGACGGATCGCTCCAGAAGACGCGCATTACCAAGCTGTTCACATTCTCAGGGCTGAAGCGCATCGAGACGGCGGAGACCACGATGGGTGATATCGTGGCCGTGGCCGGCGTGGAAGGCATCACGATCGGCGAAACCATCACGAGCGCCGAAAATCCCGCGCCGCTGCCGCTGATCGTGATCGACGAGCCGACCATTGCCATCCAGTTCAGCGTAAACAACGGTCCATTCGCCGGGCGTGAAGGCCAGTATGTCACCAGCCGCAACCTGCGCGAGCGCCTCGATAAGGAACTGCTCACCAACGTGAGCATTCGCGTTGAAGAAACCGGCTCGCCCGACACCTTCAAGGTACTGGGGCGCGGCGAACTGCAGCTCGCGATTCTGATCGAGATGATGCGGCGCGAAGGGTACGAACTGATGGCGGGGCGGCCGGAGATCGTCACGCGCGTTGTGGACGGCGTGCGCATGGAGCCGGTGGAGCACCTGACGGTGGATGTGCCGGAGGAATACACGGGCGTGGTGATCGAGAAGCTGGGGCCGCGCAAGGGCGAGATGACGAAGATGCACAATCACGGCTCGGGTCGAGTGCGCATAGAGTTTCGCGTACCCAGCCGCGGCATCATCGGGCTGCGCAGCGAAATGCTGACCGAGACGCGCGGCACCATCGTGATGAATTCGCTGTTCGATGGATACATTCCGTACCAGGGCGAGATTCCGCAGCGGCCCACGGGAGCGCTGGTTGCGGACCGGCAGGGACTGACGACGACTTACTCGCTGAACGGGTTGCAGGAACGCGGGATTCTTTTCGTCGGAGCAGGCGTGGATGTGTATGAAGGCATGATCGTCGGCGAGCACTCGCGCGACAACGATCTGGATGTGAACGTGGTGCGCGAAAAGAAGATGACCAACATGCGCGCGTCGACGGCGGATGAAGCAATCCGGCTGGTGCCGTATCGGACGCTGAACCTGGAGCAGGCGATCGAGTTTATTGCGGATGATGAGCTGGTGGAAGTGACACCGAAGACACTGCGGTTGCGGAAGAAGATTCTGCAGGCGAATCGGCGGCCGAAGGGGTGGGAGAAGGCGCTGGTGGGGTAAGCTGTCATTCGGCCGGTCTAGTCGAGTGGCGCGACAGGATTGAGGAAGCATCCCTCGGGGGCTAAAGCCCTCGTTCATTTGCGCGGCGTTTGCGGCACGACTGAAGTCGTGCCCTGTTACAAAACACTGCGATTCTGTTTGGCCAAAGTTCCTGGTATCACTCCAGCCTCCCAAAATGCAGGTCCTTCGACTGCGTGAATTGTGCTGCGCACAATTCACTCCGCTCAGGATGACAGCCTCAAGAGATCACTCGGGGTGACACTTTGAGTATTTGAGGTGATTACTAAAGCCGGTGCCTGGCTTCGAGGACGCGCTCCAGCGCCTCATCCGCGGTCGCGCCCGTTGCGGAGAGATGGCCCATTTTTCGGCCGGCGCGCGGGGTGTGCTTTTCGTAGAGATGCAGCCGCACGCCGGGCACTTCGAGAGCAGCGGCAAAATCGGGGTTGCCGTTGAGCCAGACATCGCCGAGCAGGTTCACGATGGCGGCAGGCGTGATGAGTGATGTGTCGCCGAGGGGCATATTGCATGCGGCGCGCACGGCCTGCTCAAACTGGCTGGTGACGCAGGCGCGCTCGCTCTGGTGATAGCTGTTGTGGGGGCGGGGCGCGAGTTCGTTGACGAAAAGTTCGCCCTGGCGCGTGACGAATATCTCGACGCACAGCATGCCTTCGATGCCGAGCTTTTCGATGATCGAGGCGGCCAGCGATTCGGCCCGCGATTCGAGTTCAGCGGAGATGCCGGCGGGCAGCACGCTCCAGGCGAGGATCTGGTTCTCGTGGTGATTTCGTGC
>Ga0335077_10009271_pt1 | contig 12209 bp, 4 predicted proteins | sample Lox_Sample_31_FD_207151 | JGI IMG/M metagenome (GOLD analysis project Ga0335077, IMG submission 207151) | Soil microbial communities from Loxahatchee National Wildlife Refuge, Florida, United States - Lox_Sample_3.1 | ecosystem: Environmental > Terrestrial > Soil > Wetlands | place: USA: Florida...
CACTTGCTCCACGCATGCGAGCGGGGCGCCCAGGCCATGGACTCGCGACAACTCTGCCGTCAGCGTGGACCAGGACCCCAGCAGCGCGGCCTCGTCCACCTCCGGGCTGCCCAACACAGCGGACAAGAAGCGCCGCATCTGGTCGACGACACGACCGCTGTGCCCCTCCAGCACTTTTTGCAGCCTATCTCTTGCGCTCCAGACCTCGCCCAAACGATGGGTGGTCAGATGATGTGCGATCGCTCGCGCGAGCTCGGCGAGGGTCGTCGGGTCATCCGCCACGCTTCGGCTGCCGGCCCATCCAGGAAAGAGTTGGCTCGCCTGCTGGACCAGCCTGCCCTCGGCACGGGCGAGCGCCTTCACCTTCCGGTACAGCGCAAATTGCGAGGCTGCGGCCATCCCGCCTGTGCCGTTTCCCGGCGCCATCGTCTCCTTCGAGGCGCCTGCGCTCACCGGGTCCAGACCGAGGTCGGGCGCCAGCGCGTTCCAGCGCGCCGCCAGCTCGCACCACTTTCTCTGCAGCGCAAGGTAGTCCGCCACGTGCTGCCACTCGCCGGCGTCCAGCGGAGAATGTCCACTCACGGTCACCGACTCGAGGCTTTTCTTCACTTCTTTCTTGGCGAGTACTCCCGCCCAGGGGAACGCTCGCTTGCCCTGGGCAAGATTGTCCACGGCGTTTGCAAGCGGGGCATCGAACTCCGCCTGCGGGGGCACCGCCACCGGTTTTGCCAGAAAGACTTTGCGCTCAGCGGCGGCCAGCTCCAACTCTCGGCCCAGGATCTCGAGCAGGGCGAGCTGATCCGCGACCGTGTCGCTTTTGAGCCGCTCTCGCATCGCCGCCGTCCACGGGCACGCCGCGCGCGCGACATCCTCCCGCAGGGTCCTGATCCGGTCGATGTCGCCGCTCACGTCTCGCGCCAGAGCGAGGCTCTGCTGGCCTGCGTCGGCCAGCTGGGGAACCGCGCCCGAGCGCGCTTCCGCGACGAGCATCCGGAACCGGGCCAGATCCCGGTGCGCCTGGAGCAGCGCGGGCGCGTCGGGCAACACCGCCAGCGGCGGGAGGCTGCAGCCGGCGTAATCGATGTCTCGACCCAGCTGCCGTCGCGCCCGCCGCAACCGAGGCATATCCTCCGCGCTGAAACGCGGGCGGTACTGCGGGCCCACGCCCAGCGGATCAGGAATCCACTCGAACCGTCCGCTGTGTGCGTGGACCTCTTGCGCCGCGTCCAGAGGGTCGATGCTCTCGCCCTCCATCTCGATGCGCGACAAGTTGAGCCTGGCCCAGCGGCTCGTGTCCGTGTCGACGCGCAGCAGTCGGGCGTGCAGGGCGTTGATCGTCTCCTCCAGCTGCACGACCTCGCGAGCCGTCGACACAGGATCGATGCTCTGCACTTCCGAGGCGATGGTCCGGATGCACTGCTCGAAGCGCTGCATGCCCTCCTGCTCGCTCGCGAGCAGCGAGATGGCGAGCGGCCGGATCTGTTCTGGCAGCTTGTCGCGCAAGACGGCGAGGGCGGGATCCTTCATCGAGGTCACCAGCACCCGCCGGCCATTCGCGAGCCAGTGGCAGATGATGTTGGCAATGGTGTGGGTCTTGCCTGTGCCCGGGGGTCCCTGTACGACCACGCCGTCGGAGGTCTCCAGCAGTTGGACGATCCTGAGCTGCTCGTCGTTGAACGGGTTGGGGAAGTACAGGTCAGCGGCCGCGGCGCCCGGGGCGCCCTCGTGATAGAACGCGCTGACGCCGCGAAACGCAGGCAGCTCGACCGGCTTGCTCTCGGCGCCGGGCTCCGTGACCAGCGCGGCCGCCGCTTCCGGAAGCGGCTCGTCGTCGGGCCGATCCGCTACCGCCTGCATGAGATGCTCGAGATCCCGCATGAGCGGGTTGGTGCTGCGCGGCCGGGCGAACAACACCCAGGTGTCTGTGAGCGTCAGCTGGCCTTCCAGCCGCACGAGGCTCAAGTCTCCCGGCAGCAAGTCGTCGCCTTGAAGTTCCAGGCAGTCCTTAGCCATTGTGAGCACAGGGTGATAAGTCGCGGGCTCGAAGGGCGACAATGTCGTCGTGGTTGTCGCGAAGAACGCCTTGGCCCGGCGCTCCGCTTCGGGCACGCCTGGATTGTCCAGCGCGGCATATAGGTCGAGCTCCAGCCTCGGGTCCACATCGCGGGGTCGCACTTCCGCCGCGCCGGTATGTTGGTTGAACGTGACGTCTACGAGGCGACTGATCAGCGGATACGCGACGCTGGCGTCCTTGTCCTTCCACACCCCTAGCCCGATGCCCCACACCAGTTCGAGCTGGCCTTCGACGATGGCGCCGGCCAATTCCTGCTGCAGCGTGAACAGCTGCACGTAGAGCCGGGACAGGCGCCGACGCCGCCGCTCGGCCTCGGCCCAGGGCCTCCAGGCCGTGTCCAGGTACGACGCGAACTGTCTCTCGACCTCTTCCCTGAAGTCGTACTCCGAGAGCGCGACGCGCCGATCCGGAACAACCTCGGGCTGCGCAATGTCCGCAACGCTGGTGGCGCTCTGGGTGGGGTCGCGATGCGTGCCCGCGGCGATCAGCGCCCAGCCCTCGACCGCAGGCGCCAGCCTTGGCTCTTGCAGCAGCGGGCCGCCGACGGCGAGCCACGGGGCGAGCCAGGGGCTCTCCGCTTTGGGTGGAAGCTCGGGATTAGGCGGACGCGGCACCGACAGCCACAGCTCGTCCTCGCCGTCCTGACCGCCGTCGTTGAGCTTCACACCATCCAAGCCGGCGAGCTGCTGCTCCACCACCAGGAAGCGCCCGTGATCGGTCACGTTGGACACGACCTTGGCGCGGCTTCGCACCGAGTGCTGGAGATATTCGATGAGCGCGGCCAGGCGCCGCCGCTGGGTGCTCACCGCTTAGCCCGTGATGCCTCGAGGCAGATTGCCGGACAACAGCGCGCGGGCCTGGGACGCCTCCAGTGCCGAGCCGAACAGGTGACCCTGCATCTCGTCGCACCCCAGCCCTAGCAGGACGTCGCGCTGCAACTGGTTCTCGACGCCTTCGGCGATCAGGTGCAGATGGAAGCCTTCTGCGATACCCACGATGGCCACGATGATCGGGCTGTAGGGGTGCGCGACGGTGAGATCTCGGACGAAGGATTGATCGAGCTTGAGGCTGGTGACCGAGAACTTTTGCAGGTATCCGAAGTTAGCAAACCGAGTCCCGAAATCGTCGAAGCATACGCGCACCCCGCTGTCGCGCAAGAGCTTCACCGCAGCCGCGACAGATTCTGCATCCCGCATCAGTAGGCTCTCGGTGATCTCGATCTCCAGGCCCTGCGGCGGTACACGGTGACGCTGCAGGGCCGCCAGCACGCGGTCTACGACGTCGAGCTTGTCGAAGTCGCGCGGCGAGAGGTTGACGCTCATGCGCAGATGGTCGAAACCCTCGGCGCGCCATTTGGCCAACTGCAGACAAGACTGCTCCAGGACCCAGTCGCTGATACGGGCGATGAGGCCGGCCTCCTCGGCAACCGGGATGAAGGTCATAGGAGCCAGCACGCCTCGCTGCGGGTGCCGCCAGCGGATCAGCGCTTCCATGCCCACCACCTGTCGCCGGCTGACGCTGACCTGCGGCTGGTACCACAGCTCGAGCTCCCCTAGGTCGAGCGCGCGCCGAAGTTCCGTCTCGAGCGTGAGCTTCTGGTGAAAAGCCGCGTTCATCTCGGGAGAGAAGAAGGCATAGTCGTTCTTGCCCGCTGTTTTGACGTGATACATCGCGATATCGGCATGCTTGACCAGGCTCTCCGCTTCCGATCCGTCGTTGGGATAGAGCGCGATGCCGATGCTCGCCGTGGCGCGCACTTCCTGTCCGCCGACGGTCAGAGGCCGCCTCAGCTCGTCGATCACTTTTTGCGAGATGAGGGCGGCATCCTGCGGGTCGGAGAGGTCCGGGAGGAGGATGGTGAACTCATCCCCGCCCAAACGGGCCAGCGTGTCGCTGCGCCGAACGCAGCTCTGCAGACGACCGGCCACGCCCTTCAGCAGCTCGTCGCCCTCGGCGTGGCCCAGACTGTCGTTGATCAGCTTGAAGCGGTCCAAGTCGATGAACAGGACCGCCACCAAGCGCCCGCTGCGATGCGCCTGCGTCAGCGCTACGCTCAGACGATCCTTGAACAGCGCGCGATTGGGCAGCTGAGTGAGAAGATCGTGATAGGCTTGAAAGCTGATCCTCTCCTCGGCGCGTTTGCGCTCGGTGATGTCGCGCGCCACCCCGTAGCTGCCCAGGAAGCGTCGCTTTGCCGCCCCGGCCTTCTGCTCGACGTAAACGCCGGTGGCGCTCAGCGCGATGGTCAACAAGTCCCCGCCTTCGGCTCCCGTCTGCTCCCCGCTGCCGGTCCTGCGCTTCAGACGCAGCTCGACGTTGCGCGAGGCGCGTTCTCCAGTGCGCCGCTCGCAAAACGCGTAGCGGGCGCGCTCGCGATCCTCTTCGTGGATGATGCTGGAATAGTGGTGGCCGATCAGCTCCTGGTTGGGGTAGCCCAGCATAGCCACGACGGTTGGATTGAGGTAGGTGAACTGCCCTTCTTCGTTCACGGTGTAGATGATGTCGGGCGAGTGGTCGACCAGATAGCGGTGCAGTCGTTCGGACTGCTCCAGCCGAGCGCTGATCACGGCGTGGCTGTGTTCGAGCGCCCTGCGCTGCAGGGCGTTGTCGACCGTGTTCAGCAGTTCTTCGGGCTGATAGGGCTTGCGCACGAAGTCGTAGGCGCCGCGTCGCAGCGCCCCGATCGCGGAGTCGATCACATCATCGGCGCTCACGACGATGACCGTCACCGCGGACAGCTGCGATTTCAGCCGGTCCATGACCTGCAGCCCCGTCATGTCGGGCAGCCTCAGATCCAAGAGCACGAGGTCATAGTGCTGGCGGCTCAACGCGTCCACGGCTTCGCCGCCCGTCGCACAGTCGTCTACTTGCCGGCCGTCACGCTCGAGGAGCAACCTCAGGCTGTGGCGCAGCCGCGCTTCATCGTCTACGACCAGAATGCGAGGGGCCGGAGGTGTGGGCTCCGATGATTGTGCGACAAACGATGCTCCGGTCGGGAGGTGCATGGCGCGCGAGGCGTCAGGGGGCCGCTTCCGAGGCCCGAGGGGGATCTTGCCCAGCGCCCGCCGAGTGCAGGCGACGCGGGAGCAGCGTGAGGAAGATGGTGCCACGGCCGGGGCTGCTGCGGCAAAGGATGCGCCCCCCGAGCCGCTGCAGGATCGACGCGCTCTCGGCCAACCCTATGCCCTCGTGGCCCGCTCCTTTGGTGGTCGTCCCGGGCTTGAATAGGCGTTGCATGACTTCGGTCGGCACCCCCCCTCCGGTATCGCTAATCTGCAGCAGGACGAACAGCTCGCCACCGAAGTTGACGTTATCGGCGGTCATGACGCCAAGGCGACCGCCGTTGGCCATGGCTTCTGCCGCATTGGTCAGGAGGTTCAGGGCGACCTGCTTGACCGCTCCCACATCTCCATGCAACGGCGGCAACTGCGGATCGAGCTGCTGGACGACCTCGATACCCCGCTTGGAGAAAAGGGTGTCCTTGCACAGCAGCATCAACTCCTGCACCACGCTGTTGAGGTCGAGCCGCGCCGGCTCCTCCAAGTCCACGGCAAATGGATCTCCCATGCGCTGGATGATCCGCGCGACCCGGTCGAGCTCTTGGTTGAGCACCGTCAGCTCTTCACCGTACTGGCCCGTGTCGCCGATCTTGTCTTTCAGCAGCTTCAGGTAGTTCTTCACGATACTAAGCGGGTTCCCGGCTTCGTGCACCATTCGTCTGCTCACGGCCCTGAACCGCTCGGTCAGCTCGGCACGGGTGCGCTCCTCATAGCCCGCCTCCCGTCCAACGCGAGCCAACGCTTCGCCAGCCAGCGCAGCAACCCGAGCCATCAGCGCCTCGTCCTCGGACGGCTCGCGCCAGTCGGGGGGGAGTCCGACGACCAGCACGCCGAGCACCGAGGCTTCGCTCATCGGAAGGCAGAGCAGACCTGTGCTGTCCATCATCCGAGCCAACACGCGGTCGATGGCGGCACTGCGTTCCAGTTCCACGCCGGTCGCTCGCGCTGGGCGCCGGTCCCGGGCCGCCTGGGCCAGAAGGCTCGGTGAACCATCGAGCGAAACCGACAGCTTGGCGAGACTAGCCGGGTCTTCGCCGGTGGCGAGACCGGTTAGACGCTGCTCGCCGACGGCGAGGAAAAAGAACTGCCGTCTGAGCCCGGTGAGAAGTCGTGACAGCCGGCGAACACGCGACAGAGCCGCCTCTTGATTGTCGGCGGTCGAGAGCGCCTGGCGCATGACCTCATGCAGACCCGCGTGAGCCACGGCCGATACCAGCTCGCGGACTTGCCCCGCGGTTCGCGGAACGGCCGGAGCGGAGACCTGAAAGCTGAGGTCACCGCCAACCAGGCTGCGCTCAGCTTCCACCGGCACCGCGCTGGTCGTGTCCAGAACTTCGATTCCCGCCGGGTTCCCGCGCGCGGCGTCAACCGCGTCTTCATACAAGCGTGCGATGGCGGTCGCCGCCAGGCCAGTCAGCTCGCTCGCGATGCGTCGGGTTGCCTCCGTGACACCGTCCTCGGCCAGCGCACCGCCTACAATGACTGCCCGCACAACGCAAGGCGCGTCGCCCAGTCGCTCGACGGGGTCGTGCAGGAAGCGCAAAGCGTCGGCCACGAACCCGGGCAGTCCGCTCGCTTCGACCCAGGCCGCGCCGACAGCGGCGTGTGTGGTCTCGATCGCTTCGCGCTCGGCGCGGACAAGATCCGCATCCCGCCGTAACGAGGTGAGAATCCTCGCGTAGGCTTCTCCACGGGAGCGCAGAAGCACCAACTTTCCGATTTGGTGGAGCAGTCCCGCGAGATAGGCAGGCTCGCCCGGCTGGTTCAGGGCGCGCGCCAAGCGACCAGCCAGCTCTGCACCGAGAACCGAGCGTCCCCAGATCCGCGTGAGGACCGCGCGAGGATACGGCAGCGCGCCGTTGCCCAGTTGCTTCCCGAGCTGAAGAAGAGCCAGCGCCCGCAGCATGTCGCGCCCGAGCACGCCCAGGGCGGTCCCCATCGAGATGGACTGCGGAGGTTCCGCGGCCGCCGGGAACGGGCCCGCGCTGGCGAGCACGTGCAGGGCAAGAGCGGGGTCACACAGAAGCAGGTTCGCCAGCGCCTGGGTGGACGCAGCCCTGTCATCGAGCGCGTTCAACAAGCGAGCGAGGACGTGCTCGTTGAACGGCAGATCGATGGTGCCTCCCTGATCCGCCGCCCGTAGCGGTTTCATTGTTGCGATGGTCCCTGAGTCTGGCGAGCTCTCGTTTTTCTCACCCGGTCGGCTTCAGTCAATCCGAGCCAACGCGAGACTGCAGACCGCTCACCTCTGTTTTATCTGAAATAGAATTTCTCACAACTACGCCGCTAGGACAAGCAGATGCACGCGCAAGCGGTGAGATTTGTCGACGTCTTTTACATTGAGAGCGGAGTTTGACAGGCGCTTGACATTGGCGCCGACAAGGAAAGCAAACCTGCAAGTCTTTCGCTGCAAGCACGATCGCCCAGCGCGCGCAAGAACCGCCAGGGCGCCGGCTCTACGCGCCCGCCGATGGCAGACCGTGGCGGGACTGGCCCGCGCTCTCGAGAGCGTCGAGTGCAGACCGGTTCAAGCTCGGCTACTGCAGATACAGGCCAGACCGCAGGGCGGAGCACTTGTTTCGCGTTGACCGGGTAGCCCTCCGAATCCGCGCCTTTGCGAACCGGATCGCCCGTGCTAGATGTAAGAGCGATCAGCGACTTCGGTGAAATTGCTGAGAAAGGGCTTTACACAAAGCGCCTCGCGTCCGGTATAGACGCTGGCGCGCACTGCGTCGCGCGCCGTCGATGCACACACCTGATTCGGGAAACGTTCAGATCCAGCGCAACGAACGGGCTCTGCTCACCAGCTCGCCGCGTCGATGGGCCGATCGCCCCCGACGTTGGCCCGAGCGATCCTTCATGGACTTGCTACTTGTCGGTTCCCGCGCTCGAGCGCGGCGGAACGGCGCCCGTGCTGCGCACGTTCACCAATTTGTTCACCAGGTCGAACCAGAATGGCGCGCCGAGCGAGGCGGCCAGCGCCGTGAGCAGCAGCCCGGTGATCTTGCTCAACCATTGCGCCGGATTGCTGCTCGAAAGGACCCGGTCGTCTGCCCACCCCAGCGGAAGCCCGCTGCTGCTGAGCTGGTCCAGGCGCCGCTGGAGCTGATCCGGCGTCTGCTCTTCGCCGCCCGTGGCCCCGGCACCAGCGGCATGGGCGCGGGCGGCTTCTACCATCGACGCACGCAGCGAAGGGTCTTGCCACAGGCCGCTAGCCAAGCGAATGGCGTCCGCGTTGGCGACGCCGGTCACCACCAGCGCGATGGCCAGCAGCACCCACTGCGCTTTGCGCTTGTACCAGCCGGAGGCGCGATCCATGACGTCGTCAAACCACACCTCCACCCTCTTGCGCGCCTCCTCTAGACCGGCGTCGGTCGCGCCGGTCACTGTGCGCAAGGCCGTGCGCAACTCCCGCGCGACGGCCTGGTCCTCGGCCGGTTTCTGGTCGGCTTGCGGCGGCGTCACCACGTCCAGCAGGACGACCGCGAACAAATTCGCAGGCAAGTAGGAAGGGTGCGTCCGCACGCCGTTCGCTTTTGGATTGCCCAGCGATTGGATCAGCGGATGCCGATAAAAGGCATCGCGCGTGGCCTGATCGGAGATGAGGTTGCGAATGGCCTGTTCCAACGTCTTTGCACGCCAGCCGAGCAGCTGCGAAACCAGCTCGGCCACCGACGAGCAGATGAGGCTCAACAGCGCGAAAACGAATGCCAACCCGATGGCGACGTCGATGGCCCCCGAACCGAACATACGCTCCTCCGCAGGTTCCCGCCGCAGCCGGATCGGGTGCGCACGGGCTCGTTTCCCTCGCACAGGCGAGGTCTTTCACACCGGTTAGCCGGACAACATCTTCGCTGCGATGCGCTCCGCCAAAGCGGCGATGGTGCGCGACGGGTTCAATCCCACCGCGCGCGGCACGATCGCGCCGTCCGCCACGTACAGTCCCGGATAGCCGAACACCTGGCCGCGGTGGTCGACGACGCCGTTGCTGTGGGTGGTGCCCATGTTGCAGCCCCCCAGCGGGTGCGGCGTGACCAGGTTCTTCAGGATAGTCCAAGTCGGCGGCACCCTGGGCTCGCCACCGGTGGCGGCCGACAAACGCTTGTGCATCTCCACCATGGCGTCGATGGTGGGCTCCGAGCGCGTCACGTCCCAGTCGAGTCGAAGCCTCCGCCGCCACGGTGCGTACCAGACGCGCCCGAGGTACAGGCGCCCGTCCGCAGCATCCATCGACTGGCCGAACCACGGCATCACGCCGCTCAGCGGATCATCCGTGGAGGCCAGGTGCTTCAGCCACTGCACCATCACCGGATGGCGGCGCACGGCGAAGTTGCCCGACTGCAGGAAATCGCGCAGCAGGTTGGGGAAACCGCCGTCCTCGACGAAGAACTGGCGCCCGCCCACCGCGCCGTCCAGGAAATCGATCGCGCAAGTTATGGTGGGCCCTTGCGTGGGCGACACGCGCCGGTCGCGATAGAAGGCCGGGGTGAGGAAGTCGCCGTTGGAACTCCAGTTGTGGCCCAGAAACGCGCTGATCCCGGGCAAGGTGCGGTACTGGTCGCGCGCCCGAGCCAGCAGCTCGGTGGAGCCCAGCGAGCCGCAGGCGACGATCACGCGCTCCGCGCTCTCGTAGCCCGGCGCCAGCCGGGCATTCTCGATGCGGTTGAAATGCACCAGATAGCGGCCACGCTCCTGAGAGATGTTGTACACCATGTGCAGCGGGCGCACTTGTGCACCGTGCTTTTCGGCCTGCGGGATGTAGTTGAGGTCGAGGGTGTTCTTGGCTTTGACCTGGCAGCCGATGTCGCAGTTGCCGCAGTGGACGCAGGTCCCCTGCTGCTGCCCCTGCGCATTGATCCAACTCTTGGATTGGCGGTCGCTGAACGGGTCGGGCAGGGCATAGTTCCAGTCCGGGTTGAAGCTTACCGCCAGAGGCACCGGGCGGAAGCGATCGCCATAGCCGAGCGCCTGCGCGCCTTCGCGCATGAGCTTGTAACGCTCGGTGAACTGGTTCTCGGGCAGCGTTTGCACGTTGAGCATCTGCCCTACTTGCTGGTAGTAGGGCCTCAGCTCGTCATAGGTGACCTCCGCTGGCCAGCCGCTGTTGAAGGTGCGTGGCTCGGCCTCGACCGAGACGTTGGCGTAGATCAGGGACCCGCCCCCTACGCCGGCGCCCTGCGCCACCCACATATCGTCCATCACGCGCAGGTCGATCCAGCCGTTGTGTGTCTGCGGTCTGTCCTGGTCCCAGATCCAGGCGTCGTCTGGATCGCGCGGATAGTCCTTGGGTTCCCAGCGCCGGCCGCGCTCCAGCACCAGCACCTTCAATCCGGCCTCGGACAGGCGGCACGCGGTCACCGCCCCGCCGAACCCGCTGCCTATCACGATGACGTCCCAGTTTTCGTTCATGCGCGCCTCACCGCTTTCCAATCTCGACCGGCGGCTCGATCAGCGACGGCTGGCCGTTGCCGTCGTTTGGCTCGAGCCAGGGCGCAGTGGTCTCCCGCGGAATCGCGAACACCCAGCCCGCGCCGCTCACGCCGGGAGGCGGCTGCGCCGGGGCAGCGGAGGGGCTCAACTTCCAGCGCCGATGCACCTTCCGCACGCCGATCGGGTACACCGTGAGCTTGTCGCGCGTCAGGTGGATGCGCAGGAAATTCTTGTAGTCGGGGATCGCCTGGGCCGCGAACACGAACTGGCCGTGGAGGCCGGCCAGCGCGTTCGCGCACACGAGATAGACGCCCATCAGCGTTCCGCCAAACACGATCCCGGCGCCCAGCATTTCCACAGCGAACAGGCCCGCCTGCAGCGGGTGATCCAGCCAGGCCGCGGCGGACAACCCGGACCAGCGCTGGAACGGGCCGAGGTTCAGATGCGCGACGACCCAGAGCAGCATCAGCGCAAGCAGCACGTGCAGCACGCCGTGCCCGCCGCCGAAGAGCAGGCGCTTCAGGCTTCCCCGGATGCCGGGCTGCTGGTCGCAGAAGGCCCACATCCCGAGCACGAGGATGAGCGTCACCAATGCGCTGCCAGGGCTGTGCGCGAGGACTGCATAAGAGCTGCTCAAAAGCTTGCACCAGGACGTGCCCGCTCCCAGCGGAAGGCCGGCGAAGACCTCTATCAAGGTCCTGCCTCCCAGGTGCGGGTTGGGGACTTTGCTGGCGCTCTGCAACAGCCAACCGTAGAAGAGATAAAAGGCGCCGAGAAAAGCCGAAAAGGCGACATTCTTGTAGAAGAACCCGAGCGCCCCCAGCCGCAGTCGCCTCGAAGTGGGCGCGTCCGGGAACGCGGCCACCTGCCGGTACTCTTCCTTGGTGTCCCTGCCCTCGTAAAGCCGCAGGCGCTCGGGCAGCTCGTGGGTACCGTACAGATAAGCGCCGCCCCCGCCGGCGGTGAACTTATGGCGATCCGACTCCCGCCGCACATAATGCGAGTAGTGGTGCAGGTCGCCCGACAGGTTGACGGCGATGTCGGCACCGCGCTTGCGGATGCGGTCCTCCAGAAAATTGAGGTTCTGATGCGAGCGTCGCTCCCGCCGCGCTGCCGCCGCGTCGTCGCCCGCATCGATCCAGCTCGAGGTGGGCGTGCACAAGATCACGCGGTCGCCCGGTTGAAGCTGTCGCGCGAAGTAGTCGAAGTAGTCGATCTGCGGCTTGTCGACGTCGGTCTCGAGCTGGATGTCCACGGCCCACAACCACCAGCGATGCGGCAGCTTGAGGGCGAAGTAGCTGCGCGACTGCCGGGTCTTCCACGCGCCGATTGAGCGCAGCTGACAGAACACCTTCAGGAACGCGGTCAGCCCATCGTACCAGTCGTGGTTGCCGGGAACGGCGCACAGATGCGGACGCTCCTCCTCTCCGAGCCACGGCAGGGCACTGCGGTACGGGTTCTTGAGCTTGGCCTGGTAATCGTCCACGGTCGCGGTGGGATAGACTTGGTCACCACCCATCACGAGAAGCTCGCCGCGCTGCGTGCTTGCGCCACCCACACTCAGCTGCGAACGCGATAGCAGGAAGGCGATCGTGTAGGTCGAGTTCCAGCCGTCGCCCAGGTCGGCAACGTAGTCGATCCACATC
>Ga0335077_10009274_pt1 | contig 12208 bp, 11 predicted proteins | sample Lox_Sample_31_FD_207151 | JGI IMG/M metagenome (GOLD analysis project Ga0335077, IMG submission 207151) | Soil microbial communities from Loxahatchee National Wildlife Refuge, Florida, United States - Lox_Sample_3.1 | ecosystem: Environmental > Terrestrial > Soil > Wetlands | place: USA...
GGCGATGAGGCCCGCGATCGCACCCCCCTCGAGGAGACCGACCGAGATTTTGTTGATCACGAGCGCGAGGATGACGCTCGCGAGCAGGATGCCGACCAGACGCATGTAGGAGAGGATGTGGCTGATCACCTCGATCAGCCCGAGCATCCCGGTCTGGATCCCCTCGCCGCCGATCAGCAGGCCGAGGCCGGCGGCGACGAGCGCGTACCAGAGAACGTCGACCGGGTTCTGCGCCGGGTCGGTCGCGTGGTGGATCAGCGCGAGGCCCGTGAAGGCGATCCCGACCGCGAAGAGGATCCCGCCGCTCTTGGCGAGCACCCCGCGGCGGTGGTGGTGGAAGTACTCCTTCAGCGCCCCGAACAGGAACCCGAGGACGACCATCCCGAGCCCGACGTAGCCGGCGAACAGCAGGAGCCGACCGACGTCGGCCTGGCTGTCCGGCTTCACCGGAGGGACGTAGCCGACCAGCGTGTGGAGGAGCCCGAAGCCGAAGAACTCGTCCCAGAACAGGCCGAGGCCGATCGCGATAGCGCATCCCGGCAGCAGCGCCCAGGCGAGCTGCTGCATCCCCTTCGGCCCCATGATCATCTTGACGAAGTTGCGGCCGAACTTCGGCAGGTGGCGGGCGCCGGGGAAGCCGGCGATCATCCAGAGCGAGATGCCGAGGATGACGGCGCCGTAGCCCCAGTCGCCGAGCATGAAGCCGAAGAAGATCGGGAAGACGATCGAGAAGACGAGCGTCGGGTCCCACTCGGTCGCCTGGGGGAGCGAATAGAACCGGATGAAGAACTCGAACCTCCGCACGCCGGCCGGGTTCGACATCATCGTCGGCGGCTCCTCGGAGGTCGGCACGCGGGTGAAGTGGACCCGCCCGGAGGTCGCGGCGGCGAGCACCGACTCGAACCGCGGAACGTCCCGCTTCGGCACCCACGCCTCGAGCGCGAACGTCGCGCCGGTGGCGCCGAGCCGGGTCAGCACCTCGACCTTGCGGTTCTCGACGTCGAGCGCTTCGACGATCGCGGCGACCGTCGGGTACCAGTCCTTCGCGAGATCGGCGAGGCGGGCGTGGATCTCCGCCCGGCGCCGGTCGATCTCCTCGCGGCGCGACTCGAGGCGGGTGCGCTCCTCCCGGGGCGTCCCGCCGAGCTCCGGCAGCGTGAGCAGGCGGATCCCTTCCCGCTGCGCCGCCGCCCCCAGCGCCTCGCCGGCCGATGCGCGGCCGACGACGAGGAAGCCGGTGCGCTCCGCGGCGCCCCCGACCAGCAGCCGCGCGTCCGAGCCCGCCGGCAGGGCGGCCCGCAGCCCGGCGACCGCCTCCGGGCTTCCCTCGCCGTAGAACGCGAGGAGATGGCGCGCCCGGAGCAGGTCGAGCCGCTCCGGATAGAAGTCGAGCTTGCCGAGGAGCGCGAGCGTGTCGTCGGCCGCCTTCCGCTCGGTCTGGAGCTTGTCGTCCTCCCGGACGAGCGCGCCGACCTCCGCATCGAGCGGGACGGTCTGCGCGAGCGCGAGGACCTCGTCCAGGGAGCCGAAGCGGCGCGGCCCGGGGGTCGGCACGGGAGGGAGTGCGGCGAGGAGCCCGCGAAAGCGCAACGTCTCGTCGCCGATCCGGCGGAGCGTCTCGGAGCCGCGCTCCGGCCCGACCTCGGCGCCGACCTCGGCCGTGAGCGGCTCGATCTGCGCGAGCCGCAGGTCGTGCAGGACGGTGAGGATCCGCTCCTCGTCCGACCGCAGGCCGATCAGGCCGACCTTTTCCATCGCGACCGGCCGCAGCCCCATCGACCCTCGAGCGTCGGTTCAGTCGCCGGCCAGCGGCCCGAGGACGGCCGCGACGATCTCGTCCGCCCGGTCCTCGGGCCGGCGGCCCTTGCCGGAACGGACCGCCTCCGCGGCCCGCTCGCCGTCCTGGCGGATCCCCGCGGCCTCGCGCTCGGCGGCCTTGCGGGCGTCCTCCAGCTGACGGGCCCGTTCCGCCTCGAGCTCCGCGACGACGGCCCGGAGGGCCGCCTCCGCCTCGTCGTGCGCCCGCCGGACCGCCTCGTCGGCCTCCCGGCGCGCCTCGGCGAGCCGGCGGTCCCACTCGGCCTCGACCGACTTCACGCGCCGCAGCGCCTCGACGGTCGCGGCGTCGCCGCCCCCGGAAGCGTCGGTCACAGCCGACCTCCGCCGACGAGCATGCCCACGAGGAGGAGGAACGCCGCGAGCGCGGCGAGCTTCCAGGCGACGCTCGCCGTCCAAAGGAGGGCGAACCGTCGGACCGCGGCGCTACGCGCTGGCGACAGCTTCCGCCTCCTGCTCGAGCTTGCGCTTGACCGTCTTCAGCATGCTGAACGAGTCCCGCTCCATCTCGTCGAAACGGAACTTGATGTATCGGACGATCCCCTCGAGCCGGGGGACCAGGACGTTCTCGATCGCGCTCGCTCGCCGCTTGGTCTTCTCGATCTCCCGGAGCAGGCGGCGGATCGCGTTCTCCTTCTCGGCGATGTCGAGGACGACCTCGTAGATCTCCTGGAACCGGCGCACGCTCTCGCCGATCGAGGTCGGCAGGTCGAGGAGCGAGACGGTCGGGAGCGGCTCGAACGGGCCCCCGTCCACGCGGGGCGTCCGGACCCCCATGACGTTCTTGGTCGCGACCGCGACCGCCGGCACGTCCGGCAGCAGCATCGCGATGTTCTCGAGCCGCGTCGGGCCCTCGAGCGTCTCGCTGAGGCGGATCGCCTCGTAGCCGCGCGCGATCCGCTGGCGGAGGTCCCCCCGCAGGCGCATCGCTTCCTTCGAGACGCGGAAGAACTCCGCGATCAGCGCCGAGCGCTTCAGCTTGAGGAGGTTGAGGCCCCGCTTGGCGACGACGATCCGCCGCCGCGTGCGCAGCAGCTCGAGTCGGGTCGGGCGGACGTTCTCGACGGCCACGCCCCCCCTCCTGCGCGCTACAGGCCGGCGACCGGCGGGTGGGCGCGGTACTGCTGGAGGAACTCCGGACGGATCCGCTTCAGCTCGGAGTCCGGGAAGTCCGAAAGGATCTCCCAGGCGATCCCTAGGCTCTCGTCGATCGTGCGGTCCTCGTCCAGCCGCTGGGTGACGAACTCGCGTTCGTAGCGGTCGGCGACCTTGAGGTAGAGCCGGTCGACCGGGCTGAGCGCCTCCTCCCCGACGATCGCCGAAAGGGCGCGCTGGTCCTTCCCCGTCGCGTAGGCGGCGAACAGCTGGTCGGAGACGCCCCGATGGTCGTCGCGCGTCCGGTCCTTGCCGATCCCCTGACCCATCAGCCGCGAGAGGCTCGGCAGGACGTCGATCGGCGGATAGATCCCCTTGCGCTGGAGGTCCCGGCTGAGGTACACCTGGCCCTCGGTGATGTAGCCGGTGAGGTCCGGGATCGGGTGCGTCACGTCGTCCGCGGGCATCGTGAGGATCGGCAGCTGGGTGATCGAGCCCTTGCGGCCGTGGATCTTGCCCGCCCGCTCGTAGATCGTCGCGAGGTCGGTGTAGAGGTAGCCGGGGTAGCCGCGGCGGCCGGGGACCTCGTCCCGGGCGGCGGAGACCTCGCGGAGCGCCTCGCAGTAGCTCGTCATGTCGGTGAGCACGACCAGCACGTGGAGGTCCTCCTCGTAGGCGAGGTACTCGGCGGCGGTCAGCGCCATCCGCGGCGTGACGACCCGCTCCATGGACGGGTCGCTCGAGAGGTTCAGGAACGCGACCGTCCGCTCGAGCGCCCCGGTCGACTCGAACTCCTTGAGGAAGAAGTTCGCCTCCTCGCTCGTGATCCCCATCGCGCCGAAGACGACCGCGAACCCCTCGCTCGAGTTCCGGAGCTTCGCCTGCCGGACGATCTGGGCGGCGACCTGGTTGTGGGGCAGGCCGGCGCCGCTGAACAGCGGCAGCTTCTGGCCCCGCACCAGCGTGTTGTTGACGTCGATCGTCGAGATCCCCGTCTGGATGAACTCGCTCGGCTCCTCGCGCGAGTACGGGTTCATCGCGTTGCCGACGATCTCGAGGCGGGTCGAGCTGACGATCTTCGGCCCGCCGTCCCGCGGCTCGCCGAGGCCGTTGAAGACGCGTCCGAGCAGCTCGTTGGAGACGGCGAGGGTCGCGACCTCCCCGAGGAACTTGACGCTCGTCCGCTCGATGTTGAACCCCATCGTCGGGCCGAAGACCTGGACGATGGCGAGGCCCTTGCGGGAGTCGAGTACCTGGCCCTGCCGCCGCTCGCCGCTCGGGAGGGTGATCTCGACGATCTCGCCGTAGGCGGCGTTGTCGACCTCCCGCACGAAGAGGAGCGGGCCGCTCACGCGGTCGACCGTCCGGTAGTCGACCGGCACGTCAGGCACCGTCGGCGCCGCCTTGGTCGCGCGGCCGTTCTTCGCGGCCATCAGCCCCCGCCTCCCGCCGTCACGGCAGCGACGGCCGAGCCGACCTCGAGCTCGATCTGCTCGAACTGGCTCGCGAGCTCCTCCTCGGGGACCCACTTCATGCGCGAGAGCTTGGTGCGCACCGGCAGCCGCTGCAGCTGCTGGACGGTGGCGCCCTTCTCGATCGCCTCCTGCTCGCGGTCGCCGAAGGCGAGGATCGCGCGGAGCATGCGCAGCTGCTTCTGGATCGACGTGTAGGTGTCGACCGCGTCGTAGGCGCTCTGCTGGAGGTAGTCCTCCCGCAGCATCCGCGCGACGTCCAGGGTCGCCTTCTCCCGCTCGGGCAAGGCGTCGACCCCGACGAGCTGGACGATCTCCTGGAGCTCGGCCTCCTTCTGGAGGATCTCGAGCGCGCGCTGGCGCAGCGCGACGAACTCACCGGAGAGCCGCTCGCGGTACCAGCCGGCGAGGTCCGGGACGTAGAGCGAGTAGCTCTGCAGCCAGTTGATCGACGGGAAGTGCCGACGCGAGGCGAGCGAGGCGTCCAGCGCCCAGAAGACGCGCGCGACCCGCAGCGTGTTCTGGCTGACCGGCTCGGAGGTGTCCCCCCCCGGCGGCGAGACGGCGCCGACGACGGTGACCGAGCCGCGACGGCCGTCCGGCGACAGCGTGACGACGCGACCGGCCCGCTCGTAGAACTCGGCGACGCGGCGACCGAGGTAGGCCGGGTAGCCCTCCTCGCCGGGCATCTCCTCGAGGCGGCCGGAGATCTCGCGCATCGCCTCGGCCCACCGGCTGGTCGAGTCGGCCATCAGGGCGACGTCGTAGCCCATGTCGCGGTAGTACTCGGCGATCGTGATGCCGGTGTAGACGCTCGCCTCGCGCGCCGCCACCGGCATGTTCGAAGTGTTGGCGATCAGGACCGTCCGCTGCATCAGCGGCTTCTTCGACTTCGGGTCGACGAGGTTCGGGAACGTCGCGAGCACCTCGGTCATCTCGTTGCCGCGCTCGCCGCAGCCGACGTAGACGACGACGTCCGCGTCCGACCACTTGGCGAGCTGCTGCTGGGAGACGGTCTTGCCGGACCCGAACGGACCGGGGATGCAGGCGGTCCCTCCCTTGGCGATCGGGAAGAACGAGTCGATCACCCGCTGGCCGGTGACGAGGGGGATGTCCGGCGCGAGCTTCTGCTGGACCGGCCGGGGGAGCCGGACGACCCACTTGTGGGCGAGGTAGAGCGGGGTCGTCGACGGCCCGCTCCGGACCGAGCCGATCGGCTCGCGGATCGTGTAGGAGCCGCTCGCGAGCTCCTGGAGCGTCCCGCGGACGCCGGGAGGGACGAGTACCTTGTGGACGATGAGGTCGGTCTCCTGGACCGTACCGAGGATCCCCCCGGGGCCGATCTCCTCGCCGACCTTCGCGGTGGCGGTGAAGCCCCACTTCTTCTGCTCGTCCAGCGGAGGCGCGACCGTCCCTCTCGTGATGAAGTCCCCGACGCCCTTCTGGATGATGTCGAGCGGGCGCTGGACGCCGTCGTAGATCGACGTGAGCAGTCCCGGGCCCAGCTCGACGCTGAGCGCCGCGCCGGTGTTCTCGACCGGGTCTCCCGGACGGAGGCCGGTCGTGTCCTCGTAGACCTGGACGGTCGCCGTTCCCCCGATGAGGCGGATGATCTCGCCGACGAGCCCGAGAGCGCCGACGCGGACGACGTCGTACATCCGCGCTTCCGACAGCCCCTCGGCGATGACGACCGGTCCCGAGACCCGCGCCACGACCCCCGCCATCGGCCCGCTCCTAGCTCGCCGGCGCGAGCGTGACGCCCAGCACACGCTTGGCGAGCGCACTGATGCTCTCGACCTCGTACTCGCCGCTCGGCGTCGGGATGAAGACGACCAGCGGGCGCAACGACGCGTCCGCGTGCGCCCGCTGCGGCTCGGAGAGGCGGGAGCGGATCGCCTGGCTCGCGATGACGAGGCTCAGCTGGTCGTTCGCCATCGCCTTCTCGAACTCGAGAACGCTCGTCTCCGGGGTCACTTCGACGACGTCCTTGAGCCCGATGAGACGGAACCCGATCGCGAGCTCCCGCTCGCCGAGAACGGCCGTTCGACCGGGGAGCGCGGAGGGCTCGGGCACGGCTCTGCCGGCGGGGTTCCTCTCTATTTAACGGCTCCTCGGGCGGGAGCTGTCGGCGGTGGGGCGACGCCCTAGCGACGGCGCCGGGAGCGCCCGGCCGGGCGCGATCGGCCGAGCTCGCGGGCCATCACGCGGGCGAGACGCCGCCAGGTTGCCACGTCCTCCCGTCGCACCGCCCGGGCCCGCTTCACGAGCTCCCGGGGGGTCAGAGCCCGGCGGCTCGGCTCGACCTGGAGCCCGACGAACTGGAGCGCGGAGGCGTTCGGGCCGCGGGGGACGATCCGGTACCAGAACTGCGAGTGGCGGTTCGGGCCGGCGAGGTGCGTGTTCGTCCAGCTGCGCCCGTCCGTGCTCAACCGGACGAGCCGGACCTTCGTGACGGGCTTGCCGTCCTGAACGATCCGGTCGGTGAGCAGGGCGGTCCGGTCGGCGACCCAGGCGATGCGACGGTGTCCGTCCTGGCCCATCCGGGCCGGATCGTCCGGGGCATAGTCGGTCGCCCAGCGGTACGCGGCCCGCGCCGGGGCCGGGAGCCGGACCGTGAACCGAAAGTCGAAGGCGACCCGCGGCATCGCCCGGGTCGCTCTCCTACCGGTACGTCGAGCGGTGGACATGCTGCTCGTCGTCCGTGATGAGGATGCACTCCCCCTCGCACTCGAACAGGCACGCCTCGCAGACGATGCACTCCGGGCCGTGGATGGCGAGCGACTTCTCGCCCCGGAACTGGAACTTCGCGGCCACGGCCGGGTCGTCGACGACGTCCGGCACCTCGCCGCGCGGGCGCAGCTCGAAGACGTTCGTCGGGCAGACGTCCCGGCAGTGCGAGCAGCCGGTGCACTTCGCGATGTCGATGTCGACCTGGACCATCGCCGTCCCGGCTCGAGCCGCGGCGGCACTTAGCGTTGCGTCGCACCCCTCCGCGCAACGCCTCCCCGCCGACCCGTAGCCGGGCCTCCTCCCCGGGGGCTATACGGCCCTCCGCCCCTGGCGCCGGGGGGCCTCGTGGTGACGCTCCTGCTCGGCACCAGCGGTTGGGACTACCCGGAGTGGGTCGGGCCGGTCTACCCGGCGCGCGGCGTGGCCGACCGCCTCCGCTTCTACGCCGACCGGTTCCCGATCGTCGAGGTCAACTCCACGTTCTACCGCCTCCCCGCCCCGTCCGTCGCCGCCTCTTGGGCGCGCCGGACCCCATCGCGCTTCCGCTTCGCCGCGAAGTTCCCCCGGACGATCACGCACGAGCAGCGGCTCGTCGGGACGAACGACGAGCTCGCCCGGTTCCTCGAGGTGCTCGCCCCGCTGCGGGGCGCCGGGAAGTTCGTCGCGGCGCTGCTGCAACTGCCCCCCTCCCTCGGCTTCGATCCGGACGTCGCGCGGGCGTTCTACGCCAGCCTGCCGCGCGACCTGCCGGTCGCGGTCGAGTTCCGCGAGCGCTCCTGGCTCGTGCCGGCGTCCTACGCGCTCCTGCGCGAGTTCGGGCTCGCGAACGTGATCGTCGACGGACCGCACCTGCCGATCGCCCCCGAGGTCACCGCATCGTTCGCCTACGTGCGCTGGCACGGGCACGGGGCGCCGATCTGGTACGACTACACCTACGCGGCGGAGGAGCTGGCGGCGTGGGTCCCGCGGATCCGGGCGCTGGAGGAGCGGACGGAGGCGGTCTACGGGTTCTTCAACAACCACTTCCGCGGGGACGCCGCCGTGAACTGCCGGTCCCTGTCGGAGGAGCTCGGGCTGCCGGCGCCGCTCTCGGCCCGCCGCACGCTCGACGGGACCGTCCCCTGAGCCCGGTCTACGCCGGGCGGTCGACGGCCGACGCGGGGACGATCGTCGGCTCGCAGGCGACCGGGAAGTTCACGGAGTTCGCGACGAAGCAGCGTCGGTGGGCCTCCTCGTGCAGGCGGCGGGCGAGCGCGGCCGTGCCGGCCCGCAGCACGACCCGGGGCCGCAGGGTCGCGGAGGTGAACCGGCCTGAGCCGTCGGCCGCGAGCTCGAGGGTCCCCTCCGCGTCGTCCGTGTACGCCTCGACGACGACCCCCGCCTGGGAGCAGAGGTGCAGGTACCAGAGCATGTGGCAGGAGGAGAGCGCAGCGACCAGCAGCTCGTCCGGGGTGTGCCGGCTCCGGTCGCTCCTCGGGCTCAGCCCGGAGGTCGCGAGGATCGGCGGCCTCCCCTCGATCTCGATCGTGTGGTCCCGGCTGTAGCCGCGGTAGTCGCGCGTGCCGTCGCCGAGGTTCCCGGTCCAGCGGACGGTCGTCCGATAGCGGTGGACCGGCGCCACGCCGGGCGGTGCTCGCTCGACAGATAACGGTGCTGCGCACGAGAGGGGAACAGTCCGTTCTCGCGCTGTTTCACCGTCCCCCGCTCGGCCGCTTTAGAGCGGTCCGGCCGCTGCGACGACCGGGTCGCGGATGTCCCCCTCGCTTTCCATCGAGCCGGCGCTCGCGCCGGAGATCTTCGAGCCGCTCGGGCCGGACGAGCGGACGGAGCCTCCTTTCCCGCCCCGGCCCCGCGACCGCACCCCTCCTTCCCCGCCGGCTCCCCGGGCGCTCTCCGCGTCGGCGCGCCCGCGCCTCCGCCGCCGCGCGCGCCCCCTCCTCCCGCCCTCCCCGTCGCTCTTCCCCTGGCTCGCCCGACGGTTCTCGCCGGGAGAGCTGACCGTCTGGGCCGGCCCGCCCGCCGCCGTCGAACCGCTCCTCGAGCTCCTCTACGTCGGGAGCGCGCGGGTCCGCGGGAACGTCTCGCTCCTCGAGGGGGCGAACCGGTTCCATCCGTACCGCCTCGGCGAGCTCGGCCGTGCCCTCGGCGTCGACGCGCGCGAGACCGTCCGCCGGATCCGCCTCGCCCGTGCGTTCACCGCCTACCAGATGGTCGCGCTGGTCGAACGGTGGGGCCGCGAGGTCCGGCGGCACCCGCCGACGCTCCTGGTCGGGCACGACCTGACGGCGCTGTTCACGGACGACGAGATCCCTGCGGAGGAGCAGGCCGGCCTGTTGCGCCGGATGGCACGGAATCTCGGTGCGCTCCTGGGCCGCGCCGACCTCCCGCTCCTCCTTACTCTCGGCCCGGACGGCGCGTCCCGGTTCCCCGGGCTCGTCGACCAGGGTCCCCGCTGGTTCGACTACGTCACGCTGGAGCGGGGCGCCGGCACGCTCCGGCTCCGGGCGATGCGGGACGACGCCCGCCTCACGCTCGTCGCGCGCGCGCCCGGCCAGCTCGGGATGGAGACGTTCGGCGGGGGCCCGTCCGCCGGGGAGGTGGCCGCATGGGACGTACCGCCCCGACGTACCGCCAGGCGCTCGAGGAACGCCTGAAGCGCTGGGACGCGTTCGCGCGCCTCCTGACGGACCCGGAGGACCGGGCGGCGTTCGAGCTCGTCCGCACCGGGGCGCGCCGCTACGTTGCCCAGGCGACGTACGTCGGCAGCCCGGACCTGCTCGAGGCGATCCTGCTCTCCGTGCTCACCGACCTCGCCGGCCGGGTCCGCGCCGAGCCGGCCGCGCGGAACGGCCGTCGCTGACCGTGGCCGGGACGGTCCCGGCGCCGGACGGCTGGCTCCTCGACATTACGGAGAGCCCGGACGGTCGCTCGGTCGTCCTCTGGGTGAAGGGACGCACGGACGGGCAGGTCCGCCGCTGCGCCGTCGACTACCGCCCCCCGTTCCTCGTGGGCGGCCCCCGGGCCGAGCTCGTCCGGCTCGCGGACCGCCTGCGCGCCGACCGCCGCGTCGCCTCGGCGGAGCTCGGGGTCGGCCGGCCGTCGCTGTTCGACCGACGGCCGCGCTCGGTCGTCCGGGTCGTGCCCCGCGAGAACCCCGGCCGCCGGGCGCTCGCGCGTGCGATCGACGCGAGCGGGGGCTACGCGACGTACACGCTGTACGACGTCGACCTCGCCCCGCCGCAGCTCTACTACCTCGCCCACGGGCTCTACCCGTTCGCCCCGGTCGCCGGCCGGGGCGCCGCGCTGGTCGCGACCGAGCCGGCCGAGACGATCGACTACGTGCCGCCGCCGCTGCGGGTCGCCGGCCTCGAGGTCCACCTCGCCGGGGAGCGCCGGGGCCGGATCCCGCCCCCGGACGGCCGGATCGGCTCCGTGCGGCTCGGGGAGGTGACGCTGGACGGGCCGGAGGAGGCGCTCCTGCCGGCGCTCGCCGCCGAGCTCGCGCGCCGCGAGCCGGACGTCCTCCTCACCGACGGCGGCGACGAGTTCGACCTGCCGTGGCTCTACCGCCGAGCGGCGGCGTGCGGCCTCGGCCCCGGGGAGTTTTCGCTCGGGCGCGAGCCCGCGTCGTTCGCCCCCGCGCGGCCGGCCCGCTCGTTCACCTCCTACGGCCGGGTCCTCCACCGGGCGGCGACGTACCCGGTCCCGGGCCGTTTCCACCTCGACCGGTCGAACTCGTTCCTCTACCGCGACGCCGAGCTCGCCGGCCTGATCGACGCCGCTCGCCTCGCGCGGTTGTCGCTGCAGACGGTCGCCCGCCAGTCCCCCGGCACGTGCTTCACGGCGATGGAGATGGCCCAGGCGCTCGCCCGGGACGTCCACGTCCCGTGGAAGAAGAACCGCCCGGAGGAGTTCCGCACCGGCGAGAGCCTGGTCGCCTCCGACCGCGGCGGGGTGATCCTCCTGCCGCCGGTCGGCGTCCACGACCGGGTCGAGGAGTTCGACTTCGCGAGCCTCTACCCGCACCTGATGGTCCGCAAGAACCTCTCGGCGGAGACGCTCGACTGCCGCTGTTGCCCGGCGAGCCCGATCCGGGCGCCGGGGCTCGGCTACCGCTCCTGCACGCGCCGCGTGGGGCTGATCCCGCGGACGCTCGAGCCGCTCCTTCGGCGCCGCCTCGCCTACAAGGCCGCCCTGAAGCGCGGCGGCCTCGCCCCCGAGGAGGCGCGGCGGCTCGGCCACCGCGTCAAGATGCTCAAGTGGATCCTCGTCACCGCCTTCGGCTACCAGGGCTATCGCAACGCGCGGTTCGGCCGGATCGAGTGCCACGAGGCGATCAACGCCTACGCGCGCGAGCTGCTCGCGACGCTCATCGCCGACGCCGAACGCTACGGCTACCGGACCGTCCACGGGATCGTCGACTCTCTCTGGCTCCGTCCCGCCGACCCCGGGGATCCGCCGGACCCCGAAGCGTTCGCGCGCCGGGCGAGCACGGTGCACGACCTCCCCCTCGGCTACGAGGGACGCTACCGCTGGATCGTCTTCCTGCCGGCGGTGACGCATGGCCTCGGGGTGCCGAACCGCTACTACGGCCTCTACGAGCACGGCGAGTTCAAGCTCCGCGGGATCGGCGGCCGACGCCACGACACCCCGACGTTCCTGCGGCGGTTCGAGCTCGAGCTGCTCGAGCTCCTGCGCTCGGCCCGGGACGCCGAGGGGGTGCGCGCGCTCGTGCCGCGCGCGCTCCGCCGGGCCGACCTGTTCGCGGCACGGCTTGCCGACGGCGCCTGGCCGGTCGACGAGCTCGTGATCGCCCACCGGGTCGGCCAGGCGCCGGCGTCGTTCGTGACGTTCACCGACTCGGTCGCCGCGCTGCGGCAGCTCGCGGCGGCCGGCGCCCCGCGCGACGCCGGCGAGACGGTCCGGTTCGCCATCCTCGACCGGACGAGCCGCTCCTGGCGGACGCGGGTCCGCGCGGCGGAGCTGATCGAGGGCGGCGAGCGCTACGACGTCGGCGCCTACCTCGAGCTGCTCGCGCGGGAGGCGGAGACGCTGCTCGCGCCGTTCGGCGTGCG
>Ga0335077_10009276_pt1 | contig 12208 bp, 7 predicted proteins | sample Lox_Sample_31_FD_207151 | JGI IMG/M metagenome (GOLD analysis project Ga0335077, IMG submission 207151) | Soil microbial communities from Loxahatchee National Wildlife Refuge, Florida, United States - Lox_Sample_3.1 | ecosystem: Environmental > Terrestrial > Soil > Wetlands | place: USA: Florida...
ACTGCGATGAAAATTGTGCAAGACGGATGAACCCATTGTGCCGCGCGGTCCGTGCTCGAGCAGCAGTTCCGGTTCAGGCACGCCGGAGTCCTGCACCGTGGCTTGTTGAGGGAGGACACGGCGAGCCTTGGAAACGGGAATGACGAGCAAGGCATCGAGACCCGAGCGCGTTCCGAGACGATCGTACCAGCCACGGAGTTCGGTTAAGTTACGGACGCCGAGTTCGCCGAGGCCTTTGCGAACCTCTTCGGCAAGCGAGCTGAAGTAGGCGACGACCATTTCGGGCTTGCCGTTGAAACGGGTGCGCAGCGTCTCGTCTTGGGTGGCAATGCCGACGGGGCACGTGTTCAGGTGACACTGCCGGGCCATCACACAGCCGATGGCGACGAGGGCGGCCGTGCCGAAACCGAACTCATCGGCGCCGAGAATGGCAGCGATGAGAATGTCACGGGCGAAACGCATACCGCCGTCAACGCGAAGCTGGACGCGGGAGCGCAGGCCCGCGCGGAGCAGGGTCTCGTGCGTTTCGCGGAGGCCAATTTCCCAAGGCAAACCGGTATTCTTGATCGCAGTGAGCGGCGAAGAGCCGGTGCCGCCATTGTGGCCACTGACGGTGATGACGTCGGCGCCGGCCTTGGCCACGCCGGCGGCGATCACACCAATACCCGTGCCGGAGACGAGTTTCACGCCAATGCGCGCGTGCGGATTGACGGCGCGGAGATCATGGATCAATTGCGCCAAATCTTCGATGCTGTAAATGTCGTGGTGCGGGGGCGGCGAAATCAGCGGAGTGCCGGGCGTGGCATGGCGAATGCGCGCGATATATTCGGTCACCTTGCGGGCAGGCAATTGGCCGCCTTCGCCGGGCTTGGAACCCTGGGCCATTTTGATTTCCAGCTCTTCGGCGCGAACCAGATATTCGGAAGTCACGCCAAAGCGGCCGGAGGCGACTTGCTTTACCTTGCAGGAGGTGCCAGGTTGCATGTAAAGATCCGTATCTTCGCCGCCCTCACCCGTGTTGCTCCGGCCTCCCAGTTGATTCATGGCGATCGAGAGAGTTTTGTGGGCTTCCGGGCTCAGCGAGCCGAGGGACATCGCCTGCGTGCTGAAGCGCGCCAGAATGGATTCGAGCGGTTCGACGTCTTCGATAGCCACCGGCTGCTCTGGAAGCATTTCGAGAAGGTCCCGCAGGAAGGTCGGGGCTGCCGCTTTTGCCAATTGCTCAAACGCGCCGTAGTTTCCCTGGTCCGGTTTGCGCACGTGCGCGTGCAGGCGTCGTACGAATTCCGGAGAAGTGGAGTGAAGTTCGGCGCCTTTCCGGAAGCGGTATAAACCGCGGTCGGAGAGACCTCCATCGGGCGCGGCATAGGCCGTGGCGTGCATTTCGAGGTAATCCTGAAGCAGCGCGCTAAGGCTTTTCGTGCCGGGGTAGCAGGCGGCATCTTCAAAATATTCGCGGCAAATGTCTTCATCGAGACCGAGCAGTTCAAACAAATGGCTGTTGCGGTAGCTCGCAACCGTGGAAATGCCCATGCGCGCCAAAACTTTGCGGAGGCCCGCGAGGATGCCCTTGCGAACTTTGTCGAATCCGCCAGGCTCCTCGTTTTCGGCGAAATCCTCGGCGAGATAAGGAACTACAGCGCTGACGCCGGCGGCAAGCAGCATAGCGACGTGATGCGTTTCAAAAACCTGTGCGCTTTCCACTACGAGCGGAACGTGCGCCAATCCCTGCTTGACCAAGCTCTTCCATGCGCTTGCTGCGGCCAGGAGAGCCGGCAGACCGGCCCGCTGCGGACCGACCGCGCGATCGGAAAGGAGGAGGAGGTCCGGGCGCTCGCCGCCACCCAGAGGGGTAGTTTTACACTGAGTCAAACAGCAGCGCGCACCCGGAACTCCCTGGATGGAAGGAAAGGTAAAGTCAATCGTCTGGACCGACGAAAGCTGGGCAAGGAGGGAAGCAAGCTCGGCAGCACTCAGGATCGGGCTCGGAAGGAAATGGCCACGGCCAATCGGAACTTCGAGTGACATGACGTGCGATTCGCGCAACGGGTCGATCGGAGGATTGGTCACCTGCGCGAAACGCTGTTTACAGTAATCCCAGAGCGGGCGATGAATCGAGGAGAGAAACGCAGGAGGCGCGTCATCCCCCATGCTCCAATCCGCTTCCTTGCCCGAGAGAAGCGGGCGGAAAAGAATCTTGTATTGATCGTCGGACCAGCCGGAAGCGCCGGCGATGCACTTGGGGTGCGCGACGGGAACGCGGGTGGCCGTGGCTTCGAGATGCAGGCACCGGGAGCGCGTCAATTGCTTGCGAGACATTTCCGCGGTCACTTTTTTCAGGAGTTCGCGCCAGCGCAGGAGTGTGCCGTTCTTCGGTGTGGCCAGGATCATTTCTCCTGGACCAAGGCGGTGGCGCTCGGCAATGCGCGATTCGTCGAGGTCAACTAGGCCAGTCTCCGAGCCGGCGATGACCAGGCCGTCGTGCGTGACCGTGTAGCGCATGGGGCGCAAGCCGTTGCGATCCAGCTTGACGCCAACGGAAAGGCCGTCACTGAAGACCAGCGCGGCGGGGCCGTCCCAGGGTTCGCCTTCGAGGGAGAGCACGTCCAAAGCCGCCCGCACGTCCGGCGAAAGAAACGGATCCTGCGAAAAGGCCGGCGGCACAAGCGAGAGCATGGCCGACTCGACCGTTTTGCCCTCGAGGAGTTTCAATTCGAGCGCGTTATCGAAACTGGCGGAGTCACTGACGTTTTCTTCGAGCAGGCGGAACCACTTTCCTACCCCGATCCGCTTGCGAATCTCGCGCTCACGCGCGCGGAGCCAGCGGCGATTGCTGATGACGGTGTTGATTTCGCCGTTGTGCGCGATGTGGCGGAACGGCTGGGCGAGCTGCCAGGACGGTTCCGTGTTGGTCGAATAGCGCTGGTGAAAGATGGCAAATTGCGCGGCGAATTCCTCGCTCTGCAAATCCTCATAGAAGCGCGGGAATTGCCAGGGCGTGAGCAGGCCCTTGTACACGATGGTGCGGGAAGAGAGCGAACAAAGATAGCAGCGCTCCGGAAGGGCGGCTTCAGCGCGCTTGCGAAGGAGCGCCAGACTGCGCTCGAATTTTTGGGCAAAACCCGGGGAGGAATTGCGCGCCATGACCGGCTCAATAAAGAAGTGCCAGATTTCCGGCATGGTCTCAAAGGCGCGCTGACCCAACGAGTTGTGATTTGTGGGAACGCGGCGCCAGCCGACCAGGCGGAGTTTGCTCTTCCCGAAGGAATCTTCGATGGCGGTGCGCGCGTCTGCAACGCGAGTGGCCGGAACAAAAAGAGTGCCTACGCCAAAAGCTTCATCCAGGACAATCTTTTCGTCCGCGGCGCGGGCCCGGAAGAACTCGACAGGGAGGCTCGTCAAAAGCCCGGCGCCATCACCGCTGGCACCATCCGCATCGACGCCACCTCGATGCGAGAGGCGCTCCAGCGCCTGCAAGGCATGATTGATGATTTCATGTGAGGGAGGACCGCCCAGGTGAGCGATAAAACCGGTGCCGCAGGCGTCATGGTCCGGGTGTCCCCAGTTCGGGTGGCGCCATGGCTGTGTCCGCATGGAACGACTACACATACTAGTGTAATAGTGGCCACCGCCGCGAATGTACAATGCAGAATTTTTCTGGAATGTATCGGTTTCCTGAGGGCTAAGCCGGAGCTAAGACCCTCAAAACTTTGTAACTTCGCTGAAATGAAAATGGCCCACTTTCATTGGAGGGACCACCATTTCGAAGCCTTCCTCACCGGTGGCGCGCCGAGCCGGGCCCAGGCTCTCAACGTTTCGCAGCATCTCCAAAATCGATTGATTAAAACGGAAATTCCGGGCCGACTGCACGATTTTGCCCTTTTCGACGAGGAATAAACCGTCCCGCGTCATGCCGGTCATGATCTTTTCGTAGGGGTCGACTTCGCGGATGTACCAGAAGCGGGTGACCAGCAGGCCCCGGTCTGTGCCAGCAATCATCTCTTCCACAGAGGTATTCCCTCCCCCGACGACCAGGTTCATGGGTGCTTCACCGAACTCATTGGGGAGGGCAAGACCATGTCCGGTGGGAGATGTGCGGGCTTTTTTGGCGGAGAGGCGCGAATAGACCAGGTGCTTCACAACGCCGCGATCCACCAGGTGTACGCGCCAGCGAGGCATGCCCTCTTCATCAAAGGGCGCGCCGAGCTGGCCAGGATGATAGACATCGTCGGAGATAGAGATGTTTTTGCCGAAGAGCGGGGTGCCGAGGCGGCCGGAGAAGCAGGAGCGCTTGTCTGCGACCGAGGTGGCGGCGAAGTCGTAAAAGAGAAAGCCTACTAGATCGAGGACCGCGGCCGGTTCGAGAATGATGGTGTAGCGGCCGGGTTCGAGTTCGATGGGATGTTGCGCGCGGGTGGCTTTCTCGCTTGCAGTTTTTGCCAGCGCGAGCGGATCAAACTGGCGCACGTCGCCAGCGTTGCCCTTCGCCCAGCTAGAGGCGGCGCCTTGTTGCATGGTGATGGAGAACGTTGCGTGTGTCTGGCGGTGGGCGGCCGAGAGGCCACGCGAATTGACAAGCATGCTCTGGCTCCGACCACTTGAGAAAATTCCGGCGGCTAGCTGGCCTTGGCGCCCGGCCAGTTGGCAGGCCTGCTTTACGGCACAGGCGCGATCTTCCGGGCTGAGCGCGGCCGTGGCCGGATGAAAGTGATGAACGGCGCGGTATTTTTGTTTTTCCGGCAGCGGGAGGAGATGCGGATCCCTGGGCTGCTGTGCGGCAAGGGAAAGAGAATTTTCGAGCGCGGCGCGCAGCGCGTCTTCGTCGATGCGATTGGTGGTGACGCGAGCCGTGCGGCTATCAACGACCGTGCGAATGGAAACGGTTAGTCCCTGCTCGGCAACGTGCTGGTGGATGGTGTTGTTGGCGAAGCGGGTGAGAGCTGCGATGTGCTCGTCGAGGTGCACTTCGGTTTCGCGAATACCGCGGGCTCTGGCGAGACGCAGGACGGTTTGCGCGATCCGGTGCAACTCGTGTTCGGAGCGCAACGTGGCAGGGATGGCAGGTTGGGATTTGCGTCGGGTCATTGGTCGGAAAAGGCAGTGCCAATTTTCACGTTTCGAAAGCGCGCGGGAGACGCGCCGTGGCCGGTGCCCATGATCTGCATCGGCTGGCCCTTGCCGCAATTCGGGGTGCCCCACAAAACCCAGTGATCCGCGTTGCAGACGGCGTCGCAGGAATTCCAGAATTCCGTGGTGATCCCGCTGTAGCTGGGATTTTTGAGCATGCGCGTTTTCTTGCCACCCTTGATTTCCCAGGCGATTTCCGTGGAGAACTGAAATTGATAGCGGCGATCATCGATGGACCACGAGCGATTCGTGTCCATGAAAATGGCGTCATCGGTGTCGGCAATGAGATTTTCAAAGGTCCAGGTGCCGGGGAGGATGCTGACGTTGGTCATGCGGATCATGGGCAGGCGGTTCCAGCCTTCGGTGCGGACGGTGCCGCCGGAGCGGGGCAAGCCGATGAGATGCGCGGTTTCCCGGCTGGAGAGATAGCCGTGGAATTCGCCGTCCTTGATGACGTCGATGCGCTGCGCAGGGACGCCTTCGTCGTCGTAGGCGAAGGAGCCAAGGCCGGGACCGTGCTCGATACGAGCGTCGGCGACGACGTTGACGATGGGGGAGGCGTAGCGGAGATTGTGGAGCTTGTCGAGGGTGAGAAAACTGGTGCCAGCGAAGTTGGCTTCCTGGCCGAGGACGCGGTCGAGCTCGATGGGATGGCCGATGGATTCGTGAATCTGGAGGCCGAGCTGGCTGCCGCCGAGGATCACCGTGCAGACGGTTTGCGGGCACGGCGGGGCGGAGTGGAGCGCGACGGCTTCTTCGGCGACGCGCGGAGCATGGCCGAGGAAGTCCATCGCTTCGATCAATTCGTAGCCCCCGAGGATGTGCTGGCCGCCAAAGCTATTCGGGTAGGAGCGTTTCTGGATCGCATCGCCTTTGAACGAAGTGGCGACGATGCCACAACCGGAAATGGTGCGGCGCTGGTGGATCTTCGAACCGCTACTGGAGGCGAACCAGGTGTCGATCTTGCGGAATTGCATATCGGTTTCGGAGAGAGTCACGCCCTTTGTTTTGCGGAGAGCGGCATCGGCGGCGAGGAGAAGGTTCACTTGCGTATCCAACGGAATTTCGAAGGGATCTTTGCGGCAGGGGCTTTGCCAACTGTCCACGTAGACGCCTTCGGGAGCTAGCTGGACGTTCTCTTTTTTCGCGAGGGCCGAGGCCTTGGCAATGGCCACGGCTTGTACGGCACAGGCAGCGACTCCGTGCCGCGTCAGTTGGTCCGTGGAGGCGAAACCCCAGGCGCCATTGGCAACGACGCGAATGCCGAGTCCGAGCGATTCGCTTTGGCTCAGCGTCCCGACACGGCCGTTCTTGGTGGTGAGGTCGCGCTGGCGCAGGTGCATGACGCGGACGTCGGCGTAGATGGCGCCGCGGAGGCGCGCGGTATCGAGTGAGTGTCCGCAGTAGTCCCACATCAACATCCGCCAAAACTTTGGGCGTCGCGATGTTTCCGAGACGCCCCGAGGAAGATAACACGTTTTGCTGAAGCTGCTGAGCCGCTCAGGTGCCTTCCTGCCAGGAGGCGAGGTAAAGCTCCTGCTCGGGTGTAAGTTTATCGAGGTGGTGGCCCATGGATTCGAGCTTGAGGTGGGCGATTTCGCGGTCGATGTGCTCGGGAACGACATAGACCTGAGGCTTCAGCTCCTTGTGGTGCTTGACGAGGTATTCGGCGCTCAGGGACTGGTTGGCAAAGCTCATGTCCATCACGGAGGCGGGGTGGCCTTCCGCTGTGGCGAGGTTCACGAGGCGGCCTTCGGCAATGAGATAGATTTTGCGCCCATCCTTTAGCAGGAATTCATCCACGAGCGGGCGAACTTCTTTCTTGCCAGTCGAAAGTGCTTCGAGCGCCGGAATTTCAATTTCCACGTTGAAGTGTCCGGAGTTGCAGACGATGGCGCCGCTCTTCATGGCTTCGAAGTGCTCGCGGCGGATGACGTTCTTGTTGCCCGTCACGGTAATGAAAACGTCGCCCTGCTTGGCGGCCTCGGCCATGGGCATCACCCGGAAGCCGTCCATGACGGCTTCAATTCCCTTCACGGGATCGATTTCGGTGATGATGACGTCGGCACCGAGCCCCTTGGCGCGCATGGCGGCGCCGCGGCCGCACCAGCCGTACCCGGCAATGACGACCTTGAGGCCGGCGATGAGCACGTTGGTGGCGCGAATCACGCCGTCGAGCGTGGATTGACCGGTGCCATAGCGGTTATCGAAGAAGTGCTTGGTCATAGCATCGTTAACGGCGATGATCGGGTATTTCAGAGTGCCGTCCTTGGCCATGGCGCGCAGGCGGATCACCCCGGTGGTGGTTTCTTCGGTGCCCGCGATGACGTTGGGGACGAGATCCTTGCGCTTGGTGAGAAGCATGGTGACGAGGTCGCAGCCATCGTCCATGGTGAACTGTGGCTTATGCTCGAGGGCGGCCTGGAGGTGCTGGTAGTATGTGTCGTTGTCCTCGCCCTTGATGGCGAACGTGGGAATGCCGAAGTCGCGATTCAGGGATGCGGCCACTTCATCTTGCGTGGAGAGCGGATTGGAAGCGCAGAGGACGACATCGGCGCCGCCGTCGCGCAGCGTGATCATGAGGTTGGCGGTCTCACTGGTCACGTGAAGACACGCGGAAGCGCGCAGGCCCTTCAGTGGCTGCTCTTTGGCGAAGCGCTTGCGGATGAGCTGAAGCACAGGCATCTGCTGCGCCGCCCATTCGATCTTGCGCTTGCCCGCATCGGCGAGCCCGATATCCTTCACGTCACCTTTTTTCAGTTCTGCCGTAGCCATGCTTGCTCTCCTCGCACTTTGGATGATTGCTTCGGGACACTTACCCTTCGGGATCGTTTCTGCCAGCCGGATCAGGATTTACAATTAGCGGCGCACCGCGACTTCCGCGACGGCTCCCAGGCCCGAGGCCTTCCGCAAAGCATCGGCGCGGTCCGTGCGCTCCCAGGTGAAGCCGGCGCCGGTGCGGCCGAAGTGGCCATAGGCTGCGGTCTGTTTGTAAACTGGCTTGCGCAGATCGAGGGTTTGGATAATTCCTTTGGGAGTGAGAGAGAAATTCTCGCGCACCAGTTGCGTGATTTTCTCTTCGGGAATGGTTCCTGTGCCAAAGGTATCGACCATCACGGAGACCGGCTCGGCGACGCCGATCGCATAGGCCAGTTGCACTTCCGCGCGCGACGCCAGCCCCGCGGCCACGACGTTCTTGGCAATGTAGCGGGCCACGTAACATGCGGAGCGATCTACCTTGGAGGGGTCTTTCCCGGAGAACGCGCCGCCGCCGTGACGGCTGTAGCCGCCGTAAGTGTCGACGATGATTTTGCGGCCGGTGAGCCCCGCATCGCCCATCGGCCCGCCAATCACGAAGCGGCCCGTGGGGTTGATGTGGAATTTCGTTTTGGCGTCCAGCATCTTCGAGGGAACGATCGGCTTGATGACGTGCTCGAGGACCGCGGAGCGAAGATCGTCGTTCGAAACGGTGTCGCTGTGCTGCGTGGAGATCACCACGCAATCGACGCGATGAGGCTTGCCATCGCGGTATTCGACGGTGACTTGGGACTTTCCATCGGGCCGCAGAAAATCGACTTTCTTGTTCTTGCGGACTTCGGCGAGGCGCTGCGTGAGGCGGTGGGCCAACTGGATGGGCATGGGCATCAACTCCTCGGTCTCGTCGCAGGCAAAGCCGAACATCAAACCCTGGTCGCCCGCGCCGCCGGTGTCCACGCCCATGGCAATGTCCGGCGACTGGCGCTTCACGGTGCAGACAACGCCGCACGTTTCAGCGTCGAAGCCGTATTCAGCGTTGTCGTAGCCGACCAGTCGTACGGTTTCGCGCGCGATTTCGTCGTAGTTGATGTGCGCCGTGGTGGTGATTTCGCCGGCGACGACAACCAACCCGGTGGTGACCAGGGTCTCGCACGCTACGCGCCCCTTAGGGTCTTGCCGCATCACTTCATCGAGAACGGCATCCGAAATCTGGTCGGCAATTTTGTCCGGGTGGCCTTCGGTGACAGATTCGGATGTGAACAGGAAATTCCTCTTTGAATCGCTCAAAACAGCTCTCCTCAAAATCGATTGAACATGGGCGGCGCCTGGCACACCCTCATCGCCCGCCTTTCGGGGAGAGAGGCGGACTACATCTTTATCAAACTAACATCCGCGCACACTCGGAATCAAGGCATTGATTTGGCATGGGTTATGGCAGCACCGAATGGGGAAATATGGAAGGCGAACGGCCTGTCTCCCCATCCACGGGAAGGCGAGGGCATCCTTTTCACGGCAGACGGATGGAAGATATGCGCAACCTCGGCGACGACGCGCAAAGGAGAGAAGGGCAGCGACTGGCGCACCGGTGACAGTTTCCAGCGGATTCACAAAGGCACGAAGTTCGCGTGACAGCCGCCGACCGAGCCTTTCGAAGAAAAATCGATACCTTTCAGAAAAAGTCTGAGTTGTACTTTGCACAAAATCGCAGATAATAACGTTACCGTGTAGTTGCCTCGCGCGTTGCTCCAGCGCCAAGGAAAGAGGAAAGATTCCGAGCGCTGTTAACGGAGAGACGCAACCCCTCGCTCCCGGGCACCCCACAGACTGGAGACTTCATGGAGTCTTGTCTGCCGGCCATCCGCAGAGCCAGCGGGGGTTCCCCGGCTGATCCATCCCGGCACACGAACCGCGCCGTTGCCTACAAATCATGTCTGGAACGCGGAGCCGAAACGCGATGAATACCAAACTGGTCGCTTCGACCCTGGTGTTCCTGCTGTTATTCCCTTCTCTCTTCGCGGGCGAATCCTCGCCTGCCGTCAAGATTGCCGTAGCCCCGAAATATCCAAGGCTTACTCTTGCAGGCCGAGTCTACGGCGTGGTCACCGTCTGCGTGACTGTCACCCCTTCAGGTGTCGTGAAGAGCGTGACGGTGCTTAAAGGGCATCCCATGTTGAGAGAAGCGGCCGTGCTTGCCGCGAGGCAATGGAAATTCGAGGAGAGTCCGATCGAGAAGCGCACCGTCACGCTGAGGTTTAGTTTTGTGATCCTGCCGGAAAGTTCAAAAGTGAAGTCACAGACCCTTTTCCTGCCGCCCGCAGGATTTGAGATTCGCGAAAAGCCGACGACGCCATCCGTGCGAGACCAGGACGACGATCCGAGTCCCAATCCACATCCGATCTCCACGGCCTGAGATTTTGCTAGATGCAGGCTGAAACACTCATCTCCGAGCAAGCAAGAAATCCTCCCACACTGACGGCCCGAAGAAAGAGAGATTCATCGCAAGACACACGTGCAATGGAAAACTGCGCTTCACTTCGCGGACTCCGTTCGGAATGGCGGGCAAACCCATTCGACAACCTGGTGAAAAGAAGAGGCTGGTTCGGCCGGGGCAGGCCCTCAGCCTTTCACGCAGACAACTTGCCGCAGGGTGTGGACAACCTCCACGAGATCGGTCTGGGCAGCCATGACCGCATCGATGGATTTATACGCGGCCGGAGTCTCATCGATTACGTCGGCGTCCTTCCGGCACTCCACCCCCTCGGTCATTCGAATGTGATCTTCAACGGTAAAGCGGCGTCTGGCTTCGCCGCGCGACATCGCTCGGCCGGCGCCGTGGCTGCAGCTCATGAAGCTTTCCGGATTGCCCTTGCCGCGGACGATGAAAGAGCGCGCCCCCATGCTGCCCGGAATGATGCCCATGTCACCTTGTTGGGCGCGCACGGCTCCTTTACGGGTTACAAAGATGTTCTGGCCGTAGTGGCGTTCGCGGGCTACGTAGTTGTGATGGCAGTTGATGGCTTGGACGCCAGCGGTGAAGGGACGCACCTCGCCCGAATCGCGGACCGCTTCGATGATCTGCCCCATCATGAGGTCGCGATTGGTGCGGGCAAAATCCTGGGCCCACTCGACGGCTTCCACATAATCAAAAAAGTGCTTGGTGCCTTCTTCGAAGTAAGCGAGGTCTTTGTCCGGGAGATTGCCAAGAAGACGGCCCATGTCGCGCTTGGCCAGTTCGATGAAGTAGCTGCCCATGCGATTGCCGACGCCACGCGAGCCGCTGTGGAGCATAAACCAGACCATTTCGGATTCGTCGAGGCAAACTTCAATGAAATGATTTCCGGTGCCAAGCGTGCCGAGATGATTCGCGTGGTTGCCGCGGTCCAGCTTCGGATGTTTCTCCAGGATGGCTTCGTAGCGGCCCTTGAGTGTTTCACCCCAGACCATTTGGTTGTGATCTGGGATGATGTGCCAGGCGCCCCTGTCGCCTTTTCCGCCGTGCTGCGTGCGCCCGTGGGGCACGGCAGCCTCGATGGCGCTGCGGGTGGCGTGGAGATTGTCGGGAAGGTCGCGCGCGTTCAGATCGGTTTGCACGGCCATCATGCCGCAGCCAATGTCAACGCCGACGGCCGCTGGGATGATGGCGCCCTTCGTGGGAATCACGCTGCCGACTGTGGCGCCGATGCCCCAGTGCACGTCCGGCATCGCGGCGACCCACTTGAAGATGAAGGGAAGCTCAGAAACGTTGACCAATTGCTTGCGCGCGGCGTCTTCGAGCGGGACGCCCTTCACCCAAGCCTTAATGGGCACGCCTTTCTCGCCGGGCAACTCAAGGTGGGACTTTTCCTCGCGCATAACTTCATTTTCTCACAAGGATCTCCAGGCGGCCTCCTAGAGGAGGCAGAAAGGAAGAGGTTCCGCTCACGGAGTACAGAACCCCTTTTGAGCTCGGGCGCGATCGACCGTGCGAGCGGGAAAATTTCCCGCTTCGCTTACCGACGAGAGTGTTCCGGCTGATATTCCGGAGACCGAGGCCTATGACTGTTGGGATAGATAAACGCCCGGCCGCTGTTGTCACCGGGATAGAACCAACTGAGAAGTTCCGGAGGTGAGCTGTGATCGCGGGTGTCCAATACGAAGTAAGAGTTCTTCGGACTATCGGCGGCGTAATCGTCGTTGGTTATGAGCGAGGCAAGGAGTCGAGTCTCATCCCCATTCCAGATCTCCACAACGTCACGACTGCTTTGTGTCTCAGCCAATTTGAAGACGTAGGTTCCTGGGGGCAACACCTGGCCAGGAATTTGAATCTCCTGATCAAAGGTTACAG
>Ga0335077_10009277_pt1 | contig 12207 bp, 7 predicted proteins | sample Lox_Sample_31_FD_207151 | JGI IMG/M metagenome (GOLD analysis project Ga0335077, IMG submission 207151) | Soil microbial communities from Loxahatchee National Wildlife Refuge, Florida, United States - Lox_Sample_3.1 | ecosystem: Environmental > Terrestrial > Soil > Wetlands | place: USA: Florida...
ACCAGGTCTCGAGCGCCGTAAGGCAGCCGATGATTTCTTCCTTACCCACTTTCATCGGGCGGCAAATGGCGCCTTCCCGCGGATTGCAGTTCATCAACGCCGCCTCGATGAGATCTTTTCTTCCCAGCAGCAAGCCGCTGCATTGCGGTCCACACAACCCTTTTCCGCCGGAGAAAGTGTAGAGATCGATCCCCATCCTGGCGTACAGTTTGGCATTATCCACCGGAGGTATCCCGGCCGCATCATCCAGCAACATGGTGACTTTACGGTCTTTTGCGATGCTCAATTCTTGTTGCAGTTTTTCGCCGAGGTCCGTTGTATAAATCATCGCCGTATTGTTGTTGATCGCATTGGCAAGTTCGTCCGGGGAGTAAACCAGAACGAGCTTGCCGCCAGCCAAACGAATTGCGCTATCAAAAGCGCTGCGGCCGCCGACCATGATGACTTCGTGCTTCAGTCCGGTGGTGTCAGGAAGTTGCCAAATATTTTTGTCGTCATTGCCCGCAATACACGCAGCCGTTGCCGCAGCCATCGCGCCTGCCGCGCCGGATGTGACAATGCCGGACTCGGCGCCGGTTAATTCCGCCAAACGCCTGCCCACCGCATGCTGCAGATCGAACATGTTCACAAAATGCTGCGCGGCTTCGAGCTGCGCCTGCCGCACCTCAGGAAATTCGAGCGATCCGCTCAGGTAAGTCCAGGTCCCCCGGCAATTGATGACCGTTTTCACGCCGAGCCGCGTGTAGATATTCCGCCGCGGATCTTTGCCAATCGCGGTTGCGGCCTGTGCATACAGGTCGCGCGCTGCAATCTGCGTCAACAAGGGGGCGGCCGCGACCAGTTTCATGAACGACCGCCTGCTGGAATTCTCTACGCGCATTACCAGACCTCCTCGAGTTCTAATCGAAACTGCATAAGCGCAGTCACCATCGAACAATCAATCGTCATTCTTTGAAAAGAAAACCCGCGAGCGCACGGCCAGGATATGCGCCTTCGCTCCCGGATTATTTTGATTGTAAAAACCCACCGTGCAATTGGGGCGAAAGTAATAAGCGTCACCCGCCTTTGCGGCATGGCGCCCCTCGACGCCATCCATTCCGCCGCCGGCCACCATGTCACCTTCGCCATCGACTACCAGATAAATTTCTTCGGCCGTCTCGTGATGGTGGGGAAAGTTCGTCCCGCCCGGCGCAAAATCCATCCAGAACAAGCTAACCACAACATAACCCTGATCAATGGCATCGCGTGTTCCGCTGCGCGGCCCGGCCAGAAGTTTGTAGAGAACCGACGAAGGATGCCCTGAGACCGTTTCCTCCTTCAGTCGGTCCATATTCACGATTTTCGGTTGCGCGGGTGGCGTGCCGATGGAGAGCGAAAGTGGGATTTTGAAGCTCATCACCACAACGCGCAACGCTTCGGGAGAATTGTTTTCGATCGCGTGCTTCACACCGGGAGCGATGTAGGTGAAATCGTTCGCGCGAATCGGATAATTCTGATCCGCATAATGCAACACGCCGTTGCCCGCAAGGACAAAATAGAGTTCTTCCTGGCGCTCGTATTGGACAGTCTGGCAGCGGCCGCGCGAATCGAGCGTGGCCTCGCCGAAACGCGAAATATTCAGCATGGCTCTCTCTTCTTTATCGCCTTCGCCGAATATCGGGGTGTACTGGCAGCTTGAAGACGATAAATCGATTTGCGTCGACCGCACGTCGGGAACGAAGCGATGCAGCCAGCTGGGATCAACTTTCCAATTCTCGGCGGCAAAAACCGGTGCGGTGATGAACAGAATTGTCAGCAGGATTCTGAATACCGGCAGCCCGCGGGTGTGTTCACCCCTGTTCATTGAAATTTTGTTGTATATCACAGAATACCCTCGGCGCAAATCGAAATGTTTCGTTTGATTGTGTTTTCTTTCGTCCGGGAAGAAGCAGAGCAAGCTGGCCTTTTGAACATTTCCGCGCCCGTGCTAACCTCAATAGCTTTCCAGAAAACTAGTTTGCTTATGAAAATACATTCGCCATGCGCGAGCGCCATCCGGTTAACCGTCCTGCTTTGGCTGCTGGGGTCAACCGGCGGGCTGCCCGCTTTTTCACAGACCCCAGACCAGTCGGCGCCACAGTCCAACGGAACTTGCCATATTGAATCGATTGACTACAAGGGTTGGCAGGCCCAGCAACTTTCGAATTCATGGCTGCAACTGGTGGTCGTACCGCAGAATGGCGGACGCTTGATCCAGGTAACTTTCGCCGGACACCCATATCTCTTCGTCAATCCTCAGCTCGCCGGTAAATACTTTCCTCCCACAAACGGTAAATGGTTCAACTATGGCGGGGACAAACTTTGGCCGCTGCCTGAGGGCAACGACGACGAGCAGCACTGGGTGGGCAATTCCGATCTGCTCGACGACGGGCCATTCACCTTTCGAAAGCTTTCGGAAGGAAAACAATGCGAAGTCGAACTTACGGGCGCTGCCGACCCGCAAACTGGCATCCAATTTTCCCGCACCATCCGCATTGACCCCGACTCTCCCGTGATCCATTTTCACGCTGTCATGAAAAATATTTCCGGTCACACCGTGAACTGGTCGATGCAATCGGTGTCGCAATACAACACCTCCGACCCAAGTTCGCCAGCCGGCTTTAACCACAACTTCTGGACGTTTACGCCCGCGAACCCGAACAGCAGTTATCTCAACCACTATCATGTTCGCTTCGGACCGGCGCAAAATCCCGCAGTGGGCGTGCGAGATGATGGGCTGTTCACGGTTCATTACGTACACATGGCGGCTGAGTTGTGGCTGGATTCGCCCGACGGTTGGCTGGCGGTTGTCGACGGCAACAGTGGTTACGCGATGGTCGAGCGCTTCGAATATCAGGAGATGAAATCCTATCCTGGCAAAGCATCGGTAATCTTCTGGACCAATGGCCCTGAGATGAGGTTGAGTGATGACGGAATACCTTCCATGAGCGCCGACCCGGATGCGAGTCCGTATTATTTGGAAGCTGAGCTGAATAGTCCCATGTGCAAATTGCGTGCGGGCGAGAGTTGCACGTTCGAAACCGAATGGTTTCCGACGCTTGGAAGGAACGAATTTCACGGCGTGACAGACGCCGGGATTTTGATTCAGCCGCTCCACGCTATTCAACAGAACGGGAACGTTAGACTTTCAGGTTCATTCGGAGTTTTTTTCCCCGGACATCTTGTTGCGCGCTTTTATGATGACCACGGTTCTTTTCTTGGCACGGTCACCGTGCTCGAGGTCAGCCCTACCGAACCCGTCTTGCTCGACAAGGAAGTTGTTCCGCCCGCGAAGGCGACGCGTGTCTCGCTCCATCTGCAAGATCAAAACGGGGCTGATCGCGGCTCGCTGAACGAGGTGCAAATCGAAAGCGAGGGCGCGCGCTGATATGAGTTTCTCTCGCGGCGTCTTTGCCCTGCTTTTGTTCACATTGCTGTATAGATTTCCTGTAACGGCGCAGCAAGGCGACTCTTCCGTTAACGCGACCATAAATATCCAGCCAAGAGATTTGCTCGCTCAGCCCATTGGGGCGAACTGGACTTCTTATAACGGCGACTACACCGGACGCCGATACAGCAGTCTGCACGAAATCAATACGGGGAACGTGACGCAGCTTCGTGCAGCCTGGGTCTTTCATCCCGGCAACTCGCAGAACCTCGAAGTCACACCTCTTGTAATTCGCGGAATCATGTTCATCACTTCTTCGAACGATGTTTTCGCACTCGATGCGCGTACTGGTCAGACGCTGTGGCATTACGAGCGTCCGGTGAGCTCAGGCTTACTGGATGATGCAGCCGCCCACAAAAATCGTGGCGTCGCGGTATGGCACGATTCCATTTACTCGGAAACCGACGATGCGCACTTGCTCTGCCTGGATGCGCGCTCGGGTGGCTTGCGATGGGATGTTCAGTTTGCGGAGAAGGAGAAGCAGTACGGCGCAACCAGCGCTCCGCTTGTGGTGAACGACTCAGTGATCGTGGGCGAGTCGGGCGGTGACTCCGGAGTTCGCGGATTCCTCGCTGCTTACGACGCCGCAACCGGAAAGCTGAAATGGAAATTCTGGACCATCCCTGGCCCGGGAGAATTTGGATCGTCCAGTTGGCCGGGCGATGCCTACCTGTACGGCGGCGCCACGACATGGCTGACCGGCACATACGATCCAGAGCTAAACACCCTGTATTGGACGACCAGCAATGCCGCACCCGATTTCGCCGGCGATTCCCGACCAGGCGATGATCTCTATACCGCCTGCGTGCTGGCGCTCGACCCGGATACCGGCAAGTTGAAATGGTATTTCCAATTTACGCCGCACGACCTGTATGACTACGATGCGACTGAAACTCCAGTGCTGGTCGATACCGAAGAGAACGGTGCGACACGGCATTTGTTGGCGCAGGCCAACCGCAACGGTTTTTATTATGTTCTCGACCGCACAAATGGCAAATTTCTGCACGCATCGCCGTTCGTAGAAAAATTAAATTGGGCGAAAGGTATCGATTCATCCGGCCGCCCCATTCTGACCGATCGTATTCCTAGTGAAAAAGGAACATACATCTGTCCTGGAATTGTCGGCGCCACGAATTGGTTCTCGCCTTCGTACAATCCGGAGACGAAGCTGTTTTATGTAATGGCGCTTGAGGGCTGCAACGAGTACTTCGCAATCCCGCGGCGTTTCACGCATGGCGAGACTTACTACAACACCGGCACCAAGCGCCCCCCCAACGAACACTGGCAGAAGATTTTGCTGGCACTTTCTGTGACGGACGGAAAAGTGGTGTGGCGCTATTCGCAGGTCGGTCGCCGCAATACGTGGAGCGGCACGCTGACCACGGCCGGCGGATTGGTTTTCTTCGGCGACGATGGTGGGGCCTTCGAGGCGGTTGATGCATCTAGCGGCCGTCCGCTGTGGCACTTCAACACCGGTCAACGCTTCGCAGCTTCGCCCATGACCTATGCGGTGAATGGGGTTCAGTACGTATCGATTGCAGCCCAAAGCGACATTTTTGTGTTCGCGCTTCTACGTTGAGGAAGCGCTTACGGAATCGGAGAAATCGTCATGAATCGTTCGAGAATCGTTCAGGGCGCTATCGCCGCCGCGCTTCTGCTCCTCGCGAGCGTTCCGGCTGGATTTGCTCAGACCCAGAAGCCGCGACGCGATTTTCAGCTGCAGGCGCTTTCGCCCCAGTTTTGGAAGTTAATTCCTCACGCCGCAAAATTGAACGTGGTAGGAACGGGCTTCGGTTTCACTGAGGGCCCTATGTGGGACCCGGCCGGATTCGTTTATGTCAGCGACGAAACTCTCAACAAAATCTATCGACTTTATCCGGACGGCAAGAAAGAGGAACTCATTTCGCTCGGCGATCCTGACGGCAACACTTTTGACCGCCAGCACAGGCTCATCGATTGCGCCAGCATCTTGCGAGCGGTGATCGAAGTCACTCCAGATGGAAAATACAAAGTTCTCGCCGATCATTACCAAGGCAAGAAGCTCAACACGCCAAACGATGTGATCGTTGGACCAGATGGCGCGCTCTACTTCACCGATCCCACACTGGATTTCGTTCCCGGAATGCAGCAGGAGCTTCCATTCAAAGGGGTGTACCGCCTGGACGAAAAAGGCAATCTGCGCTTGCTAATAAAAGATCTGCCCGAACCGAACGGGCTCGCTTTCTCGCCTGACGGCAAGCATTTTTACGTGGATGACGACGACCAAAAAAATATTCACGTCTATGATTTATCGGCGGATGGTTCGTTCACCAATGGCCGCATCTTCGGAGACGAAACCGGAGGCAAAGGCGAAGGCGTTCCTGACGGCATGAAGGTGGATAAAAAAGGAAATCTATATGTCGTCGGACCGAAGGGAATTTGGATTTGGGATGCAAGAGGAAATCATCTCGGCACGATCGTGATGCCCGAGCAGCCTGCGAATCTGACTTGGGGAGACAAGGACTACAGAACGCTCTATATCACGGCCACGACGTCGGTCTATCGCTTGCGCACCAACGCCCGCGGCTTCCTGCCCTATCTCAAGCATTGAAGCGGAGTTGGTAATGAGAAAAAGCACCGTAATTCATCTGCTGATCGCACTTCTGACACTCTGCGCAGCCTGCGCCCATGCACAGCTTGATCTCTTCTCCAAAGAGCAACGAATTGAGTTCACGCCCGACTGGCATGGTGATCGTTTTCCCGATGGTCGCCCCAAAGTTGCCGACCCCGTACTCGCGCGCCTCAAAGACGTGACCGCCGACGAAGCCTGGGATGTGCTGCAAGACGCGGGATATCACAATCAGTTCGAGGGCGGCTGGAGGGTCATCAATCCGGGCGAAAGATTGGTGGGCCGGGTCGTCACCGCCGTCTTCATGCCAGCGCGGCCGGATGTGAATTCAGTCATCCGCGCCAATGGAAAAAAGGAGGGCCGTATCGGCGACGAGAATTCGTGGATCATTGACATTCTGCAGCCGGGAGATGTTTTGGTGGTCGATCTCTTCGGAAAAATTCGTTACGGCACGATCGTCGGTGACAATCTCTCGACCGCCATTTACGCCAAGAGCCACAACGGGCTGATCGTGGATGGCGCGGTTCGCGACGTAACCGGAATTCAACATATTCCCGGCTTTCAGGTTTACACGCGCGGGGTCGATCCTTCCGCGCTGGAGCATGTGATGCTGACCGGCATTAACGTGCCAATCCGAATTGGCAATGCAACGGTAATGCCCGGAGATATCGCAATCGGCGATCCTGAGGGCGTGACCTTCGTCCCGCCGCAACTCGCGGAGAAAGTTGCTGACGATACCGAGATGGACCACATGGTCGACGACTGGGGCCACATGATGCTCCGCGAAGGCAAATACACGCCCGGCCAAATCGATGGCAAATGGACCGGGCAGATGATTGAGCAGTTCAATGCCTGGCTGGAGAAAAAAGGATCGAAGCTGCGCATGCCGGAATAGTAGACACGCTGGCCCGACGAAATAATTTACTTGAAGAAACTTCAAGATCGTTGATTAAGGAGAAAATAAAGATGAAGTCATCATCTGCAACTTTCCGTCTGTTGTTATTCACCGTGGCGATGGCGCTGACAGTTGTTCCCGCATGGCAGCACAGCTATGCCCAGCAGCACAGAGCCATAAATCTCTCCAAAGAGAATAATCTTCCGTTCAGCGACGGTATCGTCGCCGGCAATACTCTGTACATCGCCGGCCAGCAGGGGTTGGATGCTTCAGGGAAATTGGTTCCGGGCGGAATCGGCCCGGAAACCAAAGCGACTTTGGAGACCATTGAGAAGGTGGTGAAGGCGGCAGGTTTTCAACTCAAAGACATTGTTGCAGTAAATGTGTATCTCGCCGATATCAACGAATTCGGCGACATGAACAAGGTTTACAAAGCTTTTTTGCCCGACCCCAAACCTACTCGTACCACCATTCAGGCAGCCGTGCTGGTCAATCACGCGCGCATTGAAATTTCCGCAATCGCAGTCAGGCAGAAATAAAGTTCTATTATCAGCCTGTCATAATTTCTATCTCACCTGGCAGTCGCAGCGGCAAAGGGCGAATGGGCCACGGAACACCGAATCCCCACGCTCCGGGCAAGATTTGAGAGAATAGAGACTCACCATGGCTGAATTTCTGCTCGAAATCGGCACAGAAGAGATTCCTGCGCGCATGATTGATGCGGCAGCAGTTGAACTGCGGGAACGCGTAAGCAAACTGCTGGAACGGGAGCGCCTCGCGGCATCCGGCGAGCTACAGAGTTTCGATACGCCTCGGCGGCTAGCGGTACTGGCGAGTGGCATTCCTGTGGCCCAACCCGATGTGACCGAGCAGATCAACGGGCCGGCAGTAAGCGTTGCGTTCAAGGACGCACAGCCTGGACCCGCGGCACATGCATTTGCGAAAAAAGCAGGCATTGACGTCGCGCAACTCGAACGCGTGACCACGCCAAAGGGCGAATACCTGTCGGCGAAGATCACGAAAAAAGGACGAAGCGCGGTGGCGATTGTGGCGGAGTTGCTGCCGCGCGAGATTGCCTCGATCTACTGGCCGAAAAGTATGTATTGGCGCAAGCCCACGGAGCGCTTTGTGCGCCCGATACGCTGGGTCGTCGCCATGATCGACGATGAAGTTGTGCGGCTCGAGTTCGATGGAATTCGCGCAGGAAACGAGTCGCGGGGACACCGAATTTTGTCACCCGGGAATGTGCATATTTCGCGAGCAGGCGCAGAGTACGTTGAGGCCCTACGCTCGGCGAAGGTGCTAGGCCGGGGCGAGCGCGAGCAGCAGATTCGCAAGGCACTGGATGCGGCAACCCGCACGATTCCTGGGGCAAGTTGGCGAGAAGACAAGTCGTTGCTCGATACCGTTATAAATCTGACGGAGTGGCCGTCGGCAATTCTGGGGACTTTTGATCGTGAGTATCTCCAATTGCCGGAAGAGGTGCTGGTCACGGTGATGCGCGATCATCAAAAGTATTTTGCCGTCGAGGAGGCGCATGGAAAGTTGCTGCCGAATTTTCTCGCCGTGCTCAATACGGATGGCGATCCGCAAGGCTTGATCCGCCACGGCAATGAGCGTGTGCTGCGCGCACGCTTCAACGATGCGCGATTCTTCTGGGAGACGGACCAGAAGCATCCGTTGCGTGAGCGCGTAGCCTGGTTGCGAAACGTTACCTTCCAGAAAGATCTCGGCAATTACTACGAAAAGACCATGCGGGTGCAGCGCCTGTGCAGCTGGGTCTGCGAAGACATAAAACAGGCCGGAGTGGCCGTGCGCCCGGGGGTAGTACACAAAGCTGCGTGCCTGGCGAAAACCGATCTGACGACCGAACTGGTGAAGGAATTCACCGAGCTACAAGGCATTGTCGGCGGATTGTATGCTCGCGTGCAGGTGCTCGATCGCGGAATGCCAGAGGAAACGCGAGAGGCGATTGCGCAGACGATTTACGACCAGTACAAGCCAGAATCGGCCGAGGATTCCGTTCCGGAAAAAATCGAAGGAGCCGTACTTTCGGTCGCTGACAAGGCGGACACGATTGCAGGAATGTTTGCTTTAGGTCTGCAGCCAACGGGATCAAAAGATCCGTTTGCATTGCGACGGCAGGCGAATGGAATTGTAAAGACAATTGCCGAGCACAAGCTGCCCGTCGGGATTTCGCGGTTGTTTGAGCTGGCGGCGGAGACGTATCGCGAGAGCGACGCGGAGAAAAAATTTGCCCACAACGTGAATTATGAAGACGCGGTTCGCGCATTCTTCCGCGAGCGGCTGGAATTCTACTTGCGCGATCAGCTTGGCTACAAGTACGACGTGGTGAACGCGGTGCTGGCGGCTGGCGCCGATGATGTTGTGGACGCGGTGGCGCGGGCAGAGGCGGTTTCGAAGGTGCGTGGTTCGGCGGATTTTGATTCCATCTCGATCGCCTTCAAGAGAATCAAGAATATCCTTCGGCAAGCCGATGAAAAACACATACATACTACTGAGCAGCCTGACGAGTCGTTAATGGGCGAAATTGAAGGGGCAGAAGCAAGTCTTTGGAGGAACGGTGTCGTGAACTTCTGGCCCCAATATGAAGTTGCGCGTGAGCGGCGGAAGTACCGGGAAGCCTTGGCCTATGCCGCTTCGCTGCGTCCCACGCTTGATAGGTTTTTCGACGAAGTACTTGTGATGGTTGACGATGAAGCTCTCCGCGCCAATCGGCTGACCATGCTGAAGAAGCTTTATACTAGCTTTTCCACGATCGCAGATTTTTCGGAGATAGTGACCGGAAACACAGCGTGATCATGCACCCGAAATTAGCTTTAGCTATGAGGAATCTGCTTTTCGACTGGGAACAGCAGATTCCTCACCGCTGCAGCGGTTCGAATGACAGACATATCTAAAGGCTAATTGCAGAGACAGCTCTCGACATACAAAATCCAGCCTTAGAAAAAGGACATGCACTGATATGGCGACAACGACACTTCCTGAAACTGAAGTTCGCGAAAGCACAAAGAGCGCTCCCAAACCCGCAACTAAGTACGTTTATTTCTTCGGCGGCGGCAAGGCCGACGGCAACGGCAAGATGAAGGATGAACTCGGAGGAAAGGGTGCCGGTCTCGCCGAGATGACCAACGCCGCATTGCCGGTGCCGCCGGGCTTCACGATCCAGACTGAAGCTTGCCGCGAGTACATGCGCAAGGACGGCGTGTCAGAAGAAGTCGACCGCCAGATGGAAGAGGCGCTGCGGCGGCTGGAAGATTTGCAGGGCCAGAAGCTCGGCCGCGGCGAGAATCCGCTGCTGGTCAGCGTCCGCTCGGGCGCAAAATTCTCCATGCCCGGCATGATGGACACGATTCTCAACCTCGGATTGAACGATGAAAGCGTGGAGGCGCTGGCCAAACGCAGCAACAATCCGCGATTTGCGTATGACTCTTATCGGCGGCTCATTCAAATGTTCGGCAACGTGGTGCTCGAAATTGAAAAGTCTGCCTTCGATGAAATTTTCGACGCGAAGAAGAAACAGAAAAAAGCCAAACTCGATACCGACCTGGATGCGAAGGCGCTGAAAGAAGTAATCGGCGAATATAAGAAGGTCGTGAAGAAGCACGCCAAGCGCGACTTCCCGCAGGATCCGCATGAGCAGCTGGTCATGGCCCGCGATGCCGTCTTCCGTTCATGGCTGAACGAGCGGGCGAAGCATTATCGTCGAATCAACAACATCTCCGATGATCTCGGCACCGCGGTCAACGTTCAGGCAATGGTCTTCGGCAACCTCGGTGACACCAGCGGTACGGGCGTGGGTTTCACGCGTAATCCTGCGATCGGAACGAAAGAGTTTTACGGCGAATTCTTGATGAATGCGCAGGGCGAAGACGTAGTCGCGGGAATTCGCACCCCAGTCCACATCTCCGAACTCGAAAAAGTCATGCCCGATGTTTACCGGCAGCTGCATGAGATCACCACGCGGCTCGAGAAACACTACCGCGACATGCAGGACTTCGAGTTCACCATTCAAGACGGCAAGCTCTACATGCTGCAAACCCGCAATGGAAAGCGCACGGGAATTGCCGCAGTGCGAGTTGCCTTGCAAATGGTGGACGAAGGACTGATTACAAAAGAAGAAGCCATCTTCCGGGTGGAACCGAACCAGCTTTACGACTTCCTGGTTCCGCGGCTCGATGAAAAGAGCACGAAAATTGAAGTGCTGGCGACGGGACTGCCGGCATCGCCGGGCGCGGCTGTGGGTCAGATCGTGTTTACCGCCGATTCGGCAGTCGAAGCGGTGCAGAAAAACAACAAAGCGCAGGTCATTCTGGTTCGCGCCGAAACTACGCCTGAGGACATCCACGGCATGGAAGTCGCGAAAGGTATTCTCACCTCGCGCGGCGGAATGACGAGCCACGCGGCCGTGGTGACCCGGGGCATGGGCAAGTGCTGCGTTGCAGGCGCCGGCGACATTCACGTCGACGAAAAAAAGCGCGAGATGAGCGTCAAAGGCCAGACATTTAATGAAGGCGACTGGATTTCGCTCGACGGCACCACCGGCCGCGTGATTAAAGGCAAGCTGAATGCGATTCCGCCGAAGGCGGACGATCCGGAGCTTTTGAAGTTCATGAGCTGGTCCGAGCCGTTCCGCACGATGAAGGTCCGCGCTAACGCCGATATTCCGCGTGACGCGATCCAGGCACGTGCATTCGGCGCGGAGGGCATCGGACTGTGTCGCACCGAGCACATGTTCTTCGCCGAGGATCGTATCCCGCACATGCGGGCGATGATTCTCGCCGACAACGAGAAAGACCGTCGCGCGGCGCTGAAGAAACTTTTGCCGATGCAGCGCTCGGACTTCATCGGCGTATTCAAGGCGATGGACGGATTTTCAGTGACGATCCGCACACTTGATCCTCCGCTGCATGAGTTTCTACCGCGGCGCGAAGACTTGATGGTCGAGGTTGCCGTGCTCGAAGCAACCAAGCCAAAATCGCCGAAGCTGAAAGAGCTGCGGACGTTGCTGCGGCGAGTGGAGGAGCTGCACGAGTTCAATCCCATGCTCGGGCTTCGCGGATGCCGCTTGGGAATCAGCTTTCCCGAGATCACCGAGATGCAGGTGCGTGCCATCTTCGAGGCGGCGGTCGCGGTCGCGAAAGAGGGAGTGAAGGTGCATCCCGAGGTCATGATTCCGCTGACGGCGACGCTGAAAGAGATGGCGAACCAGGCCGC